>Ga0209025_1000041_pt1 | contig 373694 bp, 410 predicted proteins | sample AraplaMF_Col_mLB_FD_184256 | JGI IMG/M metagenome (GOLD analysis project Ga0209025, IMG submission 184256) | Arabidopsis root microbial communities from the University of North Carolina, USA - plate scrape MF_Col_mLB (SPAdes) (version 2) | ecosystem: Host-associated > Plants > Roots >...
ATGAGTCTAATATTAGTAAATTTATGAATTACCTTCCTTCAAAAAGGTTACTTGAAGTAGTTTCAAAAATTGTCAATTTACAGATAGCACCTGAACTAACTGAGCGAGAGTTAAAGGATTATTTAGATGCATTAAACAACTATGATAAGCAACAACGTATCCGTGAAAAAGAAATAGACTTAAAAAAGGCTGAACGTGAAGGAGATTTTGTAAAAGCAGCAACTATACTCCAACAAATTACGCATTTAAGGTCTAGTATGAAATATGTTAAATGATTCGCGAACTTTTCGAAGGAGGGGAACAGATGGCTGATAAATCGGCTCGTTCTAAAGATACTGAAACAGAAGTAACACTTGATCAGGTAAAAGCACAATTAATTGAAAATAGTAAAAAACGTGGTGTAATTACTTATGAAGAAATTGCAGATCGCTTAAATGGATTTGAAATTGATTCAGATCAACTTGAAGAATTCTATGAACAATTAGGTGAACAAGGCATTGATATTGTAGGTGATGCTGAAGATGAGCCTAGAGGTGCTCAATTAGAAAAAGAAGAGGAATTTGATTTAAATGATTTAAGTGTTCCTCCAGGTGTAAAAATTAATGATCCAGTACGTATGTACTTAAAAGAAATTGGTCGAGTAGACTTACTTTCTGGACAAGACGAAATAAATTTAGCAAAACGTATTGAAGAAGGCGATGAAGAAGCGAAACGCCGTCTAGCTGAAGCAAATTTACGTTTAGTTGTAAGTATTGCAAAACGTTATGTTGGGCGTGGAATGCTATTCCTTGACCTTATTCAAGAAGGTAATATGGGATTAATCAAAGCTGTAGAAAAATTTGATTACCGAAAAGGCTACAAATTTAGTACATATGCTACTTGGTGGATTCGTCAAGCAATTACCCGTGCAATTGCTGACCAAGCAAGAACGATTCGTATTCCAGTTCATATGGTTGAAACAATTAATAAATTAATTCGTGTTCAACGTCAATTACTTCAAGATTTAGGTCGTGAGCCATCTCCTGAAGAAATCGGTGAAGAAATGGATTTACCACCAGAAAAGGTTAGAGAGATTTTAAAAATTGCTCAAGAGCCAGTATCACTTGAAACTCCTATTGGTGAAGAAGATGATTCACACTTAGGTGATTTCATTGAAGACTCAGAAGCTACTTCTCCAGCAGAACATGCTGCTTATGAAATGTTAAAAGAACAGCTTGAAGATGTTCTTGATACACTGACTGATCGTGAAGAAAATGTATTACGTTTACGATTTGGTTTAGATGATGGACGTACTCGTACTTTAGAAGAAGTTGGTAAAGTTTTTGGTGTAACTAGAGAACGTATTCGTCAAATCGAAGCAAAAGCACTACGTAAATTACGTCACCCAAGCCGTAGTAAACGTCTTAAAGACTTCTTAGAATAGAATAGATAAAAGTTTATCCATATGGGTAAACTTTTTTTCTTGTATGAATAATCATGATAACGGTTTAAATAGTAAATTTGACATGTTAAATTTTTTGTCAAAACAAATCGAATGTCCATACACAAAATCCTTAGGAAATGTTATGCTGATAACAAAGTGTGATTTTTCAGAAATTTCGAAAGCTAATCCTTGGAGGATGCTATATGGATGCACAAAGAAAACAAATTATTTTAAAAGAAATAAATTTTTGGAAAGAAAATCGTATGCTTCCTGAACAATACTGCAATTATTTATTAAGTATTTATTCGGAAGGAGAATCTAAGGATAATTCAAATAAATTTGGTTATCATAAATTATGGGCACTTCTAGGAGTTATTCCACTCTTTATCATTCCATTAGTAACCTATTTACTTTATTTTACAGAATTGTCTTTAAATTTGCAAATACTCATTTTTCCAATTATTTTTCTTTTATTGATCATAAGTTCAGTGCTTTTGACATATAAAAAGTTAATTTGGAGACATTTCTCCTATGTTGTCATTGCAATTATTTGTTTGGAATTGATAGTAGAATGGGTAGGATCGATTACGAATCTTTCACCAATCATACTAGGGTGTATATTATTCGCTAATTGCCTAATATGGATCGTAATTGGTTTCCTAAAAAAACTTACTTATTTTATTTATTCAGGGGTGAGCTTAATTATTTTTTATATTATCTTTTTACTATTTACAATGTAACGCTTGTTAATAGTAAAGGAGCAGGAATTTGTGTAATCGTTTAACTATTTTTAAATTTATCCAATATAATACTTTTTTTATTGTTTTTAATCGTATACAATAATAATGTTATAGTAATTAACTATTTTTTTTAAGGGGTTACATAAGGGGGATCATAATGAAACGAAATCCATTAATTCCTTTTGCTCTAATTGCAGCACTAGGAATCGTAGTAATGCTTCTAATTTCATTAAAAGGGGCAAAACAAGCAGACGAAATAGCAAAAGGCGGAAAGCCAGACAAAGCAGCAGTTGCCACTAAGCCAGATCAAATATATGCGCAAACATGTGTTAGCTGTCACGGTGATCAATTACAAGGGGTAGTTGGACCTAACTTAACTAAAGTTGGTGCAAGATACTCTGAAGATGAAATTAAAGACATCTTAAAAAATGGTAAAGAAGGCGGAATGCCAGCAGGTTTAGTATCTGGAGCACAATTAGATGCAGTAGCTAAATGGTTATCTGAGAAAAAATAAGCATAGTAAATGACCTTTTCAAATTGGAAAGGTCATTTTTATTTTCTATATTAGGTTTCTTTTCTTTTTTAGTGTAAAATATTGTAATGAAAATAATATGAAATGGTGATTTTGTTATGAATGAAGTAAATTTATCAATGCGTTTAAAGAGAGTGTACGATTATATTCCAGAAGGCACGAAATTAGCTGATATTGGCTCTGATCATGCTTACTTACCTTGTTATGCTGTTTTAAATAAAAGAAGTGTATCCGCAATCGTAGGCGAAATAACGGAGGGGCCGTTTAATTCTGCTCGTTCAACAATTCGTCAAAGTGGTTTAGAAGGTATTGTTGAAGCAAGAATGGGTGATGGATTAGAAGTGTTATTGCCAAATGAAGTCGATGTCATTACAATCGCAGGTATGGGTGGTTCCCTAATCGCAAGTATTTTAGAAAATGGAAAAGATAAACTTGTAGGTGTTGAAACATTGGTTCTTCAACCTAATATCGGAGCTTATCAAATTCGTAACTGGTTAGATAAAGAAGGATATTCTCTTGTAGATGAAGATATAGTAGAAGAAGACGGGAAAATCTATGAAATATTAGTAGGTTCAAAATCAAATCCCATTAGTGCATATTCTGATAATAAGGATATGGAATTGTTTATAGGTCCGTTTTTAATAAAAAATCAAAATGAAGCTTTTCGTAAAAAGTGGGAACATGAAAAGAGCAACTTTGAAAGAATTCTTTCACAGCTAGAATCTGCAAAACAAACAGATGAATCTGTTCAGAAAATAAAAGAAATAGCGCAAAAGATTGAATGGATAAAAGAGGTGCTTTCATGAAATCTATTAATGGCCATCAACTAGTTCAACAGTTTGAAGAACTATTTCCAAAACATTTAGCAGAAGAAGGAGATCCGAATGGACTTCAAATAGGTACTTTGTCCAACCAGGTGAATAAAGTATTAGTTGCGCTAGATGTAACGAAAGAAGTTGTAGAAGAAGCTATTTCAATCGGAGCAAATTTTATTATAGCTCATCACCCAATTATTTATAGACCTCTTAAAAAAATAGCAACTGATACAGAAGCGGGAAAAATTGTGGAATTATGTATTAAACATGATATTTCAGTATTTGCAGCGCACACAAATGTCGATATTGCAGAAATCGGTGTAAGTGATTTTTTAGCTGAAGCATTGCAGTTAGAAAATACTAGTGTGTTAGCACCAACTTATGTAGAAAAAATAATTAAACTAGTTGTTTTTGTACCAAAAACTCATGAAGAAGACGTGAGAAAAGCACTTTGTGAAGCTGGAGCAGGTGCGATAGGGAATTATAGCCACTGTACATTTAACTCAGAAGGTAAAGGCACATTTTTACCATTAGAAGGAACTCAACCCTTCATCGGACAAACTGGACAGATTGAACAAGTTGATGAAATAAAGATTGAAACAATTGTTCCGGAGTCCAAGTTGAAAACTGTTTTAAGATCAATGATTAAGGCGCATCCGTATGAAGAAGTAGCTTATGATACATATGTTTTAGAGAATAAAGGTAAAACGTACGGAGTGGGTAGAATAGGTACATTAAAAGAAGAGTTTACACTTGAAGAATTTGCACACTATGTAAAAGAGCGATTAGATTTAAAAGGTGTCCGTGTAGTTGGTAATTTAGGTGATAAAATAAAAAAAGTTGCTATTGTAGGTGGAGATGGCAATAAATTTGCATACCATGCTAAACGTCATGGAGCAGACGTTTATCTAAGTGGTGATATATATTACCATGTTGCACAAGATTGGAAAATGCTTAATCTAAATATCGTTGACGCTGGTCACAATATCGAAAAAGTTATGAAACTAGGTGTAAAAGGACTATTAGACAAAAAACTTAAGGAAAATAATTTGTCTTGTGAGATAATCGCCTCAGCTATTCATACTGATCCATTTGTGTTTATTTAATTTATTGTTTACTAAAAGTGAGCATAATGGAAAGGAAATCATCGATGCTAGTAAAAAAACGATTTCCTTTCCATTATTGAGATAAAGCTCTTTATATAATTTGTCATAATAAAAAATCGCCCTTTAAGGGCGATTTTTAGTCTTTAATTCGGACTTTTGGAAGTATGCGACTCAATTCAACATTTGATTTTAAGTTCCAAGTACGATCATCTTTTGGATCAAAATTTTCTAAGAAAGTAACTACTTCGCGAGTGATTGGAGTAGGTGTAGAAGCTCCTGATGTCACTGCTACTGTTTCAACACCTTCAAGCCATTTTAGTTGAAGCTCAGAAATATCGGAAATTCGATACGCTTTCGTACCTGCTATTTCATGTGAAACTTGTGCTAGACGATTTGAGTTATTACTCATTGGATCACCAACAACGATTGTTAAATCCGCTTGAACAGCTTGTTCAGCTATTGCTTCTTGACGAACTTGAGTCGCCATACAAATTTCTTTGTGAACATGTGCTGTTGGATACTTTTTAATTGCATATTGGATTAAGTCTACTACATCCCATTGACTCATTGTCGTTTGGTTCGTAATGATAATCTTATCTGTTGGGATATTTAACTCATCGATATCAGATTTATTTTGAATTAAATGTACTATTTCAGGTGCAATTCCAACGGCACCTTCAGGTTCAGGATGTCCTTTTTTACCAATATAAATAAAGTGGTATCCTTCAGCCATACGATCCTTAATTAAATCATGTGTTTTGGTCACGTCAGGACAAGTTGCGTCAATTGTTGTAAGACCTTTTTTTATCGCTCTTGATTTAACTTCTGGCGAAACACCATGTGCTGTAAAAATGACAGTACCTTTATCGATTTTGTCAAGTATATCTAAACGGCTCGGACCATCTAAAGTAATGATACCTTCCTCTTCAAATGCATCTGTAACATGTTTATTGTGAACAATCATTCCAAGTATATAAATTGGTCTTGGTAGTGATGGATCCTTTGCAGCATTTCTAGCAATAACCATTGCATCTACAACTCCGTAGCAATAGCCTCGTGGGGTAACTTTAATAACTTTCATGGAGTAGCCCCTCCTTTATAATATTATGTTCATTTTTATTATAAAGGAGGGAGATGGTTGTATACAAAGGAAAATGATTTTTTACATAAACAATTTTGGTTTAGGATTCATACTATCTTCTTTTTTTTCAGGAACATCAATTGATTCAAGCTCAATATCTTTTATGATTTTTCGTTTTTTTTTCGTTTCAGATGATGAAGATTTACTATTTGTTTCTTTGTTTTTATCGCCTTTTTTTGTTTCACTTGGATCATCAGTATTAACTGCTTTAAAAATTTTATATAAAGACGGTATGTTTTTAACAGCTGGCCCATACTGTTGAATCATTGGCGTAACTTGTTGCGCAGTTTGAACAGCACGTTGCATACCACCAATAATACCTGTAATTGAAGTATCTCCACCTAACATACGGGAAAAGAAACCGGGACTTTCACTTTCTTTTTTCTCAGGTGGTTGCCCTGTCATTGGATATTGACTTTGCATAGCTGATTGTTGTTGATATCCATTAGTTTGATGGGACTGAATGACGGGTTGATTTTGAAAAGGAACGGGTTGTAATAATTTATTTTGGTTATATTGTAATTGTGGCTGTTGAGCTACAGGATGTTGATAATATACTTGTTGAGGTGTTATCGGTTGTTGTGAAGTCGGAAAGTAATTCTGTTGGTATGGATACTGACTAGGCTGTTGTAAAGGGTATGGTGGACTTTGTTGATATTGCGGTCTCATACCATATGGATTTTGTAGATTAGGATTGTGCTGTTGATATCCCATATAAGGATTAGGTCCATACATTTGATTAAATTGAGGTTGTTTCTTTTTCTTAAATTTATCAAGTAACCCCATTCTAACAAACCTCCTTTCAAAATACTCTTTATTACTTAGGCTATGCACTAACTTTGAAATGGTTAGTATAGGACAGTCAAAAAAATAAAATGATAAGATAAAAGGAAAGGCCGTAACATTAGGTAGCTTTTACCTATGCAACTATTGTATAATAGATAATTGTAGCTATTTCGTTTGAGGAAATTGTTTCCTCCATTATATAGAAAGTTCAAATTAAGAAGGTGAAATTTATGTCAATATCATTCAAAAGTTATAATTTAAAGCCATTTATTTTGGAAGCGATAGAGAAAAAACACTTTGCGGAACCGACAGAAATTCAACAAAAAATCATTCCACAAGTGAAGACTGGTAGAAGTGTAATTGGACAATCTCAAACTGGGTCTGGAAAAACTCATGCATATTTACTTCCAACGATTAACACGTTAGATGCATCAGTTGATCAAGTCCAATTAGTTATTACTGCTCCTACTCGTGAATTAGCAACTCAAATCTATAAGGATGTTCAAGCAATCATTGAATGTTGCCCTGAAGATCAACAACTAACTGCAAAAAATTTCGTTGGTGGAACAGATTACAAACGTACGGTTGAGAAATTAAAAAAGCAACCTCATATTGTTATCGGTACTACAGGTCGCATTAAAGACCTAGTGAATGATAATGTTTTATTAGTTCATACAACAAAATATTTAGTAGTGGATGAAGCGGATTTAATGCTTGATATGGGATTCATTCATGACGTCGACCAAGTTGCATCAAAAATGCCAAAGCATTTACAAATGCTAGTATTCTCTGCAACAATTCCAGAAAAACTTAAGCCGTTTATGAAAAAATATATGGATAATCCTGAACATATCCATATAAACCCGAAACAATTATCAGCACAGCAAATCGAGCATATAATTGTTCCTAGCCGTCATAAAGACAAAGTGAGAATGGCGAAAGATATTTTATTAAGTTGCCAACCTTATTTGGCGATCATCTTTACGAATACAAAGAAAAAGGCTGAAGAAGTTGCTACTCAGTTATCTTCATATGGCCTTAAAGTTGGCCAAATTCATGGTGACTTAAGTCCTCGTGAACGTAAAAAAATGATGAAGCAAATCCAAGATTTAGAATTCCAATATATTGTAGCTACGGATTTAGCTTCTCGTGGAATCGATATTGAAGGTGTTAGTCATGTTATTAATATCGAGTTACCTGATGACTTAGATTTTTATGTTCACCGTGTTGGTCGTACTGGTCGTGCAAACTTCTCGGGAGTAGCCATTACAATTTATGATCAAGAAGATAATCAAGCATTAGATAAACTTCAAGATCGTGGCATAATGTTTGAGCATCGTGAACTAAAGAATGGCGAATGGGTTGAATTAGGTCCTCGTGCAAAACGTAAACTTCGTAAGAAAACGGATCATACGCTAGACCTTACTGCTACAAAAGCAATTAAAAAGCCATCAAAAGTAAAACCGGGCTATAAACGTAAATTAAATGAGCAACGTGAATCATTTAAACAGCGTGTAAAGAAAAAAACTAGTAGATAAGAAAAGTGGAAGGCGTTTGTTCAGCCCTGACAAGCATAAGCCTAACCCAATAAAGGTTGTTTTTCACCTTTATTGGGTTTTGGCTTATAACCTCGAGGGGCTAACGCCTGGAACTAGAAATTTGAAATATGGAAGAGAGAGACTATTTGAGTCTCTCTTTTTTTCATTTTGTGTTCGTCATGGTACAATGGAGAGTATGATAATTAAGCTAGGAGTTGACTGTTATGTTACGAATTGGATCACATGTTTCAATGAGCGGAAAAAAGATGTTTTTAGCAGCAAGTGAAGAAGCGGCAAGCTATGGTGCAAATACTTTTATGGTATATACAGGTGCGCCTCAAAATACACGTCGAAAAGCGATTGAAGATTTAAATATTGAAGCTGGGTTAAAGCATATGGCTGAAAATGGAATTGCTGATATTGTTGTACATGCACCATATATAATCAATATTGGTAACACGACAAATCCTGCGACATATGAATTAGGCGTTGAATTTTTACAAAAAGAAATTGATCGAACAGCGGCATTAGGTGCTAAACAAATCGTCTTACATCCAGGTGCTCATGTTGGTGCAGGAGAAGATGCAGGTATTGCTCAAATAATTAAAGGTTTGAATGAAGTATTAACAGCTGATACGCCAGTTCAGATTGCACTCGAAACAATGGCTGGAAAAGGTTCTGAATGTGGAAAATCATTTGAAGAAATCGCAAGAATTATGGAAGGTGTTCATTTCAACGATAAATTATCTGTTTGTTTCGATACTTGCCATATAAATGATGCAGGTTATGATATCGTAAATGACTTTGATGGGGTTCTACAACAATTTGATCAACTAGTTGGAATTGATAAAATAAAAGTCCTTCATATTAATGATAGTAAAAATCCAGCAGGTAGTCGCAAAGACCGTCATGAAAATATTGGTTTCGGTTCTATTGGATTTAAAGCACTGAATTATATCGTTCATCACCCTCAATTGATGGATATACCAAAAATACTTGAAACTCCATATGTTGGGGAAGATAAAAATAATAAAGTAGCACCATATAAACTTGAAATCGAAATGTTCCGTAACCAAGAATTTAACGAAAATTTGATTCAACAATTATTAAATTCTTAATAGTAATCTCCGATTGAGTTAAGAGTGAAATTAAGAACCCCCAACTTATAAAAGTTGGGGGATTTTATTATATTTCAGTTTCAACAATTTTCTTAAGTTTACTATCCATATACGAAGCGATGATTTTACCATCTTTAATTCGTTTAACGGTAACAACATGATTAATATGTTCCTCGTTATTGTCATCCAAAAATAATAATTTAATATAGACCACATGGGCCTTATCGCGTTCAATTAAACTACTTGCGATATTTAGAGCTAAGCTGTGACTTAAGTCATCCATATGAAAGACGTGTTTAAACTTTACTTCATCCTGGGTTTCTTTATCAAGATAAATAATTTCATAATGTAGCTCATGTAAATCCATACTAATCCCTCTCATTTCGTTTTGGAATTGGTGCAATTTCGGTGTATGAGAATTATATGACGTTTGAAATGAGTAGAGTAATTAATTAACAGTTTTTAATCAACTTTTTAACCAAGCTTAAGTTAACCTAATTTTTGAAAAATCGTGTCAATCTGTTGTGCTGTTCCTGTGGAAGTAACATTCGCAATTTGAGCTAGTAATTGTTTTCTTTGTGTAAGATCATAAATATTAATGTTTTTGCCATTCATCAATACAGCTATTTTATTAGCTTGATCAGGAGTAATAGTTACTTGGTATTGTTGACTTAGTTTTAATAATTCTTTAGGTGTAATGCCGTTGACTTTTTTATTAATGATAGTTTGAATGATGTTCATGTCATTCCTCCTCTAGGATGTCGATATATTCATCTATTCATTTTATGAAGAGTATTGTTATTTCATGAACTTAGATTATAAAGATAATAAAACTATGAAATTAGAGCGAATAGTTTTTTGAGTGATCTTTGTTGATTTCCACTTCAGGATGCTTGCTTTCCGTGGGACGGGTGATGAGCCTCCTCGGCGTAATACGCCTTGCGTGAGTCTCACCTATCCCGTATCTCCCACAGGAGTCAAGCACCTTTAGCTCCAATCAACATGTTCAGCGTTTTTTTTTTTAGTGTATAAAAAAAAGATAAAAGCTTGAAATCAGTTGAGACTTCATGCTTTTATCTTTTTTATTTTACTGTTTTATAAGATTTTGATTAATGGATTGCTTTTTTCTTAAACTTTCCACCTTTAACATCTGCAATATTACCAATAGCTACAAATGCATTTTCATCAAAATCTTCAACAATTGATTTTAGCTTAGCTTCTTCAAGTCGAGAGATGACAGTGAAGATAATCTTTTTATCCTCACCCATAAATCCACCTTCACCATGAAAGTATGTAACGCCTCGACCCAAGCGCGCGTTTAAGGCATCACCAATTTCTTTGTCGTTATCACTAATGATCCATACAGACTTTGTATCTTGAAATCCTTCAATTGTTAGGTCAATTGTTTTGAATGCTACATAATAGGCAATTAATGAATACATAGCATTGTCCCATCCAAATACGAAGCCTGCACTTCCAAGAATAAATACATTAAATGTCATAACAACTTCACCAATTGAAAATGGTGTTGTTTTTGTTAGTAAAATACCGATAATTTCGGTTCCATCAAGAGAACCACCATAACGAATTACTAATCCTACACCAATACCTAAGCCAAGACCACCGAATAATGCTGCTAATAACGGGTCCGAAGTTAAGTGTGGAATGTCTTTAAAAAGAGTTGTAAAGACTGATAATAAACTAATTCCAAATAATGTTGAAATAGCAAATGTCTTACCGATTTGTTTATATCCTACTAAAACAAATGGTAAATTTAGTATGAATAGAAAAATACCGAGATTAATCGAAGTAATATGAGAGAGGATCAAAGAGATACCTACAATTCCACCATCAATGATATCAGTTGGAATAAAGAATGCTTTTAAGCATAGTGCCATAATTGCAGCACCTAAAGTAATGAAAAACCCCCGTTTAAAAATTTTGAAATTTGAAAGCCTTCGATGTGTAATTGCGTTCAAAAAACCACCTCTTTATCTATATTTATAGATTAATTGTAACATATTGTATTTTTTGTCACATAGTGAAAAGCCTTGGATTATTAAAAAAACATTAGAAAAAAATATCAGAAAAGTGTCATTTTACGAATTGAAAATCGATAAATAAAAAAGAGAAGTGTTGTCTATGAATTAAAAATGGGTAACAATTTTTACGAGAATAAAATTGATTACGAATAGCCAAGTATTCTTAGTTTACAAATAAGATGGATTCTCTTATACTAATTAAATTGAGTCAAAACGTAATTATTCCTAAATAGATGAAGGTGTATAAATGAGTCAAAATATAATTAAGATAGATGATTTGTCATATAGCTATGAACGGCAAAAAGTTTTAAAAGACATTAATCTTTTAGTTAAAAAGGGAGATTTTTTAGGTTTAGTTGGTCCTAATGGTAGCGGGAAGTCAACTTTATTAAAATGTATACTTGGAATCCAGCAACCAGATCAAGGTAGCATTGAGTTATTTGGAACGGATATTCGTAAAATGAAAAGCTGGGATAAAATAGGTTATGTTTCTCAAAAAGCAAATAGCTTTAATTCTGGCTTTCCGGCTTCAGTATTCGAAGTGGTTTCACTTGGTCTAGTTTCAAAAATTGGGTTATTTAATGGTTTTAAAAAATCAGATAAGAAAAAGGTTACTGATGCTTTAATATCAGTTGGTATGAATGAATTTGCTAATCGTAATATTGGAGAACTTTCTGGCGGTCAACAACAACGTGTATTTATAGCTCGTGCCTTAGTAAGTAATCCCGAATTACTTATTTTAGATGAACCAACAGTTGGTGTTGATGCAGAAAACGTTGAAAGTTTTTATCAACTATTAAGCGATTTAAATAATAAACTAGGGATTACATTATTATTAGTTTCACATGATATTGGCATTATTACTGATAAAGTTTCACATGTTGCATGTTTAAATAAAAAACTTCATTTCCATGGAAGTACAGAAAAGTTTAAAGATGCTACCGAGAATGACTTGTCACTACTATATGGTCATTCAGTACATGTACTATCCCACAATCATGATCATGAGCATGGGGGGAATAGTATATGATGGATTTTCTTCAATACGATTTTTTAAGAAATACATTATTAACGGGCATGATTATAGGAGTTATGGCTCCATTATTAGGGGTATTCGTTGTGTTTAGAAGATTATCCCTAATATCTGACGCATTAAGTCATGTCACTTTATCAGGAGTTGCTGCGAGTTTACTGCTTGAAAAGTTTTTCTTTCCGAGTGGTTTTATCAGCCCTTTATTCATGGGAATGACATTTTCAGTAGCAGGAGCATTTTTAATTGAAAAATTGAGAAGTGTATATAGACATTACCAAGAACTAGCAATTCCAATAATTCTATCAGGTGGAATGGGATTAGGGGTAATCTTAATCTCTTTAGCGAATGGTTTTAACACAGATCTTTTTAGTTTTTTATTTGGTAGTGTAAGCGCAGTTTCCGGGCAAGATTTATTAACTGTCATAATTATAGCTATCTTCGTAGTAATATCAATTATAGTACTTTATAAAGAATTGTTTTTATTATCTTTTGATGAAGAATATGCTGTTGCATCTGGAATTAATGCAAAGTGGATTCACTATTTATTCATTTTATTAGTTGCATTAGTTGTATCTGTTTCAATGAGAGTTGTAGGTGTCTTATTAGTATCTTCACTAATGACATTGCCAGTTGCTGCAAGTATTCGAATTGCAAAAGGATTTAAACAAACAATCGTCTATTCAATTGTATTTGGCGAGCTTTCGGTTGTAGCAGGTATTTTACTTTCTTATCAATTGAATTTAGCACCTGGTGGAACAATTGTTATCCTGCAAATCATGATTCTTATATTAACTTTAGCTTGGAAGAAATTAAGAACGAGATAAAGGTAGTGATTAAATGAAATTAGCTGATGCAACAAAACTTTTAAAAGATCAAGGTTTTAAAAATACACCTAAAAGATATGACATGCTCGAATATATTTTTAGGCAAAACAAATACGTTACAGCAAGAGATATCCAGCAAGCATTAAAGGATAAATATAAAGGACTTAGCTTTGATACAATCTATCGTAATCTATCAACTTTTATTGATGTGGATGTTGTTGAGGTAACTGAGCTGGACGGAGAAAAACGGTTTAGATCTAAATGTTCTTCTTCAGAGCATCATCATCATTTTATTTGTTTAGATTGTGGTAATACAAAAAGTATCTATGTATGTCCAATGGAAAATAGTCCCGTTGATTTACCAGGTTATACAGTCCAAAGTCATAAATTTGAAATTTATGGCTTATGTCCAGAATGTAACTAATAAAATAAATATAATTAATTAAAGAGTACAGAAATGTACTCTTTTTTTATTTTTCTAATATTGATCAGTACGGAATTTTCGTTATCTATACTGTTTTTATTTATTAATTGGTAAAATATTACAAATTATAAAAATTATCTTTATAATAGAAAGTACTAAGTAAAAGAAAGAAGGTTAACGATGAATTTAATTTTATTGTTTGTCATATTAATATTTGCAGGAGTTTTTGCAATCTTTGATGCGCTCAGACGAATTAATAATAATATTATTGAGCAAACAGAGGAAATTAAGAAATTACGTGATCCGTTCAAATAAAATTTCGGAGGAACATATATGTATACTGGGGACTGGATTTATCTACTATTTGTCTACATAAAACCTTTAATCTTTATTGCTCTTATCATTTGGTTTTTCGTACATACTAGAAATACTAAAGAAAAAATGAACCGATTAGAAGCAAAAATAGATGCGTTACATGGAAAATTAAAGAATAAGGAATAATTACAAAAGCATTTTAATTGGAGAGTGCTAATTTTGCTACAAACATAAATGGTTAAGATCTTCATCACGAAGATCTTTTTTATGCTCATTTCTAGAAAATTATTTTCTTGAAAAAGGTTTTATTGCATAAAATCCCTTATAGTGTAGTTGCTTGGGATTTACGGAAGTAAGTTTTTTATATCAAATATAATAGTTATGTAAACAAAGAAAGTGTTTTATGATAATAATATTGAAAATCCATTTTTCTTTTGACAAAGTAATGAAAGCTAAGTATGATATGTTTAAATGTTTAAACATATTGTCTTAAAGGGAAAGTGAATAAATCATAAAATACACATGTTATATGAAGGAGAAAATTATGCAAAAAAATCAAACGGTATTAATTACTGGAGCTTCAAGTGGAATCGGTAAAGAGTTAGCAAAACTGTTCGCAAATGATGGTGTAAATCTTGTTTTAGTAGCAAGATCAGAGGGGAATTTAACGAGCGTAAAACGTGAAATAGAATCAAAAACTGATGTTACTATAAATATTTTTCCAAAGGATCTTTCAAAAGAAGATGACATTATTTCTCTTCAAAAAGAGTTGATTAGTCAAAACATACAGATAGACTATTTAGTTAATAATGCAGGTTTTGGGCTTTTTGGGGAGTTTATAAATACAAATCTAGAAGAAGAGTTAAATATGGTGGATTTGAATATTCGAACAGTAACACATCTTACTAAACTGTTTTTACCTGGCATGGTTGAACGGAATAAAGGGGGAGTTATTAATATAGCTTCAACTGCAGCTTTTCAACCTGGACCATTAATGGCTGTTTATTATGCAACGAAAGCTTATGTACTTTCTTTTTCAGAAGCAATTTCGAATGAAATGAAGGATACGAATGTAAAAATTACAGCAGTTTGTCCAGGTGCGACTGATACAAACTTTGGTAATCGTGCAAATATGCACGAATCAAAACTGTTTCAAAGTGGTGTTGGAAGTGTAAGTGATGTAGCTAATGCTTCATATGAAGGCTTCAAAAAGGGGAAAACACTAGTTATTCCAGGAATTACAAATAAAATGTTAGCAAATTCTGTCCGTTTCATGCCACGAAAAATAGTCACAAAAGTTGTTAGATTTATGCAAAGAAGAATTTAATCTTGTATCAGTTTGATTAAAATAGCTCTGTCATTGTGACAGAGCTATTTTAAATGATTAATTATGTATTATTAGTTGAAAGTGTTTGGTAATGTGTGCCGAAAGAAAGCGTAATTCATTATTGATACGTAAATAGATGGCTCATTAATTAGTTAGACAGAAGAGAGAATAATAAGATTTAACGTGCTCCATCTGTAAAGACTTGGAATAGTACGCCAAATTTATCGACTACTTTACCATAAGCAGGACTAAAGCCTGTATCTTGAAGTGGCATTTCAATTTGGCCACCTTCTGATAAATTCTCAAAAATTTGTCTGGATTTTCCGATATCATCTGTTGTTATGCAGATTGTAACTTGATTACCAATTTGATGAGGGTAACCAGGATAAGCATCTGATAACATTAATACTGATTCACCAATTTGAATTGTAGCATGCATAATATAATCCTTTGCTTCAGCAGTTATTTTATCATCAGGATTATTATGAAAATCACCGTAAGACTGACTAAATTGAACTACAGCATCAAGGTTCTTCTCGTAAAATTCAATTGCCTCTTTTGCATTACCATCCATAATTAAGTATGGGATTAATCTTATTGTCATGAAAACAGCTCCTTTAATACGATTTTTTGTTTAGTACATAGTAGTGATATTTCAGTGACATCTATTTAGACCAATACTTACCGCTTAGATCTGCACATTTAAATTATAAAATAAAGAACATACGTTTGCAATAGTGCATGTTTTTTTATTTCTCGACATAATACCAGAACTTTTGTTCCTTTTTGTTGGAAGTTGACTACTGATGAGTAAGAGGAAATATTCATTAATTGTTGAATAGTATGCTTTAAGGCTAAGTTTATGATTTTTTAGTGGCCTAGGAGGCTGAATAGTTTGGAGGAACTCAAAAGATACCGAAGAAATGTCGTATTATTATTATGTGTAATTTTCATTTCATATATAATCCAATTCGCAGGACCAGTTCCTTTTATTAATCCAAAAATTATACAGCTGATATTTTGGTTATCACTAGTACTTTGTCTTGTGATTATAACAAGTGGTGTATTAAAGTTTAGTCAAAAAATAGGTAAGTTAGCTTATTTTTTTGTGTTATGTAGCTTGATAGGAGCGATTTTTTCATTTGTCATACACACTATAGATCTTATTAAAGAGTTATCTTTCATCATTTATTACGTCGGATTATTTTCAAGCCTTATTACAGGTGTCATTGCAATGGTGAAAGAAGAAAAAGGTTTAGCGAAATTATCGGGTTTTATTTTAATGTTACTATTTGCACTAATCATTCTGTTTTCCTTTATTCTATGGAATATCAATGGTAGTCAATTTAACCTATAAGAAAGTGCTTAAGACTTTCTTTACTAATAGAGTTTTTCAAAACGATTATCTCATTTAGATGGGGTATTTTTTTTTGTTAAGGGTCGCGTTTACTTAAACTACGATGAAGCTATTCAATTTATAAAACCACCATAACTCCTAATTGAGTCTTTTGAAGTCAGTTTCTCCACAGAATACCCGATAAATTTCCTCGCTCAATCATTTTAATAAACTTTTTTTACGAGATAAATAACTAAAATATTATAATTTTAAAAATAAAGATAAAAAATTGTTGACATGATATATTTGTTGGTGATAAAATATTTAATTTGACAAAAAACTTTAAAGTGTTATGCTTAAGTAAGTTATTTATTCATGGAGGTGGATATATGTTTGAAATTGGTGATAATATAGTTTACCCAATGCAAGGTGCGGGAGTAATTGAGTCGATTCAAGAAAAAGAAGTACAAGGTGAGACCCAACAGTATTTTGTCATAAGATTACTTATAAAAAAGATGGAAGTAATGATACCGATATCAAAAATGGATAATTCGAGAATTAGATTAGTTGTTGATTCAAAAACACTTGAAAATGTTTTAAATAATTTTCATAACGGAGAATCGGATCGTACACTACCATATAAAGAAAGATTTAAAGTGAATATGGAAAAAATGAAAACAGGAAATATAGAAGAAGGCGCAGAAGTTGTTCGTGATTTAATGCGTATAGATAAAGTAAAAGCTTTAAATTCAAGTGAAAAACAAATGTTAGGTAATGCAAGCAAAATATTAATCAGTGAACTTGGGTTAATTAAAGGCATTAATGAAAACGAAGCAAAAGAATTATTGTACGGATAATAGAATATTGTTTAACTTTCTTTAATTAAATAGAACACATCATCATTTCAACATGTGTCTTAATTCAAACGATTAAAGTTTAGTATTTAAGACTTCTCCGAACACTCTAAGCATTTTTAACCTCATTAAAATTTCCGTTAAAAAGAAATAGTGAATTGTAATAAAATCGATCCCATTAAATAGACAATGCTTTTTTGTATTGTTAAGTGTGTTTTTCAGTATTTAGCATGAAAATATCATATTATATTGAGGTGGAACATCTATTGAATATACAAGTTTACATTCATAATTATGGTAGTCTTTTTATAAAAGATAAAAATGAAAATCTGCGTCTTTCGATAGACTGTCATAAGAAATTATTTAAAGCATTTGGATTAAATTATAAACATTATAAAGAGCATATTGTCTATCAAAATCTGAAGGAAAACGATTCATGGATACTTCTTGCTGGTGGGGAAAATCCAACTGCAAACCAGGAGCATTTAGGTAAAATAAAAGAAGATGAATCGATGGAAACCGACGGAGTACAACAAATTTTTATATATGAAGATCTAGTTGAAAAACGACTACATGAAAAGACTTTTTTGATAGAAGAGTTTGCGTTTAATGCAGGACAACATATATATCGTATTACTGAAGTAGATTAAATAGATTTCGTGAGAAGAGCTTTACTTTTGTAAAAGAAAGGAGGGCTTTTTTTTTGACTATTTCGTAAGTAATTTCAGACAAAAGCATCCAAATTAATTGGATGCATACTTAAGAATTCCACTTAATAAAACCGAATGTTCTAGCTGTGTGCACTCTTTTAATCTAATTTTTCCATCTCGCTCTAATTCTTTAGCAAATTCTTCAATCATATTTTTATCATCCTTCAAAGACTTATCAATATTGATTGTAAAAAAATTTCCTCTAGTAGCATTTCGAAGGTTTTTCAATAGACTCTCTTTACTCATTTCCCCATCTCCCTTCTAATTAGATTTATTCGACACAAAGTAGCCTTTGTCCTGTTAATATTCTTACAATTTGAAGATTTATATATTAGTTCTTATTTTAGGCCCTGAATAGCATATATTGGCAAATATTCTCATACATTGTCAATACACATGGTAGGAGGAATAACAATGAAACCAAGTAATTTTCGTGCACTTGAATATGCCATTGATGAAATTACTGAAATTGCCAAAGGTTTTGGTCTTGATTATTTTCCGATGAGATACGAACTATGTCCTGCCGATATCATTTATACGTTTGGCGCATACGGTATGCCGACAAGATACACACATTGGAGCTTTGGTAAAAAATTTTATAAGATGAAGTTACAGTATGATTTTGGATTAAGTAAAATTTATGAATTGGTAATCAATTCTAATCCATGTTATGCTTTTTTGCTTGATACAAATAGTCTCATTCAAAATAAACTAATTGTTGCTCATGTACTTGCTCATAGTGATTTCTTTAAAAATAATGTTCGCTTTAAAAATACTAAACGAGATATGGTCGAGAGTATGGCTGCAACTGCTGAACGAATTAATCAATACGAACATAAATACGGAAAAAGGCAAGTTGAGGAATTTTTAGATGCTGTAATTGCAATCCAAGAACATATCGACCCTTCAATCGTTCGAAATCAATTATCTTGGCAATTAGAAGAGGAAGCAGAGCTCCCTCCCAGGCGAAGAGGACCATACGATGACTTATGGAATCTAGAACGTAAAACTGAAAATATAACACCTATAAAACCTAGTAAAAAGAAATTCCCACCAATTCCTGAAAAAGATTTATTATTATTTATTCAGCATTTTAGTCGCGAATTAGAAGAATGGCAAAGAGACATTTTGACCATGTTGCGAGACGAAATGGTTTATTTTTGGGCTCAACTTGAAACGAAGATTATGAATGAGGGATGGGCAAGTCTTTGGCACCAACGTATTCTTAGAGAGTTAGATTTAACTTCAGGAGAAGCCATAGAATTTGCTAAACTGAATGCTAGCGTTATACAACCTTCGAAGACAAGTATCAATCCATATTATTTAGGCTTAAAAATGTTTGAAGACATTGAAGAAAGATACAACAATCCATCAGTAGAAATGAAACAAAACGGTGTGAAAGTTGGTTCCGGGACTGAAAAAATATTCGAAGTCCGTGAATTAGAGTCAGACACTAGTTTTATTCGGAATTATATCTCAAAAGAATTTGTTATGAGAGAAGATATGTACTTATTTCAAAGACAAGGAAAAGAATATAAGATAAAAGATAAAAGTTGGGAAGGTGTACGTGATCAATTAGTAAATATGCGTACAAATGGTGGGTTTCCTTACATTACAGTGAATGATGGAGATTATCTAAAAAATGGAGAATTGTACTTAAACCATTCATTTGAAGAGATTGAATTGGATGTTAAATATCTTGAGAAAGTGCTCCCTTACATTTATCAATTATGGGGTAGGCCAACTCATATTGAAACGAAAATGGATGACAAATCAGTCTTATTTAGTTATGACGGGAAAAATATGTATCGTAAAAATTTGTAATTCGCCTAGTGATAGGTGTTTTTTTTATGTCTAATAAGGTTTTCAATTAAAGAAGTATTAAATTTTGATATTGAATAAAAAAGATTATTAGAAGGTTTTAAACTAATTATCTAGAATAGGAGGAGAGGTAGGAGAAAAAACGAAACGATTATTGCATTATTTTGTTGTTTATTAATTTTTGGTAAAGAATCTCCTTATAAAAGTAATCAGTCTTTGTAGAAATCGATAATATTGTATTTTGCTATTATTTGTAAAATTTTTAGCACTAGGGGGAAGGAAAATGAGCAACTTTAATTGGGGTACTCCAGAGAATTTAAAATCGCTACTTTCAGAGCTTGTTAGTTGGAAAAGCATGACGTTGAGTGAAGGTGAACGTCAATTTCCTGTTAAATTACATGCAAAGTTGTCAGAACTAATTTACTTTCAGGAACTTCCAGAACAACTCGCATTACATGACTCAGACATTGGACGGAAGTTTTTAACTGCGTTATATAAGCATCCCGAAGCAACGGATACAATTTGTTTGATCAGTCATTTTGATACAGTAAACACAGAAGAATATGGTGACTTAGAACATTTAGCAACGCAGCCAGAGGAATTAACGAAAACATTTTCCAAAATGCTAGAAGAGTTTTCAGATGATGTTCAAAAAGATTTGAAATCTGGAGATTATTTATTTGGGCGTGGAACGATGGATATGAAAATGGGACTGGCAATGCATATGAGTTTAATTGAAAAGGCTAGTATTGAAAAATGGCCGATTAATTTGCTCTTATTAACAGTACCAGATGAAGAGGTGAATTCATCTGGTATGAGGGATGCTGTTTCAACACTGATTGAAATTCAGGCGAAGTACGATTTAATTTATAAATTATTTTTGAACGGAGAACCTGTATTTACTCAAGAACCTGGTGATCCTAAATACTATATTTACTCAGGCACAATTGGGAAAATAATGCCAGCCGCACTTTTTTATGGAAAAGAAACGCATGCAGGTGAACCACTTAGTGGAATGTCATCTCCATTTATTGCCTCATTCTTAACTAAAAAAATGGAATGGAATGATGAATTCCAAGAGACAGTTTATGGTGAACAGACACCTTTACCAGTAACACTCCAACAGAAGGATTTAAGGTCAGAATACTCTACCCAAACGCCTTATCGATCTGCAGCACTATATAATGTATTTCTAATGAAACGAAATGCAAAGGAAATGTTTAACTTATTTGAAAAAGTTGCAAATGAAGCTGTTGAAGAATGCAATCTTGTCTACTCGAATATGTGTGAAAAACATCATGTAGATCCGATTGGAAAAGTAAAAGTTATAAAATATGAAGAGTTACTGCGATATGCAAATGAGAAGTTTGGAATGGAATATATCCATGAACTAAAAAAACAAATTCATGTTTATAAAGAATGGGATGATCGAGAAAAGTCTTTTAGATTTGCGGATAAATTAATGATTCAATGTCAAGAACTAGCACCGGCAGTTATCATTCTGTTTGCGCCACCATATTATCCTGCGGTCAATTCTACAGGGAATAAGCTAGTCGAGGAATGCGTTAATTTTGTAACAAAAAGGGCAAATGATCAATTTAATTTACCTGTAAAAAGAATTCACTATTTTAATGGAATATGTGATTTGAGTTATGTGAATTATACAGATTCGTCTGAAGGGTGGGCATCATTTGAACGAAATACACCTGTATGGGGTGATAGTTATAGTTTGCCGTTTAATTTAATGAAAAGATTAAATGCTCCGGTTTTAAATATTGGTCCGTTCGGAAAAGATGCACATAAACGAACAGAGCGGTTACATATGAGAAATGCGTTTGAAGAAGTACCTCTTATGGTTGAAGAATTAATTCATATGTTAAGCGGAAAGTAAACGCGTAAAAACCTTCTATTATGTAAATAGAAGGTTTTTTACGTGTGAATTAATATTCTATTTCTTCTATATCTTTTGGTTGGGGTAGAGGTTGATTGTTTTTAGTGTTCTCTTTGACATTCGTTATTTCATCTTCTCTTCTATCATTTATCAAGTTGCTTTGCTTTTCAGTTTTTTTCACGACCAAAACCTCCTTCTTACAAGTTCTAATTTAATATGTACTGTTTAGAAGGATTTAATCATATTTTTTCTACACTATATTTTATATTCGATTGAAAAAAAGCTGTTTATCACTTAATAATGCGCATTACAGCATGCTCGATTTCCATGGTAAAGCAGTGTGACTCCTTTAGAGCAAACACCCATACATTGCAGTAACTCTTCCGTAGAACCCACAAGAGACTCGCAGATTATTTTTTTAAAACCTATATTAAATTTTTATAGGGCCTCAATTTAAAAATTTCATTGTAAGTCGTTTGCCAGTCTTCTGGTGACTCAATGGCTGTTACTGAAATAGTATGATTTTTTGTGATTTTTAATTGATGATCCGATAAGGAAATTCGACCATCTTCTGTTAAAAGATTAACAATTTTATTTTGAGTAAAGATTGTATCTTTGCTAGTTTGGTAATATAAAAACTGATCCTCGAATAAATGAAGCTCAGATGTTTCAGTAGAGATTAAAAGTAAATCATTCCAAGTTTCATCGAATTTTTGGAGAGTAAAAATTGAATCGCTATTCTCAATTACTCGATAAGATCCATTTGAATCCGAATATTCAAAGCCATTTCTCAATAAAATGGGTTCTAAAAATCCTCCTCCAACACCTACATCAGCCAAATAGTTTTCTTCTTCGAATGAAACGATTAACGCTAAATGCGAAAACTCAGGATTCCAAGCTTGTTTTTCATCATTCCAAAATTTAGCAGAAATATATCTTACATTGAAGCCAAGTTCAATTAACACTGCGTAAAGTAAAGTATTAGTCTCAAAACATATTCCTCCACGTTTACGATCAATTATTTTTTTCATAATTTGAGATGGATCCATACTAAGTGGTGTACCAGCGATAATATCAAGATTTTCAAATGGAATTGCTAATAGATGATGTTTATGAATTTCTTTTAAAGTTTCAATTGAGGCTATATCTGGTTTCTTAATTCCGATGTGTTTGAAATATAATTCTGACTTCATCATTTCCTCCTTAATGAATAATACTTTTTAATAGTAAATAATATAGAGTTTGCAATGACTTGTAAATGGAAAGTGATAAATAATTTCAAATTTTCTAAAATCATAGTTGACACATAGGAATAGTGTGTTTATTATTAAGCTATTATATAAACCAATATGGCTGATTGGAAGACCAAAGGCCCTTAACTATCGATTCATAGTTAAGGGTCTATTTGTATTTGTGCCTTAAAGGGGAGATAAAGATGTGTTGAAAAAATCAATAAAGGTACAAATTAAAAATTTGAAAAATTGAATGTTAGAGAGGGGAAAAGATAAGTGAGCTTAAAAAAATGGGTAATAAGTTCAGTAGTTGCAGTATTAGGTGTCTCAGGTATTTTATACGCAACATTAAAAGATGATAATGTCACTGCGAAGAAAGCAAGTGCAGCAACAAAAAAAGTGGAATTGTTAAATGTATCCTATGATCCTACTCGTGAGTTATATGAAGACTATAATAAAGCATTCAGTAAGTATTGGAAAAAGAAAACAAAGCAATCCGTTACAATTAAACAGTCTCATGGCGGTTCAGGTAAACAGGCGCGAGCTGTTATTGATGGGTTAGATGCAGATGTAGTTACATTGGCACTCGGATATGATATTGATTCAATCAATGAAAAAGCACAATTAATTTCACCAAATTGGCAGAAGGAATTTCCAAACAATTCAACCCCATATACATCAACAATTGTTTTCTTAGTAAGGAAAGGAAATCCGAAACAGATTAAAGATTGGGATGATCTAACGAAAAAAGGTGTAGAAGTCATTACACCAAATCCAAAAACTTCAGGTGGTGCCAGATGGAACTACTTAGCAGCATGGGGCTTCGCAGAGAAAAAGTATAATGGCGATGAGAAAAAAGTGAAAGAATTTATCAAAAAACTATATAAAAATGTACCGGTTTTAGATACAGGTGCACGTGGTTCGACGACTACATTTGTAGAAAAAGGCATAGGTGATGTTCTGATTGCATGGGAAAATGAAGCGTTACTGTCAGTTAAAGAATTAGGGGGAGGTAAATATAAGATTGTTTACCCTTCTATTAGTATTTTAGCGGAACCACCTGTCGCAATCGTAGATAAAAATGTAAAGGATAAGGATACAAAGAAGGTTGCTCATGCTTACTTATCCTATCTTTATAGTAAAGAAGGACAGCAAATAATTGCAGACAATTATTATAGACCAAGAAATAAAGAAATCCTTTCTAAATATAAAAAACAATATCCAAACTTACCTTTATTAACGATTGATAAGGACTTTGGAGGATGGAAAAAAGCCCAATCAAAACATTTTAATGATGGTGGGGTATTCGACCAAATTTATCAATGATGTTTTTTTGAATTATGAATTAATAGAATAATAGTTGGATTTTTAAAATGATAATAAAGAGGACTACGAATCTGATATGGCCAGGAAGTTACACCATATCCTAGTCTTCTTTATTTCATTTTCATTTAAGGAGGCACGACTTCAATTGAAAAAGATTAATAAAAAAAGGAGAGTTCTTCCAGGTTTCGGCTTAACCTTTGGATTTTCTATTCTTTATATAGGCTTTTTTATCTTTCTACCAATCTCAATGTTATTTTTAAATACATTTGATATTGGATGGACGAAGTTTTTTAAAATCGTGACTGATCCGCGTGTCATGATGTCTTATAAAATAAGTTTTGGTACTGCATTTATGGCTGCAATTATTAATGCTGTTTTCGGTTTATTGATCGCATGGGTACTTGTCCGTTATAAATTCCCAGGTAAGCGAATAGTAGACGCATTTATTGATTTGCCCTTTGCACTACCTACAGCAGTTGCAGGAATTACTCTAACAACTTTGTATTCACAAGAAGGTTGGGTTGGAAAGTTTTTTTCATTTAAAATTGCTTATACTCCACTAGGAATTATAATTGCCCTAACTTTTATCGGACTACCATTTGTTGTTCGAATGGTTCAGCCAGTATTAGAAAATTTTCAAACAGAAGTAGAAGAAGCAGCGGCGAGTTTAGGAGCGAATCGGTTTCAAATTTTTTGGAAGGTCATTTTTCCAGGTATACTTCCAGCTTTATTAACCGGTTTTTCATTAGCATTTGCTAGATCATTAGGTGAATATGGATCGGTCGTATTCATTTCTGGAAATATGCCGATGAAGACAGAGATTACTCCATTGTTAATCATGACTAAATTAGAACAATATGATTATGCAGGCGCTACCGCATTGGCGGTTGTGTTGTTAATAATATCATTCCTTCTATTGTTAATCATTAGTATATTTCAACGATATGCTAATCGAGCATTTGATTTAGAAGGAGGTAAGAATTAAGATGAAAAGTATTTTGAAAATTAACAAAAATACAGAAGTGAATAAAGAGAAAAAGCCTCCTCTTAGAACGAATTTTTTGCAAATCGTGTTAATAAGTATTGTTATATTATTTTTATTATTATTTTTATTTCTACCATTAATTTCTATTTTTATTAAAGCATTACAAGATGGATTCGGAGTTTATAGGGATGCGATTGTGAACGAGGAGACAATTGCGGCCATTAAATTAACATTTATTGTTGCAATTATTTCTGTACCTTTAAATGCTCTATTTGGTATTGCAATCGCTTGGGCCACTACCAAATTCCATTTTAGAGGGAAAAATATACTGCTAACTTTAATCGAGTTACCTTTTGCTGTATCACCTGTCGTTGCAGGTTTATTATTCGTTTTGCTTTTTAGCCCAAACCATGGTGTTTTTGGAGAGTGGTTAAAAGAGCACAATTTAAAAATTATTTTTTCTACACCAGGGATTATATTAGCAACCATCTTTGTTACTTTACCGTTTGTCGCAAAAGAACTAATCGCAATCATGCAAGCAACAGGAAGCGCAGAAGAAGAAGCTGCTTTAACGTTAGGAGCAAATGGTTGGCAAATTTTTTGGAAAGTTACTCTCCCAAAAATCAAATGGGGTCTATTGTACGGAGTTATCCTTTGTAATGCAAGGGCAGTAGGTGAGTTTGGTGCAGTATCTGTTGTTTCTGGACATATTCGTGGTGAAACGATTACTCTGCCTCTTCATATTGAAAATTTATATAATGAGTACCATTTTCCAGAAGCTTATACAGTAGCATCTTTAATGTCTATTTTTGCTATTTTAACTTTGCTAATAAAAAATATTATTGAATGGAAAACACAAAAGGAAGCTAAATAGTAGGAGAGGGTCTTATGTCGATTAAAGTTTCAAACGTGATTAAGAGTTATCAATCAGAAATTGCACTCCAAAAAATAAATTTAGAAGTTAAAAAAGGGGAGTTAGTTGCATTACTAGGACCTTCAGGATCTGGAAAAACAACTTTACTTCGAATTATTGCAGGGCTAGAGATTCCTGATGAAGGGAATATATTGTTTGAAAATCAAGATGTCGGCCGTTTGGAAGTAAAGGAAAGAAATGTAGGTTTTGTATTCCAACATTATGCACTTTTTCAACACATGACCGTTTTTGAAAATATCGCATTCGGTTTGAGAGTAAGACCAAGATCAACACGTCCAATTAAAAGTGAAATAAAAGAGAAGGTATTACAACTATTAGAATTAGTGAAACTTGAGAATTTTGCTAATCGATATCCTTCACAATTATCAGGTGGACAAAGACAGCGGGTTGCATTAGCGAGAGCACTTGCTGTTGAGCCTAGTGTATTACTGTTGGATGAGCCATTCGGAGCTCTGGACGCTAAAGTTCGAAAAGATTTAAGAAGATGGTTAAGAAAGCTTCATGATGAAATTCAAATAACAAGTATATTTGTGACACATGATCAAGAAGAAGCACTAGAAGTAGCAGATCGTGTTGTAATTATGAACAATGGGAAGATAGAGCAGATTGGAACACCAGAAGAGGTGTACCATTCACCAGCAAGTCCATTTGTTTATGATTTCTTAGGGAAAGTAAATCTATTTCATGGTCGCATAAATAAAGGAAGCTTAATTAGCGGTGGGTTAGAAATTCCATTACCTGAAATAGAAGAAGGAGATCATCACGAAGTAACAGGATATGTTCGTCCTCATCAAATGACAATTGAAAAATTTGAATCGAAACAAACATCAATAAGCGCAATTGTTACTCATATTCATGCTGTAGGCCCAATTGTTTATGTCGAAGCATTAAGAGAAGATACGAATGAATATGTTGAAGTTGAATTAATGAATGAATTGTTTTTAGAGTTGAAGATTCAATTAGGTGAAAGAGTATTTGTTCGCCCTAATGAGTTGAAAGTATTTATTCCTCAGGATTTTTCAATTTAATATAAAATCATTAGTAATAAAAATAAAAAAACATACAAAACAATTAACGTTTTGTATGTTTTTTATTCTAAGATTTTATTTAGCTGCTTCTAACTCAGCAAGTTTTTCTTTTGCAATAATGTCAATTTCACGTTTTAATTCTTCAACCATTGTTTCCTCAGGTACTTTACGAACAATTTCTCCATGACGGAAAAGTAACCCTTCACCACGAGCACCTGCGATACCGATATCCGCTTCACGAGCTTCACCAGGACCGTTAACTGCGCATCCAAGAACAGCAACTTTAATTGGTACCTTTAAAGTTGAAATATACTCTTCAATATCGTTTGCGATACTGATTAAGTCAATTTCAATACGTCCACATGTTGGGCAAGAAATTAATGTTGCGGCATTTGAAGATAATCCAAATGATTTTAATAATTCTCGAGCAACTTTTATTTCTTCTACAGGGTCTGCACTTAATGAAATACGCATTGTGTTACCAATGCCTTTGCTAATAATCGCTCCTAAACCAGCAGCACTTTTAACTGTACCAGCAAATAATGTACCAGACTCAGTGATCCCTAAATGTAGTGGGTAATTAAATGCTTTTGAAGCTTTTTCGTAAGCTTCAATTGCTAAGTTTACATCTGAAGCTTTCATTGAAACAATAATATCATGGAAATCTAAGTCTTCAAGAATTTTAATATGATGCAACGCACTTTCAACCATACCATCTGCAGTAGGATAGCCGTATTTTTCTAAAATACGTTTTTCTAATGAACCAGCATTAACACCGATACGAATTGGAATACCTTTTGCTTTAGCAGCATTTACTACTGCCTCAACTTTTTCTTTACGACCGATATTACCTGGATTAATTCTTATTTTATCTACTCCACCTTCGATTGCTTTTAAAGCCAATTTATAATCAAAGTGGATATCAGCAACTAGTGGTATATTTATTTGTTTTTTAATGTCAGCAATTGCATTTGCAGCTCTTTCATCAGGTACAGCAACACGGACAATTTGACAACCTGCTTCTTCTAATCGCTTAATTTCAGCAACCGTTGCTTCAACATCATGTGTTTTAGTTGTTGTCATACTTTGGATTGAAATTTCATTCGCACCACCGACAACTACATTTCCTACTTTCACTGCACGTGTTTTACTTCTATGTGTAATTTCGCTCACGAGTAACTCGCTCCTTCAAAATAACTAATTTCATTTTAATTATATCTCTACATTATCATATTTTCTTCATGATTACTCATTTTAACAACTGGTTCTAAAGAAATATATCACAATTTTTATTTTTGTGAAGAGTAAATTGGAAATTTATATGATTTTCCACTTTGAATTTTCGTTGCTGAAAGTCCATTATTTAATTTACTGAAATCTTTTGTAATTTGGCTGATTGGTTGATTATAGTCTGGATTGAGTTCTTCAATAATACCTAAAACTGTATCACCAGCTTTCACTTGAATTTCTTCAAATTTTGGAAGAGAGTTTTGTGACGTTTTATCAGATTTCGAAACAGAAGCTACTGAGGCTATATGTTTAGTAGGAATTGTACCTACTTTAATATCAAAAAATATGATGTAAATAAGTAATAAACTTCCGAAAATGAAGGCTACTTTTTTCAACGGTATCACTCCTTTTGTAGACTATATGCTTGTCCACTTTAATTATTCCTTCTATTAATACAAAAACCATTTATTAATTTAGAAATAATATTAGAAGTCATAAAAAAGAAGTGTTTTTTGAGAACACTTCCTTCAAAATTATTTTTTTACGGGTAATTGTCTAATCGTTAAAGTATACATTAATGATGTAATTAGAATAAAAAAGAATGTTTGATAGGGAAGCTCAATTTGAAATAAACCAAGTACAAAATAAAGTACAGTCGGTAAAGTTAAGCTATAAGAAACCATTGCAAAGCGTTGTTTAAAAGAAAGATTCTTTCCGGTTTTAAACAGTCCAGTAATAAAAGCAATGATTGTCGCTAATATGAAAATGAAAAAACAAGATCCTAAATAAAAAAGGAAAAACAATGCAACCAACAAGAATGGTAATGCATTTTCAATATTGCTAATAAATTTTGAGACACTTGTTTTATTAATTTCTTTTTTTAATGATGGATAAGGATAATCTTGTTCGCCTTTATCTGTTTTAATAATAATTCTATTTTTTAATGCGATAATTGCAAATTGTTCTTTATTGACTGAGGAAGGTACAACAGTATTATTCGGATATAGCGCATATTTATAATGTCCAATTTTACGCTCAAAAGGCGTATTATCATTAATTGTTAAATTTCCTTTGTTTAATGAGATTGTTTGAATGTTTTCTTTTAACAAATCTGAGACGTTATTCACTTGAAGCTTTACTTCTTTTTCAAACGAAAAAAAACCTGGAAGAGTATATAAAATTGCTAAAAGGAATAAAAAGAAGATTGTTTTCCCGATTTTTTGGAGCCTAAATCTCGAAATTGTTTTTGGAGAGTATAGACTAAACCAAAATTGTTTGAGTAGATTCATAAACTCATCCTTCCTTATATAATGTTATTTCTTTTTATTTCATTATTATGTATCTTTTTGGTTATTTTGTATATTATAAATGATTTCTAATTTTAGATCGTAATCGAATGCTTAGTTAAAAAAGTCTTGGAAAAGCAAATTTTTGTAAAAGAAGTGAATAGGAGAGGGGGGATGCCTCGAGAAATGGATATGTGAGTTCCTTGCGCCAGTCCCTTTGAAAGCGAGCTTCTAGATCGGATATGAACTACAATAAATAATTAGGGAATTCGATGGGGAATTTAAAGTTTGCAGACTTTTTTTTGAAAAAGTAAAAAAACTTTTGGGAAAGGCATTGACGTGCTTTTTAAAACGTGATAAATTAAATATTGTCTTAAGGACGTTGTAATTTTTCCGCAGTAGCTCAGTGGTAGAGCACTCGGCTGTTAACCGAGTGGTCGTAGGTTCGAATCCTACCTGCGGAGCCATTTTTATTATTAGTTTGGCGGTGTAGCTCAGCTGGCTAGAGCGTACGGTTCATACCCGTGAGGTCGTGGGTTCGACTCCCTCCGCCGCTACCAATATTTTTATTATGGAGTAATACCCAAGTCCGGCTGAAGGGATCGGTCTTGAAAACCGACAGGGGTGTAACAGCCCGCGGGGGTTCGAATCCCTCTTACTCCTTACTTAAACAACAAAAGTCCCTAACGGATTAAATTCCGTTGGGGATTTTTGTTGTTTCTATTACTATTAATAGATGTAGTAATCTTCAACTTGAATAGCAATCAAGTATACTAAAATAAACAGATAATTCTTATCCAATTTAGTCACATAATAATATTCTTTTTCAATAATGAGCATTTCTATTGAAATCTTTCTGTTAATTTGATAACTTTAAATTGAAATTCACAATATTCTTGGGAGGAATTAAAAATGTCTAAATTTGAATTACCGCAATTACCATATGCTTACGATGCTTTAGAACCACACTTTGATAAAGAAACGATGAATATTCACCATACTCGTCATCACAATACATACATTACAAACTTAAATGCTGCTTTAGAGGGTAAAGAAGTAGCAGCAACAACAATTGAAGAATTAATCTCTAACTTAGATGCACTTCCTGAAGCTATTCGTACAGCTGTACGTAATAACGGTGGTGGCCATGCTAACCATAGCTTATTCTGGACTTTATTAACTCCAGAAGGTACTGGTACTCCAGTTGGTGAAGTTGCTGAGGCAATCAATGCTAAATTTGGTAGCTTAGATGAGTTAAAAGCTGCTTTCACTCAAGCTGCATTAACTCGATTCGGTTCAGGTTGGGCTTGGTTAGTAGTAAATAATGGTGAGTTAGAAGTTACAAGCACACCAAATCAAGATTCTCCATTAATGGAAGGTAAAACTCCAATCTTAGGTTTAGATGTATGGGAGCATGCATACTACTTAAACTTCCAAAACAAACGTCCTGATTATGTAGGTGCTTTCTGGAACGTAGTAAACTGGGAAAAAGTAGAAGAGTTATACCAAGCTGCAAAATAATTTATAAAATCAAACACTACTAAGAAATCCTTAGTAGTGTTTTTTTATTGTCTATTTTAAGGATAATTTTTCATTTACTCGGAAGACTAGTACATAGGACAAAGGAGAGTATATATGAGTAGGTGGAAATTTTTAATAGGTGATGTTGTTGTTAATAGAGACCTGATTTTATTATTAACTGTAGGTGGTTTATTTTCATTAGCTACAGCATTATCTAACACATTTGTGAATGTATATTTATGGAAGCAATCGAACGATTATTTACCAATCGCATCTTACCAATTTTCAATTGCTTTTTTTCAAGCACTTACATTTATCATCGCAGGTAGAATGGCAAAAAATATCGATCGAGTTGTTATATTGAGGATCGGTATTTCGTTTTTAGCAATTTTCTACATTGTAGTGTTATTATTCGAAACGAAAACGTTACTTTCAACAATTCTAATTGGAGCGATCTTAGGAATAGGAAATGGCTGTTATTATCTTTCATTTAATTTACTTACATTTGAAGTAACAGAACCTGATACTAGGCAATTTTTCAATGGATTTTTAGGTCTTCTAAGTTCATTTTCTGGTATGCTTGGACCCTTTATAGCTGGAGCAATCATTTCTTCGATGGTGGGAGACAAAGGTTATAATTTTGTATTTATTGCCGCAGTCATATTATTTGTATGTGCCGTGGTTATAAGTTGTTTCTTAGTTAGAAGAGAGCTTGATAGCGAATTTAACATTAAAAGAGTCATATTGGAAAGAAAATTAAATGAAAATTGGAGAAAAGTTACATATGCTAATTTTTTTCAAGGGTTACGGGAAGGAATCTTCCTATTTGTTATATCTATTTATATTTTTCTATCAACTGGCAGTGAATTTGCGTTAGGAAAATACGGATTAATTACTTCGTTAATCAGTTTTATTACATATTATATTGTTACTCGTACCATAAAACCAAGTTTTAATTTGAAAGCGATATTCTTAGGTGGTTTTATGTTATTTGCGGCAGTTTTTGTTATTGTTTTTAAAGTAACTTTTACATTACTTATTGTATATGGTGTAATTATTTCTTTGGCATATCCAATCATTTTAGTACCTTATTTATCATTAACTTATGATATAATAGGAAAATCCTATAAGGCTAGGGAATATAGAGTTGAGTATATCGTTATTAGAGAAGTGTATTTAAATAGCGGTAGAATGTTTTCAATTGCAACTTTTATTGTGTGTACTGCTTTTTTTTCGCCAAAACAAGTTATACCATTGTTAATGTGTATCTTTGGTATGGGACATTTTTTGGTCTATTTTGTTATGAGAAAATTAAAGCCAGAGCATACATAATTATGTTCGATCTGTTACTATATTTTGTATTTGTTTTCAGAAAGACCATTCCCTTAAAATTAAAATATTAAATAAGTAGAAGTAGTAAATGAGGAGAAGAGATGAATAAACCAAAGAAAAATAAAATTGCATTACCTACAAGGCTGAATACACTATTTTTTCTTGTGTTTGTACTATTTTCTTTTTTAATTCTAAGATTAGGTGTTGTACAGATTGTTAAGGGTGAGGACTATAAATTAGAATTAGAACGAACAGAGAATATGACAGTCGATCAGTCAGTCCCACGGGGAAAAATCTTAGATAGAAACGGGAAAGTTGTTGTAGATAATACCCCGTTACGAACGATTACGTATACAAGAAAAAAAGGTACGTCAACAGCTGAGTTATTGAATATGGCCACAAAATTAACTCAGTATATAAAAATGCCGGTTGATAAAATTATGGAACGAGATCGAAAAGACTATTGGTTACTTACACATCCAGAAGAAGCAAAACTACTAGTTCCTAAAAAGGAAGATAAAAAGTTAAAAGCTAAATATAAAGACGACGATGCAACGTATAATAAAGAATATTACGCACTCCAATTAGAGGCCATTACAGAAAAAGAAATTAATTCACTAAGTAAAGATGACTTACAAATACTTGCGATTTATAAGCAAATGAGTGTTGGATATGCTCTAACTCCTCAAACTATAAAAAGTGTAGGAGTAAGTGAAAAGGAATATGCGCAAGTAAGTGAACATTTAGAAGATCTTCCAGGTGTTGATATTACGACTGACTGGAAAAGAGATTATGTTTATAAAGATACATTTAGAACAATTCTTGGAAATATTACTTCTGAAAAAGAAGGATTACCTGCAGAAAATGTGGATTATTATCTAGCTCGTGGATATGATCGTAACGATCGAGTAGGTAAAAGTTATATTGAACAACAATATGAGGATGTTCTACGCGGTACAAAAGGTAAAGCTCAAAATGTAGTTGATTCACAGGGGAATGTCATAGATACAAAAGTCATTACTGAAGGTGAACCTGGTAGTGACTTAGTACTTTCACTTGATATTGACCTTCAACGTAAAGTTGATGAAATTGTAACGAGAGAACTTTTAAAAGCAAAAGCAACTTCAAATGGTAAATATATGGACAGAGCATTCGTTACGATGATGAACCCAAAAACTGGTGAAATTTTAGCGATGTCTGGAAAACAGATTGTTAGAAATAAAAAAACAGGTAAAAATGAAGTTCAAGACTTTGCAACAGGTAATTTAACGACTTCATATGAAATGGGTTCAACGGTAAAAGGTGCGACAGTTTTAACTGGTTATCAAACAGGAGCAATTTCACCAGGAACGAAATTATTTGATACCCCAATTAAAATTAAGGGCACAAAAGAAAAAGCTTCATATAAAAACATGGGTTGGGTAAGTGACTTAGAAGCTTTAAAGAGATCTTCTAACGTTTATATGTTCCGAACAGCTATGGCAATTGGTAAAGCACATTATGTTGAAAATCAGCCTTTAGATATTGACACTAATGCGTTCGAGGTATTCCGTAACAGCTTTAGTCAATTTGGGCTAGGTGTTAAAACGGGGGTTGATTTACCAAATGAAGCGATCGGATTTAAAGGGATAGATAAGAATCCGGGTTTCTTACTAGATATGGCGATTGGACAGTATGATACTTATACACCACTACAGCTTGCCCAATACGTTTCTACAATTGCAAACGGTGGTTACAGAATTAAGCCACATGTAGCAAAAGAATTAAGACAACCTTCAATAGGCGATGATCAAGGGGTTGTTAGACAAGAGATACAACCAAAAATATTAAATCGAATTGATATGAAGGATTCTTATGTTAATCGAGTAAAAGAAGGGTTTTATAAAGTTTATAATGAACAAGGTGGTACTGCTCGCCCTTACTTCTTAGGCGTGGACTATAAAATAGCTGGTAAAACAGGTACAGCCCAATCATTTTATGACGGACCAGATCGAAAAAAATATAATGGTCCACAAAGTACTTATAATTTAACATTAATTGGCTATGCTCCATATGACAATCCTGAAATTGCATTTGCAGTTGTTGTACCATGGATGCAAAGTGACCAAGCTCCAGTTAACAAATACATTGGCCGTGGAATTATGGATGAATACTGGAAAATGAAAAAAGAAGGAAAATCTTCTGGAGATACGCAAGATACTCAAAATAAGAAACAATAAAAAGAGAAGGGGAAATCCCTTCTCTTTTTTTGTATTCCATTTGCCTGAAGTATTTTTTGAACAAAGAACTTTCATATTGATACAATGCTTCGTGCTATCCCCTAGCCTCTAGAACCTAAGACAATGTCTTGTAAATTAAAAAAACAATCTATCTTGCTATTTTTCTCACAGTAGTCAGGACTGAGTAAGGTGCTTCTTTCATTTTAATTTACACAAAATTTACATATGGTTAAAACGGTTTTAATAGTTTGGATTTATGATTAGTGATGTACCATTTAAGTTTTATAAATTATCAATAAAAGAAGTTATTGTTATGTATATTAAAATTTTGTTTTGATTAGTAGAAAGACCTTTAGGATGAGAGGGGATAAAAAGAGATGACAACAACTTTAGTTAGAGAGACACATGTGAAGAGTGAAATAAAGGTAGAGGAGTCTGTGAAGATGAACAAGTCAATTGTTTATGATACACAGAATTTGAATCTTTGGTATGGACAAGATAAAGCGCTAAAAGATATAAATTTAAGTATATATGAAAATGAAGTTACTGCGATTATTGGACCAAGTGGATGCGGTAAATCAACTTATTTAAAAACATTAAACCGAATGGTTGAATTAGTTCCAACAGTTAGAACTGAAGGTAAGATCCTTTACCGTGAACAAAATATTTTTGATAAAAGTTATCCTGTAGAAGAATTAAGAACACATGTTGGAATGGTGTTCCAAAAACCAAACGTGTTTCCTAAGTCTATTTGGGAAAATGTTGCTTACGGACCTAAAATTCATGGAATTAAAGATAAAGCTACATTAAATCAAATTGTTGAAAAGAGTTTAAAAGGTGCAGCGATATGGGATGAAGTAAAAGATCGTTTACATGAGAACGCATATGGACTATCTGGAGGTCAGCAACAACGTTTATGTATAGCTCGTTGTTTAGCAATTGAACCAGATGTCATTTTAATGGATGAACCAACTTCTGCATTAGACCCAATCTCTACTTTGAAAGTTGAAGAGTTGATTCATGAGTTGAAAAAGGAATTTAGTATTATTATCGTTACTCATAACATGCAACAAGCTGCGCGTGTATCTGATAAAACAGCATTTTTCTTAACTGGTGAAGTTGTTGAATATACAGATACAAATAAACTATTCTCTACTCCAAAAGATAAGCGTACTGAAGATTATATAACTGGTCGATTTGGTTAATAAAAGGATGAGGGGTCGAAAGTGATGAGACAACAATTTGAAGCAGATTTAAGATCGTTACAAGAAATGATTATCGAATTAGCGGAAAAAACTAAAAAAGCTGTAATTAAGAGTATGGACGCTTTTCGTAATGAAAATATCGAGTTAGCTTTAGAAGTAATCGATGAAGATGACCGTATTAATAAGCTTGAAAAAGAAATAAATGAGTTAATTCTTGTTATTATCACAAGACAACAACCTGTAGCGGTTGATTTAAGAAGAAATTTAACAGCTATCAAAATTGCCCATGATTTAGAACGCGTTGCAGATTATGCAGTTAATATAGCAAAGTCAACGATTCGTATTCGCGGTCGTCAAGATAACTTACCATTAGAGAATATTGAAAAAATGCATTTACTTGGTCTTGAAATGTTAACAAAAGCTACTGGCGCTTACAGAACGGAAGATTTACAAGCAGCGAAAGAAATTGGAGAAATTGATGATAAAGTAGATGAACTATATGGAACGACTGTTCAAACTTTAATGTCAAGCATTGCAGATTCTCCTGAACACGTAGCAAATATCATGCAAATGGCGTTCATTTGCAGATATTTGGAGAGAATCGCAGACTATGCTACAAACATTGCAGAGAATATCTATTATTTAGTTAAAGGTAAACATTATTTATTAAATCAATAAATCAAAAGGGTGTTCAAACTACTTATAGTTTGAACACCCTTTTGTCATAAAAATGTAATATTTCGCATACTTCTTAAACGAATATAAAATTTTGGGGTGGTACTGATGAAGGTTGTTATTCTAGCTGGAGGATATGGACAAAGGCTTTTACCAATAACTAACAATATTCCTAAGCCACTCTTACCAATTGCTAATCGAGCAGCTATTGAGCATTTATTATTACATTTAACAAGAATGGGATTTACTGAATTTATCATTCAACTTCATTATATGTCGCAAGCTATTATTGAAACGATAAACGCGATGAAACTAAAAAATATATCTGTAGACTTTATTATCGAAGAAAAAAGCTTAGGTTCTGCAGGTTGCTTAAGTCTTTCGAAACATTCTCTAACGGAGCCATTTTTATTAATTAATGGAGATATATTATTTGATGGAGATATAAAGGAAGCAATTTCACAGCATTTACTTAATGGAAATATGTTTTCGATGTTTGTGAAACAAGTTGAAAAGTGCGATTCATATGGGAATGTTAGAGTAAAAGATGGACAAATAATCGATTTTATCGAAAAGCCAATAAGTGGAAAAGAAATAAGTAAATTAGTGAATACAGGTATCTATATTGTGGATTCAAAATTATTAAAGTATATCCCAGAAAATCGCTATTTTGATATTAGTAATGATTTAATTCCTTTATTATTAAGTGAAAAAGTACGTTTACATGCTTTTCAATTAGATGGATACTGGATTGACTATGGAACGCCAAGGCGCTTTGCGAAACTAAATTTTGATTGGATAGAGGAAAAGTTAAATTTACCTATTCCTGCAGTACAGATCTTGCCAAGAATTTTTTTAGGCGAACATGTGATTATAAATAATAATGTTAAAATTGTATCTCCGGTCATTATTGGGAATGATGTTACAATAGAGGAGGACTGTGTTATTGGACCTTATGTATCAATAAGTTCCAATATTAGAATCGATCAAGGAAGTGTTCTGCATCATCAAGCAATTTTTCAAAAGTATACTCTGAATAATGAAAATAAATTTGTACATAATTCAATAAAAAAATTATCAAAAGAAATGCATTGAATACAGAAAAACTATGGAAATTATTCCGAAAGAATGTTATTATATACAAGTCTGATTATGTCACTATGTCAGGAGGGAAAATAAAATGCGCGTAAATATTACATTAGCATGTACAGAATGCGGAGATCGTAACTATATCACTACTAAAAATAAACGTAATAACCCAGACCGTCTTGAGCTTAAAAAATATTGCCCAAGACTTAAAAAAGTTACAGTTCATCGCGAAACAAAGTAAGCAGTAGGAATTTTCCTACTGTTTTTTTGTATTTATAGAGCATTTCCCGAAGAAATGGAGGATATTATGGAAAAGAAACATATTAGAACTTCAATGATAAAGAATATTAAAGAACTATCTAAATTAGATCGAGATAAACGTTCCAAACAAATTATTGATCAATTAATGGAATTAGATGTTTGGAAAAATGCAGATATCGTTGCGACTACAATGCCTATGGAGCATGAAATTAATACAAATTACTTGATTCAATCATGCTTGATGCTGAATAAAACTGTCGTTGTTCCAAAATGCAACCATAAGACAAGAGAGATGCAGTTTTTTAAAATAAAAAGTTTTTCTGATTTACAAGTAGGTTATTTTGGAATACAAGAGCCAATTGAGGATCGTTGCGAAAAAATTAGCAAAGAAAATATCGATTTAATCGTTGTTCCAGGTGTTGCTTATACTATAAAGGGAGATCGTTTAGGTTATGGTGGAGGCTTTTATGATCGATATTTAGAAAATTATAATGGAGATTTAGTTTCATTAGCTTACGAAATTCAAATTGTTGAAACAATCCCAACAGAAACACATGATTGTTCGATTCCGATAATCATAACTGAAACAAAAACGATTAAGACTAGCCCAGATAATAATTGAATAAGAAAACACGGTTTGCTTGAAAATAAATAAGTCTGATTCAGAAGTCAGTAAAAAACTGTAACAATTTTGAGAGTTATTTCACAAATTCTGTTGTTAGCTAAAGGATATAATTAAATCAGTCTCTACTAACGAGATTTGAAAGGTGGAACAACATGTTACGAAAAGAGATAAATCGTGTCGCACTAATCGGTACAGGTGCTGTTGGAGCTAGTTACGCGTTTGGGATGTTAAATAAGGGTTTAGCCGAAGAATTAGTAATGATTGATTTAAATAAAGAAAAAGCAGAAGGCGACGCAATGGACTTGAGTCACTGTTTACCATTTGTTAGTTCAAGAACTAGAATATGGGCAGGAGATTATAGTGATTGCAAAGATGCAGCATTAGTCGTAATCACAGCTGGTGCGGCTCAAAAACCTGGTGAAACGCGTTTGGATTTAGTTGCCAAAAATACAGCGATATTTAAAGGAATAATTAGCGAGATAATGAATGCAGGATTCGATGGTATCTTTTTAATTGCAACTAACCCAGTCGATATACTTACATACGTAACTTGGAAATTCTCAGGATTGCCAAAGGAAAGAGTAATAGGTTCAGGTACAAGCTTAGACACTGCTCGATTTCGTTATTTACTTGGAGATTATTTCAATGTGGACTCACGCAATATACATGGTTATATAATAGGAGAACATGGAGATAGTGAACTTCCTGTATGGTCTCAGACTACAGTGGGAACGCAACCTATTCTTCAAGTAATAAAAAAGAATTCACAATTTAAACAATCTGAATTGGACGAAATCTTTTTTAATACACGAGATGCAGCATATCACATTATAAAACGAAAAGGTGCTACATATTACGGTATTGGAATGGGATTAGTTAGATTAACTAAAGCGATTTTAAATAATGAAAATAGTATCATAACTGTTTCTGCTTATCTTGAAGGCCAATATGGTGAAAATGATATTTATATTGGCGTACCAGCAGTTATTAACCGTGGTGGTATTAGAGAAATAGTAGAGTTGGATTTAAATGAACTAGAAACAAAACAATTTAAAGCATCTGTTAATACATTACGTAAAACGATGGAGTCGATTTTATAATTATAAAGACCTCTTTCAAAACGGAAGAGGTCTTCTTCCTACTTGATTATTCAAAAATCATTGTATAATGTTATAACTAACGATTTTAATAGAAGGAAGATTATTGTGCGAAGATCAAAAAAGAAGAAATTTAAATACGGTCCCTGGATTATTATTTTTTTAATTTTTGCAATTGGACTAGCTTTTTTTATGCGAAAAGATTTAATAAAGTTCAATTCCACTGAAAAATCTGAAATGACAAAACCAGAAAAAGAAAAATCGCCTGTATTTCCAGGTTATAATGATACTGCAGTTGAATCGGAAAATGGAATGTTGGAAGTTACAAACCCATCGTCTGATTTAGTATTGGTTAATAAAAATCGCAAATTACCAGATGGGTATGAGCCAACAGATTTAACGTACCCAATCGTGCCTTTACATGGTGCAAGTAAAGATAAAACGTTAATGAGGAAAGAAGCGGCTCACGCATTGGAGAATTTATTTCAAACTGCTGAAGCGAATGGGATTATTTTAACTCCAGTTTCAGCGTATCGATCATATGATAGACAACTGAGTTTGTATAATTATTATTTACAAACACAAGGTGAAGAGTGGACTCAAGCATACAGTGCCGTCCCAGGTACTAGTGAACATCAAACTGGACTATCTATAGATGTTTCTTCACCGAATTTTGGGAATAAACTTGAAGCAGAGTTTGGAGATACAAAAGAAGGGGTATGGCTTTCCGATCATGCACATGAATTTGGATTTGTTATTCGTTACCCAGAAGATAAGGTAGAAGTTACAGGGTATCATTATGAACCATGGCACATAAGATACGTTGGGAAAGAATACTCCACTTATTTATTTGAAAAAGATTTAGTATTAGAAGAAGTAATCGCGCCAAATAAGTAAAAAAGTTGATCAATTCACTCTCTAATATCGAGGATCAGCATTTCATTGACGAACATACTAAACGACTTTATACTTAAGACATAATTAGTAACATACAAAAGTGGGAGTCAACAATGAAATCAGTATATGATATCCAACAATTTTTAAAGAACTATGGAACGTTTATTTACACAGGTGATCGACAAGCGGACTTAATGTTAATGCAAGATGAATTAAAGGAATTATTTCTAGCGAATATTTTAGAAAGAAAAGACTTACAAATTGCAACTTTAATATTAAAAAAAGAGTTAAGTGAAATCCAAAAATAAAACGATTTAACTAAATCGTTTTTTATTTAGAGAGAGATGCAAGCGGTTTCACTTGAGAGGGAGAGAGAAATAAATGGAAAAGATGATCGTAGGTGTTGATTTAGGTGGTACAAGTATTAAATTAGCGTTATTAACCAATGACGGTGAATTTATTGAGAAATGGGAAGTACCAACTGATAAATCAGAAAGTGGAAAACATATTCCAAAAACAATATCTAACGCGATTGATATAAAGCTAAAGGAATTGAACAAAACGAAAAATGATGTAGCAGGAATTGGAATTGGTGCTCCAGGTTCAGTCCGACTGGAAGATGGATTAATCTTTGCAGCAGTAAATCTAGGGTGGGTAAATTTCCCTCTTAAAGCAATTTTAGAAGAGGAATCAGGTATTCCAGTAATTGTCGACAATGACGCGAATATTGCAGCAGTTGGCGAAATGTGGAAAGGCGCAGGTGCCGGTGCTAAGGATGTAGTAATGGTTACATTAGGAACAGGTGTTGGCGGTGGAGTAATCGTTAATGGGCTTGTAGCGCATGGTATAAGTGGCGCTGCAGGAGAAATTGGGCATACTACTGTCCAACTTGAGAATGGTGTATTGTGTAATTGTGGTAAAGTGGGATGCTTAGAAACGATTTCTTCTGCAACTGGTATCGCACGAATTGCAAATGAAAAAGTTCAATCAACATCAAAAGAGACTGTATTAAAAGAAATCTCATCTCAAAGAGAATTAACGACAAAAGATGTGTTTGATGCATACTCACAAGGTGATGAGGTAGCGGAAGAAATTGTTAACCATGTTATGAAATATTTAGCTCTTGTCTTAGCAGGAGTTGGAAATACATTGAACCCAGAAAATATTATTATTGGTGGTGGCGTTTCGAATGCAGGTGATTTACTAATCAAACCACTAAAAAATTATTTTGATCAGTTTGCTTTTACAACTGTTCGTGAATCTACAAAGCTTTCTATCGCTAAGTTAGGAAACGATGCAGGGGCAATTGGTGCAGCATATTTAGTAAAAAAATTCATTACTAACGAAATTTAATTATTCCTTAAGGTACTTCTAATTGAAGTACCTTATTATGTTTATTAGATTGAATTGATAAAAAAATTAGTTATTTGACGTTTGAAGCATATATGTGATAAATTGAATGACGTCAGAAAAAATGAGATTAATAGAACATAATAATGTGAAGTGAAGACGATAATTTTGAAAATTCTTGGCTTGTATGCCAATAAAATAAATATGTGAATTGATAAACATGAAACATTAATTTAAAACATTAAAAAGATAGATTATTAGTTTTGAAAGAGGAGGAACAGATTATGTGGAAAAAGTTTACTAAAAACTTCGGATTTCCTTTACTTGCAGTATTCCTTTTATGGATAAAAGCAACCTTATTAAGTATGTACTACTTTGACTTAGAAATTGAAAACACAATGCAACAATTTATATTAATTATTAGTCCAATTTCTTCATTATTAATTTTTATTGGTATTAGTTTATTTGCGAAAGGGCATAAACGAAATAGAGCGGTCATTTGGATCAGTTTGATAATGTCCTTAATATTAATTGGTGATACTGCTTACTATTCATTCTTTGATGATTTCGTAACAATCCCTGTATTATTCATGACACAAAACTTTGCCGATTTAGGTTCAAGTGTTAAGGCGATGATTAGCTTTAAAACAATTTTAGCTTTCTCTGATATTATCATCTTAATACTTGTAAATATTTTATGGGGTAAAAAATTCTTTACGACAGCAAACATTAAAGGTAAGTCAAGAACAGCTTATTATTTAGTAGCAGTAGCTGTATTTTTAGTAAACCTTGGTTTGGCTGAGACAGAACGTCCTCAATTATTAACGCGTTCATTTGATAGAGAATATATCGTAAAATTTTTAGGATTATACAATTACCATATTTATGATATGGTTCAACAATCTAAGACTACTGCTCAAAAAGCAATGGCAGATGATAGTGAATTAGCAGGTATTGAGAACTTTATACGTGCAAATGATACAGGTGTAAATGCACAGCTTCATGGCAAGTACAAAGGTAAAAACGTAGTTGTAATTTCATTAGAATCATTACAAAATTTTGTAATCGGTCGTGAAATTAATGGACAAGAAATTACACCTTTCTTAAATAAGTATTTAAAAGAAAGTTATTACTTTGATAATTTTTACCACCAAACTGGGCAAGGTAAAACATCTGATGCGGAATTCCTTATCGATAACAGCTTATATCCATTAGACCGTGGGGCAGTATATTTCACAAATGGTGGAAATACTTTCACTGCTACACCAGCTATTTTAAAAGCAAACCAGAATTACTATACTTCTGTAATGCATTCTAATAATAAGTCGTTCTGGAACCGTGATATGATGTATCCAAGTCTAGGTTATGATCGCTATTATAATGAAGATGATTACAAAGTAACAGCAGATACTTCAATTGGTTGGGGACTGAAGGATAAGTACTTCTTCGAGCAATCTGTTGAAAAAATGAAAGACATGCCTAAACCGTTCTATAATCGTATGATTTCTTTAACGAATCACTATCCATTTGAATTGGATGCAAAGGATCAAATGATTGATAAACTAAAAACAGGCGATGCAACAGTTGATAATTATGTAACGACAGTACGTTATTTAGATGAATCAATTAAAAACTTTATTCAAGAAATGAAAGCATCTGGTCTTTACGATGATACAATTATCGTTATGTATGGTGACCACTATGGTATTTCTGAAAACCATAATCGTGCAATGAGTGAAGTATTAGGTAAAGATATTACTCCAGCAGAGCACGTTAAATTACAAAAAGTACCTTTATTTATCCATGTACCTGGTCAAACTAAAGGACAAACTATGCATGAAGTAGCTGGTCAAATTGACGTTAAGCCTACTATTTTAAACTTATTAGGTGTTGATGCAAATAAAACATCAATTAACTTTGGTAATGATTTATTCTCACCGAAACATAAAGATTTTGTTGTTTTCCGTGATGGAACTATTGTTACTGACAAATATATTTACACAAATGAAAAAATGTATGATGCAGCTACTGGTGAGGTTTTAGAAAATCAAAAACCACCTAAAGAAGATTTAGCAAAAGCTAAGAAATCACTTGAATATTCAAATTCAATAATTTATAAAGACTTACTTCGTTTCTATGAAATTAAATATAAACGCGGTGAAACAAAGTTCGAATAAGACAAAGCACTTCCTTACTGGGAGTGCTTTTCTTTTATTTCTTTTCATACAATAAAGTACAAAAATGTATATGAGGTGAATAGTTTGAATCAAAATGATCTAATCAATACATTTGTTCCTCGAAAGTATGATTTTAATGAACTAGATAAGGATTTGAATTTTCTACTAAGTCAGTATCCATTTCTCAATTTAAATTGCATAGGGAGTACTGTTTTAAATAAACCAATAGTTGAAATTGTATTTGGGTGTGGAGAGCGTAAAATCCATTGGAATGGTGCTTTTCATGCTAATGAGTGGATAACCTCTTGTGTACTTATGAAAATGACTGAGTGGTTAGCACAAACCGTTTCAAATGAAAATCTACCTTACCATAAAGAAATGTTGGAGTTATATAATCAAATTACATTGTCAATTGTCCCTATGGTTAATCCAGATGGCGTTAATTTAGTTGTAAATCAGAAAATAGAAGATGAAGAATATATGAATTTTGTCACGAAGATAAATGAAGAATATGATGATTTTACAGGGTGGAAAGCAAATATTCGTGGTGTCGATTTAAATAATCAATTTCCTGCAAACTGGGAGATTGAAAAGAAGCGCAAAAAACCAAAGACATTTGCACCAAGGGATTATCCTGGAGATTTTCCATTAAGTGAACCAGAATCGATTGCAATGTATAATCTAGCAAATGAACGAAATTTTGATTTAGTCGTAGCATTACATACGCAAGGAAGAGAATTTTACTGGGGTTATGATCATTTAGAACCTAGCATCTCAGCTGTATATGCAAAATATTTTTCAGAAGTTAGTCCATATAAATCCGTAAAAACAATTGATAGTCATGCAGGTTACAAAGATTGGTTCATCCAAGAGTTTCGAAAGCCGGGTTTTACACTCGAGTTAGGGAAAGGGATTAATCCATTACCACTCTCAATGTTTGATTCGATCTATTCTGAGACCTTTCCAATTTTACTTTATTCACTCTTTAACCTAGAAGGCGGAAACTTAAAATCACGATAGTTAATTATTTAGTGAAAATAAAAAGGCTGACATAAATGTCGGCCTTTTTAAAATAAGTATCATGTTTTCTAAAAAATAGAAAACAAAGTGTATTTTATAAATGTGCTGGTGGATAACCACTATGTATAATTGTCATAACGGCAAACCAAGCAAATAATACTAAAGTAGCACCAGAAAAGAATATAGCTAATAAGTTTTTCTTCTTTAATGAAGATAATAATGCTGGAACACATAAAATAGCTACTAATATAAAGATAATAACTGTACCCATTGTAAACCCCCTATAAATTTCTTTTAGCAAAACCCCTGTTTGCTTTCTACATCATTATTATTGTAAAACTTTTATGAACAATTGTCTATTTGAAATTAAGCGCTTAAATAAAATTATGATATAGTATTAGGTATATAAAATAGAAAGCAGGGTAAAAGCATGAATGTTTTCCAACTACCATTAGGTCCATTACAAACTAATTGTTATGTCGTAAGTAATGATGTAAATGAAGCAGTAATTTTTGATCCGGGTGAAGAGGCTGATGTAATTTTTAATGTTATAGAAGAAAATAATTTAAAACCAATAGCGATTCTTCTTACGCATGCCCATTTTGATCATATAGGAGCAGTTGACGAAGTTCGTGATGAATATAATATACCCGTTTATATTCATAAATATGAAGCTGATTGGTTAACAGATGGTCAAAAAAATGGTTCTGAATTATTTATGAGAAATCAAGCAATCTTTGCAAGAGAAGCTGATCATCTTATTGAAAAAGAAGGCAAGATGGAAATTGGAAAATTTCTATTCTCGATTTTTGAAACGCCTGGCCATTCACCGGGAAGTGTTTCGTTTTATTGCAAAGAAATTAAAACCGTTTTTTCTGGTGACGCGTTATTCCAACGTAGTATAGGTCGTACAGATTTGCCTGGTGGTGACCACGATCAATTAATTAAAAGTATTAAAGGAAAGCTTTTATCACTTCCTGACGATGTTGTTGTATGTAGCGGACATGGTCCTACAACGACAATTGGGGAAGAGAAAAAACATAACCCATTTTTTTAAGGATAATTAGATGAATAAAATACTTAAAGAAGCGATGAATAAAAAACAAAATCACCAAATTACATATGAAGAGTTTATGAATATTGCTTTATATGAACCCGAAAAGGGATATTATCAAAAGGAAAATCAGAAAATCGGACAAAAAGGTGATTTCTATACTTCTAGCTCAGTTGGAACTGTATATGGAGAAGTAATCGCATCTGTTTTCTGTTCTTTTGTGAAGAATAATCTAGTTGGATTAACTTTTGTTGAAGTAGGTGGAGGCAATGGTCGTTTTGCGAATTCATTTCTTACTTATTGTAAAAAAAATGAACCAACAGTTTATTCAAAATTAAACTATATCCTTGTTGACGAGAGTAACTACCACCGATCATTGCAGAAAGAAATGTTAATCGAGCATTCGAATGTGAAATTTTATTCTGGATTGACGGAGATGCAACAAGAGGTTGAAGGGGTAATATTCTCAAATGAACTTTTTGATGCATTACCTGTTCGTGTTGTAGAATTTCAAAATGAGAGTTGGCACGAAGTTGTTTTAACTTACAACGAAGAAGATAAGTTAGTCGAGCGTTATACTGAGATCGATGAGATAAAAATAATTGAATTTCTTCATAGACATCAATTTCATGGTAAAAATGGTCAACGACTTGAAGTACCACTAGTTATGGAGAAAGTTTTTGATAACATGCAATCTAAACTAATTAAAGGGATGATCATCACGGTTGATTATGGTTTTAATAGGGAAGAATGGGATGCGCCTCATCGATTAAAGGGAAGCCTAAGAGGCTATCATCAACATGAGATGAAAACGAATGTATTAGATTTGATAGGTGAAATGGATTTAACAACTCATTTACATTGGGACGAATTGAAACATATTGGCTTACAAAAGGAAATTGATCAAGTTTATTTCTCAACACAAAGAAATGCACTTCTTGATTTCGGAATCTTAAACTGGTTAATTCAACACGCCCAAGTAAATCCATTTTCAGAGGAGTATAAGCAAAATCGGGCGGTTCAATCATTGATTATGCCAGGAGGGATAAGTGATTCATTTCAATTACTTATTCAAACTAAAGGAATAGCTAACGATTTAAAACAAGAAATAAATGAATTAATTTCATTAAATGAATACAAATAAAAAAACCAGTCAAATGACTGGTTTTTATTTACTCACCAAAGCTAGGTACTAATAAGAAAGTACTATAATATGTAAATCCTACAAAGAACACAGTTAAGTATGCGCCAAAGATATAGATGTACATACGCTCAGAAAGCTTCAGATAGCCTAATACTACGAAAAATGCTGTTTGTACTGCAAATAGTAGAGCAGCACCAGTCAAATGACCAACATAGAACATTACCGTAAAAATAGCTGTCCAGAATCCTAGAACGCGAAACATACGATCCATTCTAAATCCCCCCATAAATAATTTCTACCCATTCATTATTATAAAATAAGAAAGTTACAATTGTAAACAATGTATTAATACAATTAAAGTTATTAGAAGTATTCTACTCTATATTATTTTCGTTATTTTGCTGATTTCTATACATTGAATGTACGCGAGTGATGATTTTTCTTTAAGAAAAATTTTTAAATTTTATATAAAATTGAATTTAGACATTATTTTTTCATCATATTAACGTTAGTTCGTTAAAATACTTATCACAAAAATCATTTATACAATCAATTACATCATTTTAATAAATTGAATGTTTTTATACGTGATAATATAATTGCACCAATCGAAAGGAGTGATTATATGAAGTCAGTTGAAAAAATAGTAGAAGAACTATTAAAGAAAGCTTGCCATTTTGGAGCTTCGGATATTCATCTATTGCCTAAAGAGAATAACGTTGAAATTCGTTTTAGAGTTGATGGGGACATTAAGGTATTACAACGTATTAGTAAGCAAGAAGCTAAACAGATAATTATGCATCTGAAATTTCTAGGTAGTATGGATATTGGTGAAAAACGCAAACCACAAACTGGAATATTAGTTGTGAATATTAATGGTTCACTTTTATCACTTCGTTTAGCGACATTACCATCAATTATAGAAGAATCAATGGTTATAAGAATTCATCCTCAGCAAGTCATTACCCAAATTGAAAAACTCTCATTATTTCCATCAACGACCCGAAAATTACTATCGTTACTCCATCATTCTCATGGACTCATGCTTTTTACTGGTCCGACAGGGAGTGATAAAACGACAACACTTTATTCACTATTACAAGCAGCCAAAAAAGATTTCACTCGAAATATTATTACGTTAGAGGATCCAATAGAAAGGAAATCAGATGAGTATTTCCAAATGCAGGTTAATGAAAAGGCAGGATTGAATTATGTTACAGGTCTGAAAGCAATTTTAAGAGCAGATCCAGATATTGTAATGGTAGGAGAAATTAGGGACGAGGAAACTGCAAGAATTGCCGTTAGAGCGGCCTTAACGGGACATTTAGTATTATCGACACTGCACTCCAAAAATACTAAGGGGGCTTTATTTAGAATGTTAGAATTTGGGATACCAAAGGAAGAGCTCTTTCAATCATTGGTAGCAATCGTATCGCAGCGACTTGTCAAAGTAAAGTGTCCTTATTGTGATGGTGAGTGTGATCCAAATTGTTTAGCTCAGCGAAAAAATAGGCGATTAGGTGTTTATGAACTATTATATGGAAAAGCTTTGGATTCAATTTTTAACGAGTTAAGGGAAGGAGTTAAAGAAGAATTGCAATTACAAACGATTAATCATGAACTTATTAAAGGTTATGCACTTGGTTACATCGATTATAAATCTCTGGATAGAAGCTTGCTCTATGGTTAATAAAATACGTAGCCAAAAACTTCCTTTATTCGAACAGGCAAGGCTTTTAAAAATATTAGGCGAACTTTTACAAAAAGGTTACCCATTGATTCAAGCCATTGAATTCTTAACAATTCAACTACCAAAAAAATATAAAATTCTATTTGAAGATGCTAAACAAAAATTAATTACAGGGAATTCTTTTGTTGAGTTTGGAACTAATCTGAATTTACATGCAGACGTTATCGTGTACTTGTATTATGCTGAAGTACATGGCGATTTATCCTTTGCGCTTAAAGAAGGTAGTTTTATGTTAAATAAGAAAATTCAACATCGCGCATACTTTCGAAAAGTAATGGCGTATCCGATTTTCTTAATCATATTTTTGGCTTTAATCCTCATTGTATTTCGTAATTTTATTATTCCTCAATTTGAAACACTTTTTACTACTTTTCAGTCAAATCAACACTCATTCGCATTTGCCTATTTACAATTAATCAAACGCATGCCGTCCATCATCCTACTATTTTTATTAATTTGCTCAATTATAATCATTAGTTCCTTATTCTTTATTAAGAAACTAACTCCAATCGAGCAAATGAATAAGTTAATTCAAATTCCACTTTTAAAATCATTCCTAATAACAATGAATACTTATGAATTTTCTATGCAATTAAGTATTTTGTTACATGCTGGCTTTCCTATAATTGAAGCTTTAAGGACAATGCAAAACAATGATAGTAGAACCTTTATAAAAGAAAAATCAAAAATAATGTTTAATCTTATTCGTAATGGGAACTCATTACAACAAACATTGGAAAATGATTCGACCTTTAATCGTGATTTGATTTTTATAATCGATCATGGAATGAACAACAGTACACTTTCCGAAGAATTACATGATTACGCCGAGTTCTTAAAAAGAAGTTTAGAGGAATATTTTCTACGTTCAATAAAATTGATCCAGCCCATTATTTTAATTGTTATTTCTACAAGTATTTTATCTCTTTATATAGCAATTCTTTTTCCAATGTTTCAATTGATGAACAATTTTTAGGAGGGTTTTCATTGAATGAGAAAGGATTTACTTTAATTGAAATGCTAGTCGTTCTTTTAGTCATTTCAATACTTTTATTATTAGTCATACCAAATATAGGGAAACAGCAAAATTCAATTCAAACAAAAGGCTGTTTAGCCTTACAAAAAATGGTACAGTCAAGTGTTGAATCATTTCGTTTAGAAAATGAACATCTCCCAGATAATTTAGAAATCTATATCGCAACATATAAATGTAAAAATAAAACCGAGCTATCATATGACAAGATTACTGGCACTGTTTCGATTCCATAAACAAAAAGCTAAAAATCAAGACGGTTTTACGCTAGTGGAGATGTTAATGGTTCTTTCGTTAATCATGTTATTACTTATTCTACCTATTACTCATATGAAGAAAATTGAAGAAAATCAAAAGCTTGTGCTTTTCTTGCAAATGTTTCAAAATGATCTTTTCCTTACTTAAAGAAATGCAGCGATTAAACAAATCCCTACAAGAATCATTTTCTTTAATGGAAACTATGAAATCCAAGATAATTTATTAAACCCTCCCATAATAAATCGTAAATATGATCCGGATATCCTAATTACTTACCTTTCACTTAAACCTCCATTGCGTTATACCTCAGACGGCACAATTTCAAATTCTGGGACTATATCTATTCGTTATAAAAAGAGTGAATATATTGTTACTTTTTATCTAGGGAGTGGTCGATTTAAATAAGATAAAAAATGAGAGAGGTTTTACGTTTTTTGAATCAATTCTTTCCCTAAATATAATGATACTTTTTTGTGTTGTGATTGTCCCTTCAATGACAGTATTATTGCAAAACAAAGAGTCATTACAATTAATAAATGTAGCAGACGATATTTTAACGGACTCAATACATACTTATTATTTAAATCGTGTTGATTTTTCAGAAGGAGATCGTTTTCTAAATGGTCAATTATTTACAATTTATCAAAATGATATGATGAAAGAATATACACAAATTTGTGTGAAGTGGATCTACAGAACAAAGGAAAGTGAAATTTGTGAAAAGATTACAAAATGAAAATGGGTTTACATTATTAGAGACGCTTTTTTCATTCGTTATTTTCTTAATAATTGTTTCGATTTCAACCTCAAGTTTAACGGGCTTTATTCATCGGAATAATCAATATGAATCCTTAAATCGATTAGAATGGGATAATTTCATAAAAGAAGTACAAAAAGAAGCGAATAAAAGCATAGGTTATACAATTTATAGTGAGATGCTTGTATTCGAAGATCGATACCACGTTCAAATTAGTTATAGAAAATATGCGACAATTATTCGTCGCCAAAAGTTAAATACAGGTCATGAAATTGTTCTTCAGAATGTTAGTAGTTTAATTTTTAAAAGGAATGGCAAACAGAAAATTTTAGTTAAAGTAGTTGATCAAAATGGTGTCAGTTATGAAAAGAATGTTCGATTATTTACTGATCAAAATTAAACCGTTATCTGAAGAAGGAATATTTTTGCCTTACACATTGCTAGTTTTAAACATACTATTTGTATTTTTTATTATACAAATCGATATAATTCATTCAATCCATTCATTTTCCAATTATAGTTCCATTCAAAATAGATTAGAGAGAGCTCATTCTCAGGCAGTGTACGATTTAAAAAAAGGTGATATTCCACTTCAATCAAATTTAATTAAGTATTATAATGATACAAAAATTATATGGACTTTTAATGAAACTTCAAAAGATGAATATAAGGTAACTTTGACAAGTAGTAATTCAAAAATAAAAAATCATATCGTTCAATTTAATTATTTAAAGGGCGAAAACCTAATTACTAATTGGACAGATTAAACGGGGGAAAAATAATGAAGCCTATATATTTAGTAGGATTTATGGGATGTGGTAAAACGACTGTAGGGAATATCCTATCCGAGCAGTTAAATATTCAATTTGTTGATATTGATGAAGAAATTATCATATATACATCAAAAACGATTCCCACAATTTTTGAGGAATATGGAGAAAACGGATTTAGAGACATTGAATCTGAAGTTTTAAAAAAAGTTACGTCTAATGATGCAGTGATTTCAACTGGTGGTGGAATCATTACTCGTGAAGAGAATATTAATTTTATGAAAAAGAATGGTATAGTGTTTTACCTTGAAACATCCATCGAGATTTTATATGAACGAATTTGTTTTGACCATAATCGCCCGAATGCAATGAATCGATCGCTTGATGATATGCAGGCTTTATTTGCTAGCAGAAAATCTGCGTATGAAAAAGCCGATTTTTCAATTTTATCCAATACACTTTCACCTTTAGAAGTAGCTCTGGAAATCATTAACTGTTTAAATTCTATAAAAGGAGGAGATAGTAGAAATAAGAATTGAAAGCTAGGTGATTAGTTTGAAAACGAATGATTATGTAAAATATATGACAGAACAATTTATGAACTATATAGATCAACCGAAAGAGAAACGTGAAATCATTAAGCATGAAAAAGAGGAGACTAAAGAATCTTTTTCAACGAATATGTTTGGAATGCTCCCATTAAGTATTGCGCTATATATGAAAAAAATCCAAAGCAGAAAAAATAAGAAAAGCATGTAATTAAGAAGACTGATTTCTCAATTTCGAAATCAGTCTTTTTATTAACCTAGTTTACTCATCGTAAAAGGAGAAAGATAAAATAATCCGCCATTAATACAATCTACATGTATGACAGGCTCGTAAAGCTCTTTAAGTGCATTATATTCGACATGATAGTTTTCTGGTTTTTCATTATCATCTTCATAAAATTGATTTAATAAATCAAGATCATGCTTCCAACGTTTACGTGCTTCTTCAGCCCATACTTCATCCTCTTCCTGAATTTTACTTCTTAGAAGTTGCTCCATTCGATTTAAACCACTAATTGGTTTGATGATAGGAGACATTGAATAGCAAAAGTCTGGAATCTTCGAATTAAATTTAATTTTTTCAAGCTTTGTATGAAAATTTTCAATAATTGTACCAGAAATTAAATGGATTCCATATGAGTATAGATAGTCTTTTTTATGGTCGCATGTAAATGATACTTGATAGTTAACTGCTAACCATGGATGTAGAGCAACTTGTTGTCCCATTGGAGGGTGAATATCTTCATATAATCTAATTGATTGACCTAGTTCATTTACAATTGAAAAAATTTGATGAAGTCTGGGAGAACCAAAATGGATTTGTTCTCCCTTAATATCTTCTGGTACATTATCATTGTCAGTTATCATTGTTAATTTCATAGGATTTGGAATTCCGCCTGTTTTCTCTAAATAATGCCAATAGAAAGGTCGGTTCATTAATTTTTTATCCATTTGAATAGTTAACTGAATTTCTAAATAGGTTGGAGTATTTTTTACGATTTCACATTCATTGTTTTTAAAAAAATACTCAATATAATCATGAATTTCACGTTGCTGCATAACTGTCACCTACTTGTTTATGTTGCTGTAATTGGATAATAGAAGTTAAATTCTCCATTTTAATCTTCATTTCGCCCTCAGTTTTTGAATTTAAGAATATTTCGTTCATATGAGCTTCAAAGTCCTTATAAGGAATTCGTGTAAGAATATCATCTAGTTCACCTATTACACGTTCAAATAAATGGATTTTTTCGTAAAGTAAACGAAGTATATGCTCTTCGATTGAACCTACTGTGGCAAAATTATAAATGCTTACGTCTTCAGTTTGCCCAAGTCGGTGAATACGCCCAATTCTTTGTTCTAATCTCATTGGATTCCAAGGTAAATCATAATTAATCATATTTGAACAAAATTGTAGATTAATACCTTCTCCTCCAGCCTCAGTAGCGATTAGTACTTGTACTCTATTTTTAAAGAGCTCTTTCATCCAATCCTTTTTACCACGTTTAAATCCACCTCGAAATGGGACAGATGTAATGCCATTTTGTTTTAGAAACCATTGTAAATAAAGTTGAGTTGCACGATATTCTGTAAAGATGATGACTTTATCATTTATTTTCTTTATTAATTCAATTACTTTATTAGCTTTCGAGTTTGAGGTAATTTGATTAATTTGATGGAAAATTTTATCAATGTATGGATCATTAATATCGATATTCTCTTTTTCAAATCTTTGTAGCATTTTTTTCATCGAGACATAAACAGCTTCTCTACTACTGCATGCTTCTCTTTTAAAAGTAAGAAATGAAAATGCAGAAGTAACTCCGGTATATTGAGATTTTTGCCATTCTTCAAGAAGATCATATAATTTTTGTTCATCTTCACTAAAATTGATCAGAACAGTTTCAACTTTTCGTTTTGTCCATTCTATTCCTGTATCCTGTCTTCGATTACGTACCATCACTTTTCCAATTAGTTCTCTGAGTAAATCTTCATGTTCTAACGAACGATTCTTAGCTGAAAAATATTCTTCAAAACTAGTTTTATTTCCAAGATGTCCAGGTTTTAGTAATGATACTAAATGGAATATTTCTTCAATCTTATTTTGAACAGGAGTAGCAGTTAAAAGTAAACAGTATTTTTTTTTCAATAATTGTACAAACTCATAGTTTTTTGTTTTATTATTTTTTAGTTTATGAGCTTCATCGATAATGATTAAATCATAGTTAATATCTAGAATCTTATCTCTGTGAGGTGCTCTTTTTGCTGTGTCTATTGATGAAACAACAACATCACAGCTATCCCATACATAGCTTTTCTTTTGTTGAGCGATTGCTGGAATATGAAACTTTGTATTTAATTCAAATGTCCATTGCGATACGAGTGATGCAGGAACAAGTATAAGTACTTTATTAACTAAACCTCTAATCATGTATTCTTTTAAAATTAATCCTGCTTCAACCGTTTTACCTAACCCTACTTCATCTGCAAGAATTGCTTTTCCGTTCATTTTCTCAATAACGGTCGTTGCAACGTCTAATTGGTGCGGTAAAGGAGTTAAATTTGGTAAATGACTTGGTGCAATCATTCCCGTAAAAGAAGGAATTGCTAATTTGGTAGAAGTTTGATAGGCGAGTTTATAATTTTCCCAATTAGACCATGGTCCATCATGTTCAAGCTTTTCTAAAAACTCATCCTGCCATTCTGAATGGAATTTAATCTCTATTGACATGTTAATCTCACCCATTTCATTTTTTTGTTGGATAATAGTGAACGTTATAGTAAAATAATGCGTATAACGTTCGTGATTTTATTTTTTTAAAATTTCACTTCGTTATTGATGAAAACTGTCGTTTAATGTTAGGATAATAGTATAGAAAAAAAGAAAAATTGCTTATTATTTTTTTAAACTAAAAAGTTTGATTGTTAAGAAAAAACAATAAACTAATTTCGTTTAATAATATTTTCTTGTTTTCTACTAGTTTTTCCGAAAAAAGACAAATTATGTAAAATATTTAATGGTTAGCTGGACGAACTATTAAGTTAGTTTTCCATCACGCTAGCATGTAGATTAGGGGGAGAAAGCTACATGACGACTTTATTACGTACGCCTTTGTTTGAAGAATACAAAGTGTTAGGTGGTAAAACAATTGATTTTGGTGGCTGGGAGCTACCAGTGCAATTTTCGAGCATTAAAGAAGAACATGAAGCTGTTCGTACAGCGGCTGGTTTATTTGATGTATCACATATGGGTGAAATCGAAGTAACTGGTAAAGATAGTCTTAAATATTTACAAAAAATGATGACAAATGATGTTTCGAAGCTGAAAAATGAAGGCGCATTATATAGTGCAATGTGCTATGAAAATGCTGGAACAGTTGATGATTTACTAATTTACAAATTTAGTGATGATCATTATTTATTAGTCGTAAATGCGTCTAACATTGAAAAAGATTTTGGTTGGTTACTTTCACATGTTGAAGGTGATGTAAAAGTAGAAAATAAAAGTAATGAAATGGCACAATTGGCACTTCAAGGTCCAAAAGCAGTAGAAATTTTACAACGTTTAACTGCTTTAAATGTATCTGAAATTAAGTATTTTACTTTTAAAAATGAAGTTCAAATTGCTGAAAAGTCTGCACTTGTTTCTAGAACAGGTTACACAGGTGAAGATGGATTCGAAATTTATTGTGCAGCAGAAGATGTTGCAAAAATTTGGAATGTACTACTTGAAGCAGGAAAAGCCGATGGACTTAAACCTTGTGGATTAGGTGCACGTGATACGCTTCGTTTTGAAGCAACGCTTGCATTATATGGTCAAGAATTAACTAAAGATATTACGCCACTTGAAGCTGGAATCGGCTTTGCAGTGAAATTAAATAAAGAAGAAAACTTCTTTGGTAAAGAAGTTCTAAAACAACAAAAAGAAAATGGAATACCTCGTAAGCTTGTTGGAATCGAAATGATCGATAAAGGAATTCCGAGAAGTCACTATCCGGTTTATTTAAATGATGAATTAATTGGTGAAGTTACGAGTGGAACGCAATCTCCAACTTTAAAAAGAAATATTGGACTTGCACTAATTAAAACTGAATTTTCAGCTTTAGGTACTGAACTAGAGGTTGAAATTCGAAATAAAAAATTAAAAGCAGTAGTTGTTGCAACACCATTTTATAAAAGAGATAAGAAATAACTAGGGGGAGAAAGGGGATTACTTTTATGCATCGTTATTTACCAATGACAGAGCAAGATCGTCAAGAGATGTTAAAGACTGTGGGTATTTCTTCAGTTGATGAGTTATTTAGTGATATTCCTGAAAAAGTTCGTTTCAATGGCTTATTAAATATTAAAAAAGCAAAATCTGAATCTGATTTAATACAAGAATTAAGTGGATTAGCTAATAAGAATGCAAACTTAAGAGAATATATTTCATTCTTAGGTGCTGGTGTGTATGATCATTATCTACCAACAGTAGTTGATCATGTTATTTCACGTTCTGAATTCTATACTGCTTATACACCGTACCAACCAGAAATTTCTCAAGGTGAACTTCAAGCAATCTTTGAATTTCAAACTATGATTTGTGAATTAACTGGTATGGATGTTGCAAACTCATCGATGTATGATGGTGGTACTTCTCTTGCAGAAGCAACTACTTTGGCTGCTGGACATACTGGTAAAAAACGAATTTTAGTTTCAAAAGGTGTTCATCCACAATCTCGCGAAGTTATTTTATCTTATGCAAAAGGTCAACATTTACAAGTAGTAGAAATCGGCCTTAAGGATGGTAAAACTGATTTAGCTGAGCTTCAAAGTGAAATGAATGATGATGTTGCGTGTGTTGTTGTTCAATACCCTAATTTCTATGGTCAAATTGAGGCTTTAGATGAAATTGAACCAATCGCTCATACTGGAAAAAGCTTATTCGTAGTTTCTAGTAATCCATTGGCATTAGCTGCTTTAACTCCTCCAGGTGAATTTGGGGCTGATATCGTTGCTGGTGATGCTCAAACATTTGGTATTCCAACACAATTTGGTGGACCACACTGTGGATATTTTGCAGCTACAACTAAATTAATGCGTAAAATGCCTGGCCGATTAGTAGGTCAAACTGTTGATGGCGAAGGACGTCGTGGTTTTGTATTAACACTTCAAGCTCGTGAGCAACATATCCGTCGTGATAAAGCGACATCTAATATTTGTTCTAACCAAGCTTTAAATGCCTTAGCTGCTTCAGTAGCAATGACTGCACTTGGTAAAAATGGTGCTGTTGAAATGGCAACTCAAAACATTCAAAGAACGCAATATATGAAAAAGAAATTAGCCGAAAACGGAATTTCAGTAGTTTTCGATGGCGCTGCATTTAATGAACTAGTTATTGATGTAAAACACAATGTATCACTAATAAATAAAGAATTATTTACGAAAAAAATTATCGGTGGTTATGACTTAGCAAAAGTTGAACCTGCTATGGAAAATCATATGTTAATCGCTGTTACTGAGTTACGTTCAAAACAACATATCGATACATTTGTAAATGAACTAACATTATTAGTAAACGGAAAGGGGATGCAACATGCTGAAGGATCAACCGTTAGTTTTTGAGATGAGTAAAGAAGGTCGTATTGCATATAGTCTACCAACAATGGATGTTGAAGATTTTGATATTCAAGAAGTTATTCCAGCTACTTATGTTCGAAAAGAAAAAGCAAAATTACCTGAAGTATCTGAATTAGATTTAATGCGTCACTATACAGCGCTATCTAAACGTAATCATGGATTGGACTCTGGATTCTATCCACTTGGATCTTGTACGATGAAATACAATCCAAAAATTAATGAAGCAGTAGCCCGCTTTCCTGGTTTCGCTCATATTCATCCATTACAAGATGAATATACAGTTCAAGGTGCACTTGAATTAATGCATGAGTTACAACAGGAATTAAAAGAAATTACAGGTATGGATGAAGTTACACTACAACCTGCAGCTGGTGCGCACGGTGAGTGGACTGGACTAATGATTATTCGTGCTTATCACGAAAGTCGTGGTGATTTCAATCGTACAAAAGTAATCGTACCAGACTCAGCTCATGGAACGAATCCAGCTTCAGCAACTGTTGCAGGATTTGAAACAATTACAGTTAAATCGAATGAAAAAGGTTTAGTTGATTTAGAAGACTTACGTCGTGTAGTTGATGAAAATGTTGCAGCATTAATGCTAACAAATCCAAATACATTAGGTCTTTTTGAAGAAGACATTTATGAAATTGCTGAGATTATCCATGAAGCAGGCGGTAAGGTTTACTATGATGGAGCTAATTTAAACGCTGTATTAAGTAAAGCACGCCCTGGAGATATGGGATTTGACGTAGTACATTTAAATCTTCATAAAACTTTCACTGGCCCTCACGGTGGTGGTGGACCTGGTTCTGGACCTGTTGGAGTTAAAGCGGACTTAATTCCTTACTTACCAGCACCAATCGTTGAAAAAATTGGAGATGAGTATGTATTAAACTCTGATCGCCCTGAATCAATTGGACGTGTAAAACCTTTCTATGGTAACTTTGGAATTAATGTAAGAGCATATACTTATATTCGTTCAATGGGACCTGAAGGTTTAAAACAAGTAACTGAAGATGCTGTATTAAATGCTAACTATATGATGCGTCGATTAGAACCACACTTTGATCTACCGTTCGATCGTCATTGTAAGCATGAATTCGTACTAAGTGGAAAACGTCAAAAGAAATTAGGCGTACGTACATTAGATATCGCAAAACGCTTATTAGACTTTGGTTACCACCCACCAACAATTTACTTCCCATTAAATGTGGAAGAATGTATCATGATTGAACCGACTGAAACTGAATCGAAAGAAACATTAGATTCATTTGTTGATACAATGATTGCAATTGCTAAAGAAGTAGAGGAAAATCCAGAAATCGTACAAATGGCTCCACATACAACAGTTATAAGCCGTCTAGACGAAACTTTAGCAGCACGTAAACCAGTTTTACGTTATAAAAAAGATTAATTTAAAAAGCGCTCCCTTTTAAGAGGGAACGCTTTTTTACTTTATTTGAAAAATTGATGCTAACTTAATTTTTTTATCTTTATTTATATAAATTTCCTTAATGACTCGGTAAAAACCAGGTTTTATTTTATTTTTGAGGATATCTTTCTCTAAGCTAGCTGAAAATGGATAAGATTTTCCTTTATTTAGCATAATGCCGATCGCTGTAAATCCAATGTTCTCTTTAAATGGTACTTTTCTCCAGGTACCATCTTGAAACGTTTCAATTTCATATGGAGTTCCAAATTCAACCTGTTCTCCATTATTTTTTAGTAGACATTCTATTTTTTTAGTTTTAACATCGTAAATTACCTTTTTTAATTGCATTTCTATATCAACACTGCCTTCTTTAAAACTTGAGGGGATATTATTATGTTTGGAATGATTAAAAGCTTTAAGGGTTTTATAATTATTCTTACCTTCATTCCCACAAGCCGAAATAAATAGAACGATTAGTAACAGTAAAGTAATTCCCTTTTTCATCATCATTTTACCTTTCGTAAGCTGTATTACTTAATAGTTTAGTATAAGTGTCTGAATATTTCGAATGTATTTTGACCTAATGTTAAAATTGTATAAAAAGAAAAGTAATTAATCCTATTCCAGATTTCTAATGAATACAATTTCCTGCTTCCAAATTTCTTTTGTAAAATACTAAAATCTTCCAAATTACTGTTGATTTTTTCTCTTTTTAGAGAGATAATTGTACCATTATTTAACTGAAAATTAACATAATTAGGAGAAGTTAAAATGAAAATCGCGAAGTTTGGTGGGTCTTCATTAGCCACTTGGGAACAGATTGAGAAGGTATTTCAGATAGTTGTTTCAGATAGTGAACGTAAGATTATTGTAGTTTCTGCACCCGGGAAGAGATACCCAGATGATATTAAGATTACTGATCTCCTAATTATATGTGGTAAAAAAGCTATCAGTGGAGAGGATTATTCAGACGCATTCCATCAGATTATTAAAAGATATTCTGAAATTGCAAATGGATTAGGACTTTCATCGAGTTTAATTGACGAAATATCACTAAATATCGAACTTACTCTTACTGGGGATCATACGAATCAAACAAGATTTATGGATGCTGTAATGGCTTGTGGAGAAGATAATTGTGCTAGATTAGTAGCCAATTATTTTCAACTAAAAGAAATAAATGCTCATTATATTAATCCAAGAGAAGCTGGACTGTACGTTACGAATGAACCAGGTCAAGCGCAAGTATTACCGAAAAGCTATCCCCTATTATATGAATTAAGAAAAAGATCGGGAATTTTAGTTTTCCCTGGATTTTTTGGTTATTCGGAAGAAGGGAATATCGTTACATTTTCACGTAGTGGATCAGATATAACTGGATCTGTTGTTGCGAATGGAGTGAAGGCCAATTTATATGAGAACTTCACGGATGTTGATGCTGTTTATTCCGTTAATCCAACAATTATCCAAAATCCAAAAGAAATTAAAGAATTAACTTATAGAGAAATGAGAGAGTTATCATATGCAGGATTTAACGTTTTTCATGATGAAGCGCTTATCCCTGCATTTGAAGCTGGAATCCCTGTGAATATAAAAAATACAAATAATCCATCAGCGCCAGGTACTCGAATAGTGAAAGAAAGAAAACTATTAAATGGACCATTAATCGGTATCGCAAGTGATAACGGATTTTGTAGTATTTATATAAGTAAGTATTTAATGAATCGAGAAATTGGATTTGGACGCAAGCTTTTACAAATATTAGAGGATTTTAAAATTTCTTATGAACATCAGCCAAGCGGTATTGATGATATTTCGGTTATTATTAGACAAAATCAACTTTCAAATGAACTTGAAGTTCAAATTATTGAGCGAATTCAAAATGAGTTAAATCCAGATCATGTTGTCATTGAAAGAAACCTAGCCTTAATTATGTTAGTAGGAGAGGGGATGCGTCATAATGTTGGAACAACTGCAAGAGCAAGTAAAGCACTTGCTGATGCGTCTATTAATATTGAAATGATTAACCAAGGTTCATCAGAAGTTAGTATGATGTTTGGCGTAAAAGCTAGTGACGAGAAAAAAGCAGTAAAAGTGATTTATGAAGAATTCTTTTCAAAAGTGTCATCTAAGTAAAATATTTAAATATAGATGAAGAGAATAAACATCTAAGTTATTCCAATTTAGAAATGGAATGCATAAGGAGCATAATGATATGACAGAAAAAGAAATACAATTACTTCAGTGTATAGAGCAAAATGGACGCTTAAGTAATGACGTTTTAGCAAAAATTATTGGCTTAACAGAAGAAGAGGTCGTTTCTATTATGAAAAAGTTTGAAAATGACCGTGTAATTCTGCAATATATTACTTTAATTGATTGGGGTAAAGTTCCGGTTCAGGAAAGTATTACAGCGATGATTGATGTGAAAGTAGCTCCAAAAAGAGGGGTAGGCTTTGATGAGATTGCTGAAAAAATTTATTTATATCCAGAAGTGAAATCAGTTTATTTAATGTCAGGTACATATGATTTATCAGTTGTCGTAGAAGGGAAGACAATGACATCAATTGCTTCATTTGTTTCTCAGAAGCTATCAACTTTGGAATCTATCTTATCAACAACTACCCATTTTATTTTAAAACGCTATAAGCATGATAGTATTGTCTATGGGCAAAAACAAGGTGATAAGCGTATGGTGATTACGCCATGAGTAAATTTATCTTATCTAATACAGTAACTACACTTCAGCCTTCTGGGATTCGTAAATTTTTTGATTTAGCAGCAAGTATGGACAATGTCATTTCTTTAGGGGTGGGTGAACCAGATTTTGTAACGCCATGGAACGTACGAGAAGCAAGTATCTATTCACTTGAAACAGGTCATACTGCATATACTTCAAATGCAGGTTTATTTGAATTACGCGATGAGGTAAGTCGATATTTTGCGAAAAAGTTTGATGTAAATTATAACCCAGATGATGAACTTATTATCACGGTTGGAGCAAGCCAAGGCATTGATATTGCTTTAAGAACGATTTTAAATCCAGGGGATGAAGTGATTGTAATCGATCCTTGCTTTGTTTCATATGCTCCGCTAGTTTCATTAGCAGGTGGCGTACCTGTTCACCTTGCTACTACGGGTGAAGAGGAATTTAAGATTAATCTTCAAGCGTTAAAGAAAAAAATTACGCTTAAAACGAAGGCTATTCTATTATGCAATCCGAATAATCCGACAGGGACTCTATTAGAAAAAGAATTGCTAGAGGATTTAGCGGTGTTTGTTAAGAAGCATAATTTAATCGTTATTTCAGATGAAATATATGCAGAACTTGTATATGACGGCGAATATACTAGCTTTGCAAAAATTGATGGAATGAGGGAGCATACAATCTTAATTTCTGGATTCTCAAAAACGTTTGCGATGACAGGCTGGCGATTAGGTATTGTAGCTGCACCATCAGACATCATTTCACATATGTTAAAGGTTCATCAGTATGCAATTATGTGTGCGCCTACAATGTCACAGCATGCAGCTGTTGAAGCATTACGAAATGGAGAACATGATGTTGAAGCAATGAGAAGGAGCTATATGCAACGTCGAAATTTCCTTGTTAAATCTCTTCAGGAAATAGGTTTATCATGCCATTTACCTGGAGGAGCTTTTTACGTGTTTCCTTCGATTCAAAATACAGGTCTTACTTCTGAGGAATTTGCAGAGCAATTATTAGTAAAAGAAAGAGTTGCTGTCGTCCCGGGAAATGTTTTTGGCGAATGTGGAGAAGGCTTTATACGTTGTTCTTATGCTACTTCTCTCGACAAATTAATCGAAGCAACAAAAAGAATAGATCGTTTTTTACAAACTTTACCAAATTTCCACCGAGCAAATCTCGATAAGGTAGTAAACAAGTAATTGGTATTTATTTAAAAAGCTCTTGTTTTCCTATATAAGGGAACAAGAGTTTTTTATTTTGCCATATTTTAAATCACAACTAATTTATTTGTCCTAACTTCTAGTAATCTTTGTTTGAAAATAGAGGTGATCAAATGGTCATATCCAAGCGTCTCACATAGTATCCAATCTTTTTGCAGTTCTGGAGGTAGTGCAGTTATTTTTTGTGTTAATTCATTCATGAGTGTACCTGAAAAAAATAAGTAAGGTACAATAATTATTTGTGAACTGTTTATTGTTGTTAAACTTTCCCATACATCGTGAATCGAAGGTTTTGAAACAGCCATATATGCAGGCAAAACATGACGATTTATTTTGGACTTTAGTAACTTAACAATATTTAGGAAGTCTAATTGAGTTAGGCGATCACTACTGCCACGTCCAACTAATACAATTGTTGAATCGTTGTGAATGCTTTTAACCTGTTCAAAGATTCGCTTCATTACTAATTCGATCATATTTTCATGTACACCGATTGGATTGGCTATTTTTATTTTAATCGTTGGATGCATCTCTTGAAAAAGAGCAATTTCATTTGGAATATCAACTTTTGCATGATTTGCAGATAGGAGTAAAACAGGTAGTACTGAGATCGTTGTGGCTCCTCGTTTTAAACAAGTCTCTAATCCTTTATAAATAGAAGGTTCAGCTAATTCAACAAAAGCAATTTCTTGTATTTGGCAATCGATTTGCTCTTGCGCCTTCATTACGAAGTGAATGGCAGAATGGACTGCTGACTTTACTCTACTGCCATGACAAACATAAAGGATTGCATCCATTCTATCACTCCTATTTTTATAAACTTGAATAACTTATCTTTTTTGTAGATGTTAACGAATCATGTTTCGATTCAAACCATTGCAATTGTTGATGCAATTTTACAACTTCACCTACAATGATCATGCTTGGATTTAGAATATTTTCTTTTTCAACAATCGTTAATACATCCTTTAAAGTGCAAATGACTGTTTTTTGTTGTTCGGTTGTACCATAGTGAATAAGTGCAACAGGTGTATCTTGATGTTTTCCATTCGATAAAAGTTGATGACGAATATATGGTAGATTACTCACTCCCATATAAATTGCGAGTGTATCAATACCTTTAGCTAAAGAGTCCCATTTAACTGTATCTTCTTCTTTACAGTGCCCCGTTACAAAAGCAAATGAGCTACTAAAATCCCGGTGAGTGACGGGAATACCTGCATATGCAGGGGCAGCAATACCAGAAGTGATACCAGGGACAATTTCAAAAGGAATACCACGCTCTACTAAATAAGATGCTTCCTCGCCACCGCGACCGAATATAAAAGGGTCTCCACCTTTTAAGCGAACGACATTTTTCCCTTTTTTTGCATATTTCACTAAGAAGGCATTAATTGTTTCCTGTTTTAATGCATGGTAGTTTGGTAGTTTACCAGCGTAAATTAACTCTACTGAATCTTTGGCGTAATCTAGAAGTTCTTTGTTAACTAAACGATCATATAAAATGACATCTGCGTTTTGGATGCATTTTAAACCTTTTACTGTTATTAAATCAGCATCACCTGGTCCAGCACCAACTAAATAAACTTTTCCAATCATTCCACACACCTCGTCATCGTTTACTTAAAACTTCAACATCTAAAACATAGCCACCACTTTGGCTAATTTTCTTTTTTTCATACATAAAAAGCTCTTTAACATCAGGTTTTTTAACATAAAACTTTTGTAGTTCGGTGTCAACAAGCCTGAATGCTTTTTCATCATCGTTTGCTAAAATGACAATTGGGACTGTACGATCCTCAATTAAAGCTTCAAATCGATATAAATACATAGGTCACCGACTTTCATTAAGATGCTTTTACTGTTTCGATTATGGATGTTAAATGACTTTGTAATTCTTCAATTCCAACTCTCGCTACATAATCTAAATATGGCTCAGATGGCAGTTTATTTTCTTGAAAGTGTTGTAAAAATTTTTCTAATACGAGATGAAGGGAGGGGGAATCAACTTTTCCTTTTAATTTTTCATTAAATTTTCCTCCATCTTGCAATGTACCGCCGACGTAGAATTCAAAAGCTTCAATCATTTCTTTTTTCTCATTTCGAGTTTTTATACCTTGTAAGCCAATATCAGCAATTTGTCTTTGACCGCATGAATTTGGGCAACCTACCATATGAATCCGGATTGGCACATCAAGAGAGATTTTCTCATCAAGATATGAAGCAGTATCCTTCATGCGTGCTTTTGTTTCGACTAACGCAAGATTACAATATTCATTTCCAGTACAAGCCACAGAATAGCCAATAAACTTTGGTGGAATAGGCGTAAACTTTTGAAGTAATGGCTCTTTAAGTAAAGCATCAATATTAGCAGTAGCGATATTAGGTAGAATAAGATTCTGTGAATTACAATTACGAATCTCACCATTTCCATATTTTTTAACTAGTCTAGCTAACTCGAAGACTTCTTCTGAATGTAATCGTCCAACAGGAACATTTAAGCCAACATAATGCAAACCTTCTTGTTTTTGAGGTTGAACGCCATAGAAGTAGCCAGCATTCCATGATTGCTCAAAACCGATCCCTTTTGTTAATAAATCCCCAGTATACTCAAGTAATACATCTTTGAACTTTTCTACTCCCCAATCAGCTACTAAAAATTTGAGTCTTGAGTGATGACGTTTTTCCCTGTAGCCGAAATCTCTAAAAATAGTTGTAACAGCAATCGCAACTTCTTTTACTTGATGAGGTAAAACAAAAACATCAAGTGATTGAGCTAAATGCGGAGCAGAAGATAAGCCACCGCCAACTTTTAAGTGAAATCCAACAGTTTCGACTCCATCAACTTCCTTGATAGCAGGTACAAAGGAAATACAGTTAATCTCCGCGTTGGACGCATTGTTTTTATTAGAACTGATTGACATTTTATACTTTCTAGGAAGATTCGAGAATTCCTCATTAAATTGGAAGAACTCGTAAACTTCTTTTACGATCGGTGACGTATCAAATAACTCATTTGGATCAATACCTGCAAGTGGATTTCCAACGATATTACGAGTAATATCTCCACATGCGCCAACACTTGATAAGTCAGCCTTCTCTAGACGCGTTAAAATATCTGGTATTTGTTCGATAGTTAACCAGTGGAACTGAATTGCTTGACGAGTAGTGATATCATACACATCACGACCATAATCTCGAGCAATTTCAGCTAATGTGACCAGTTGATTATGTGTTAAGATACCAGATGGAACATTAACTCGCATCATAAAGTAGCCAGCTTCTTTTGGTTTTTGTAAGTAGCAACCTGCCCACTTGAATAAGTCCCATTGATCTTTTGGAATCGATTCAAATCCATTTTTTGCATAGTAGGGGATGTCATCATAAATTTTAAGTCCATCTTTAACTAACTTCTTCTTTTCTGCTTCATTTAGTTTAGGGTTATCTTTCCAAATTTTTTCAGCCGCCATCTCACATCACCTTACCCGATATAATTTTTATTTCTCAAGTATTGAAGAACGGATTCAACACATTCGTTAATTGATAATTTATCAGTATCCAAAATAATTTCTGGATGTAAAGGAGCTTCATAAGGTGAACTGATCCCTGTGAAATTTTTTATTTCTCCATTTTTCGCTTTTTTATAAAGACCTTTTGGATCTCTACTTTCACAAGTTTCTACGGAGCATTGGACATATACCTCAATAAATTCTTCTTCTTCTACTAATGCTCGAACAAGGTTTCGATCTGCCTGAAAAGGGGAGATGAAGGCAGTTAACACAATTTGCCCATTTTCAACAAAAAGCTTTGCAACCTCACCAATTCGACGAATGTTTTCTGTGCGATCATTATCCGAGAATCCTAAATCTTTATTTAAGCCGTGACGAATATTATCACCATCTAAAACAGTTTGTTGTACATTTAGCTGAAATAAGCTTTTCGCAATTTCATTCGCAATTGTAGATTTTCCGGCAGCGGAAAGACCTGTAAACCAAAGGATGCAACTGTGATGGTGATTATGTTTTCGTCGATCTTGTTTTAAAATGCTTGATTGATGCCAAACGATATGATTAGACATGAAACGATTCTCCTATTCTATTTAAGTCGATTGAGGTTGACGCATTCCTTCAATTAAAATTTCAACTACTTCTTTTCGACTAAATGCTGTTGGTGGGATATCACCATTTTTCAACATCTCACGTACTTTGGTTCCGGATAGTATTAAATGTTGATCACTTCCATGAGGACAAGTTTTTGTTGATGCCATATTTTCACATTTTGTACAATAAAAACTATTTTCAAAGAATAGGAGAGAGATACCTAAATCTTCATGTGTGAACTGTTGAAAAATCTTTTGAGCATCATAGGTTCCATAATAATCGCCAACACCAGCATGATCACGACCAACAATAAAATGTGTACAGCCATAATTTTTCCTTACAATGGCATGAAATACTGCTTCTCGTGGTCCTGCATACCGCATAGCAGCAGGAAAGACTGCAAGGAATACTCGATTCGTAGGATAATAGTTTTCTAGTAATACTTTATAACTTCTCATTCTTACGTCAGCAGGGATATCATCGGATTTTGTTTCTCCTACTAATGGATTTAGGAATAATCCATCTACAATTTCTAATGCACTTTTTTGAATATACTCGTGAGCTCGATGGACTGGATTTCGTGTTTGAAAGCCAACAATCCTTTTCCAATTAAGTGTGGAAAACTTTTCTCTTGTTTCCTTAGGAGTCAAATAATGTTCAGAGAATTGTGAGCGGTGTACTTGTTTAATAACCGTAATTTCTCCACCTAAGTATGTGTCACCTCGAGAGAATAATTTGGCTACACCAGGATGTTCATTATCAGTTGTTCCATATACAAATTGAGCTTCTGCTAACTTATTTGGTGAATAAATATCGTTAATTACAAGTTTTCCATAAACTTCATTTTCCCAAGTAAGTTTTACTTCTTCACCAATTTTCAACTTACTAGCAACTTGTTTTGAAACAGGTAATGTGATAGGGATACTCCAAACTGTTCCATTTTTTAATCTCATTGAATTTACTACTTGTTCATAATCATCTTTTCTTAAAAAACCCGTTAGAGGGCTGTATGCCCCATTCCCAATTAACTCCAAATCGCTCAAACTAATTAAGTCTAACGGCACCTCCTGGAGATTTTCATTTAGAATAATTGAAGAATCAAATCGATTAATTAACACACCACCATGTGGGGATAAACTCATACTAGACAACTCCTTATATTTTCCTATCGTATTTGTTTAAGATAAATGTTTAGATTTAATGAAGTAAATGATTAATCATGTAGTCCACATTCTGTTTTATTTGTCCCAGACCATCGACCAGATCGATCATCTGAAGAATTTGAAGCTACAACTGTGCATACTTCACAGCCAATACTTGGGTAACCTATATCATGAAGTGGGTTATATGGTAGATTTTTGTAATACACATATCGCCAAACTTCTTTCCAAGTCCAATGGATTAATGGGCAAACTTTCACTGAATTAAACTTATTATCTAAATTTAAAAAATTAGTTTTTTGACGTGTAGTAGACTGTTCTCTTCTTAAACCCGAAATCCATGCGGGAGCATCTTTTAACGCATCTCGTAACGGTAGTATTTTACGAATATTGCAGCAGTTATTTGGTTCTCGCTTCCAAAGCTCATCACCGTGAACTTTAGCTTGTTCATCTAAAGTAAGATTTGGGAGCTTTTTTTCGATCTTTAATTGTGGATACTTTATCTGTACTCGGTCAATCAATTCATACGTTTCTTTAAAATGAAGTCCTGTTTCTAAGAATACAATTTTGGCATCTGGTTTTACTTTTGAGATTAAATCAATTAGTAAAATACCTTCCACACCGAAGCTACATGCGTAGATTAAATCATCGCCGTATGTTGAATATGCCCAATTAAGAACTTCCAGTGCACCTTTTGTTTCATTATCAATTGAAAAATTAGGTATGTTTTCCTCTTTCCAATTTTCAAATCTCATTTGCTTTCCTCCAATAAATAAAGAAAGTTTATTCGAAGGCATAATCTTTGGCATATTATTCATGCCTGATGGATATATACTTTCTAAATAATTTTTTTGAAACTTATAAACTTGCATAATACGAAAAAGGCAGCCCAAATCTATATACACAAATTGTACATAGAATTGGACCGCCTCTAGTTTTTCTAGTCAGCAGGATCTCATTTACTTTAATCGTATTTTTTCTTGTTTTTCAACTTGAATAATTTTTCCATCTTGAACGACTAATGTAATCGTTCCAAACTTTAAACCATTAAGTAACGATTCCACGACCTCAATGATTGGTTTCAAGTCGTTGGTTTGGCTCATGAGTTTCCTCCTAGAATTTAATTACAACTAAGTTTATCAGAATTGTATGAATTGTCAATTTCAAAAATGCTATTTCTTTTAAAAAAACAGAATATTGTAATTTATAATAAATAAAAACGAGCTTATCGAATTTCTTCATAAGCTCGTTTTCGTTTATATGTTTTATTGTAAAAGTTTATTTTGTTCTAGGAATTTAATTACTTGTTCTTTATAAGAGCTGGAGTCTTCATCAAATGCTGCCCCATGTTTGCCAGTGTTTGTCCAGTAGATAGACTTTGGATCTTTTTTCTTATCATAAAGTTCTTGTGTCATTTGTGGAGGGATATAATCATCCGTTTTCGTATTAATGAATAAAACAGGTGCCTTAATATGTTGAACTGAATCAATTGGTGAGGCATCTTTAATCGAATAATCTTTTCGAAGTTTCAAGAATGTATCTCCTAAAAATACAATTGGACCTTGTAAAATGGATGGAATGTATGTGTAGTCATTTTTTAGGCGGAATTTTGATTCTTCTAAGAAATTACTGTATGGGCAATCTGCTATGTAAAAATCTGCTCCGTTTTTAACATTCCCAGCGTATATCAATGTAGTTGCTGCCCCCATTGAAACGCCATGAATTCCTATTTGACCATTATGTGATCGTTTTTTTGCATATTGGACAACAGCTTGTAAATCTTTACTTTCCAATATGCCATATGTCGTATATGTACCACTTGATTCACCATGATTTCGTTGATCATATGCTATGACATTATATCCAATTGAATGAAACATTTTAGCATACTTCGCTTGATCGTCTTTTGAGCCCATATATCCATGTAATGTAATAATGGTTTTGTTAGTTGGTTTTTCTGCAGGTAGATAATAACCAACTAAGTCATAGCCCAATGGAGATTTTATTTGAATCCGTTCATTCTTTATTTCTTTCCTTAACGAACTAAACGCTTCAATTGCTTTTTGCTTTTCTGGATTTTTGCCATAATTTTTTGCATTATTCTCAAGTAAAATGACATCTGAGAAATAATATCCAGTACCACATGATATTAATAATAAAATTGCTACAAGAATACTTAATCGAATGAGCATACGAATGAGCCGAAACCTCCTATTAAAACTTGCTACTATTTTTTACTTTCATATTATGACATGAATTCTTTTCAGAGGTAAATAGTAATCTTGAAAACAGTTATGTATGGGATTTTTTTAAAAGAAAATCCCATTTCATAAAAAGATTGTGAATATACAATTGTTGAAAGAAGATAATATAAAAAAAGAAACGATACTAAAAAATGAGGGGGTTCGTCTTGACAATTTTTCATAACGGACCATTAATGTCAGCCTTAATTGCCTGGTTTATCGCACAGTTTGCAAAAGTAGTAATCCATTTAATTAAAGAAAGAGAATTTGATTTATCTAAATTTTTTGCTTCTGGTGGTATGCCAAGTTCACATTCTTCCACGGTTACTGGACTTGCACTAAGTGTTGGATTAAGAAATGGATTTGAAAGTGTAGTCTTTGCAATTGCAGTTATTTTTGCCATCATAATTATGTATGATGCATCAGGTGTTAGGCTTGCTGTAAGTAAACATGCAAAACTTTTAAATGATTTTTTTCATGGAAGAATTAAAGATTATAAAGCATTAAATGAACTAGTTGGTCATACTTCTTATGAGGTAGTAGTGGGAGCATTAATAGGAATTATTGTGGCAATTTTAGTTTCATAATATTTTTGACGCTCACCTTTAAATCGAGATGATTTATTTGATGGGCGTTTTTTCATAAATGATGATGTAAAAAGATAGTAGATAGGCGATTCTATTTGATAAGATGTTTGTAGGATTTGTAATTAAGGAGTGAAATAATGAAAAGTACAGTAAACGAGAATAGTACTTGGAAAAAGGTCGGTAGGGGCATTTATCAATTTCGATATTTATTAATCGCCATATTAGCCGTATTTTCAATTTTTCTTGGAATTTATTCGAAACATTTACCTGGAATTTTAGAAGGAGATGGATTTAGAACTCCAGGGGATTATGAAAAAGCAAAAAATATCTTAGAAAACGATTTTGAACAATCACCAAATTCAGTTATTATCTTGCTTGAACGTAAAAAAGGAGCGTCTGCTCAAGCGTTTCAGTCTGATATTGAACGTGTTGTCAAAAAAATTGATAAAGAAAAAAATATAAAGCAATTTTTAAATCCTCTAAATAACCCTAGTATGAAAAAAGATAAAATTGCTTATTTAACATTTTTATACGATGAAAAAGATTACGATAAATTGGTTGACATGAATAACGCTTTCGCCAAAAAAGTCGAATCATATTCTAATGATACAGTTAAAATTGGTACGACAGGTTTTACAATCATAAATGATGTAATGAATAAGACGAGTCAAGAAGATTTAAAAAAGGCTGAAATGATCGGTGTACCGATTGCTTTTATCGTATTATTCTTTGCATTCGGTAGTTTAGTTGCGTCTGCGATTCCGATTTTAATTGGCATAATCAGCATCTTAACAACGTTTGGTATACTTGCATTCATTGGGAAATATGTTGATTTATCAATATTTGTATTAAACGTAGCGCCAATGATTGGATTAGCGTTATCGATTGACTTTGCTTTATTATTTGTTAGTCGATATAAAACCGAACTTTCCGAGCAGTCATCCGTAAAGGAAGCAATAAGTATCACTTTTGCAACAGCAGGTAGAGCCATTATATTCTCAGGTATTTGTGTATTTATTGGTTTATCTGCACTGTATTTTATTAATATTGATTTATTTAGAAGTGTAGCAATTAGTGGGGCTGTGGTCGTTTTAGTGAGTTTATTTTTGTCACTTACACTATTACCAGCGGTTTTATCAGCACTTGGGAAAAACATAAATAAAGGGACCTTAAAATGGATTGCGAATCGTAGCCAAGTACAGCAGCAAGCAGTTTGGAGACGTTTTGCAAATTTTGTGATGAAGAGACCAGTCATAATGGCGATTTCTTCTTTAATTATTTTAGGACTTTTTGTTATCCCAATTCGAGATGTACATTTAAACATTCCGACGATAGATGCGTTACCAAAACATGAATCTTCTAGAATCTATTATGAAAAGTATCAAAAAGCTTTTCTTCCTGATGCACAGAAACACGGTACAGTAGTGATGGTATTGCAATCAAAAGATGACATTGTTACGAAAGCAAATTTAAGTTCATTAGAACAAGTTCAGAAGACACTTGAAAATGATCCGAATGTTTATAAAGTTAAAAGTGTTTTCAGTGCTGTCGATATGAATGCAAATCAGTTACTACCAGCATTAAAATCGGTAAATGCGCCAAAATTACAACCTGCAATAAATGCTTATACACATGATAAAAAAACATTCATTCAAGTGTTCTTAAATTCTGATCCGAAGTCAGAAAAAGGTAAACAGTGGGTACGGGATTTTGAAGCGAAATATAACGGCAAAATTGAAGGATTTAATTTTATATTTGGAGGCCAAGTTAAATTTGAGCAAGAGTTATTTGATGAAATAACAGATAATATCGCGTATGGGCTAATGGTCATTATGGTAAGTACATTCATTATTTTAATGATTGCATTCCGATCAATCATTATTCCAATAAAGGCGATTTTAATGAATGTTCTTTCGTTAAGTGCAACATTCGGAATTATTACATGGTTATTCCAAGGTGGAAATTTTGGTTTACCACAGTCTGATATTATGCTTATATTACCTGTATTTGTTTTTGGCTTAGTATTTGGATTAAGTATGGACTATGAAGTGTTTTTAATGTCGCGTATGCAAGAACTATACTTGGCTACAGGTGATAATTCATATTCGACTAGAGAGGGACTTGTATCTACAAGTCGAATTATAACGTCAGCGGCTTTGATTATGATCGTTATTACAGGTGCATTTGCTTTTACTGATATGATTCCTGTAAAACAAATGGGAATCGGGATTGCGATTGCAATATTCTTAGATGCTACAATTGTTCGACTTGTTTTAGTACCTAGCTTAATGCAATTGTTTGGCAAATGGAATTGGTGGTTCCCATTTGCTAAAAAGAGTGTCCAGGAATCAACTGAAAAAGTTGGATAATCATCTGAGAAAACTGATACTCAATTTAAAATGAGTATCAGTTTTTTTATTATTCATTTTCAAATACACTAGTTTTTGTTTTGAATCATGATTATTACGGAAAAAATAGTAAATTATAGAGTGTATTTGGTAAACTAATAGTAGAAATAGGAGGGAGTAGGATTAATGTTTAAAAAGTCTTTTAGAGCAATTTTAATAAGTTGCGTCGTTTTAACTTTTTGTTTACTAGCAGCGTGTGGAAAAAATGAGCAATCATCAAAAGTTGAAAAACCTGAAAAGCCTGATAAGTTGCCAATTGCAACAATTACGGTAAAAGATTATGGAGTAATTGAAGCTGAATTATATCCGCACATTGCACCAAATACTGTTTATAATTTCATTTCACTCGCTAACAAAGGATTTTATGATGGATTAAATTTTCATCGTATTGTAAAAAACTTTGTCATTCAAGGTGGTGACCCACTTGGAACTGGGGCGGGTGGTCCAGGATATTCAATAAATGGTGAATTTTCTTCTAATGGATTTGAAAACAATTTAAAACATACGGCTGGTGTATTATCAATGGCACGCGCAAATGATCCAAATAGTGCAGGAAGTCAATTTTTCATTATGACAAACGATACACCAAGTCTTGATGGACAATATGCTTCGTTTGGTAAAGTAATCAAAGGGATGGATGTTGTAAAGAAAATTGAAGCAGTTGAAGTTAATGCTGAGGAACAACCACAAACCCCAGTAACTATTGAATCAATAAAAGTTGATACAATGGGAAAAAAATATCCAAAACCAAAAACGATTAAAGAATAGTTGTTCGAAAATACATAAAAAATCCCTCAATACTACTTGAGGGATTTTTACGATTAATTCATTTCTACAAAAAACTACCACATAAATTGTAGTAGTTTGATCGATTATTAAATGTGATTATAAATTATAATCCTTTTTTTACTTTACCTGACCAAAGCTTAAATCCACCTTTAAGTTGGTAAAGATTCGTAACACCTTGTTTACGTAAAATTCGAGCAGCTTGTCCAGGTCGAACACCCATTTGATCATATAAATAAACGGCCTGATCTTTACGAATTTCTTTTGAACGCATTTTCAATTGAGCAAATGGAATATTACGAGCACCTAAAATATGTCCATTTTTAAAATCTTCTTGATCTCGTAAATCAATTAGTTGAGCTTTACGGTATCCAGAACGGAATTCTTCCTCGTTTAATGTTTTAATCAGACGTTTTTGGTAGAAATACATAACCGTTGAGTATACAATGATACCTAGTACGACAAAAATTACCGGTAAAAAATTATTCAATTTATTCAACACCTTTCAATTACCTACTTATCTTATTATAATTCTCAAATAAGATTCTGCAAGAAACTTTAAGAAAAAAAGTTAAATTTCAATTGAAGTATGAGGAGATTTCAACATGTCAAAGTCTAAATGGTATTTTATTAATAGTGGTAAGCAAACAGGAAGCTATAATATGGCATTGGATGAATGCTTAATTAAATGGCAAAATGAAGAAGGTTTTCTTCCAACATTACGTTTTTATGAATGGGAACGTCCTACTGTAACGATTGGATATTTTCAAAAAAATCAAGAGATAAGCTTAGAAGCACTAAAAAAATACAATGGTGATTTCGTTAGAAGACAAACAGGTGGAAGAAGTGTTCTACATCATGAAGAACTAACTTATAGCGTAATCGTTCCAGAAAGTTATCCAAATATGCCTGAAACAGTTACAGAAGCTTATAAAGTCATTTCGATGGGGATATTAGAAGGCTTTAAATTATTGGGATTAGATTCTTCATTCTCTATTCCAAAAACGGAAAAAGATAAAGATGAATTAAAAAAACCTTCAAGTGCAGTTTGTTTTGACGCTCCTTCATGGTATGAAGTTGTCGTTAATGATAAAAAAATAGCTGGTAGCGCTCAAACAAGACAAAAAGGATCAATACTGCAACATGGATCCATTCCATTAAATATTGATGTGAATATGCTTTATGATTTATATATTTTTCCTTCTGAAGAAGTTAAAAATAGAATGAAAAAGAGGTTTTTAGAACGTGCGACTTGGATAAATGCAGAAAGTGATTCTCCTAAGTCGATGGATGAATTGTATATTGCATTCAAAGAAGGTTTTGAAATCGGATTAAATATTGAATTAATTCCTTTTGAATTGTCAGAGGCTCAAGAAAAAGAAGTACAAGAATTAGCAGCAACAAAATATGGTAAAGAAGATTGGAACCTACGTAAATAATCAAAAGAGAAAGCAGATAAAAGCTGCTTTCTCTTTTTTGTTATTTGTAGAATTTAGTTTTGAGATTTACCATAAAGGATCCTTGAGACTTTGTTTTCCATTACTTGGTTTGTTTGTTTTTTAGACTACGTAAATACTAAGAGTATTGGAATAGTGAGGGAGTGAGGAGAATATGAAACCTTTTTTACCAAAACTTGTTTATTTTGAACCGCAAGCACTAGAATACCCATTAGGTAAAGAGTTAAAAGAAAAGTTTGAGAAAATGGGTCTAGATTTAAGAGAAACAACTTCACATAATCAAATTAGAAATTTACCAGGTGAAAATGAGATTGAAAAATACAGAATTGCCAAGTCTACTTTAGTCGTTGGACTACGAAAAACTTTAAAATTTGAGACGTCAAAACCATCTGCTGAATATGCTATTCCTCTTGCGACTGGATGCATGGGACACTGCCATTATTGTTATTTACAAACGACATTAGGATCAAAACCATATATTAGAGTATATGTAAACTTAGAAGAAATTTTTGCGAAAGCGGAAGAATATATGAAAGAAAGGGAGCCAGAGATTACAAGATTTGAGGCAGCTTGTACGTCGGATATCGTAGGTATTGATTATTTAACGCATTCATTAAAAAAGACGATTGAATTTATTGGTCAGACTGAATACGGTCGATTACGATTTGTAACGAAATTTCCACATGTTGATCACTTACTTGACGCGAAACATAACGGGAAAACTACGTTCAGATTCAGTATTAATTCAAGATATGTCATTAAAAATTTTGAACCAGGAACAGGATCGTTTGATGAGAGAATAGAAGCTGCAAAAAAAGTTGCGAATGCAGGTTATCCTTTTGGGTTTATCGTTGCTCCGATTTATATGCATGATGATTGGGAAGAAGGTTACGAAGAGCTATTTATTCGCTTAAAAGATGCATTAGGAGAATTAGCAAATAAAAAGATGTCATTTGAATTGATACAGCATCGATTTACAAAACCAGCAAAAAAGGTAATTCTTCAAAGATACCCTAATACAAAATTGGAAATGGATGAAGAAAAACGAAAGTATAAGTGGGGGAGATACGGAATCGGTAAATATGTTTATCAGACAAATGAAGCAAAATCCATTGAAGAAACTATTTCTGGCTATATCCAAAAATATTTTCCCAATGGCGAAATACAATATTTTACATAGAATATGAGGGATGAATGTAATAATGTGTACCTATTTAAAGGTACACTCATTTTTATTTTGACATAGTCTGATATAGAAGCAGATATATCCTGGTTTATCAATAGTTCATGTTAATTGCACTTTTGATATTTGTGTTGTATGATTTTATTTGATGCTATTGCACCGGATTTAAATCTGTATTACTTTACTGGAGGAAAAACATGCCCACACCTAGTATGGAAGATTATATTGAACAAATTTACCTTTTAATTGAAGATAAAGGGTATGCTCGTGTATCTGATATTGCAGAAGCATTATCTGTACACCCATCGTCAGTTACTAAAATGGTACAGAAGCTTGATAAAGACGAATATTTAATTTATGAAAAGTATAGAGGTCTTATTTTAACTCAAAAAGGTAAGAAAATGGGGAAAAGACTAGTATATCGCCATGTCCTACTTGAACAGTTTTTACGAATTATTGGAGTAGATGAGAATTTGATTTACCAAGATGTTGAAGGAATGGAACACCATATGAGTTGGGAAGCAATCGATCGTATTGGGGATTTAGTACAGTTCTTTGAAGAAGATAAAAATCGCATAGAAGCGCTAAAAGTAATTCAAAAATCAAATGAAGATCAATCAAACGAATAGAAAGACCGTGCTAATAGGAAGCACGGTCTTTCTTTTTACCCTTTTCACCTTCAATGACAGTTAGGTGACTGGAATCTTTATTTCGTTTTTTTAATAATGGGCTGGAGGTACTTTTTCTTGAAGTGGGCTTTGATTTATTATTTGATTTTTTTAATGAACTAGTTTTTTGTGTATTATATTTCTTTACTGTTTGTTTGGCAGCTTTACGATAGGAGTCTTGCTGGTTTCTTTGGCCGCTTGATGAAGTAAATACTCTATAAATAAAATATAAAATTAAAAGGATTAATCCAATAAATAAAAACTTTTGTAATAATTTTGCTGGATTAGTAATTAACTCAGCAATTAAGCCAAAAAGTGCTAATGCGATAATTCCATAAAATATTGACGTGTACACTTTTTGATTCACTTAAGCACCTCCTATGTTAAGATTCAATTTTAAATCGGATAAAAAAAGAAAGGTTTCTTTTAGTTTATTACATTTTATCCAATAAGTTGATATTTTTTATAAAATTCTGTCAATTATATTTTGGTATTTTTTTCTATTTCCAAAAGTCTGTTAAATGAGGCAATTGAAACCTCAACTTGATCATCGGACGGCTCTTTTGTTGTTAATAATTGTAACCACAATCCAGGATATCCAACCCATTTTAGGACAGGAATTGATCGGACTTTATTTGTTAATTGAAGTACTTCGAAAGAAATACCTAAAACAACAGGAATTAATAAAAGTCTGTCTACTATTCTTAGCCATAGTGGGCTTGTCGGAACTAAAAAATAAATGAACATCCCAACGATGACAGTAAATAGGATGAAACTACTTCCACAACGATAATGGAGACGTGATTGTGATTGTACACCTTCGATAGTTAATGGAATATTGTTTTCAAATGCGTTGATTACTTTATGTTCAGCACCATGATATTGAAACACACGTTTTATAAATGGAGTTAATGAAACAATATAAATATAAATTAGTAGAAAGAGTAATTTAATTACGCTTTCAACGACTACTTGTTGAAAATCGGTTTCAAAAAATGGTCTCAAAGTAGTAGCCAATAATACAGGAACTAATGTAAAAATAACTTTTCCAACTAAAAATGATAGAACTGCTAATAAAGATAATCCTATATATGTAGAAATTGTACTTTTTTGATTTTCACGTTCTTTGGCTATTTTCTCATCATCAATTGGATCGATTCCATATCTTTCAGTTGAAAAATTTAAATGCTTAGAACCATTTATACTTGCTTGAATAATCGCTACCACACCACGTATAAAAGGTATTTTCTTTAATTTTTGCATCGTTGAATTTGTTTGAATTGGTTCTTCAAAGTAATGTATCGAGTTATCCGATCTTCGAATTGCAGATACGGATTGAGTTCTTCCCCCAAACATAACACCTTCTACGATAGCTTGCCCCCCGTAAATTGCTCTCTTTTTCTCTTTCATGTTGCACCAACCTAATTTCGATTTAATTTTCTATCTATTTAAATCTATTGTAAGTGTAGGACAATGCTGGTGCAAGTATAAGAAATAGGAAATAACTAAATACAATCTAAAAATTTTTAATATTCACACAAAACTTCCAGCTCACATGAAAGTTTATTACTTGGATATACTACTTTAAGAAAATTAGCAATGAATGGAAAGGGTTATGATAAATGTCTGAAGATAATAAACCAAATCAAGATTTTGAACAGAACCAAGGACAAGATCAGGAGAAAGAGCAGTATCAAGATCAAGAGCAGTATCAAGATCAAGAGCAGAATCAAGATCAGGAAAAATCACAAGAAGAAACACAGGGAAATATGAACTTTAACAAGATTGCAAGTATCGGTTTTTTTGGTGGAGTTTTTTGGTCAACGGTTTTATTAGTTCTTAGCTTCTTTGATTTTACACAGATTGGACCAACTTTTGTCTTAGAAAGAATTCCGCTTGGTAAATGGGCTAATGGATATATTGAAGCAATAATATCAATTGTTTGTATAGGAATCGCTTCAATTATAGTTGCATTCGTTTGTTATTTTGTTTGTAGAAAGTTTACTGGAGTATTACCTGGTGTTTTTATTGGATTAATAATATGGATCATTTTATTTTTAGTAATTGGAAAAATTGCGTTTGATTTTAGACCTGTAAAGGAATATTCTTCTGATACGATTGTAACAAGTATTTGTTTATTCATTTTATACGGAACATTTATTACATATTCTGTTTCTTTTGCATTTCAAGAACAAGAACCATATTTGCGTGGCTATTCAAAATAGTCTGGCCTATGATAAAATAAGGATTAGGTATTCCAATCAAGCTTAAATGGAATAAATATGCTTAAATGATAGGTGGAGACTTTAAAATTGGCTAAGTTTTTATTATTAAATGGACCTAATTTAAACATGCTCGGTCAAAGAGAGGTATCTATCTATGGGGCAACTACTCTAAAGGATATAGAGGACCATCTTACTACACTTGCAGGTAATTGTGGCGATGAGATTGATTGCTTTCAATCAAATCACGAAGGAGAATTAATTGATAAACTCCATGCAGCAAATCAAGTTTACGATGGAATCGTTTTTAATCCAGGAGCGTTTACTCATTATAGTTATGCGATTCGAGATGCGATAGCAAGTATTACAGTCCCAACCGTTGAAGTACACATTTCAAATATACATAAAAGAGAAGAGTTTCGTCATACTTCAGTTTTAGCAGCTGTAACTGTCGGACAAATTGTTGGATTAGGTGTGTACGGCTATGACCTAGCTTTACTTGCATTACAACAGATTAGTAGGGGAGAGAGTAGAAATGGAAAAAATTAATAAGTTAAGAGAAGCTCTAATTGAAAAAGGTTTAGATGCATTATTAATAACAAGTACATATAACCGTCGTTATATGACAAACTTTACTGGTTCTTCAGGTGTTGCTTTAATCACAAAAGAAAAGGCATTATTTATTACTGATTTCCGTTATATTGAGCAAGCTACAAGTCAATGTGTAGGGTTTGAAATTGTTAAGCATGAAGGTTTAATTTCAAGTGAAGTTGCAAGCCAAGTTGAAAAAAATGGCGTTGCAAAGCTTGGATTTGAACAGGATCATATGACTTTTTCAGAGTATGGAACTTACCGTACTGTTGTAAAAGCTGATCTTGTACCGGTAACTGGATTAATTGAAAATCTTCGTTTAATTAAAACTGATGCAGAAATTTCAGTTATCAAAGAAGCTTCTAAAATTGCGGAAGCAGCATTTGATCATATTTTAGGTTTCATTCGTCCAGGTTTAACAGAATTAGAAGTATCGAATGAACTAGAATTCCATATGCGTAAATTAGGTGCTACATCTTCATCATTTGATATTATCGTTGCATCTGGTGCGCGTTCTGCTCTACCACACGGTGTAGCATCAGATAAAGTGATTGAAACAGGTGATTTTGTAACGTTAGATTTTGGTGCATACTATAAAGGTTATGTATCTGATATGACTAGAACAGTATCAGTTGGTGAACCACACCCAGAATTAAAGAAAATTTACGATATCGTACTTGAAGCACAATTACGCGGTGTAAACGGCATTCAAGCTGGAATAACTGGTAAACAAGCAGATGATTTAACTCGTGATTATATTACTGAAAAAGGTTATGGTGAATACTATGGTCACTCAACTGGACACGGTATTGGACTAGAAGTACACGAAGGTCCTGGATTATCATTCCGTTCAGAGTTAGTTTTACAACCAAACATGATCGTAACTTGTGAACCAGGTATTTATATTCCTAATCTTGGTGGAGTTCGTATAGAAGATGATTTAATTGTTAAAAATGGTGGGAATGAGAACTTAATGTCTTCACCTAAAAACTTAATCATTTTATAAGAAAAGAAAAAGAACTACACAAACGAAGTAAATTACTTTATGATAAATAAATGTGTAGGGGCCAGGTCAGTCCCGTCAAACATATGACAAAAAACAATTTAGGTTAGATAGTATCCTTTTTGTTCTTAGACATATGATCTTGATGGGGGCTAGGTGCCGAAACAAGACATTAAAAAATGTAAAGAAATTCAGGCAAGAGAAATGGTCTACCTAAAGTCATACATATTGATTCAGATCCATTTCATTTTTTAGGAGGATATTTAATGATTTCAGTAAACGATTTTCGTACAGGTTTAACAATTGAGACTGACGGAGGCATTTGGCAAGTAATTGACTTCCAACATGTTAAACCAGGAAAAGGAGCTGCATTTGTACGTTCAAAACTTCGTAACCTTCGTTCAGGAGCAGTTCAAGAAAAAACATTCCGTGCTGGTGAAAAAGTTGCAAAAGCACATATCCAAAATCGTAAAATGCAATACTTATATGCAAGTGGTGATCAACATGTATTCATGGATAATGAATCTTATGAGCAAATTGAACTACCAGAAAAAAACATTGAGCGTGAATTAAAGTTCTTAAAAGAAAATATGGAAGTTTATATCATGACTTTTGATGCTGAAATTCTTGGTGTTGAATTACCAAATACAGTTGATTTAAAAGTAATTGAAACTGAACCTGGTATTAAAGGTGATACAGCTTCAAACGTTACTAAACCTGCTACAATGGAAACTGGATTAGTAGTTCAAGTACCTATTTTCATTAATGAAGGTGAAGTATTAATTATTAACACGACAGAAGCTAGCTATGTTTCACGTGCAAAAAGCTAATTATCCCATTTGGGAGTAAATAGAAATCTTGAGGCACTTTTTTTAAGTGTCTCTTTTTCTTATGTAATATTAATTAATAAGAATGGATGGTCTTAATGGTAACAACTATCGTACTTTGGACACTTATCATCATTTGTTTTGCTTTTTCTTTTATAGCATTAATAAAACCGATTATTCCCGGTGTTCCTGTTTTATGGATTGGATATTTAATTTATCATTTCGGAATAAATAAACATGATCTAACACTGTCCTTTTGGATCATCATGGGGATATTTACTGCAGTTATTTTTATAGCAGATTTTATAGCAAATAACTATTTCCTTAAAAAATATGGCAGCACTAAAACAGGTGAAAGGGTAGGTTGTTTAGCGGTTATTGTTGGTTCATTTGTCTTTCCACCGTTTGGATTAATCATTGTACCTTTTATATCTGTTTTTGTGGCAGAAAAACTACAAGGGAAAAAGACAAAAGAATCACTAAAATCTGCATGGGCAACTGTTATTTCATTTATTAGTAGTTCATTAGCAAAAGCTGTCTTGCAAGTTATAATGGTAATCATATTTTTTGTCTATGTAATTAATTGATCTAAAAAAAGAGAGAAGCCTCACGGTTTCTCTCTTTTTTATTTTTAGTTCGATTCTTCAATTCAAGTAAATCTGTTATTGAATTATCTTCTGAAATGGACATGTTCTGCATATTAGTAATAAAAAGACTTGAAAAAAGGTGAGTTGGCAATGAGAGATTGGATTGAATCCATGGATAAAGCTGTACTTAGTATGGGTCTTCTCAGAGTATTCGGTGGAAGTGTTGAATTGATTGCTGCCTTTACGATTCTCTATTTAAATGACATAAAAAAAGCGTTGGCAGTCAATAGTATCTTGGCGACAGTCGGTCCAATCATACTAATTTCGACAATGGCAATAGGAATAATTGGGGTAGCTTCAAAATTAGATCCGATTCGCTTAGTACTAGTTGTTTGTGGCGTGTTTTTAATTTTATTAGCAGTTTTTAAATGATAGGATGTGAACTTCTATGGAAGAGGTTTTCAATGTTTTACCAAGTTTAATAAAAGAAAAATTAATGATACATTTCACCGACTTTAATCACGTTGAAGAACTAAGATTAAGAATTGGAAGGCCCGTGGAAGTAATTTCAGATAATCATTCAATTTTCTTACCGTATATTTTAACTGAAGAGGACGGAGAACAAATCCTTGGGAAACTTAGTCAATTTTCAATTTATACAATTGAAGAGGAGTTAAAAAAGGGATATATCACGATAAAAGGTGGACATCGGGTAGGACTAGCCGGTCGAGTAGTGACTGAGAATGGAAATGTAAAAATGATAAGGGACATTAGCTCATATAACTTCCGAATCGCAAAAGAAAAAGTAGGAATAGCGAGTCCATTTATAAAGTATGTTTATGAGGATAGATGGAAAAACACAATGTTAATAGGTCCACCTCAGGCTGGGAAGACAACTTTACTTCGAGATTTCGCAAGAGTAGTCAGTCAAGGCGATAGAGGTAAGGGAATAAAGCCCCAAAAAGTTGGGGTAGTTGATGAACGCTCTGAAATTGCAGGTAGTGTAAAAGGGGTACCTCAATATACCTTTGGTGAACGAATTGATGTCCTAGATGCATGTCCAAAAGCAGAGGGAATGATGATGCTAGTTCGATCGATGAGCCCACATGTCATTCTTGTTGATGAAATTGGAAAAAAAGAAGATGTAGATGCAATTTTAGAGGCGATATTTGCAGGGGTTCAATTAATCGTAACAGTTCATGGTTATTCCCTGTCTGAAATAAAAAAAAGACCATCGCTTCAGCCATTGTTTCAACACGGGGGCTTTGATTGTTTTATTGAAATTGCAAATAATCCCCATCCTGGTACAGTGACAGATATCAAAAATCGAGATAGCACAAGTCTTTTAACATCAAGGGTGGTGCTTCGTTAATGAGGTGGATTGGAGCAATCTGTATTATTTTTTCAACAACTTGGCTAGGTTATTATTTTGCTGGAAGATTATCCGAACGTACAAAGGAGTTACGCGCTTGGAAGTTGGCATTACAATCGCTAGAAGCAGAAGTGATGTATAGTCAATTACCACTACAAGAGGCATGTAGACGAATTGCAAGTCAATTGAATGGTCAAATAAAGACCTTTTTATTGAACTTTGCCAGTTTACTAGAAACAAGTGCTCATTCGGCAAAAGAAGCATGGAAAAATGCTTTAGATGAATATACAAAAAAAGTTTCGATAAAAGAATCGGATGCACAAGTGTTAATGCAGTTCGGTGAGACGATTGGAATGCATGATAAATTCTCTCAACAAAAACAAATTATATTAGCTTTAAAGCATTTGGAAAGAGAAGAACAGGAAGCGCTTGAATCGCAATCGAGCTATGAGCGGATGTCAAAAATGTTAGGAATATTAAGCGGTATATTAATTGTCATTATTCTAGTTTAGGAGGGATTAAGTTGATCACAAATTATGCATTAATGTTTCAAATAGCTGGGATTGGTGTAATTGCCGCTATCATTCACGCAATCTTAAAAAAAGCTGGACAAGAGGAATTTGCTACATGGACTATAATCACTGCTTTTATCATAGTATTTTTACAAGTCATTACAAAGGCTGGTGACTTATTTAATAAAGTAAAGGATGTATTTCTATTTCATTAGATTAGGAGTGAGCTTGTAATGGAAATCATCCAGATTGTCGGAATTGGATTATGTGCAACGTTTTTAATTTTATTACTGAATCAATTTAAAATGGACAAATTTAATTTAGCCATTACAGTTTTTATCAGTTGTGTACTTTTTTTATTCTTATTAGATAAAGTCCAGTATCTACTAGATGAGATTCAAAAACTAGCGAATCAGGCAAATATAAAAAATGTGTATGTTGAAACGTTACTAAAGATCATCGGAATTGCTTATATCGCAGAATTTGGTTCTCAAATTACAAAGGATGCTGGGCAAGGTGCAATTGCTTCTAAAATTGAACTTGGTGGAAAAATACTCATCTTAGTACTAGCCGTTCCAATCTTAACAGCATTAATTGAAACGATTTTAAGCTTTCTACCAAAAGTATCTTAATGAAATTGGAAGGAGGACATTATGAAAAAAAAGATTCAATTATTTCTACTTTCCTTTTTTCTCCTTTTTCTAATCCCGGTAAATGTACAAGCTGCTCCTCCACCAGCGGAGATTGTAAACGAACAAATCCAAAAACTTGGTATCGATGAGGTGCAACAATATTGGGATGATGTAGTTACAAAATACGGTGGATTCTTACCTGAGAGTCAAAAAGGGGATTTTATTCAATTTATAAAAGGTGAAAAGAAATTCTCAATCCAAGAATGGTTTATCGCTTTTGGAAAATATATATTTTTTGAATTATTTAGTAATGGGAAAATACTTGGGATATTGATAATGCTTGTTATTTTTAGCTCATTACTTCAATCATTACAAAATGCATTTGAAAAAAGTACGATAAGTAAAATCGCGGATAACGTGGTCTTTTTAGTGCTTGTTGTCTTTGCACTTAATAGTTTTTATGTAGCAACCCAAGCAACTCAAGAAGCGATAACAGTAATGATCGACTTTTTAAGAGCCTTAATACCAATATTACTTGCTTTAATTGCTACTTCTGGAGGAGTTATATCAGTTGGATTCTTTCATCCCATTTTAATTTTTTTAATGCACACAAGTGGCTTACTTGTAACGTACTTCGTTTTACCACTCATTCTAGTATCAACGATCTTAAGCATAGTTAGCATCATTAATGATGAATTACAAGTAACGAAATTGGCTGCTCTGATCAGAAATATAGCCGTAGGGGCTCTTGGTACGTTCTTAACAATTTTCCTAGGTGTGTTGAGTGTACAAGGTATGACAACCGCAGTTACAGATGGTGTTGCAATTAAAACGGCAAAATTCGTTACAAGTAATTTTATTCCTGTTGTCGGTAAAGTTTTTGCTGACGTAACGGATACAGTCATAAGTGCTTCACTTCTACTAAAGAATACTGTAGGGATTGTAGGTCTTGTTACCTTACTTGGAATCATCGTTTTCCCAGCTATCAAAATATTAGTTTTAGCTTTCATTTATAAATTTTCAGCAGCTATCCTTCAACCTGTTGGTAGCAAATCAATTATTAGCACAATCGATGTGATTGGAAAAAGTGTAATTTACTTATTCGTTTGTTTGGCTATCGTTTCATTAATGTTTTTCTTAAGTATGACATTGATAATAACGGCAGGAAATCTTGTCGTTATGTTTAGGTAGGTGAAGAGATGGACTTTTTTATGCAGTGGGTTTCCAACATTATTGTCTACATATTAGTCGCAACAATCATTATGATGTTAATTCCAAATACAGGATTAGCGAAGTATGTAAGGTTTGTAGCAAGTTTATTATTAATTGTGATGATGCTACAACCTATTTTCCAATTATTCAAAGTAAATATAAAAGAAGTGCTTGCTGGATACCAGTCAACAACATATGAAGCTAATAATCAAATAAAAAATGAAATAAATAATAAGAAAAATGAAATACAAGCAACAGAACGTGCATATATATTAAAACAAATGGCTGTCCAAATGAAAAAAGAGGTAGAAAAAAGCATTTCACAAGACTTTGAACAGGTCGTTACAAATGTAGAATTAGAAGTAAAGAATGGCGTTGAGTCTGTCAAAACTGCACAAGATTTATCTAAGGTAATTGTGTATGTAAGCGCCAAAAAAGATGAGACAAGCAATGTAGATCCTGTTCAGGAAGTAACAGTCAATACAGATGGACCGACGATGACAGACAGCGGGAATATTACACAACTAGAGATTCAGAATTTTTTAGCAGATAGATGGCAACTTGAGGACAAGCAAATCGAAGTTAAGATGGAAGGAGGGGAGTAGTGATAAATGAAAAAAAAGATAACTTCAATTAATTTTGCAGATTTTTTAAAAGGAAATAATGATGAAAAAAAAACCTCTTCTGACAAAGATCAAAGTCCATTTAAACTGACGAGAAAATATGTACTAGCACTACTTGGTCTTGGGGTTTGCTGGATGATCGCAAGTAGCCTATTTACAAATTCAGCAAATAATACTGATTCAATGCTTTCTCCAATCTCCAAAGAAACTAGTGGCAGCCCTAAAACTGAAGAACCATCTGTTCCGGCTTCTGGAAGTGGTGGGAAGTCACTTAATATAATTCAAGGGTATGAAAAGGATTACGAAAAACAATTGACTGATATTTTAAATGACATGGTTGGTGTAAGTAACGTAACAGTAGAAGTTAATGTTGATGGCAGTGAAAAAAATATTTATCAGACAAATAGAACAAATCGCTCTCAGCAAACTGAAGAAACAGACAAGCAAGGTGGGAAACGAAATATTGACGATAATTCAGTAGAAGAACAAGTTGTCATTATTAACGATGGTGAAAAAGAAGTGCCAGTTATCGTTCAAACACAAAAACCAGCTATTCGAGGAGTTCTTGTTATTGCAAAAGGCGCAAATAAGATTGAAGTGAAGCAATTGATTCGAGAAGCTGTAACACGATTACTTGATGTACCAAGTCATCGTGTATCTGTACTACCAAAAAAATAATAGGAAGAAGGTAAAATTTTAATGAAAAGACAAACAATTTGGTTATTAACGATGTTAAGTTTAGTAGTGGTACTTTCGGTATATTATGTGACGACACCTGATAAAATGAAGACAGCTAGTTTTATGAATATGCCAAATAACCAAGCGAATTCATTAGATTCGACGCCAAAAGATACAAATAAAACAAGTAAAACTGATAATGGAAAAGAAACGGCTACTACTGAAGATTCAACAAGTGAGGTTTTCTTAAAACAACGTATGGAGCAAGAAGATCAAAGAAGCCAATTAATCGAAGAATATAAAACTACTGTTGACTCTGCAACTGCATCTGCAGAAGAAAGAAGTCAAGCTTTTACAAATATGAAAGAACTTGAAAAACTAACTGCATTAGAATCTGATGTAGAAACAATGATTAAAGAAGCTGGATACAAAGATGTATTAGTACGTTCAAACGAAAATGAAGTAAATGTAGCGGTTAAATCAACAAAACATAGCAAAAAAGAAGCAAACGACATTATCCAAATGACTAGAAGTGTACTTGGAGAAAAACTAGTAGTAGTAAGCTTCATGACAAAATAAGAAAAGTGGAAGCGCCTTGGTCAGAGTGGAAGGCATGCTAAGTTCACGACGTCCTGTCGTAACGCATGCATGACCCACATCCTGTGGGCCTACAAGCATAAGACAAGGATCAATGAAAGTCGGTTTTACTTTCAATGAGCATTGGCTTATGACCTCGAGGGGCTAGGCGCTGGAACTAGACAATAAGAAAAGTGGTATGATGAAAATCTATACAATACGAAAAGATAAAAAAGTCGGTAGAGAATAGCTTCTCTACTGGCTTTATTTCGTTTAAATCTTTCAATCGAGTTATTATTTAGCTATTTTTTTGTCTGCTTGTTCCTATTTTTTCCTACATAACTGTTATAATAAAGAAGTAGTTCATTAGTGGGTTTATTTGAATTAATTTTTGGTAAGGAATAGATTAATTATTTTCCATTAAAAATGGATAAAATTAGTATGGTAAACGATTGCCTAAAATAATTTGTTGAAAAGTTTAGTATTAGGTTATAAGATTAGACTATATGTTTTTAAGGAGTGGACTTTATGAAAATTCATGAAATAAGAGAATTAATTAAACTAATTGACCAAACGACAATAAATGAATTTGAATTTGAAAACAATGGTGCAATTGTTAAAATTAAAAAAGGCGGACAAACAGTTGTAACTCAAGCTGTTGCTCCAGTTATACATCAAGAAGTTATTCCTGTTGCAGCTCCAGTTGCAACATTAGAAAGACCTGCTGTTGAAGCTGCTGCTCCAGTAGTAGAAAAAGAAGATACTAGTAATTTACATAAAATTACTTCTCCAATGGTTGGTACGTTCTACGCATCACCATCACCAGATTCTGCAGAGTATGTAGCAGTTGGTGATCGAATTAAGAGTGATTCAATTGTTTGTATCGTTGAAGCAATGAAGCTATTTAATGAAATTGAAGCTGAAATCGATGGAGAAATAGTTGAAATACTAGCTAAAAATGGCCAATTAGTTGAATACGGTCAACCATTATTTTTAGTTAAGAACTAATATACAGATAATTAATTTACAGTACTTTACTTAAGAAGGTGAAGAAATGAAAAAGGTTTTAATTGCAAATCGTGGGGAAATTGCGATTCGTATTATTCGAGCATGCAAAGAATTAAATATTGAAACAGTTGCAATTTATTCAGAAGGCGATAAAGAAGCGTTGCACGTACAAATGGCAGACGAAGCTTATTGTGTCGGTCCAAAATTATCAAAAGATAGTTATTTAAATATGACTAACATTATTAGTATCGCAAAATTAACAGGCTGCGAAGGAATTCATCCGGGTTATGGTTTCTTATCAGAAAATGCTAGTTTTGCAGAATTATGTACTGAATGTAATGTGAAGTTTATTGGTCCTACAGCTGAATCGATTTCAAAAATGGGAACAAAAGATGTTGCTCGTGAAACGATGAAAGAAGCTGGCGTTCCAGTAGTACCGGGATCTCAAGGTATTATTGCAAGTGTTGAAGATGGCAAAAAAATTGCTGCTGGAATAGGATATCCTGTCATCATTAAAGCGACTGCTGGTGGGGGCGGAAAAGGTATCCGTGTAGCAAGAGATGAGAAAGAATTAGAAAAAGGTATCCAGATTACGCAACAAGAAGCACAAACTGCTTTCGGTAATCCTGGTGTTTATCTTGAAAGATACATTGAAGATTTTAGACATGTTGAAATTCAAGTATTAGCCGATGAGCATGGCAATACGATTCATCTAGGTGAACGTGATTGTACAATTCAACGACGTTTACAAAAATTAGTTGAAGAAGCGCCATCTCCAGTTTTAGACGAAGCTACTCGTGAAAAAATGGGTCTTGCAGCAGTTAAGGCAGCGGAAGCTGTAAACTACTGGGGTGCTGGTACTGTTGAGTTCATTTATGAGCCTCATACTAAAAATTTCTTCTTCATGGAAATGAATACACGTATTCAGGTTGAGCATCCAGTTACTGAATATATTTCTGGTATTGATTTAATTAAACAACAATTATTAATCGCAAAAGGTCATCCATTAAAGATTACACAAGCAGACGTTTCTTTAAAAGGTTGGTCAATTGAGTGTCGTATTAATGCTGAAAACCCAGATAAAAACTTTATGCCTTCTCCTGGTAAGATAATTACGTATTTACCACCAGGTGGTCCTAATGTTCGTGTTGATTCTGCAGTTTATACCGGATACACAATTCCGCCATATTATGACTCAATGATTGCAAAAGTTATCGTTCACGGCAAGACAAGAGACGAAGCAATTGCTATAATGATAAGAGCACTGGAAGAATTTGTAGTTGAAGGAATTCACACAACAATACCATTCCATTTAAATTTACTGCAAAATGAAATCTTCGTTAAAGGGAAGTATAATACTAAATTCCTTGAGGAACATGAGCTTGTGACTAAAAGATAAAGTGGAGGGATCTACATGAATGATAATCAAATGTTAGAAATGGGTAGCGCAACTTTAGGTAGAGTTGAAATTGCTCCTGAAGTAATTGAAGTTATTGCTGGTATAGCAGCTGCTGAGGTTGAGGGCGTTTCTAGTATGCGTGGAAACCTTGCATCTGGTATTTCTGAAATTATTGGTAAGAAATATCATGGTAAAGGTGTTCGAGTAGATTTATCAGATGATCGAATTACAATTGATGTGTATATTCTAGTTAAATTTGGTAAATCAATTCCAACTGTTGCAGGTAATGTACAAGACAATATTCGTCAAGCTTTACTAACAATGACTGGTCTTGAATTATCTGAAGTTAATGTTCATGTTGTAGGTGTTCAATTCGATACGAAAGCTGAACAAGAAGCTCCAATTGAACTTTAAAATTATTTATTTAAAAGAGAGTATCCAATTTATTGGAACTCTCTTTTTTTCTTGCTCTTTTTTATCAATTTTTTTGAAAACCAACATTATATGATATCAGAGTCTTTTACTTACGGATCTAATAAGGTAGATGCGAATCTCCTTTTGGGAATTACGGTAGAAGTGAGAACTTACTTACTTATTAGAGCTAAAGGAAGCTAACAGCCAGTCCTATGGAAAACAAACAACATTGAGCGGAATTACACGATCCACTTGGCTAAGTATCCAAACTGTTTACGAAAAAAGCTTAAGCTTTTAATGTTTTGAAAAAAAATTAAGATTATATTTCGTTTAATGTGAACTGTTTTTAGCCTAATCAGATAATTTAATGTTCGTGTTTTGCTGGTGTTTAAGTAAGTAATGTATAAAAAAAATAAAAAAAATAGTAAAAACACATACATTAAACTGTTATTTTTATAGATTTTAAGTTAAAATGTAGAAAATGCTTTAAAAAGTATGGAGTTTGCTTAGAAACGTTAATAATAATAAAAACAATAGTTAATAGATACATCGTTGGAACTTGTAAAAAAAAATGGTAAAATAACGTGTTACTATACAAAAATTAGAATTCGTTATACCTATGCAACGAATTGTTAAATTAGCTTAAAGGAGTTTATTATTTTGATGAAACGTAGAAAAGCAAGGGAACTTGCATTACAAGCTTTATTTCAAATGGATTTAGGAGAAGCAAATGCTTCAGATGCATTACAACATGTATTAGAAGAAGCTGATGAAAAGGAAGATTTATTTTTAGAGTCAATCATATCAAATTTTGTTAATCACAAAAATGAAATAGACCAAAAATTATCTTCTAATATTGAAAGCTGGACAATTGACCGTTTAGGCAATGTTGATCGAAATATACTTCGAATCGCTTTAGTTGAAATGGACTATTTAGAGGATGTTCCTAAAAGTGTAACAATCAACGAGGCAATTGAAATTGCAAAAATTTACGGTGACGATGATTCAAGTAAATTTATCAATGCGGTATTATCAAAATTCTAAATAGATAAAGTGTTTATATGCATAGGGGGAAACTAAAATGGTAGCAGCATTAATTAATGGGAAAGAAGTTTCAATATCAATACGTGAGGAATTAAAACAAGGTGTAACCGAATTAAGAAATCAAGGTGTGATACCTGGTTTAGCTGTTGTGTTAGTTGGAGAGGATTCTGCTTCAAGGACGTATGTTAATTCAAAACATAAAGCATGTAATGAACTAGGTATGTATTCTGAAGTAATTGAACTAGAAGATACCATTACTGAAGATGAATTATTAACGATTGTAAAAAGACTTAATGACGATCAGCAGATTCATGGGATTTTAGTACAATTGCCTTTGCCTAAACATATTTCAGAGACGAAAGTAATTGAAACCATTTCGCCATTAAAAGACGTTGACGGATTTCATCCAATTAATATCGGAAGAATGATGACAAATCAAGATGCTTTACTACCATGTACTCCTTTTGGGATATTAAAATTAATTGAAAATATAAATATACCGATTAATGGAAAACACGTTGTTGTTATTGGACGTAGTAATATAGTAGGAAAACCAGTAGGTCAATTATTTTTGAATGAAAATGCCACTGTTACTTATACACATTCACATACAACAGATCTAAAAAATATTACAAAGCAAGCTGATATATTAATTGTAGCTATCGGAGTCGCTAAATTAATCACAACTGATTTTGTAAAAGAAGGTGCCATCGTAATTGATGTTGGAATGAACAGAGATGAAAATGGTAAATTATGTGGTGACGTAGACTTTGAAAATGTGAAAAACATTGCTGGTCACATAACACCTGTACCTGGTGGAGTTGGACCGATGACGATTACAATGTTACTTCACAATACATTAAAAGCAGCATCTCAAATTGAACATAAGTATAACTTGAGTATGAAGCTTTAATTGTTTAGTTTGCATTTGTATGAATGAAAGAAGGGGTAGGCATGACAGAAAAGCTACCAGTTACAGTAACCGCATTAACTAAGTATATAAAAGCAAAATTTCAAGCTGACCGAAATTTGCAAAATATTCTACTTCGTGGTGAAATCTCAAATTTTAAACGTCATTCATCTAGTGGACATTATTATTTTACATTAAAAGATGATGGAGCTAGAATTGCGGCGGTCATGTTTCAATCCTATAATTCAACGATTAGTTTCCAGCCGACTGATGGTATGCAGGTTATTGTCCAAGGTGAAATAACTGTATACCCTGGGTCTGGTAGCTATCAAATTTACATAAGAGATATGCAACCTGATGGTGTAGGTGGCCTATTTGTTGCTTATGAACAATTAAAGAAAAAATTATCAGAAGAAGGACTCTTTGACCAGAAATTCAAGAAAAAGATTCCTTCTTTTCCTAGTGTAATTGGGGTAGCGACATCACCTACTGGAGCAGCGGTTCGAGACATTATCACAACAATCCAAAGAAGATACCCAATCGGTAAGATTGTCGTTATCCCAACACTTGTTCAAGGTGAACAAGCTCCTATGTCAGTCGTTAAATCAATTGAAACGGCTAATACATTAAAAGAAATTGATGTATTAATCATTGGACGTGGCGGAGGCTCTATTGAAGAACTTTGGGCATTCAATGACGAGAAGGTCGCTAGGGCGATCTTCGAATCTAAAATCCCTATTATTTCAGCAGTCGGGCATGAAACAGATACGACAATTGCAGATTATGTAGCAGATTTGAGAGCTCCAACTCCTACTGCTGCGGCAGAATTAGTTTCTTTAAGTCAACGAGAGATCATTGAACAATTTACCGTACGTGAAGCGAGATTAAACAAAACAATGAATACAATCCTTGAGCGTAAACAGGCTCAATTAAAAACAGTTCAAGATGCTTATGTTTTTAGATATCCAAATTCCCTTTTAAATCCTAAACAAGAGGAATTTGATCGGACGTATGAAAAACTTCAAATGTCGATGAATGAAATCATTAAATCAAATTCGAATAAATACAAAGAGTTAAGTTCTACTCTACTGATTCATCATCCAAGAAATAGGGTGCAGCTTGAAAAGCAAAAGCATCATCAATTGTATTTGACATTGCAAAGTGAATTTAAGCGCCTGCTTACACAAAGACAGTTCGAGATGGAAAAAGCCATCCATACACTAGATGCTCTTAGTCCTTTAAAAGTAATGGCTAGAGGATATTCATTAGCTTATAAAGAAGATAATGAATTAGTTAAATCTGTCAAACAAGTAAAAGACGGAGATAGATTCCAATTACAAATGACTGATGGAAAATTAAACTGTGAAGTACTTGAAGTAAAGGAGCAGTGAAATAAATATGGAACAAAATGTTTTATCATTTGAAGAGGCGATAAAAGAAATTGAAACAATCGTTCAGAAACTTGAACAAGGTGACGTTCCACTTGAGAAGGCAATAGAGTATTTTCAAGAGGGTATCAAACTTTCACAAATATGCAAAGACAAATTGACGAAAGTTGAAAAGCAAATGACGTCCATTTTGAATGAACAAGGTGAGCAAACTCCTTTTACAATTGAGGAGGAATAGAATGAGTAACTTTAAAGAATTTATGGAGCATTCCACTAAACTTGTAAGTGAAGCAATGATTGAATCAATTGAGAAGCTAAAGGCTCCTGAAAGATTAAAAGAATCGATGGCATACTCCTTACAAGGTGGAGGTAAACGGATTCGTCCATTGCTTTTATTTGCAACATTAGATGCTTTCGGAAAAAATCCAGAAATCGGGATTAAGCCTGCATGTGCATTAGAAATGATTCATACCTATTCATTAATTCATGATGATCTTCCATGTATGGATGACGATGATTTACGAAGAGGAAAACCGACGAACCATAAGGTGTTTGGCGAAGATTTAGCTGTATTAGCTGGTGATGGATTACTAACATATGCATTTCAATTAATAACGGAAATAAATGATGTTAGTGTTTCTGATCAAGTTAAATTGCAATTAATTAGTGAATTAGCTATTGCTGCAGGTCCGGAAGGAATGGTTGCAGGACAAGTGGCAGATATGGAAGGCGAACGAAAACAACTTTCTGGTGAAGAGTTACAGTTTATTCACGAAAGAAAAACAGGGAAAATGCTTATGTATCCTGTAATTGCAGGTGCTATTCTTTCTAGAGCTACAGCTGAGCAACTATCACATTTAACGCAATTTGCCTATAAACTTGGCATCGCATTCCAAATTCAAGATGATATTTTAGATGTAATTGGTGATGAAGATGTCTTAGGAAAGCCAGTAGGTAGTGATATTGAAAATGATAAAACGACATACGTAAAACTATATACGGTTGAAGGTGCAAAGGAACGATTACATACGTTTATTACTGATGCAAAACGACACATTCGAGCATGTGGTATTAAGGATGATTTCCTAATTTCCATCTGTGATTTTGTTGAAAATCGAAGTTTTTAAGCACTGATTGGGTAATATATAATTGATCTGCATTGAATAGATAATCACATTTAGGTATAATGTAACTACTTTAATCGCAATGATGTTAATAGAATATACAGAAATGTAGGCCGTTAACACAAATGTGCTAGCGGCTTTCTTTGCTTTTAAATAAAATAAGATGCATATTCCACATTACATGGTATTATGATACGTGGTGTTAAGAGTTAGTGCTCGAAGGTTAGCGTTTAACTTCAAGTATGGTAAAATCATTTATAGATAAGTTTACATAATAATGTATTATTTAAATAGATTTAACATCTAGGAAGGTGAGTGATCCAAGATGGATCTTACGACAATTGAAAATCCAAGTTTTTTAAAAAATAAATCGATTGAAGAGTTAGAGAAATTAAGTGAAGAGATTCGTGCGTTCCTTATTCAGCAACTTTCTGAGACAGGTGGTCATATTGCGCCTAACTTAGGAGTAGTCGAATTAACGATTGCCTTACATAAAGTTTTTAATTCACCAAAAGATAAATTTCTATGGGACGTTGGACATCAATCATATGTACATAAAATTTTAACGGGTCGTGCAAAAGAATTTTCAACACTTAGACAGTACAAGGGACTTTGTGGATTTCCGAAGCGAATTGAAAGTGAGCATGATGTTTGGGAAACTGGACACAGTTCTACTTCGTTGTCTGCAGCAATGGGAATGGCAATTGCTAGAGATATAAAGAAAACGAATGAATACATTATTCCGATTATAGGTGACGGTGCTTTAACAGGTGGAATGGCATTAGAAGCTATGAATCATATCGGACATGAACAAAAAGATGTGATTGTCATTTTAAATGATAATGAAATGTCTATTGCTCCAAACGTAGGTGCATTACATAGTATTCTAGGAAGACTTAGAACAACTGGGAAATATCGTTGGGCAAAAGGTGAACTAGAAGGTGTAATTAAAAAAATTCCTGGTATCGGCGATAAATTATCAAGTACATCAAAGAAACTTAAAGATAGTCTTAAATATTTAGTTACTCAAGGAATGTTTTTTGAAGAAATGGGCTTTACTTATTTTGGTCCAGTTGACGGACATAATTATGAGGACTTATTTGAGAGCTTAGAATATGCTAAGAAAACAAAAGGTCCAGTATTAATACATGTCCTTACGAAAAAAGGAAAAGGATATAAACCAGCAGAAAGTGATGATGTGGGCACGTGGCATGGTACAGGTCCTTATAAAGTAGAATCTGGTAAACTTATTAAGCCGGATAAAGCTCCTCCAGCTTGGAGTAAACTAGTAAGTGACACTGTTCTAAAATTAGCATTAAAGGATGAACGAATTGTAGCGATCACTCCTGCAATGCCTGTTGGTTCAAAACTAGAAAATTTCCAACAACAATTACCTGATCGTATTTTTGACGTTGGTATAGCGGAACAGCATGCTGCTACAGTTTCAGCTGGTTTAGCGACTCAAGGAATGAAGCCGTTTTTAGCGATTTATTCAACATTCCTTCAAAGAGCTTATGATCAAGTTTTACATGATATTTGTAGACAGAATTTAAATGTATTTATTGGAATTGATCGTGCTGGTTTAGTTGGTGCTGACGGAGAAACTCATCAAGGTGTATTCGATATCGCATTTTTACGTCATATTCCTAATCTTGTATTGATGATGCCTAAAGACGAGAATGAAGGACAACATATGGTCAATACTGCCATTAAATATGATGATGGACCTATCGCTTTACGTTTCCCAAGGGGCAATGGTTTAGGCGTGCCAATGGATGAGCAATTAAAAGAAATTCCAATTGGGTCATGGGAAGTTTTAAAAGAAGGTTCTGATGCAGTTATTTTAACATTTGGAACGACTATTCAAATGGCTCTTGATGCAGCAGATGAGTTAGAAAAAGAAAATGTTTCAGTTAAAGTGATTAATGCTAGATTTATTAAACCGATGGATACTGCAATGCTACATGATTTATTTAGAGATGGAAAACCAATCCTAACGATTGAAGAAGCTATGTTACAAGGTGGATTTGGAAGTGCGGTATTAGAATTTGCAAGTTCAAATAACTACCAAAACGTACGAGTAGATCGAATTGGAATTCCAGATGTCTATGTTGAACATGGTGATGTAGATAAACTATTAGCAGAAATCCATTTAACAAAAGAAGAATCTGTTAAGAAAATCCGTGAAATGGTTTGTAAAAAATAAGAGGATGTAATATAAATGGCGAAAAAGGAACGTGTAGATGTACTTTTAGTTGAACGTGGTTTAATCGAAACACGTGAAAAAGCAAAGCGTGCCATAATGGCGGGACTTGTGTATACAAATGAACAAAGACTAGATAAGCCTGGTGAAAAGATTGATATAGAGAATCCTCTTCAAATTAAAGGTGAGGTAATGCCGTATGTTAGTCGAGGTGGCTATAAATTAGAAAAAGCGCTTAAAACTTTCGATGTTACTGTTGAAGATAAAATAATGATTGATATCGGTTCGTCTACAGGTGGATTTACTGATTGTGCACTTCAAAATGGTGCAAAGAAATCTTATGCACTTGATGTTGGGTATAATCAATTAGCTTGGAAATTAAGACAAGACGAAAGAGTCATTGTCATGGAACGTACAAATTTTCGATATGTTAAACCTGAAGATTTAATTGTAGGCTTACCTCAATTTGCTTCGATTGATGTTTCATTCATCTCATTAAGATTAATTTTACCAGTTTTAAAGACGTTATTAGTTCCATCAAGTGATGTAGTAGCATTAATAAAACCACAATTTGAAGCGGGTAGAGAACAAGTTGGAAAAAAAGGTATTGTTCGAGATGCAAAAGTACATGAAGAAGTCATCGAAATGATGATTGATTTCTCATTACGTCAAGGATATGATATTAAAGCACTAACCTATTCACCTATTACTGGTGGAGATGGCAATATTGAATTCTTAATTCATCTTCATTGGGAAGGTACGAAAGAAACAGGAGAGAACGAACTAGTTCGTACACCAAAAGATATTGTAAATGAGGCACATATTGAATTAAAGAAGGCAAAATGATTGAAGGAAACCATAAAGGTTTCCTTTTTACATATTTTTAAATTTATAAGCTCTTTTCTAAAAGATTGATTTTTTAAAAGGTTTATTAAAAAGCAAGAAATCGAAAAGAAGTTGATTGGTTTGGATATGCGAGACTCATGTGGGTGTAGCGGGGGAGATAAGACCCACACGGTCGTTAAAAAGGTAGGCATGCTAATATCAGGACGTCATAGTAACACATGCAAGACCCACATCTTGTGGGCCTAGGAGGCTCATCGCACGCCCTAAAGAAAGTGAGTATCCTGGACTGGAAATCAACTAAGATCCTTCTTAAATAGCTGCAATGATACGAAAACAGTCAATTTTAAAAAAAGTATCAGTAATAATTTAATTTTGTTTTTTAGAATATTGATCCAAATAAATTTCAACAATACAACAAAGCTTCAAAAAGATAAAATAATATATGCGGAAAATCGTATTTTATGGAAACGGTTAAAAAATTGTATACAATAACTATTAGATTCGATAAGATAATCTTACATATGTAAGATATTTGTCGCAATTTGCAAAGAGGTGTATTATGAATAAAGGTCAGCGTCATATAAAAATACGTGAAATAATCGCTAAAAATGAAGTCGAAACACAAGATGAGCTAGTACAATCATTACGTGACTTAGGTTTTAAAGTTACACAGGCAACAATATCACGTGATATAAAAGAATTACATTTAGTGAAAGTTCCATTATCAGATGGTCGCTATAAGTATAGCTTGCCTGCAGATCAGCGTTTTAACCCACTTCAAAAGTTGAAAAGATTATTAATTGACTCTTTCATAAAAATAGACAGTTCTAGTCATTTAATTGTTATGAAAACTTTACCGGGTAATGCCAATGCAGTTGGAGCTTTAATTGATCACCTTGAATGGCTAGAAATTATGGGTACAATTTGTGGAGACGACACTATTCTAATAATTTGTCGTTCACCTGAAGATGCTGAAAATTTAAAAGAAAAATTTATTGACATGCTTCAATAGGTGAATGGTTTTAAGAGGAGAGAAACCTGTTGTTATCTGAATTAATTATTAAAAATTTTGCAATCATTGAAGAAGTTTCAATTTCATTTGAAAAAGGATTAACTGTTTTAAGTGGTGAAACTGGTGCAGGTAAATCAATTATTATTGATGCTATTGGTCTGCTACTTGGAGGACGTGGTTCTGCAGAATTTGTAAGGTATGACACTGAAAAAGCAGAGATAGAGGGATTGTTTCATATTGAAGATGAAAACCACCCAATTTATGCGAGATGTGAAGAGTTAGGCTTTGAAATTGAAGATGAGATGATGATTTTAAAAAGAGATATCACTGCCTCTGGGAAAAGCATTTGCCGCATTAACGGTAAACTTGTTACAACTTCAATTCTAAAAGAAATTGGTGGTCTATTAGTCGATATTCATGGACAACATGAAAGCCAAGACTTAATGGAACAAGAACATCATTTGGCAATGCTACAGCAATATGATGAAAAAGAAATATTGCCTCTGTTTATAGATTATAAAGAAGTTTTTAATCAGTATGTTTCGTTAAAAAAGCAGTTAAAACAGCTTACCGAAAATGAACAACAAATGGCACACCGTTTAGATTTAATTCAATTTCAACTTACTGAAATTCAAAATGCAAATCTAATTGAAAATGAAGACGAGCAACTAACAGAAGAAAGATATAAAATTTCTAATTTTGAACGTATTTATAAATCACTTGTAGAAGCTTATCAAAGTTTATCTCAAGATGGATCAGGATTAGACTCTGTTAGATCGAGTATGTATTCTTTGGAATCAGTTACTTCAATTGATCCTGATATTAAAGAAATGCATGAAGGAATAAGCAGTAGTTTTTATCTGTTGGAAGATATTTCATATCGTTTAAGAGATTCAATTGAACAAATGGAATATGATCCAATGAGACTTAATGAAATTGAAACACGATTAAGTGAAATTTCAATGTTGAAGAAAAAATATGGAAACAGTGTTGCAGATATATTAACTTACGCTCAAGGAATTGAGCAAGAGCTTGATAAAATTCAGCATAAAGATAAACATATTGAACAAATAGAAAAAGAATTAGAAAATGTAACGTCTCGTTTAATTGAGTCAGGAATCATTCTTTCGAATAAACGAAAAGAACTAGCTAAAAAATTAACTGCAGATATACATAAAGAGCTTAAAGAGCTTTACATGGAAAAAACAACCTTTGAAATTGTATTTTCAGTTGAAGAAGGTTTAGAAACGGATCCTTATTTTGAGAACAAACATATAAGGTTTAATAAAGATGGATTTGATCATGTGGAGTTTTACATTTCTACTAACCCTGGTGAACCGTTAAAGCCTTTAGCGAAAGTTGCATCTGGAGGAGAATTATCGAGGATGTTCCTGGCATTAAAAAGTATTTTTACGAAACATCAAGGGATTACATCGATTATTTTTGATGAAGTTGATACTGGTGTAAGTGGAAGAGTTGCTCAAGCGATTGCTGAGAAAATCCATAAAGTATCAGTTAACTCGCAGGTATTATGTATCACTCATTTACCTCAAGTTGCTTCTATGGCTGACACGCATTTATTTATCGCAAAAGTGATTGTTGGTAATCGAACGAAGACTTCTGTTACTCCATTACAAAATGAACAAAAGATAAATGAAATCGCAAGAATGATTGCAGGTGTAGAAATAACAGATGTGACTATTCAACATGCGAAAGAATTGATTGAACAAGCAACTTCAACTAAGTATCAATCACATTCATAAAAGTACGAGAATATTTAATGAAAAATCGAATTTGATTATTCATTAAATATTCTCTTTTTTTTGTGGGAATTATTGAAAATTTAGTAATTGGAAAATGGGAAATGAAACATACTAAGACAACATTATACCTTCAAACAGATATCATATTTTTACAATTATAATTTGCTTTTATGAAGCTAACATTAACTATATAGCCATGAACTAAATAAAATTAAATCTGGCACTAAGGAGAGTGATTCGCTTGTGAAAAATGTAAATGTTCAACGAATAATAACTATTCTTCTCCTTTCAATAGTAGTTGGTATTAGCGTGTTTAATATAAATCAAAAAAATGTATTTTCATCTACGATTAGTTCTCATGATAAACATGGAGATATCATTGATGTAGCACTAGGTATAAATGAAATCCCAATTAAAAAAGTAGATGTAAAAGTATTAAACAATTTAAGAATAATACCAGGTGGACAATCAATCGGAGTTAAGCTTAATTCTGTTGGTGTTTTAGTTGTAGGTCACCATTTAGTAAATACGCACCAAGGTCAAAAATCACCTGGGGAAATAGCGGGGATCAAGGTTGGAGACATGATTATTAAAATGAATGGTAAACAGATTGAAAAAATGTCTGATGTATTACCGTTTATTCAAAAAGCAGGTAAAAATGGTCGACCAATCAAAATAACAGTGAAAAGAGAAGGTAAATACTATACAAAACTTTTACAACCTATTCGTGATCAAGGACAAAATAATTATAGAATAGGTTTATATATAAGAGATTCAGCTTCTGGAATTGGTACGATGACTTTTATTGAGCCAAATTCATTAAAATATGGCGCATTAGGCCATGTCATTTCAGATAGTGATACAAGAAAAGCAATTGAAGTAGAAGATGGTCATATCGTATATTCTACAGTTACATCAATTGAAAAAGGTTCTGATGGCTCACCAGGCGAAAAAATTGCACACTTTGCACTAGATAGAGGTACAATTGGAAATATTACTTCAAATAGCCCGTTCGGTATATTTGGAAAAGTAAATAGCAAGATTGATAATGGTATTATGTCGAAGCCTTTACCGATAGCTTTATCAAATGAAGTTAAAAAAGGACCAGCCAAAATACTTACTGTAATTCACGATAATAAAGTGGAATCCTTTGACATAGAAATTGTAAGTAGTATCCAACAAAAATTCCCTTCAACTAAAGGGATAATTTTAAAAGTAACTGATAAACGTTTATTAAAAGAAACTGGTGGAATTGTCCAAGGTATGAGTGGGTCGCCAATTATTCAAAATGGAAAATTAATTGGCGCGGTTACACATGTTTTCGTAAATGATTCGACAAGTGGATATGGTGTCCATATAGAGTGGATGTTAGATGAGGCAAAAGTACCTATTTATGATTATCAGCTGAAAAAAGCTTCATAAATAATGAGCTTATAAAAACAAAACACCTAACTAAATTGTTAGGTGTTTTCTTCTGATTTTTTGATAGAATTTTAACAAGAGTTTTTAAAAAAATAGCTTTAAAACGCATTCATATCAGCTTATATGTACCTAAATGCGAGTAATTTTTTAGAAAATAATTTGAGTTGAACTAGAGATGATACATTTGTTATATTAAAAATTTAACGAATCTTGTAATGTTTTTGTAACTTTTTATTAAAAATTATAAATTTACATACTATTTAATTTTTTATATAATGAATTATATGTAAAATTCGACTTATTACATAATGGTTTTTAATACAATCGTCGAATGCTAGAAGAAAATGAAGAAAACTATCTATATTAATAAAAATATTCAGAATTTATAATAAAAACAGGAAATAAATTTTTATTGTCGAAATAATCGGTAATAAGATATGAAATTCACTATAGAGGATATAGGGAGGAACGGTTGTGGAGAAAATAAAAGTAGTATTAGTTGATGATAATAAAGAGCTTGTTATCATGTTAGAAAACTTTATAAACGCACAAGCTGATATGGAAGTAGTAGGTGTAGCGTTTAATGGACAAGATTGTTTACCTCTAGTGAAGGATAAAAAGCCCGATGTGTTAGTGCTAGACATCATTATGCCACACTTAGATGGATTAGCAGTGTTAGATCGTTTACGTGGCGGACTTGTTGAAAAAATTCCAAATGTAATTATGCTAACAGCGTTTGGTCAAGAAGATGTTACGAAAAAAGCAGTAGACTTAGGCGCATCTTATTTCATTTTAAAACCATTTGATATGGAACATTTAATTAGTAATATCCGTCAAGTTGTTGGAAAAGGTTCTTCAATTACGAAACGTAATTCTCCTTCATTAGTATCTAATTATGAAAACAAGCCACGTAACTTAGATGCAAGTATCACAAGTATTATCCATGAAATTGGTGTTCCGGCACATATTAAAGGATACATGTACTTACGTGAAGCAATTTCGATGGTATACAATGATATCGAGTTATTAGGATCGATTACGAAAGTATTGTATCCAGATATCGCTAAAAAGTTTAATACTACAGCAAGTCGTGTAGAGCGTGCGATTAGACATGCTATTGAAGTAGCATGGAGTCGTGGAAATATCGATAGCATTTCTACATTATTTGGCTACACAATTTCTATGTCTAAAGCAAAACCAACTAATTCAGAGTTTATCGCAATGGTTGCTGATAAATTACGTTTAGAGCACAAAGCTAGCTGAAAGAACTGAATTACAAATTCGTTATAGCGACTAACTTCTTAAGAGATTATCGATATTTATCGCAATAGCAATTATATATGATCGCAGAAACGTTGTCTTTTTTAGACGACGTTTTTATTTTTGTCTCTGTTAAAAAAAGAATGTTGATTTAAATTCCTAAGGATAGTTCTTCAATGATACTTCATATAAATAGAAAATGAGTTTATTGATAATAGGAGTGGTAAATTGAATTGGAAATTGAAACTAACATTGTGGCTAGTTGTACTTTTAATGATTCTTTACGTCTTTATAAGCTATCAAAAGTTAATTTATGTCTCTCATTTTTCGCTAATCAATAAAAAGGAGATTACAAATATAAGATTTAATGAAAACTGGGAAAAATTTAGAAGAGAATTAAATATCTTGAAGAATGATTCAAAAATTGAGGATGTTAATTTCATTTTATATAAAGATAAAATTAAATCGCTAAACTTTCATATTGTTGATAAAACAAATAGCAAATATATTAAATATGATTACAGAGAATGTCTTTCTTGTGAATTTAAAGAAGATAATGGTGTACATATTTCAAAATATACAATGGATACTTACAGTGAGTATGAAAATTTAATAAAAGCGAAGGAATTTTTTTTAAAAATGGATACCTTAACAACTAAAGGACTCTTAAATAAAAATAATAAAAAGTATACTATGATTCGATCGTCAGGAATGGATGAAGAGATTGGATATGAAGGGGATTATCTACTTTTGGATGATCAGAACCATATAAGGAAAATTAAAAAGATTGTACCTCAATCGAACATAAGCTATAGTGGTTTTAATTTAATAATGATGGTAAATAATAATTGGAGTGAGTTTTCAAGTAATTACGAAACAACTACTGTTTTTATAAAGAATTATCAAGAAAATGATAAATCTGTTGAAATAGAATAGAAGAATTGTGTATTTCGATTATTGAAATAAATTTAAAAAGATTCTTCATATGAAATTTCTCTTTGCATTATTAAATTAGATATGGTATACTATTTTCTGCGCCACTGATCATATAGAAAAACGATATTATTACTAGAGAAATTGGAAGAAAATCGGACGCATTCCATGACGCGTCATCCATTTCGACCTTTTCTAAAATTTGTAGTAGTGTCTGTTAGTGAAGATTGTTGTGAAACAAGCTGCCTAATGGAACGGCCCTGGAGCCGAAATTGCGAAAGAGAGGTAGGGCTTTCGCCAACAAACAACAATTAAAAAATAATTAACTAACTTATATATATAAAAGGCTATTCGTATACGTTGTGCGAATAGCCTTTTTTCATTTGAAAAACTGGAACTAACTCCAATAAAGCAAAAAAATAAGTAAGACAGTTAATAGGCTGTCTTACTTATTTTTTCATTAGAATATAAAAACAATTGTGAACACGATCGCGACGATAAATCGATAAATAGCAAAACCAGTCAGTTTTACATGTTCTAGTAATTTTAAGAAAGTAACGATTGCTAAAAGTGCTACAACAAACGCTGTAATAAATCCTGAAGCAAATAAAGGTAAATCAGATGTACTTAAAATATCTAAGTTTTTAATTAAATCTAAACCACTAGCAGCTATCATCATCGGTACTGCCAATATAAACGTAAATTCAGCTGAAGTTTTACGATCTAAGCCAAATAGTAAACCGCCTGCGATAGTTGAACCTGATCTAGAAAATCCTGGCCAGAGAGCTAATACTTGAAAACATCCGATAATAAAAGCTTGTTTATATGAAATATGATCTAAATCAGATGATTTTGGATTTTTAGATACTTTTTCAGCAACGATAAGTAAAATGCCTCCGGCTACTAAACCTATAACTACAGTTTTAGGTGAAAATAAAACATCTTTAATGAAATCATGTAATAAAAGACCTACAACCCCAGCAGGAATTGCTCCGATAAAGATGTGACCTAAATTTAAGTTTGTATGTCTGTATCCTTCTGATTTAATCCCAAGAACTGACCATAATCTTTTCCAAAAAACTACTACAACAGCCAAAATTGAACCAAGTTGTACAACTACTTCAAATACCGATGCTTTTGCACCTGTAAAATTTAACAAATCTGCAACCAATATCATATGACCAGTTGAAGAAACAGGTAAAAACTCCGTTAAACCTTCAACCATCCCCATAATTATTCCAATTATCCAATCAGCTAACATTATTAACCTCCATTAAAAGCTTGTCTTAATTACAATACTTTACATTTTACTTGAAATCGTTGTTTTATGAAAGTCTGAGATTGTTAAAAAAATCTAATTTGTGCATATTATTTAATTACAGTTTGTCTAATAAGCTCATTTTATAAAGAGTGATGTTTCAAAAACTTACTTTTAGGAAGAAGTTGATCGGAACGGAAGGTGTGAAGACTCCTGTGGGAGCGTCGAGACAGTTGAGACCCCACAGACATAATGGTGAGGATGCTCAACGCTCGCCCCACGGAAAGCGAGCATCTTGAAGTGGAAATCAAGTAGAAACCGACATTAATTTAAATAAATAAGTAAAGATTTTTCTTAAAGACTGTTTTTAAATACCAAACAAGTTGAAAATATGTTGATCGGAACTGAAGATGCGAAGACTCCTGTAGGAGCAGCGAGACAGTTGAGACCCCGCAAGCGTAATGCAAGGGAGGCTCAATGCTCGCCCCACGGAAAGCGATCATCCTGAAGTGGAAATAAAGTAGAAACCGACATTAATTTAAATAAATAATTAAATATCTTTCTAAGAGACAGATTTTTAAAAACAAACAAGTTGAAAATAAGTTGTTTGGAACGGAAGGTGCGAAGACTTCTGTGGGAGTAGCGAGACAGTTGAGACCCCGCAGGCGTAACGCCGAGGAGGCTCAACGCTCGCCCCACGGAAAGCAAGCATCCTGAAGTGGAAATCAACCAAGATACTTCTAAAACCAACAAATCTTCTACCATAAAAAAAGATCCCCCTTATTTAAAGGAGGTTCTTGTCGGATTAAATGATCCATTTAGTTTTCTTCGTTGATTGTTTCCGGTTCTTGTTTTTCTAATTCCATTAACTTTTTCATTAATATGTGTTGTGGCATATGCATAATTTGTTCTAAAGGAACATTTAATTTTTTAGAAAGTAGAATCGCTGTTTCTGGCGAAATTTGCAATGGACGCATAATATCCCTCCTTTGTTTCGTAAAATTAGTATACAATAATAAAAAGAGGAAAGTACATATTTTTCCAGGAGGAATAAGATGGTAGATATTATTGGGCACAGAGGTGCAGCTGGAACTTATCCAGAAAATACAATGGTTTCTTTCATGGCGTGCGAAAAACTTGGAGCAGATGGAATCGAATTAGATGTCCATTTAACAAAAGATGGTGAAATTGTTGTTATACATGATGAAACAATTAATCGAACAACGAATGGAAAAGGTTTCGTAAAGGATTATACATTAGCGGAAATTAAACAGTTTGATGCAAGTTATAAATTCAAGGGACAATTTAGTAATTGTGTGATTCCTACTTTACGTGAAGTATTTGAATGGGCAAAGGGAAATACATTTAGTATCAATGTTGAGTTAAAGAATGATAAAATAGAATACCATGGACTTGAAGAGCGAGTGATTAATTTAATTCGTTCGTTTGAAATGGAAAACAGAATTGTGTTATCGTCTTTTAATCATAAAAGTATGCTTAAATTTTATTTGATGGCTCCTGATATAGAAACGGCTGTCCTTTATAATAAGAGAAAAAAAGAACCATGGAAAATTGCTGAAGAATATAGGGCGAAAGCAATTCATCCAAATTATCGAATCATTACAGATGAACAAATTAAACAAACTCTTGATAAAAATATTGCAGTTCGACCTTATACAGTAAACGATCCGAGTGTAATGAAACGGTTAATAAAGGACAACTGCACTGCAATTATTACGGATTATCCAGAAGTGGCATTTCAAGTAAGAGAAAGTTTAAAGGTATAGGCTAAAATGATAATGTAATGTAGCAATGCTGAAAAATAAAAAGTGCTTACGCATTTTGTAAGCACTTTTAATATGTCATTCTAATAGGATTGTTTTAAACTTTACGTTTCATGAAACGACCTTGAACTTTTTCGTGTTTACGGTCTCTGAATAAAACGAAGCTTCCGACTAAATAAAATCCTACTGCTAATGAAATTAGACCGATAAAACCTTGTAATGGAATATTAGGAATACCAAAAGAATGGATTAGAAACATTGTATCACGAAGTAATTTTATTCCGATTACTGCTAAAGCTATAGGTATTACTATAACAACGAATGCAAGCATTCGTGTAAAAGATTCTTTCATATTATTTTTACCCCCGATTTTATGTGCATGAATAATCAATTTCGATATTCTCTCTTCATTCATAATCTTATACAAGAAAAGTGTTGTCAAGACTTTAGAAATAGACGAAAAGGGAAAAATGTTTATATAATTATTCGATGATTAGAAATAAGCTGAATTTAGTAGGTGAACTAAATGAAACAAAATGTAATGATTGTAGGGATGGGAGCCGGTGGTACTGCTGTATTGAAACTGCTTTCTCGTTCTGATTTATTTAATATTGTAGCTGTAGTAGATAGTAGAATTGAAGCGCAAGGGAATGAAGTTGCTAAAAATTTACATATACCCGTATTAAACGATTGGAAAGAAATATTAACTGATGAAATTGATGTGATTTTCAACACAACTGGGGATGAGATATTACATCAGGAGTTAATCGAACATAAACCAAAGCATACACTTGCCATTCCGGGTACGGTTGCAAAGATTATTGCCGAACTAGTGCAGGAAAAAGAATCACTATTCCATATATTGAGTAATAAAAATAGGCAGCAAGAATTAATTTTGGATAATACACATGATGGAATGATTGTTGTAGATAAATGGGGCAAAATCCTACTATTTAATCGATCCGCAGAAAGTATTCTTCAAACGAATAAGGAAGATGCAATTGGTAGAGATATCATAGAAGTTGTACCTACAAGCAAATTGCCTCGAGTTCTTCAAACAAAAAAGAAGGAAATAAACCAGGAACATATTTTACTAAATGGGAGTAAAATTTTCACAACTCGAATTCCGATTTTTCGTGAAGACGGAGAGCTTGAAGGTGCAATATCCGTTTTTAAGGATGATACAGAAGTATTAAATTTAGCTGAAGAAGTGACGAACTTAAAAGAAGTTTATAGCATGCTTGAAGCGGTTATTCAAAGTTCTGATGAAGCGATTTCGGTTGTAGACGAAAAAGGAAATGGGATCATTATTAATCCTGCATATACAAGACTGACTGGGTTATCAACTGATCAGGTAATAGGAAAGCATGCGACAATTGATATTTCTGAAGGTGAAAGTGTCCATTTGAAAGTTTTGAAAACAAAACAAGCAGTCCGCGGTGTCCGAATGAAAGTTGGTAAGCAAAATAGGGATGTACTTGTAAATGTTGCGCCTGTAATAGTTGATGGTATGTTAAAAGGGAGCGTTGGTGTAATTCACGATGTTTCTGAAATATCACAACTAACAAATGAACTCCACAGGGCAAGGCAAATTATCCGTACATTAGAAGCTAAATATTCATTTGAAGATATTGCTGGAGAGTCGGAAGGTATCCAACTTGCAATCATGCAAGCAAAGTTGGCTGCAAGTACACCGGCAACCGTATTGTTGCGCGGAGAATCAGGAACTGGAAAAGAGCTCTTTGCTCATGCGATTCACAATGAAAGTGATCGGAAATATAATAAATTCGTTCGAGTAAACTGTGCAGCTATTTCTGAATCATTATTGGAAAGTGAATTATTTGGTTATGAAGAAGGAGCATTCTCTGGAGCTAAGCGTGGCGGTAAAAGAGGGCTATTCGAGGAAGCGAACAATGGTAGTATTTTCTTAGATGAAATAGGAGAATTATCACCTGCAATGCAAGCCAAACTATTAAGGGTCTTACAAGAAAAAGAAATAAGACGAGTTGGTGGTACGAAATCAATCCCAATCAATGTGAGAGTGATTGCTGCTACAAATGTACACTTGGAAGAAGCGATTGTCGAAGGGAAGTTTCGCGAAGATCTTTATTATCGTTTAAATAAACTGCCGATTCTAATTCCTGCATTACGTGAACGAGTAGAAGATATATTACCAATTGGGGAAAGATTACTCGCTAAAATTAATCAGGATTATGGCCGAAATGTTGAAGGGATTTCCTCATCTGCTGAAAAAAGTTTGAAATTATATAATTGGCCAGGAAATGTAAGAGAATTAGAAAATGTCTTAGGACGAGCAGTGATCTTTATGAAATTCTATGAAAAACAAATACTTCCTGAACACTTATCGGCCATTACACAGGTGAAACAAGAACAGACAAATGAGACAAAAGTTCCGCAAATAATAGATAAGCCTATAATCGAGTCTTCTCAAAATCTTTCGCTTGATGTAATGGTCTCGATGTTTGAAGGTGAAATAATCGAGAAGATTTTAAAGAACAATAATGGAAATAAAACGAAAACAGCTAAAGAGCTAGGATTATCAGTTAGAAATCTTTACTATAAGATTGAAAAATACGAGTCTGCAAAAAATAGCACGCAATAATTTGCGTGCTATGAATAATTCTGCACACAAATTACTATGACTTTTCAAAATTATAGTGTATTATGTATTTAGCGTCTTTTAGTAGGACTTGGTACTAAATTCTCAGTTATGTAAGGCTTTTCAACTATTTTTTAAAAATAGTTCAGTTCTCTTTGAAAGTTGGCACGGTAATTGCTTTATATTGTGTAGGGGGATGAAAGGAAGGGCTTTCAATGAATTTAACAGATATAATGTTACGAGCGAAAAGTCATTCAATGCAAACTGTAGCTGTTGCGGTAGCTGAGGATTTTGAAGTGAAAGAAGCAGTTTCATTAGCATTAGATAATGACTTAGCAAATTTTTTGCTTTTCGGAAATGAGCAAGCTATTTACGAATTGTATGAAGATTTATTAACAAATAATAAATTTAATGGACGATTAAAAATTGTTCACTGTAATACAATGCAGGAAGCTGCTAAAAATGCTGTAGTAGCTGTTCGATCCGGAGATGCTTCAATTGTAATGAAAGGTAATCTTTCATCATCAATTCTTCTGAAAGAAGTATTAAATAAAGAAAATGGCTTAAGAAGTAAGAGTGTTTTATCCCATGTAGCGATGTTTGATGTTCCAGGAAGAGAAAAAGCAGTTATCGTTACCGATGCTGCGATGAATATCGCACCTACATTAGACCAAAAAGTAAAAATTATTGAAAATAGCGTCGATATTGCGAGGAAAGTAGGAATCGAAACCCCTAAAGTTGCTGTACTTGCAGCTGTTGAAGTAGTAAATCCTGCTATGCCTGCAACACTGGATGCCGCTTCATTAACGGTAATGAATACTAGAGGTCAAATCAAAAATTGTATCGTTGACGGTCCATTAGCACTTGATAATGCTATTTCTATGGAGGCAGCTGAACATAAAGGATTAACTGGTGAAGTAGCTGGTCAAGCTGATATCTTAATAGTGCCTACAATTGAAACAGGAAATATCCTATATAAATCTTTAGTCTTTATGGCTAATTCAGAAGTTGCTGCACTTATTGCTGGAGCAAAAGCACCGATTGTTTTAACGTCGCGTTCTGACTCTGCAATGACTAAATTATATTCATTAGCTTTAGCTATATGTAATTCATAAAACATACACAACACAATTTAAAGGGAGCTGTTTAGAACATGGAAATCTTCAAATACTTAGAAACTTACGATTATGAACAAGTAGTTTTTTGCCAAGATAAAGCATCTGGTTTAAAAGCGATTATCGCTATACATGATACAACTTTAGGTCCAGCACTAGGCGGAACAAGAATGTGGACTTATGAGTCTGAAGAAGCTGCAATTGAAGATGCATTACGTTTAGCTAAAGGTATGACATATAAAAATGCTGCTGCTGGATTAAATCTTGGAGGAGGAAAAACTGTAATTATCGGCGATCCTCGTAAAGATAAAAATGAAGCGATGTTCCGTGCGTTCGGTCGTTACATTCAAGGCTTAAATGGTCGTTATATTACTGCAGAGGATGTTGGTACAACTGTTGCTGATATGGATTTAATCCATGAAGAAACTGATTTTGTAACAGGTATTTCACCTTCATTCGGTTCTTCAGGTAACCCATCTCCAGTAACTGCATTTGGTGTATACCGTGGTATGAAGGCTGCTGCAAAAGAAGCTTTTGGAACTGACAACTTAGAAGGAAAAGTAATTGCTATTCAAGGTGTTGGAAATGTTGCATTCAACCTATGCAGATATTTACACGAAGAAGGCGCTCAATTAATCGTAACTGATATTAATAAAGAATCAGTTCAACGTGCAGTAGAAGAATTTGGTGCGACAGCAGTAGATCCAGATGATATCTACAGTGTACAATGTGATATTTATGCACCTTGTGCTTTAGGTGCAACGATTAACGATAAAACGATTCCTCAAATTAAAGCAAAAGTTATTGCTGGTGCAGCTAACAACCAATTAAAAGAAACTCGTCATGGTGATTTAATTCACGAATTAGGCATTGTTTATGCACCTGATTACGTAATTAACGCTGGTGGAGTTATTAACGTAGCTGACGAATTATACGGGTACAATCGTGAACGTGCAATGAAAAAAGTTGAAGGTGTATATGATAACATCGCAAAAGTTATTGAAATTTCTAAACGTGATGGAATCCCAACTTATTTAGCTGCTGACCGCTTAGCAGAAGAGCGTATTGCAACGATGGCAAAATCTCGTAGTCAATTTTTAAGCAATGGTCATCACATTTTAAGCAGAAAATAATTAAATAAAATTGTTTGAAATATAGAAGATAAACATTTTAATCCTTTATTTTTCAGTTAGAAAGAAAGAGTATATTCTGCTCTTTCTTTCTAGTTATAAAGATAAGGAAATAAGCCAATCAATGAAGGATATAACATAAATTAATTCAATTAAGAAGGAGTGTTGGCAATGCATCGCATATTAGTTATAAACCCGGGCAGCACATCCACTAAGGTTGGTGTATTTGATGATGAAAAATCAATTTTTGAACAAACAATACGCCATGAAGATGAAGAATTAAATCAATTTTCATCAATAATTGATCAATACGAATTTAGAAAGCATGTAATTTTAGAGGTTTTACACAAAGAAGGTATTAACATTTCTAAATTAAGTGCTGTATGCGGTCGTGGTGGGTTACTTAGGCCGATCGAAGGCGGTACTTATGCAGTAAACGAAGTAATGCTTGAAGATTTAAGAAACGGTTTTAGTGGGCAACATGCTTCTAATTTAGGTGGCATTATTGCAAATGAAATTGCACAAGGCTTAAATATTCCTGCATTTATAGTAGACCCTGTAGTGGTTGATGAATTAGAACCCGTGGCAAGAATTAGTGGATTAGCAATAATGGAAAGAAGAAGTGTTTTCCATGCATTAAATCAAAAGGCTGTTGCTAGAAAAGTATCAAAACAACTAGATCAGTCATATAACGATTTAAATCTTATTATAGCCCATATGGGTGGCGGTGTTAGTGTTGGTGCACATAAGAAGGGCCGTGTAATTGATGTTAACAATGGCTTAGATGGTGAAGGACCTTTTAGTCCTGAACGTGCTGGAACAGTACCAGTAGGTGATTTAATAAAACTTTGTTTCTCTGGTGACTACTATATTAATGAAGTTCAAAAAATGACTGTAGGTCAGGGTGGATTAGTAAGTTATCTTGGCACTGCAGATGCAATAAAAGTTGAAAATATGATTGAAGACGGCGATGAAAAAGCTGCTTTAGTTTATGAAGCTATGGCATATCAAGTTGCAAAAGAAATTGGCAGTGCAGCTGCTGTTTTAGAAGGCGATATTGATGCAATCATATTAACAGGTGGGATTGCTTATAGCGATTTCATTGTAAACGAAATCTCAAAACGAATTAAATGGATGGCTCGTGTAATCGTGTTACCAGGTGAAAATGAACTTCAAGCTCTATGTGAAGGTGCTTTACGTGTACTTCGCGATGAAGAAGAAGCGAAAAATTATCCAGGTGAATTTGCAGTCAAATCTTTAGTATAAATGTGAGGAGAATATCATCATGGCAACAGAATATGATTTAGTCGTACTCGGTGGCGGTACTGGTGGCTATGTAGCAGCTATTCGTGCTTCTCAATTAGGTTTAAAAGTAGCAGTGGTAGAAAAGAACAAACTTGGTGGAACATGCTTACATGCAGGTTGTATCCCAAGTAAAGCTTTATTACGAAGTGCAGAGGTATTTGCTACTGCTAAGAAAAGTGAAGAATTTGGTGTTGAAACTTCTGGTGTAACATTAAACTTCGAAAAAGTTCAACAACGTAAAAATAATATCGTTGACCAACTTCATAAAGGTGTTGAACATCTAATGAAGCAAGGTAAAATTGATGTTTATAGCGGACTTGGACGCATTTTAGGACCTTCAATTTTTTCACCAATGCCTGGAACAATTTCAGTAGAAATGAATGATGGCAGTGAAAATGAAATGTTAATTCCAAAAAATGTACTTGTTGCAACTGGATCAAGACCAAAGTCTTTACCAGGACTAACAATTGATGGCGAATATGTTATGTCATCTGATGAAGCTTTAAAAATGGAATCATTACCTAAATCAATCATAATTGTTGGTGGCGGTGTAATTGGAATTGAATGGGCTTCTATGTTAGCAGATTTTGGTGTTGAGGTTACTGTAATTGAATATAGCCCTCGTGTTTTACCTTTAGAAGACGAAGATATTTCAAAAGAAATGACTCGTTTATTAAAGAAAAAAGGGATTAAACTTGTTACTGATGCAAAAGTTCTTGCTGAAACATTAAAGATTGAAGATGGCGTAACAATTAATGCATTACACAAAGATAATGAAAAATCGTTTTCTGCTGAAAAAATGTTAGTTTCTGTTGGCCGTCAAGCAAATGTTGAAGGGATCGGCCTAGAAAATACTGATATCGTTGTTGAAAATGGTTTTATTCAAACGAATAAGTATTATCAAACAAAAGAATCACATATCTATGCAATTGGAGATGTAATTGGTGGTTTACAATTAGCACATGTCGCTTCAAGAGAAGGTACTATTGCGGTGGAACATATTTTTGGTAACACTCCAAATACACTTGATCCAACAATGGTAAGTAAATGTGTTTATAGTAATCCAGAGGTTGCTTCTGTTGGTCTTACTGAACGCGAAGCTAAAGATCAAGGATTTACGGTGAAAACTGGTAAATTCTCGTTCCGTGCGATTGGTAAAGCATTAGTTTATGGGGAACATGATGGATTTGTTAAATTAGTTGTTGATGAAAAAACGAACGACTTATTAGGTGTACACATGATTGGTCCACACGTAACAGATATGATCTCTGAAGCAGGTCTTGCTCGTGTACTAGACGCAACACCTTGGGAAATTTCTCAAACAATTCACCCGCATCCTTCTTTATCAGAAGCGATTGGTGAGGCAGCACTTGCAGTTGAAGGCTTAGCTATTCATTCTTAATAAAATAATCTGAAATGTAGGAATAAATTTTCTGCATTTCAGATCTTTAATATGATTTAAAACGCTTCCACAATGTGTGGTAAAAGGGGGATATTTATGGAAAAGGTTACAACTACAAATCGTCATGACCAACTTGGATTAACAAACGATGATGTTTTAAGTATGTATGAAACAATGCTTTTAGCACGTCGTCTTGATGAGCGTATGTGGTTATTAAATCGTGCTGGTAAAATTCCTTTCGTTATTTCTTGCCAAGGTCAAGAGGCAGCGCAAGTAGGATCAGCTTATGCTTTAGATAATACAAAGGATTTCGTATTACCATATTACCGTGATATGGGTGTTGTTTTACAATTTGGTATGACACCAACAGAATTAATGTTATCAGGTTTTGCGAAAGCTGAAGATCCAAACTCTGGTGGTCGTCAAATGCCAGGTCACTTTGGACAAAAGAAAAATCGTATTGTTACTGGATCTTCACCAGTTACTACACAGGTTCCACACGCAGTTGGTGTTTCTTTAGCTGCTAAAATGGAAGGTAAAGATATCGTATCATGGGTTTCATTTGGTGAAGGTTCTTCTAACCAAGGTGATTTCCACGAAGGTGCTAACTTTGCTGGTGTACATAAATTACCAGTAATTTTCTTCTGTGAAAATAATAAATATGCTATTTCAGTACCAATTGAGAAGCAATTAGCTTGTGAAAATGTATCTGACCGTGCAATTGGATATGGAATGCCAGGATTTACTGTAGATGGAAATGATCCATTAGAAGTATACCGTGTTACGAAGGAAGCGGTTGACAGAGCTCGTCGTGGAGAAGGTCCTACTTTAATTGAAGCTGTATCATATCGTCTGACTGCTCACTCTAGTGATGACGATGATCGTATCTATCGTTCTCGTGAAGAAGTAGAAGAAGCTAAAAGTAAAGATTGCTTATATACTTTCGCTACGTACTTACGTGAAGTTGGAGTACTTACTGAAGAAATCGAAAAAGCACTAGATTCTAAAATGAAAGCAACAGTTGATGAAGCAACAGACTATGCAGAGAACGCTCCATATGCTGCACCTGAGCACGCATTGAAGTTTGTTTACGAAGAGAAATAAGAGGGGGTAGGACAATATGGCAGTAATTTCTTATATAGATGCAGTAACTTTAGCGTTAAAAGAGGAAATGGAACGCGACCCAAAAGTATTTGTATTAGGGGAAGATGTTGGATTAAAAGGTGGAGTATTTAAAGCTACCCACGGACTATATGATCAGTTTGGTGAAGATCGCGTATTAGACACACCTTTAGCAGAATCAGCGATCGCTGGTGTTGGAATTGGTGCTGCAATGTACGGTTTACGTCCAGTTGCAGAAATGCAATTTGCTGATTTTATTATGCCTGCAGTTAACCAAATTATTTCTGAAGCATCAAGAATTCGATATCGTTCAAATAACGATTGGACTTGTCCAATTACAATTCGTGCTCCTTATGGTGGCGGAGTTCACGGTGCACTTTATCACTCACAATCGGTTGAAAAAGTTTTCGCAGGTCAACCTGGATTGAAAATTGTAATGCCTTCTACTCCTTATGATGTAAAAGGGTTATTAAAAGCAGCGATTCGTGATAACGATCCAGTTATTTTCTTTGAACATAAGCGTGCTTACCGTTTAATTAAAGGTGAAGTGCCTGAAACTGACTATGTACTTCCAATTGGAAAAGCAGATGTAAAACGTGAAGGTGATGATATTACAATTATCACTTATGGATTATGTGTACATTTTGCTCTTCAAGCGGCTGAAAAACTAGCTCAAGATGGTATTTCAGTACATGTATTAGACTTACGTACAATTTATCCTTTAGATAAAGAATCGATTATTGAAGCAGCTTCTAAAACTGGTAAAGTTCTATTAGTTACTGAAGATAACAAAGAAGGTAGCATTATGAGTGAGGTAGCAGCGATCATTGCAGAAAATTGTTTATTTGATTTAGATGCACCAATCGCACGTTTAGCTGGTCCAGATGTTCCAGCAATGCCTTATTCTCCTACAATGGAAAAATTCTTTATGGTAAATCCTGATAAAGTTGAAAAAGCGGCTCGAGAACTTGCAGCTTTTTAACGGCACTGTTTGAAAAAGGGGGACATAATTTATGATCGAAAATATTAAAATGCCTCAATTAGGTGAAAGTGTAACAGAAGGTACAATTAGTACTTGGTTAGTAAAAGTTGGAGACCATGTAAATAAATACGATCCACTTGCTGAAGTGATGACAGATAAAGTAAATGCGGAAGTACCATCATCATTTTCAGGTGTCATCAAAGAATTAATCGCAAACGAAGGCGAAACCTTAGCTGTTGGTGAGATTATTTGTACAATTGAAGTAGAAGGTGCAACTGGAGAAGTTGCGGCAACTGCTGTAGAAGAAACGAAAACAGTTGAAAAAGCTGCGCCAGCTCCAGTAGCTGCAGCACCAACGTCTGTTTCAACTCAACCAGTAGCAACACCTGTTTCAATCTCAAAAACTGATGATTCAGGTAAAGTGCGTTTTTCACCAGCAGTACTTCGTTTAGCGCAAGAAAATAATTTAGATCTTGCTGTTATACCTGGTAGTGGTGCAAACGGTCGTGTTACACGTAAAGATGTATTAAATGCAATTGCAAATGGTGTACCTGAGGCTGTAGCGGCTCCAGTAGCTGCCCCGGCAACTGCTCAACCTGTAACTACTCAAACTACTGCTCCTTCAGTAGAAGTAGCTAAGTCACCTTCTGCTCCATCTGTACCAGTTACTTCTTCAGTTGGAGATATCGAAATTCCAGTTACTGGTGTTCGTAAAGCAATCGCAGCTAATATGTTACGTAGTAAACACGAGGCACCTCATGCGTGGATGATGGTTGAAGTCGATGTAACTAACTTAGTTAATTACCGTAACAGCTTAAAGGATTCTTTCAAGAAAAAAGAAGGATTCCCATTAACATTCTTTGCATTTTTTGTAAAAGCTGTAGCACAAGCATTAAAAGAATATCCACAAATTAATGCAATGTGGGCTGGAGATAAGATTATTCAAAAGAAAGATATTAACTTATCGATAGCTGTTGCAACTGATGATGCTTTATTCGTTCCAGTAATTAAAAATGCAGATGAAAAGACAATTAAAGGTATTGCGCGTGAGATTACAGAATTAGCTACTAAAGTTCGTACTGGTAAATTAAAATCAGACGAAATGCAAGGTGGTACGTTCACTGTTAACAATACTGGTTCATTTGGAAGTGTACAAAGTGCAGGTATTATTAACTACCCACAAGCTGCAATTCTACAAATTGAGAGTATTGTAAAACGTCCAGCAGTCGTTAATGGTATGATCGGCGTACGTGATATGGTAAATTTATGTTTATCTCTTGATCACAGAGTACTTGACGGATTTATTTGTGGTAAATTCTTAGGAAGAGTAAAAGAAATCCTTGAAAATACTACGAAAGAAAATACAAACGTATATTAATTAAAAATAAAACCTTACTTCATTTATGGAGTAAGGTTTTTTTACGATTGATTCTGTTTTAACTATTTAATATATAGAATTATTTGTATAATTGTATTATTCTGAAAATGAAAAGGAATATAGAAAAAGGAGTGGAAAGAATGTTAGTCGAACAAAATGGTTTTTACATATCTACGAATAAAGCCTCATTAGACAAAAATCTGATCCATCAGTTTTTAGACAAAGATTCATATTGGGCAAATGATATTCCTTTTGACTTCGTTGAACGATTTATTGAAAGCTCAATTTGCTTTGGAGTATATAATGGTAATCCAACAGAAAATGAGTATAACCAAGTAGGCTTCGCTAGAGTAGTCTCAGATAGCGTAACATTTGCTTACCTAGCAGATGTATTCATTCTACCTGAATATCGAAAACAGGGCCTATCTAAATGGCTTATGGATGAGATTATAAAGTATGATCGATTATCAACAGTTCGCGTATTTATGTTAGGCACAAAAGACGCCCATTCTTTATATAGTAAATATGGTTTTGAAGTAATCGATAACAGTAATAATCGATTTATGGGAATCCTTAAAGACAATATGTATAAAAATATGAAGGCTTTAAAACAAGAAAATTGAAATGTTGTCATAAAAAAGCGTGGTTTGTTCACGCTTTTTTATTTTATCTATTTAATTAAATTTTTAATTTTCGTTGAGCAAGTTAGATTAATTAGGATTTCATCTTTAAATTGTATTTTAAACAAGCTTTGAACAAATAATTCGGTTAATAACCTTGTTGAGTCATCGGTGAAAAATATCCACTCTTTTCCTATATCGTTTCTAGCATCTAATGCCTAGAATATAAGAGCATGTATAAAATCTATCTGTCCTAATTCACAAATATGTAATTAGACTAAAAAGCTTGATAATTACAGATATTTGTAAGATAATTTTAAAATATGTGACATCTTAGAAAAGGGGGGAATAAGATGTTCAAAAATTTATCTGTAGTGCATCCTGTGGCATGGAATATTGTAATTGGAACACTATTTGTTCGTTTTGCAAGCACAGTGAGTATGCCGTTCTTAGCTATTTATTTAACTTCTGTTAAGCATATATCACCAGTTATGGTTGGTATTATGTTAACAGTTTCATCTTTTTTAGGAGTCTTTTTTAGTTTTATAGGTGGGACGTTGTCAGACAGAATAGGAAGGAAACGAATATTACTTTGTAGTATATTTCTTTGGTCTATAACTTTAGTTGGATTTGGATTTGGCGATAGTTTTGCCTGGTTTTTTGTTCTGAATTCAATTCTAAATATTTGTTCGTCATTTTTTGAGCCATCTTCTAGAGCGCTACTTTCGGACTTAACTGATGAGAAATCCAAATTATTGGTGTTTAATTTACGTTATGCAGCAATCAATGTTGGGGTAGCAGTTGGACCTTTAGTGGGACTATATTTAGGAAGTTCAAGAAGCACAATGCCATTTGTCTTTTCTGGAATCGTGTATTTCTTCTACGGAATTACATTATTTTATATGTTATCGAAATTTAAAATTGGAGAAGGTAATTCAACTCAAACTCAAAAAGTTTCGATGAAGGACTCGTTAAAAATTTTACGTAAAGATATTGTTTTTGCACTAACAATCCTGACAATTTGTATTTATGGTCTAGGTTATTCTCAAAGTTTTTCTACAATGTCACAGTACTTTGCGAATGCGCCAAAGTTTCATGACGGTGTTAAAATGTATGCATATTTAACGACTATAAATGCAGTTACAGTAGTGTTGCTACAATTTCCGATCGTAAGTCGAATGAAGAATTTTTCACCAACAGTATCAATGATGATTGGAAATATTATTGTTAGTTTATCAGTTGCTGGATTTGGACTTTTTACTAATTTTTACTTTTTAGCTATCGTTATGATTATTTTTACAATAGGTGAAATATTTGCATTTACATTTACAGATGTTTTCGTTGATCAGTTAGCTCCAGAAGACTTAAAAGGAACATATTTTGGGGCAATGGGGTTTTCTAAGCTAGGTTTCGTTTTTGGCCCTGCATTAGGTGGTAGTTTACTTTCTTATTTCGGTTATAATAAAGGAGGATATGCATTTGTATTAATAAGTATTATCGCATTTATTAGTTTCCCGATGATGATATTTGTAAATAGGCTTTTTCAAAAAAGAAATAAGATCAACTTACAAAATGAAACTAAGTTAACTGTTAATTCTTAAGACCGCTATTAAGGCGGTCTTTTTAATATCTCTTTGTTTAGTAATCATTATTTTAAATTTGAGTAACATTTCTTAAAAAAACTAAAAATAGAATGATAACATCGGTTAACTAGTTGTTTTGAGTTCAAAAGCTTGAATTAAGTGACAATCAATTGGTAAGATGAAGAAAAGTATGTAAGGAGATGATAAAATGAATATGAATTTTAATTTTTTTATGAATGATGTAGTTCATACTGCGCGCCAAGAAATTACGGCAGCTGGCTATACAGAATTAAAATCACCTGAAGAAGTAGAAGAAGCTTTAGCGAAAAAAGGTACAACTTTAGTAATGGTAAACTCTGTTTGTGGTTGTGCAGGTGGTATAGCACGTCCAGCAGCAGCACATTCAGTTCATTATGATGCAAGGCCAAATCAATTAGTAACAGTTTTCGCGGGTCAAGATAAAGAAGCAACTGCAAGAGCTCGTGAATACTTTACTGGAAAAGCACCATCATCACCTTCATTTGCTTTGTTAAAAGATGGTGAGCTTGTAGCGATGGTAGAGCGACATGAAATTGAAGGGCATGACCCGATGCAAGTAGTCCAGAAGCTTCAAGGCTACTTTGAAGAATTTTGTGATCAAATCTAAAAAAATAAAGTACAAAATTTTATGTATGTTTTCATAGGATTTTGTGCTTTTTTTATTTTGACTCTCTATTTAGTTAATAAATTTATGTAGATAATAAAATATAAAAAAGAAAGAAATGGATGCGAAAGCACATGAGAAAATAATCAACTTGAGTGCTTCATCATATGCAGAATCATCATATTGTACTCGTAAAGCGAAGGACCCAGATTTGCTTTTTTTAAATTTTCGATATTTTTTTAAGTCGATAATGTTTGTTTGATCCACACTTAATTCTCCTTTCAAGTGGTTATAAATAAATTTTAAAATATTCTAAATAATTAGTAAAGTTGTTTTAGATGACAAATTAATAGTAAATTATGCCATAATAAACGTTATATTGAGTCAACTACTTATAATTTGAAAGGTATGTGTCGCTTTTGAAGTATACATTATGCTTTATTAAACGAAATAATGAATTATTAATGCTAAATCGGATAAAAGACCCTACAATGGGAATTTGGAATGGTGTAGGTGGAAAAATAGAAGAAGGTGAATCGATCAAAGAATCTGTCCAAAGAGAAATCTTAGAAGAAACAGGTATTTTCATTGAAATGAATCAGATTATGAATAAAGGAAGAGTAACTTGGCATGAAGATGATCATTTCTTTGGAGGAATGCATTTATTTTTAGCTGAAGTTCCGAATGATCTCATTTTTAATACGCCAATTAAGACAGATGAAGGAATTTTAGATTGGAAAAACATAGAATGGGTAATAGATAAACGAAATCAAGGGGTAGGAGAGTGTATTCCACATTTTCTTCCTATACTATTAAATGAAGAGAGTACATATCATTATTCCTTTTATTATAAAGGGAAACATGTAATCGACGTACTGATAGATCAAGAGGTTTTAATATAACAATATAATTTATAAATGAATATCGTACTCATTTAGATGAAAGTACCGTTAGTTAAACGGTGCTTTTTTTATGTATAATTATGAAAACGCTTTATTTTATAAGAGAATTTAACATTGTGAAGAATTAAAGTTTGATTCTTGCGAGATTTGTCGAAAAGTTTTTTAAAATTCGGAATTCACAAATAATCATAGGTATATTCATCATTTTGGATAAATATATAAAAATAATGAATTTAATAAAAAAATATTTTTGAATAATATCCTTGAAAAGTAGGGGTTTTTATTGAAAATATGAAAAAAACTATATTAAATAGGGTTGCATAATTATTAGTGTGTGTTAAAATTCATTTTATGAAATAATTATTCATTCAAAAAAACATGTTGTTTAATCGATTTCTAATAATGATAATAATAGTAAGAAGTTAGAATTTTACAAAAAATTGGGGGAAACAATAGTGAAAAAATTAGTCGGAGTTTTAACAGCAACAGTACTTTCAATCGGGATGTTATCAGCGTGTAATAAATCAGATAATAAAACTCTTATTCTAGGAACAAGTGCGGATTATAAACCGTATGAATTCATTGATACTAAAAATGATGAAATTATTGGTTTTGATGTTGACTTAGCAAAAGCGTTAGGGAAAAAGACAGGATACAAAATTAAAGTTAAAGATATAGATTTTACTTCATTAATCACTGCGATGAATGCAGACAAAGTTGATTTTATTATGGCTGGTATGAAAAAAACACCAGAGCGTGCGAAAAATGCAGACTTCACTGATTCATATTTCCTTGATCAAAATGAAGTAGTTGTTAAAAAAGATTCAAATATTAAGAGTTTAGCAGATTTAAAAGGAAAAACAATTGGTGTACAAGCTGGTTCGATTCAAGAGACGAAAGCAAAAGAAGTAGCAAAAACTGGTGGATTTAAAGTAGAAGATCGCAACAGAATTCCAGAAATGGTAGAAGAGCTGAAGGCTGGACGATTTGATGCAGTAATCATTGAACAAACAGTTGCAAGTGGATATCTTGACAAGCTTGATCAAATGGAAGGTCTATTAATTGAAGATTTCTTTGAGCAATCAGGATCAGCAGTAGCATTTCCAAAGGACAGTAAGTTAACTCCTAAGTTTGATAAAGCATTAGCGGAATTAAAGAAAGACGGAACAGTAGATAAATTAATAAAAAAATGGTTTGGTGAGCTTAAATAATTTAATTGCATGTTAGATATTTTCAGTCAATAGGGAGGATTTAAAGATGAATAACGATTGGAGTCATTTACTTGAAAAAATGCCATTACGCCTAGCACCTAGCATGTCAAAGGATCATCCTAATTTGCCAGTTGTGAAGGAAGAAGGTTGTTATTACTACGGAGTAGATGGAAAACAATATTTAGATTTTACTTCAGGAATTGCAACTACAAATGTGGGACATCGTCATCCAAAAGTGGTTCAAGCAATTAAAGATGGTGCTGATTCACTTGCACATGGACCATCTGGAGTTATTATTTATGAATCTATTTTAAAACTAGCAGATCAATTGGCAGAAATCCTTCCTGGAAATTTAGATTGTTTCTTTTTTGGTAACAGTGGGACTGAAGCAATTGAAGGTGCAATTAAATTAGCGAAACATGTAACAAAGCGTCCATATATTGTATCATTTATCGGTTGTTTCCATGGTCGATCAATGGGATCGTTAAGTGTGACAACATCAAAAAGTAAATATCGTAAATTTTTACAGCCATCTGGTTCTTATCAAATTCCTTACGCAGATGTATCGGAATGTCCAGAAGGGTATGATGAAGAAGCATATGTAGTAAATAAATTAGAAAAAGACTTTAAACGCCTATTTAATCATCAAGTTACTCCTGAAGAAGTTGCTGCGGTCATCGTTGAACCTGTATTAGGAGAGGGTGGATATGTAGTTCCTCCTAAAGCTTGGTTGAAAAAGATTCGTGAATTATGTGATGCACATAATATTCTATTAATCTTTGATGAGGTGCAAACTGGTTTTGGTCGAACTGGAGAATGGTTTGCAGCGCAAACTTTTGATGTTACGCCTGATATCATGGCTATTGCAAAAGGAATTGCAAACGGCATTCCATTAAGTGCTACGGTGGCTTCACATGAATTAATGAAACAGTGGCCACTAGGAAGTCATGGGACAACTTTTGGAGGAAATCCAATTGCATGCTCAGCTGCTTTAGCGGTACTTGATATTATTAAAGAAGAAAACCTACTTGAAAATACGAAAGAGGTAGGTGCATATGCAGTCGAAAAACTGCATGAATTAAAGAAAAAACATCCCGTAATTGGTGATATTCGTTCAATTGGATTAATGATTGGAATCGAAATTATTAATCCAAGTACAAAAGAACCAAATGGAGATGCACTTTTCGAAATTCTTGATCTTGCTTTAGAAAAAGGTGTTTTATTCTATTTCTGTGGTAATAACAGCGAAGTAATTCGTATGATTCCACCTTTAACAGTAACGAAAAGCCAAATCGATGACGGTTTAAGCATATTAGATGAAGCATTAACAGAATATGAGCAATCAATTGGTTTTGAGTTATTTGAAACAAAAGGCATTGGTTTTTAAACCAGTGCTTTTTATCTAAATATCTTCAATCGAATATACGAATGGATACCCAGAATAAGACGAATAAATAAAAGGAGTACTATCTTATGAATCTAGATTTTTCGCAAATTGTCCCTTCGATTCCATATATATTAACTGGTTTAAAATTAACACTTTCTGTTGTTATTTGTTCAATTTCATTAGGTTTAGTTTTAGCAATTTTATTAGCATTAATGAAAATTAGTCGTACAAAGTGGATTGTTTTAATCGCTGATTTTTATACATCGATTTTCCGTGGTACACCAATGGTATTACAATTAATGATTATTTATTATGGTTTACCACAAATTATTGGATTTGATATTGAAAAATTTCCAGCTGCAGTTTTAGCTTTCGGGTTAAACTCTGGGGCATATGTTTCAGAAATTATACGTGCTGGAATTTTAGCTGTTGATAAGGGGCAACAAGAAGCGGCTTCAGCCTTAGGAATTCCTTACCGTAAAATGATGTCAAAAATAATCTTGCCTCAAGCATTTAAAAATATTTTACCTGCATTGATGAATGAATTTATTACATTAACGAAAGAGTCTGCAATGGTAACTGTAATCGGTGCATCAGACTTAATGAGAAGAGCATTTTTAGTCGGTGGAGAGACGTACTCATTCATGGAACCTCTAATATTTGTAGCAGGAATCTACTATATTATCATTATGCTTCTATCACTTCTAGGAAAAGCAGTTGAAAGGAGATTACGTTCAAATGATTAAAATTTCAAATCTATATAAAAACTTTGGAAATGTCCATGTACTAAAAGGAATTTCAACTACTATTGAAGAAGGCTCTGTTGTTGCGGTTATCGGACCATCTGGATCTGGGAAATCTACATTTTTAAGATGTATGAATTTATTAGAAATTCCTACATCGGGCCAAATTTGGATGGGCGAGATGGAAATCACAAATAGTAAAAATGATATGATGAAAATGCGAGAGAATGTAGGAATGGTTTTTCAACATTTTCACCTTTTTCCTCATATGACAGTATTAGAAAATATTACTTATGCACCTATAAATGTTAAGGGATTAAGTAAAGCTAAGGCAGAAGAGAAAGCAAAAGAATTACTTGTAAAAGTAGGTCTTCTTGAAAAAGCAAATGTGTATCCTCCAAAATTATCTGGTGGTCAAAAACAGCGTGTTGCAATCGCAAGAGCGTTAGCAATGGAACCGAAAGTAATGCTTTTTGATGAACCTACTTCAGCGTTGGATCCTGAGATGGTAAAAGAAGTATTAGAAGTAATGAAATCATTAGCACATACTGGAATGACAATGGTTATTGTTACTCATGAAATGGGATTTGCAAAGGAAGTTGCTGATCGTATTCTTTTCCTGGACGAAGGAAACTTAGTTGAGGATTCAACTCCAATTGAATTATTTACAAAACCTAAATCGGATAGAGCAAAACTATTCCTTGAAAAGGTACTATAATTGAAAAAACAAAGGCACTTCACTTATAGAGGGATGTGCCTTTGTTTTTATTTAGATTAATTTATTTGGTGTATAGGGGCGAATTAAACAGAGGCTTTTCGTTCAAATTGCTTATTATATAAGTCTCTATAAAGGCCATTTTCTAGAAGTAGTTGTTCGTGTTCACCTTCTTCTACAATTTGCCCATTTTGTAAGACAATGATATGATCAGCTGCCATTATCGTTGAAAGTCGATGAGCAATGACTATACTAGTTTTGTTTTTCAATAAAACTTGAATAGCGCTTTGAATATAGTACTCTGACACTGTATCTAAAGAAGAAGTGGCTTCATCTAAAATAATGATAGCTGGGTCTTTTAGGAGCACTCTTGCAATCGATATTCTTTGTTTTTCTCCTCCAGAAAGCTTAATGCCACGGTTCCCTACGACAGTATCATATCCTTCTGGTAGCTTCATAATAAAATCATGGATATAAGCTGCTTTACATGCTTCGATAATTTCTTGATCTGTCGCTTCGTTTTTCGCATAAAGTAAATTCTCTTTAATTGTACCGTTAAATAAATAACTATCTTGCGTTACTAACCCTATTTGAGACCTTAAAGATTCAAGTGTAAAATCGCGGATATCAATACCTCCAATTTTTATCGTACCTGAATTTAAATCGTAAAGTCGTGGAATAAGATTTGTAATTGTTGTTTTACCTGCACCACTTGGCCCAACGAGAGCGGTCATCGTACCGGAAGATGCAAGGAAGGAGACGTTGTGTAAGGCAGATTTATCTGCTTGATATGAAAAAGAGACGTCCTTAAATTCAATATCCAAATTGGAAGTGTTCATTTCACTTGCATTTACTGGGTCAACAATAACTTGATCCATATCGAAGTATTCAAAGATGCGATCAAATAATGCGATTGAACTTTTAATGTTTACATATAAATTTGTTAATTGACCAACGGGACCATAAAGTCGATTAAGTAATGCAACAAATCCAATAATTGCTCCAATCGTAATTTCTCCTTGAATGAAAAGATAGCCACCGTATAAATAGATAAGCATTGGCCCAATACTAGTAAATGTAGTCAGTATCATCATGAACCATCGTCCAGCCATAGATTCTTTAATTTGTAGACTTGTAGATACTGCATTAATTGTTTTAAAGCTAGTAAATTCCTTTTCTTCTCTTGTAAAAAGCTTCATTAGTAAATAACCACTGATACTAAGTGTTTCTTGAATAATATTATTTTGTTCAGACATTTTTTCTTGGGTCTGCTTTGATATATTCCATCGTACGTTACCCATTTTTCTTGTAGGGAAAATAAATAAAGGAACAATAATTAGTCCAAGAATTCCAAGCTTCCAATTAAAAACTAGTAGTGTAACAGCTGTTGAAACAAGTACAAAGAAGTTGCTAGCAAAGTTTACAATTGTACTACTGAATACACCCTGAACACCTGAAATATCACTAGTCATTCTTGTGATTACTTCACCTTGTTTAACGTTTGAAAAAAATTGTAGTGGCATTCGTTGTAAATGTTTGTACATTTGATTTTTCATATCGAAAACAATGTTTTGTGATATATACGAATTTAAATAATTTTGCCAAACGCCAAGTAAACCCGAAATTACTGTTGTACTTAGAGAGGCTACAACTAGCATTATTAATAAGTTCAAATCTTTGTTTGGAAGTGCCTTATCAACAATTTGTTGGATGATGATTGGAGGCAATATTCCTAACAACGAAGTGAATAATAAAATAAACATGACAAATAATGTTTGTTTCCAATATGGAATAAAATATTTTGAAATTCTTTTAAGCAATGCTTTAGAAATATTAGGCTTTTGAGTATTCTCATCGAATCTCATTCTGCCAAACCCATGGCCACCCATTCCCGGACCACCTACCATAACTATTCGACCTCACTTTATAGAAAATTTAATTTTACGATTTAATTTGCAGTATTCTAGAAAATCTTATAATTGATTTACGATTCGGCTGTGCATTTGTAAAAGCATATCAATTTCTTCTTCAGTAAATTGATTAAGTGATGTTCCTAGAGCCTTATAAGAAGACGATTCTTCTCGATATCGTTGGCAAATTTCCTCACCATTTGTTGTTAAATACAATTTTGTCTCTCTACGGTCAATCTCAGAAACTTCTCTTTTGACGAGATCTTTATCAACAAGAGTCTCGATATGTAAACTCACTCTACTCTTATTAAAAAACAATTTTTCAGTAAGTTCTTTTTGAGAAATCCCAGGATTGATGCGTAATGTATTAAGGATGACTAATTGATGAACTGTGATACCTAAGTCGGTTGCGGACTGGTATGTTAATCTTTTCAATTGCTTAGCGACTGAGAAAAAAGAGTTATATACTTCAATTGATTTTTGTAAATCCGCCATATGACTATTTCTCCTTTATTAGTTTACAATGTAAACTGTTTACTATGTGAACTAATTTTATACCTGTTTTCGTCTTTTGTAAAATAGTACTAAGCGAATGTACAAACAGTTTCAAAAAGACTCAGATTTTAACCCATTAAAGTCCTCTTTACTTAATACTTGGTGGTTAATTTAATCATAAATAAATTAAGTATAAACAGTGAATGAACCGTTTCTATCGCTTGTAGAAAGTAAAGAAAAAACTGAAGAGAAATTCTCTTCAGTTTTTTCTTTTTCCAATATAAATAGATCAAATATCATTACTCTTCATTTTGCCTTAATTTTAAAGGCTTTGTTGAAATAATATTTTCTATATTTTTACTAATTAACTTATTATTTTTTCGATTTTCTAATCTGGCTTTTGCTATTTCTGCCAATTCTCTTTCCTCATCCGTTTCAAGAATAATAGAAGGAACCGAAACAGTCTTATCGTTCATCATTCCAACAAATGTTAAGAATGAAGTAGCAGCAACACGTCGATCTCCAGTAATTAAATTTTCTGCAATGGCTTTTACAAATATGACCATCGATGATCTTCCTGTTAATACAATAAATGACTCATATGAGATACAGTCTTCTTCAGTAACTGGATGTAAAAAGTCTACATGGTCAATAGAGGCAGTTACACATTTTAAACGTGCATGTCTTGAAGCGGTAATTGAAGCAGTCATATCCATATCTGCAAGGATTTTGCCACCAAATAATGTTCGATGATTATTTAAATCCGTTGGAAATACGCGAATGGTTAATGTTGAACGTGATTCATGGCAGTATTTTGAACTCATTGTCTCACACCTTTTTTTAGAATAATCCTATTTTTACCAATCTATTAGTTATTAAGCTTTTTTGCAAGGACTAATTAAAGAAATTCACTCAAATGGTTAATAAGATTGTTTAGTTGTAAGAATGAAAATTTAGGAAAAGTAAGAACATAAGATAAGGTGATCTTATGTTTAGAATTGGTTCAAGAGTAGTGAAAACATCTTTAGGGAGTGCTGTTGCAATTTTTATAGCACAAACAATTGGTTTGAATTTCTACGCTTCTGCAGGGATCTTAACGATACTTTGTATTCAACCTACAAAAAGGCGTTCAATTGAAACGGCTTTAAGAAGGTTTGCAGCATGCGTGTTAATCATACTTTTTTGCCTTGTTATTTTTCATTTAATAGGCTATAACCCAGTTGGAATTGGCTTATTATTATTATTTTTTATTCCAAGTTTAGTTTATTTTAATCTACAAGAAGGGGTCATTTCGAGTGCGGTTATCATGCTCCATTTATACAGTTTAGAAAAAATGACCTTTAAGATTATACTTAATGAAATCAGTATTATTTTAGTTGGCATTGGTATCGCACTAATATGTAATCTTTACATGCCTAATTTAGAAGGCCGAATTAAAACATATAAAGAAAAGATTGACGCGAAATTTTGTTATATTTTTGAGAAAATCTCTCATTTTTTAATCGTTCCAACAAAGAATTGTTATTTAGTAGAATATGATGAAACAGTTCAATTACTTGAGGAAGCAAAAAAAATAGCAAAGCTAGATATTGATAATCATTATGTTAAATCCTCGGACGACGAGGACTATGCTTATGTATTGATGAGAGAAAGACAGTTATTCGTTTTAAAAAGAGTGATTGAAACACTTAGTGTAATCAAGGTTAGTAATGGACAATCAACTATTTTAGCAAATTTTTTTAAGGATTTATGTTATTCAGTTAATCCAAAAGTTAGTGGTGTGATTTCTCTTCATCAATTGGAAGAAATATATAATATGTTTCGATCGATGCCATTACCCCAAACATCAGATGACTTTGAAACTAGAGCTGCAATCTTAACGATTATTTATGAAATGGAAAGTTTTTTAGTCATGGAATCTAAATATAAAGAAAAATACTCTAATCGACTTAAAAAGGAGTAGATATAATTGCTAAAACTGTTAATCTCATTCTTCTTAGTAGTTAATCCATTATGGCCATTAGGACAAAACCCAAGAGTTGGTGAGCCATACATAATTATCAATAAAAAAATTAATCAGTTAGCTTTTATTGATAATGGGAAAATCCAAAAAATTTCAAAAGTAGCAACTGGAAAAACATCTGACTTAACTCCAGAAGGTACATTTAATGTGACTTTAAAAGCGAAATTTCCATATTGGAAAAAAAAGAATATACCTGGTGGAGATCCAAAAAATCCTTTAGGAAGTAGATGGATAGGTTTTGATGCTTTAAACACAGATGGCTCAATATACGGGATCCATGGAAATAATAATCCTTCTTCAATAGGGAAATATATTTCAAATGGCTGCGTAAGAATGTATACGAATGATGTGAATGAACTTTATGATAAAACACCGTATGGAACAAAAGTCTATATTACAACGACAACTAAAACATTTGAAGAACTTGCCCGCGAAAAAGGTGCAATTAGATAAAAAGGTTTCATTATCAAGATTGATATGTCTTGATAATGAAACCTTTTTGTGATTAAAGAAACGAAGAAATTCCAGCAAGTAATGTAGTTGCAAGCATCGAAACTAACATAATAATCACAACGAGTTTTTGTGTTTTTCTTCTCATCTGAAATTACCACCTTACAAATAAAATATATATTGAAAAAAATTAATTCTAAAAGTTATTCAATTCTTGTCCCATTTTAGCATAAGTATGATAGAAATGCATTTGATTTAAAGGAAAGGACAAGTAATGTTCACAATTGAAGATGATTTAACAATTTATTTGAAAAATATAATCGAATACATATATAAAACTATAAAAACCAAAAGGATTCGAATTGATTATAAAAATTTTCCCCAAAAAAGGAGCGTCTTCGGATGAATAAATACGATTCAATTTATGAGTTATATGAAAAAAAGTCTGAAGTTGAACAAGGTGGTGGATATGAACGAATTGCTAAACAGCATGAAAGAGGAAAATATACAGCAAGGGAAAGAATCGAACTGCTGTTAGATCAAGATAGTTTCGTAGAACTTTTCAGCTTTGTACAACATCGATGTACAGATTTTGGAATGGATGAACAAAATGGTGCTTGTGACGGTGTTGTTACAGGTTATGGAAAGATAGATGGGCGGACAGTTTTCATATTTTCTCAAGATTTTACTGTTTTTGGTGGAGCATTAGGTGAAATGCACGCGAAAAAAATTAGTCAGTTAATGGATATGGCAGTTCAATGCAAAGCACCGATAATTGGTTTAAACGATTCAGGTGGGGCACGGATTCAAGAAGGCGTTTTATCTTTAGATGGATATGGACATGTGTTTTATCGGAATACGATTTATTCAGGTGTAGTACCGCAAATATCTGTCATAATGGGTCCGTGTGCCGGGGGTGCTGTTTATTCTCCAGCAATTACTGATTTTGTGATCATGGTAAATGAAAGCAGTCAAATGTTTATAACTGGTCCAAAAGTGATTGAAAGTGTTACAGGTGAAAAAATTTCTGCTGAAGATTTGGGCGGTGCGAAAGTACATAATGAGATTAGCGGGAATGCACATTTTCAAGCGGGAAATGAGGAAGAAGCTTTACGTTTAGTTAGAAATTTACTTAGCTATCTTCCCTCGCATTGGGAAGAAAAGGCACCAATATTTGAACAAAATGAAAAAGATATAGAGGATTTACTAGAGCTTATCCCTGATGAAGCTAGTAGACCTTATGATGTGAAAAAGATCGTAACAATGATCGTGGATAACGATTCATTTTTAGAAGTGCAGAAAGACTTTGCGAAGAATCTGGTAGTAGGGTTTGCAAGGATAAATGGAGAAGTCGTTGGATTGGTTTGCAATCAACCGAAAGTAATGGCAGGCGGACTTGATATTCATTCTGCAGACAAAGGAGCAAGATTTATTAGGTTTTGTGATAGTTTTAATATACCAATCATCACTTTCGTTGATGTAACGGGTTTTTTCCCTGGTGTAAAACAAGAGCACGGAGGCATAATAAGACATGGTGCTAAACTTTTATATGCCTATTCAGAAGCGACTGTCCCAAAAATAACTGTTATTACTAGAAAAGCATTTGGTGGAGCTTATGTTGCTTTAAATAGTAAATCAATTGGAGCAGACTTAGTATTTGCATGGCCTAATGCAGAAATTGCTGTAATGGGTGCAGCTGGGGCGGTGAATATACTTTATGGAAAAGAAATCAGTCAAAGTAATAACCCTGATAATTTGAGAGCCGAATGGATGAACCAATATAAAGAAAAGTTTTCCAATCCATATGTAGCTGCGAAATATGGATTAGTTGATGATGTAATTGATCCTAGGCTAACTCGAATAAAGCTTATTCAATCATTAGAAGTATTAAAAACAAAAAATGAAAAGCGCCCAGCCAAAAAACATGGTAATATACCTTTGTAGACATTTTTTTACATATTCAAAACGGAGGCGTAACACATATGATTAATGAACAACGTTTAGTAGAAGAATTTTTAGAATTAGTACAAGTTGACTCTGAAACTAAGTTTGAAGCTGAAATTTCAAAAGTTTTAAAACAAAAATTAGAAGCTCTTGGTATGAATGTTTTTGAAGATGACACGATGGGTGTAACAGGTCATGGAGCTGGTAATCTGATCGCTACTATCCCTGCAACAAAAGAAGGTGTTGATGGAATTTTCTTCTCTTGTCATATGGATACAGTAACTCCAGGTAAAGGAATTAAACCTTCAATTGTTGATGGTAAAATCGTAACTGATGGTACAACAATTCTTGGAGCAGATGATAAGGCTGGTATTGCAGCATTCTTAGAAGCTGTAAAAATAATTAAAGAACAAAATATTGAACATGGTGAAATTCAATTCATTATTTCAGTTGGTGAAGAATCTGGATTACATGGTGCAAAAGCGATGGATCCAAAATTAATTACGACAAAATTTGGTTATGCATTAGATAGCGATGAGGAAGTAGGTAACATTATTGTTGCTGCGCCAACTCAAGCTAAAGTCATTGCAACAATTTATGGTAAAACTGCTCATGCTGGTGTTGCTCCTGAAAAAGGTGTATCAGCAATTACAATCGCTTCAAAGGCGATTGCTAGAATGCCACTAGGACGAATTGATGAAGAAACTACTGCAAATATTGGTCGTTTCGAAGGTGGAAGTGCTACGAATATTGTTTGCGATAAAGTGAGCATCTTAGCTGAAGCACGTTCATTAATCGGAGAAAAAATGGAAGCACAAGTAGCAAAAATGAAAGCAGCATTTGAAGAAGCAGCTGCTGAAATGGGTGGACGTGCTGAAGTTGAAGTTCAAATTATGTATCCTGGATTTAAATTCGGAGACGGAGACCACGTAGTAGAAGTAGCAAAACGCGCTGCTGAGAAAATTGGTCGTACTCCTGCATTACAACAAAGCGGTGGCGGATCTGATGCGAATGTATTCGCTGGTCACGGATTCCCAATTGTTAACTTAGCTATCGGTTATGAAGAAATTCATACAACAAACGAAAGCATGCCTATTAAAGAATTAGTAAAAACAGCTGAAATGGTTATTGCAATCGTAGAAGAAGTAGCAAAGTAATAGTATAAAAAGACGAAGTAATTACTTACTTCGTCTTTTTTATGGGTAAATATGGTAAAATTTAGTAAAGATGATTATATAGATGATTATATAAAGGTGAACAAAATGAATAAGGAAATAAACTATCTAAAAATTGAGCCTACAGAAAGAACAAAGAAAGAAACAATTGTCATGTTTCATGGTTGGGGATCCTCTATCGATTCACAAGTTGAGCTTGGAAAAGAACTATCAAATCTTGGATTTGCGATTGTGATACCTGAAATCAAATACCATGACTCAAGAGGTGCTTTGAAAAATCATTTTGATAAAGCAGTATTACAACAATATTTTTGGAAAACAATATTTGAAAGTATCGATGAACAAAAAGAACTTTTATTTAACTTGAATTTAAAGAGTGAAGATATTATTTTATTCGGGAGTTCAATGGGCGGTTTTATTGCGAGTGGCATTTTTTTTTCGAAGTTAGAATTCACTGGATTAATTAATATTAATGGCTCAAGCTCCTTTATCGTAACTGAGTTAGACTTTAGAAAATTGGATCATAAAGAAATGATGAATAAGGATCAATTACTTCAATTTAAACACTATGATCCGAAGTTTAAAGAATTCTCGCCTACTCAAAAGATTCTGTTTATGCACGGCGAAAATGACCAAACTATACCGATTGTCGGTCAAAATGACTTTTTATCTCATTACAAAAATTTATTTAATGAAAATCAGTTAGATTTTTTTACATATAAAGACGTTAACCACACAATTACAGTCGAAATGAAAAATGAATTGCTAAAGTGGTTAGTCAGGAATTATTAAAAAATCTGGGAAAAATAGATTTGAAGGGAGTATTTAAAAATGGGAGATTTAAACAAAGTTCTAGAAAGTGATTTACCAGCGGGCCTATCAAAGCCTGCAATAAGAGCTTTAACTTCTGCTGGATATTTACAAATGGAGCAGTTCACTAAGTTAACTGAAGCAGAAGTCTTGAAGCTACACGGAATGGGGCAAAAAGGAATAGAAACAATACGTCAGGCATTAGCTGAAAAAGGACTTTCATTTAAAGAAAAAGCTCTGTGAAATTCATGTTAATATTTTAAAATAATATTGAGGTGAATTTGCGAGACCTCCTGCGGAAAAATGAGCTAGCTAAAGACTAATACTGAGATACGATTAATGCTACTCAGTAGTAGCTCTACAGAAATAGATTAAGATTTTAGTGGAAACAAAAATCGTTTTTATCAGATTCTAAGAAAAATAAAAAAAATTACTATCTGTTTTTTAATTGGTTCTTTTTTTTTTACTAAATTTCTGACTAAATTGTATGTTTTAGTCTAATATCCAAAAGTTGTTAGTTATTCTCAGGTTGTTATTGTGATATAATGTTCAATGTATAATATACATCTTTCTTATATAAATAAAAATAAGGGGGATACTTGTGGAACCGAACTTATCACCAATTAAACATAAAAAAGTTAAATACTATTTATCGATTAAACAAAAGTTTTGGATTAGTCATTCAATATCATTAGCTTGGTTAGTCTTTTCAATTTATTTGTCATTACCGTGGTTAGAAGATTTAGCTGATGTAGTTACCATGCCTGTATCGATTTTCATCATTAGTGGAATCGCATATATACCAGGTTATATGAGTTCATTTTTAGTTGTTAGTTTATTATTTGATCGACAGCCAAGTTTTAAAAATGAGTCACCAACAGATCCAGTAACATTATTGATAGCAGCTTATAATGAAGAAGGGGCTATTTTCAATACAATAAAATATGTTGCTGGGCAAGATTATAAAGGTGATATTCATGTCATTGTGATAAATAATAATTCAACTGATGGCACAGATAAAGAAGTCATGAGAGCAAAAAACGAACTAAAAGCAAACATCACAATTTTACATGAATCGAAACCTGGAAAATTTCATGCTTTAAATACTGGGTTAGAACATGTGAAAACTCCTTACGTTATAACATTAGATGCAGATACTTTAATTCACCCCTCTGCCATCCGCTATTTAGTCTCACGAATTAAAAGTAGCCCATCAGATGTATGTGCAGTTGCAGGTTCGATGTTAGTTCGAAATAGTCGAGAAACTTTTTGGACGAAAATCCAAGAATGGGATTATTTTTTAGGAATTGCTTCGATTAAAAGATTACAAGGATTATATCAAGGTACTTTGGTCGCTCAAGGTGCGTTTAGTTTATATAGAACTTCATGTGTAAAAGAAGTAAATGGCTGGCCAGACGCAATAGGTGAGGATATTGTTCTAACATGGAGGCTGTTACAAAAAGAATGGAGAGTATTTTTTGAACCATTGGCAGTGGCATTTACGGATGCACCGAATACTTTAAGACATTTTGCAAAACAGCGTTCTAGATGGGCCAGAGGAATGGTAGAAGGTTTAAAAGAAATAAAACCTTGGCATCAACCACAGGTTTATACAAAGTATCTAACAGGAATTAATTTAATGATGTTATATTTAGATTTAGTTTATACTGTATGTTGGTTGCCAGGACTAGTTTTAGCTTTCTTTGGTATAAATTGGATTGTTGGTCCAATGACTTTATTGGTCTTACCGTTAACATTTATTAGCTTTTCGATCCTTTATATGTACCAGAAACATTATGTATTTAAGAATTTGAATTTGAAAATAAGAATAAATAAAGTTGGATTTATTTCTTTTATTCTGATTTACCAAATGATTATGTCACCAGTCTCATTATATGGTTATTTACAAGAGTTTTTTAAATTAAAACGAGTGTGGGAATAAAAAAATCGTATCTAAGATAAATTGATACGATTTTTTTTTTTATTCGTGTTTAAAGGTTTTCTTTTTTTGTGCTATCTAATTTTAATTTTAATTGAATATCTTGGTCAGCGATAATATCGTCATCTTCTGCATTATCTCTAACAACTTTTTGCGTTAAAATTGATCCTACTGCAACTAATAACATCACAGCAATATAGTATCCTTTTTCATTTAGCTCCATATCTGCATTATACAAACCAATACAAAATAAGAATACACCTGCAACTAAAGTAAAATAAGCTAAAATTGTAAATGCTGGTGTGTTTCGTCGTCTGTGCTTCTGCATAAATAATCACTCTCCGTTTTAAGATCTTACCAAAAGTAATATAGACCTTCGAATAATAAATAATTCCAAATCAAAATGAAGTCATATATTACCCAATTCATATTATAAAGGATTTATTAGGATTAGGTAATAAAATTCTAATAAATAAAATAATTATGACATTAAGGCTTTAACTTAGTTTTAGTTTTAATTCATGTTTTTAAAAAGAAGGTATTATCGGTTTGGAAATTTAATAAGTAAAAGGGGCTTAAAGTATTAGGAGTGGGAGATTATGGAACTATTATTTGTGTTTAAAGTTTTTGGCTATCTTTTTCTAGCGATCTTTTTAGGATTCATTTCTATAATGGTTATTAGTTATTTTCAATCTATGAAAAAATTATTAATAGGAATCGATGAAAAGTTAGAATTGATGAATAAAAAATTGAAATAATTTTTTAAAATCTATTCTAAAGTGAGTTCTAAAATAAGTAGTAAATTATTTAAACCAATGCATATGTATTATGGAAAGGGTGTGATCTATTTGGATTATAAGAAATCAGGTATAGGTGGAATTGTATTTGTTGGTTGTATGTTTCTAGGAGGGGGCTTAGGTTCACTGTTTAATGATGCGCACTCAGGATGGTTAATTGGAATGGGAGCGGGTTTTCTTGGGCTAGCCCTTACAAGAATTCTTGTAAAATAAAAAAGAAACCATTAATCAAATCGTGGATTAATGGTTTCTTTTTCATGATAGGAATCGATTTCTAATTTCTTTTGTTGGAATCATACATGTTTCACTTGTTCCAAACATTTTATAACGATATTTAGCAAATAATTTATAGAAAAAATTACGAATGGGTAGTGGAATCACAATTAACAAGTAGAAAACTTTCGGCCAACCTTCAAGCTCTTTTAAAATATTCAGAGCTGCTGTTGACTCAGTCATTATTTTTCCATTTGAAACCAATATGACAGTATCAAGTTTCTTGAGTTCTGGTTTCGTAGATAGTAATTGTTCACCAAATGATGATTGAAGTGACGCAAATCTGAAAAGACCTTTTCGATCGTACTTAATAATCATTTGAACTGCACCATTGCAAAAATTACAAATACCATCAAATAAAATAATTGGATTCTCTTTCACAATTTTTCCCCTTATTTTTTATTCTTGATTCACCATATGGTATGCAACATTACGTAAGTGCTGAAGTAATGGCTCTTTAATTTCTTCGTCTAAATCAACATCATCCATTGCTTTTGCCATGCAATCCAACCAATCATGAGCTAGTTCAATTGTTATTGGAAAAGGCATATGGCGAGCACGCATTCTTGGATGACCTCGTTCCATACTATAATATTGAGGACCACCAAGAAATTGTGTTAAAAATAGTTTTTGTTTACGAGCTGTTTCTTCCCAATCACCTGGGAAAATAATTGCAAGTCTTTCATGCTTTGAAACATATGAATAAAAAGTATCCACAAGCTCTTCTAATTTTTCTTTTCCTATATATTCATACATAGATTGATTTTCATTACTCAATTGTTACTACCTCCAATAATTTTGTAAATTCAAATGAAATTACATTTAAGTAGATAAAATTATTTTATCTTTTTTTAATGTGCCTGAGAAGCAATTAGTTTACCAAGAATTGCACATAAATTTGCTAAAATGAAAGTTCCTATATTTAAGTATACATAAAAAAACCTATTTTTTAATAAAATAGGTTTTTTATTATCAACTAAAAACTAAATTTTATATTCTTAAGCTTGGATTAATGGATCAATATCAATTTTCTTCATTTTAAGTAAGGACTTCAATCTTAAATGAGTAGTCAACATATTTAATCTCTTTTCCCAAATATGATAGGATTATACGTATACGAGTATTTAATATTAGTTAGGTCTTAAAGTAATTGGAGGTGGAGATATGAATCAATGGGCCCCAAAAAGCGGAAGAGTTATTTTACACGTTGATATGAATTCATTTTTTGCATCAGTTGAAATTGCAAATGATCAATCATTAAAAGGTAAACCAGTTGTTGTTGCGGGAAATGAAAAAGAAAGAAGAGGAATCATTGTAACTGCAAGCTACGAAGCTCGTGCATTTGGAATTCGAGCAACAATGCCGTTATGGGAAGCTAGAAAGAAATGCCCTGAGATGATTGTTAAAACCCCTAATCATGAAACCTATCGAAAGGTTTCTAGACAAATCTTTGAAAAATTAGGCTCAATTAGTCCGAAAGTTGAAGTTGCATCAATTGATGAAGGGTATATCGATATTACAGATTGTGATCCCGATTTGGGGCATCCTATCGAAATTGCCGAAATGATTCAATCGATGTTATTAGAGGAACTTGATTTACCTTGCAGTATTGGAATAGGACCTAATAAATTTCTTGCAAAAACGGCATCTGATATGAAAAAGCCACTTGGTATAACAGTTCTTCGGAAAAGAGATGTGCCAACTATCTTATGGCCAAGAAAAGTTGGGGAAATGAATGGAGTTGGAAATAAAACTGAAGAAAAATTGAATGGCATCGGCATCTATACAATTGAGGACTTAGCAAAATGCCAGGAAGATAAAGTCCATGAACTACTTGGTATTAATGGAATATCATTAAGAAACAAAGCGAATGGTAATGATGATCGAGAAGTGGATCCTAGCAGAATGCTTTCCTATAAAACAATCGGTCACTCTACAACTTTTTCATTAGATTTATTTGAAGAGCCAATTATTGTTGAAAAGTTTGAGAGCCTTTCACTTCGTGTTGGTGAAAAATTAAAGAAAAAAGGATTAGTTGCAGATACACTAACGATTACAATGAGATTTGGTGATCGAAAAACGATAAATCGAAGTAAAAAACTAACCGCGCCAATTCAAGAAGGCAAGGATATATTTAGAGAAGCAATTGAACTGTGGAAGAAACATTGGAATGGTGAAGCACTACGCCTCATTGGTGTGACGGCATCTCAGTTGAATCCTAAAGATGAAGTTTCAAAACAACTTGACCTCTTTTCGTTTGAGAAAGATGCGAAACAAGAACCATTAATTGAGACATTGCATAAATTACAAAGTAAATTTGGGAAAGATATAATCGGACTTGGAAGACAAAAAAAGAAGAAAATCGATCGAAATAATATTTTAGATATTTTGAAGTCAACAGAATAAAAAGCATTACTTAAAAGGGGACCTTTCATAAGAGAGGTCCTCTTTTAAGTTCATGCTATCTGTATGAAGTTAGTAAGAAAACTCATTTTTTAGATATTTAGTAGGGAAAATTACAAATTTTGTCGAAGTGAATAGAAGGGAACAAATAATGCGTTTAAATATAAGTGTTTATTCAAGTAAAAACTTATCTGAAACATAGGAGGAATCATCATGATTTCGAAAATGAAAGTGCTACAACCGAAGTATTCTTCTCAAAGAAATGTTGTATTCGCAAAAAATGGAATGGTTGCTACATCACAACCTTTGGCTGCTCAAGCGGGATTAGATATCTTGAAAAAAGGCGGTAATGCTGTTGATGCAGCTATTGCTACAGCAGCATGTTTGACAGTAGTCGAACCTACTTCAAATGGAATCGGTGGGGATGCATTTGCTTTAGTATGGATGAAAGAAAAACTATATGGACTAGATTCGAGTGGCCCGGCACCCCAAAATGTATCCATTGAAGCTTTGAAAACATTAGGATATGAAAAGATGCCTAAATTTGGTTGGATTCCCGTAACCGTACCGGGAGCACCAGCAGCTTGGGTAGAGTTATCTAAGCGTTTCGGAAATTTAACATTAAAGGAAGTTTTACAGCCAGCTATTGACTATGCGCGAAATGGGTACCCGATCTCACCGACTTTAGGGAAGTTTTGGAAAAGAGCGTATGAAATCTATAAGAAGGAACTAAAATCTGAAGAATTTGAAGCATGGTTTGAAACGTTTGCCCCAAAAGGTCGTGCGCCTGAAGTAGGTGAAATTTGGTCTTCTTTGGATCATGCTAATACATTAGAAAAAATCGCTGAAACAAATGGAGAAGCTTTTTATCAAGGAGAAATAGCTGATAAAATAGTTGCTTCTTCGAATAAATATGGAGGTTTTTTATCGAAAGATGATTTAACCAATTTTAAACCAGAATGGGTAAATCCAATTAGTGTAAATTATAGAGGGTACGATGTTTGGGAAATACCACCTAACGGTCAAGGAATCGTAGCTTTAATGGCATTAAATATTTTAAAAAATGATGAATTTATCGAGAAAGAAACAGTTACGACATATCATAAACAATTAGAAGCAATGAAATTAGCCTTCTCTTGCGGTAAGGAATATGTTACTGATCCAAACTATATGAAGGTTACTGTTGAAGAACTTTTAAGTGAAAAGTATGGAAAAGAAAGATATTCAGAGATTAAAGAAACAGCGAATTTACCACATCCAGGGAAACCATCGAGCGGAGGTACAGTTTACCTTGCAACTGCTGATGGTGAAGGGAACATGGTATCATTTATACAAAGTAATTATATGGGCTTTGGCTCTGGTATTGTTGTCCCAGGTACAGGAATTGGAATGCAAAATAGAGGGCATGATTTTAGTTTGAATGCTGATGATGCTAATGCACTAATTGGAGACAAGAAAACATATCATACGATTATTCCAGGATTTGTAACTAAAAATAATGAAGCAATTGGTCCATTTGGTGTGATGGGTGGATATATGCAACCTCAAGGTCATGTACAAGTAATTATGAATAGTATCGATTTTCATTTAAATCCACAGGAAGCACTAGATGCACCAAGATGGCAATGGATTGAAGGGAAAACGATTGAAGTTGAACAAAGTTTTTCAAATGAAATTGTTGAAGAATTAGTAAAAAAGGGTCATGAGATAAAAATTGCTTCAGATAATGGTAGTTTTGGAAGAGGACAAATTATTTGGAAAAATAATGAAACTGGCGTATTAATGGGTGGTACAGAATCAAGAACAGATGGTAGTATCGCTAGTTGGTAAATTTGAAAAGGACTTGATTGAATGAAACAAAAGGATATATTTATAGCATTTTTTCGTAGTAGTATTCTTGGTTATGGTGGCGGACCGTCAACTATTCCTTTAATCTACAAAGAAGTGGTAGACACATTTGATTGGATGAAAGGAGAAGAATTTACTGAAGTATTAGCAATAGGAAATATGCTTCCGGGTCCAATTAATACAAAATTAGCGGGGTATATTGGATACCGAGTTGGTGGAATTCTTGGCATGATTACAGCGATTATTGCGACCGTTTTACCAACAATAATCTTAATGATCATTCTATTAACTTCATTATCTTCATTTAAGGATATAAAATGGGTGAATGGGATGAAAGAATCAATTGTCCCAGTTGTAGGCGTAATGCTTGGCGTTTTAACATGGCAATTTTATAAAAGTGCAAAAAGTGGACTAAAAACACCAACAATCATTATTCATCTAATTGTGGGACTTGTACTTATTCGATTTTTACATATACATCCTGGGATCGTTATTGCAGCTCTACTATTGTTTGCCATTATACAGCCTGTAAAATCAACTTCCTCAAATGATTATCAACTAAAAAAGGGGAAAGTATGATGATTTATTGGAAACTTTTTATTTCGTTTTTAATTACTAATTTATTAGGTTATGGAGGCGGTCCAGCAACAATTCCCCTTATCCAAAATGACGTAGTTAGCAGACATCATTGGTTAACTCAACAAGAGTTTCATGAAGCTTTTGCGATGGGAAACTCGTTACCAGGCCCTATTGCTACTAAAATGGCAGGTTTTATCGGTTATAATGTTGGTGGAATATACGGTTCATTTATTGCTGTTTTTGCGACAGTTGTTCCTTCTTTAATTTTAATGATCGTATTAATGGGGATTCTTTATAAAAATCGAGAATCAATTCGAGTTAAACGAATGACCTCGTATGTAAAGCCAACAATCGTTGTTTTATTAGGATTACTTACATTTGAATCTTTTGATGATTCGATTCATCAATCTGGTATGATACAAGTCATTTTTATAGCAGCATGTACATTTTTTCTAATGGAAAAATTAAAAATTCATCCTGCAATTATTGTACTTGGCGCGTTAGTTTATGGTGCAATCAACCTTTAAAAACCAAAATCAATGATTTTGGTTTTTATTTTCGAAATCAAATATTAGAATATTTAAATTTTTATGTGATATGATGCTACTGATGACATACAGTTATAAAACTAAATTAATAGTATTGGAGAAATACTTTGCATTACATTGTCATTTTAGTTTAAAGGGGAGGAATTTTATATGGAAATTAAAAATCCAGCTTTTAACTATGATAAACAGGGACAGGATTATTCAGGTCATCGAAAAACTGATCCTAGAATTGCTAAATTTGTCTATGATGCACTTGGCGCTGCTAAAACCGTTTTAAATGTTGGAGCAGGTGCAGGGTCATACGAACCTGAGGATAAATACGTTGTTGCTGTTGAACCTTCAGTCGTTATGAGATCACAGAGACAACAAATGAATAAAGTGCCAGCAATTAATGGGAAAGCCGATTCACTACCATTTGACGATAATTCTTTTGATGCTTCGATGGCTATGGTCACCATTCATCATTGGCCAGATATAAAAAAGGGATTAAATGAACTTAGAAGGGTGACCAGAAATCAAGTACTCATTTTAACGTTTGACCCTGAAAGTTTAGATCATTTTTGGAATGCTCAATATTTTCCTGAACTAATTGAAGTTGAGAAATTAAGATATCCCAAAATTGGCTATATTACTGAAACAATTGGTGGAAATTGTGAAGTTTTACAAATACCCGTACCTTTGGATTGTCTAGATGGTTTTCAAGAAGCATTTTACGGTAGACCAGAGGCATTTCTATCTAAAGAAATTCGGAATTCTCAATCTGCTTGGGGATTTTTACAGGAAGGTGTAGAAGAAAGACTCGTTAAAAATTTAGAAGACGACTTAAAATCTGGCGAGTGGGATCGAAAATTTGGGGACTATCGAACACAACCAAGTTTTACATGTGCGCTTAGATTAATTATTGCTAAACCTTAGCAAAAAAACCAATTAATTCATTTGAATTAATTGGTTTCGTCATCTTCTTTTCTTTCTTCATAATCCTTATCAAACCAAAGTGGATCGGTATTATCGATATCACCATTGTAATTAATAAGAATTTCTTCTCCAGCTTTTATGTCTTTATAAGCATAAAAGTCGAAAGTGTGATTATCAAAATTAATTTCGTAAGTTGCATTTGCATCATATGAATGGTTAAATAGCATACCATAACCTAAAAGCATTGCAGTATGATTTATCCCATATTCAAATGCATAGTCAGCAAGCAATGTTTTTTCGATGTGTTCATGTTGATCGTTTGGATAAGCAATAACTGGAGCCTCATGTAATAGTTCACCTTTTGCAATGTCACGTTTTGCAAAAACACCACGATTAAATTCTCCGTCACTTAAAGTAGAAGTTTTTATCTCTATCATAATTTACACCTTTAATTCTCTCTATGAAGTCTTTATAAATAGTTTGCCATTAATTAAGGAAGAATGCAATTTTTATTATTTTGGCTAAATGTTACTTACTTTATTTAACTGACTGGCAATTTAGTTCAATAAGAAAAGGATACTATGCAGAACAATAGAATATAGTAGGAACAACAATTAAAGAGTCTTTGGAGGCATTGAAATGGTATTTTGGATTTCTACTGTTGGAGGTATTTTAGCGTTTAGTTCTTGGGTTTGGTACTATGCATCATTAGGAAAAAGAATTCATCAAGAAGAAAAAGAGGCTGGTAAAGACTTAACCTATGAGATCAATCCATTTACAGGTTCAGCAAAAACTTCATCCAACCAAATAAAAAAATGAGTACTAGATCATTAAAAGTTGTACAACGAACACACACTTTAGTTGTATAACCAGTGGCTGCTTCGGCAGCCTATTTTTTATGTACTAACTGGCAGGAAAGTCTACCGATAAGAAGAGATATCTCTTACAAAAACAAAAATTCACAGACATTTACATACAATCTCTCTATCATATTTTGAGAATAGTAACCGCAATTATTGTAAAACCTACTTTTATTCAATAAGAAAGGAGCATTCACATTGGAGAAGACTGCTGAACAATTATTTCTACGCGAATTTACGATTATTGATGACCTTTTAGAATATTGCTCGCAGTCAAGTGATTTTTGTGAATATCCTTTAAATAGTAATTCGTCTATTTATATTAGCTACTTTAAGACTTTGATAGATGAAAACAAAGTACATGAATATTTAACTTCTACCATACAAGAAAATAGAAATAAGATTAAGCAATTAGAGGACATTTTAAATTACATTCCTGTTGAAGGAACAAGTATTTCATCAAACTTAAATGAAATCAAAGACAGATTGCTCCATGGTAGCATCTTAATAAGATTTAAATATAGTAATCAAATAGGAATCATAGTTGACCTATTGAGTGAAGTCCAAGGTAACCGAACTCAAAATGATGCAGAAAATGAATATAGTGTTATTGGTCCTAAGTTAGGTTTTGTCGAGAATATCGATACAAATTTAAATTTATTAAGAAGAAGTCTATATATTCCCAATCTTAAATTTGAAGAGTTTATTGTTGGTACGACTTCTAAATCAAGAGTAATAATTGCATATATTGATGGCATTACGAATCCTGAACATGTTTATACTGCAAGACAAAGAATTAAAGATGCCGATTTTGACTTAATTTGTGACAGTGCCATATTAGATCAGTTAATTACTGATAATTCAAATACTCCTTTCCCTCTCTTTATGTCTACGGAAAGGGTAGATCGAGCTGTGTATTGTTTATTGAATGGACAAATTGCAATATTGAGTAGTGGTTCGCCATACGTTATTGCTGCTCCTACAACCATTTTTGATTTTTTTGTTTCACCAGAGGACTATCTTTTACCGTGGGTTTTAGGTTCGTTTTTCAGGATTATTCGTTTTTTTGGTGTTGCATTTTCTATAACAGCAACTCCTTTGTATGTCGCGATATTAACATATCATCTGGCAATAATCCCTAAGGATATGTTAGGTCCAATCATTAATTCAAGAGCGAATGTACCTTTTCCACCATTTTTAGAGGCTATTATCTTGGAATTTATTATCGAACTATTGCGGGAGGCGGGAGCACGACTTCCAACAAAAGTTGGACAGACACTTGGTATAGTTGGTGGGATAGTTATAGGACAGGCGGCTGTTCAAGCTGCACTAACAAGTAATATTTTATTAATAATTGTAGCTCTTTCTGCGTTGTCTTCTTTTACTACTCCTACTTTTAAGATGTCTAATACAATACGTTTTTTAAGATTCCCACTTATTTTATGTGCTTCTCTTTGGGGTGGATTTGGAATTACAGCCGGGCTCTTAGTCTTATATGTACATACACTTCGATTAAAATCACTAGGCATCCCATACTTAGCTCCTGTGTTTCCTTTTAGATATAAGGAATTTTCTGATGGATTTATTAGATCATCTTTGCCATATCTCAACCGACGTAGAAGTTTTTTTAGACCAATTGCTTTATCAAGATTTAAAAAGAATGTTGATAAAAATGATATAGGTGATCACTTTAATAATGAATAGTACTACATGAAAAATTGGGGTAATTAAATGAAAAAAATAGTATTGTTATTATTTCTTATTTGTTTCAGTACTGGCTGCTCCAGGGAAAGAATTGTAGATCAGCTAAAAATAATACAAAATATTGGATATGATATAAAAGGCGACAAAATTGTTGGTTGTGCTTCATATCCTATTTATGTTGAATCAATGAAGTCTCTTCCAAAAAATTTATATACTTCTGAGTCTAAAACAGTGTTTGGAATCTTTACAAACTTTACAAAACAATCGCCTTTTGAAATTGATATTTCTAAAACACGATCAATTCTTATTAGTAAAGAATTTGCTATGAAAGAAACAGCAAATTTATTAGTCAATCTATTGGGAGATCCCATTATAGGCACAAATACTACAGTTTTATTTTCAAAGCAACCACCTAGCGACATACTGACAGAGGGAATGAAATATCCACCTTATCATATTTCTAATATCCTTGAACAAAATATGAAGTTCGGAAATACACCAACTTCAAATTTACATATGTTATTGTTTCAAAGATTTGCAGAAGGCCAGGATATGTATTTACCTATAGTTGAATTAAGTGAAGATAAATTAATTGAAAGTAATGGAACTTATATTTTTAAAGAGGACAAACCGGCAATTGAAATAGATAATAAGGAATCATTACTACTAAAGCTTCTTATGGATAAAGTTAATCAAAATAGTACATATGAATTTACTAATGAGAATAACGAGAACATCTTTTTAAAATTTCTATTTGGGAATAAGGATTTAACGATATCAAATATAAAAGATAATCCAACTGTAAATTTTCAATTAACACTTAAAATTTATTTAAAGGAATATCCACAGTATATTGACATTTCAAACAGTAAAAATGTGGAAAGAATAAATACAGAAGTGGAAAAAAGCTTAACTAATGAGTTTAATAAATTACTAATAAAGTTTAGGGATAATGGTGTCGATCCTGTAGGGATTGGAGAAATTTTCAGAGGGAAACAAAGAAATTGGGAAAAAAATCAATTTTATAAAGAAACATACCCTACTTTAAAATTTAAGGTGAAAACGAAAGTAGATATATTGCAGTCAGGAAGTGGTAAATAGTGAATGATAAAATGAAAGATAGTTTTTTAGTTTCTACATTTTTTACTTTTTTCCTTATCACTTCATCTCAGACAGGTGTAGGACTTTTAAGCTTCCAAAATACAATTGGAAAAATTGCCGGTCATGACTCTTGGATATCAGTGCTTGTCACTGGCCTATCACTGCATATAGTTCTATGGATGATTTACAAATTATTAACTGATTCCACTAATGATATTATCTCTATACATGCATATTGCTTCGGAAAATTCATAGGTAATTTTCTTTCATTTTTATTAGCCTGTTACTTCCTAGTACTTGCGTTAGTAGTGTTTTGTAATTATATCCTTATTCTACATGTATGGGCATTCCCAAATATGAAAGTATGGGAATTAGGACTTTTTATTTCATTTATCATTTATTATATTGTTTCAGGTGGATTTAGAGTGTTAACTGGAGTAAGTTTTTTAGGAACCATCATTCCAGTACTCCTATTTTCAGTTTTCCTTTTTTTTCCTGTACAATATGCTAAATTCAATAATTTGCTTCCTGTATTTAATCTTTCACTAGTAGACTTAATTAAGTCTTCCAAAGTAAGTTGTATTTTGTTTATTGGCTTTGAGTCAATACTGGTCTATTTTCCTCTTATTAAGAATGCAAAAAAATCTGCAAAATGGGCTCACCTTGGTGTACTTTATACGACAATCTTATATACCCTGGTGGCTATATTAAGCATACTCTTCTTTAGTCAAGGTCAATTACTTCATAATGCTTGGCCAACTTTAGTCATGACCAAAATAATTGAGTTTCCGTTTATTGAAAGATTTGAAAACATTTTTATTTTTTCATGGTTATTTGTTGTAGTACCAACAATGTGCATACCAATCTGGTGTACAACTCGAATTGTAAAAAAAATAGGTAAAGTGAAACCACGAATACCATTAGTCATTTCAATAGTAACAATGATAATTGTTTCATATTTTCTCGATACACCTTCTAAAGTTCAGTTGTTTAGTAAAAGTGTAACGAATATAGGATTTTATTTTATGGTTGGTTATATTCCTGCATTATTCTTTCTTACTTTCATTATTAGAAGACTTAAAAAAATAGTGGTTTAAAATTAAATAGAAAACAACCTTAAGTTTATAGTTAAGGGTGTTTTTTTTAGGCTCTTTTCTAAAAGATTGTTGTTTTTAAAACTAACTGTAAGTCTTGAAGATGATTGGAACGGAAGGTGCGAGACTCCTGTGGGAGTAGCGGGACAGATGAGACCCCGCAGGCTAGCCGAGGAGGCTCATCGCACGCCCCACGGAAAGCGAGCATCCTGGAGTGGAAATCGACGAATTACTATTTAAATAGCAACAAGGTTTACGAAAACAGCCTTTTTTTTAAGTAGCAAATTTGTTCTAAAATTAATCTGACTATTTTAAAAGGATATTAATAAAATAATACGAATAATCAATGTGAATGAATAAATTTTGAAACAAAAGAAGGGTGTATATGTGAAATATAAAAACGTTCTTATATTGTTCTCGATCATTATAGGCATTATTTTAGGTTTTCATTTTAGTAAAATAAGTAAGATAAGTAAGATTAAAACTATTACATATCAAAGCTTAACAGAATATGAGAAAGTTGATGTCATTAAAGATAGTGTGAGCATAAAAAAAATTCAATATTTACCTACTTATGCTACTATTAAAGACGAAAAATATAGTAATGAAAATCTTTATTCAGTGACTTTTAAAACAAAGAGCAATCAAGAGGATTTTGTATACTTTGTGGATAGTAAAAAAGAGAAAGTAATAGGGGTAATAATGAGAAAATAATTAATAACTTTATTAGAGAAATGTTTAAAAATTTTATATCTTCTTTTCGAACTAACGCATTCGTTATTTAGACAACACTGAATTTTGATTTCTGAAATACCCTAAAAAGATTAAACTTCCTTGTTCAACTAACACATACTTTGGTTGAACAAGGAAGTTTATAGGGAATTGTAGAATATTAAAATACAGTCAATATTATCGGTTTCTCAGCTTAAGTAACCAATTTGTGAGGAGTGACAACGAATGCGTATCGAAAAAGAGAAAATATACCCTAATTGCCCAATTATCACAAGAACTGTAGAGGTTGGCGGTCTTACGAAAACGCAGCTTATCCAAAAATTGCAACAATACTCAGTCTTGATGAATGAGTCTGCAGAAAGGCTATTAGCTGATGATAAATTTACGACATCTGATACAAAGTACAGCCTGCAGACCGTGGAACTAACTGTTTGTGATCTGGGCTTTCCTGATGGGGCTACTACGAGTCAGATTTTTAATAGAGCGAGTGATCTTGGATTGGAATTGTGTCCGGTTGAGTTAGGACCTTATCTAAGACTGGAGTATCTTGATCAGCCTGAAGGTTATTCAGGGAATCCTATAAAGCGACATCAAGCTCCTTCAGGCTCAATCACAATAGCATCGAAGATACTTATTGAAGATTATGATTTTCCAAAAGGGTTTTATCTTAGACGAATTGAGGGCGAGTTGTGGCTGCGAGGTTATCGTGCTGATCATCTTCACGTTTGGAATCCTGATGACCATTTGATCTTTTGTCGAACGTAATAGACCTTGAAGTAATGATAAATTACCTGATTTGAAAAAATGAGAGCTAACAAACCAAACCACTAATGGAAAGCTTTAGTCAATTTTACGAAATAATTTAGTTAAAAAGCTTACGTTCCAATCGTATTAGTTCCGAAAGTAAGATGATAAGTTTGAAAATTGTTAGAAAAAGTTTGATCCACTTTTTTTCAATTAAAGGGTGCGTTAGTAGAAAAAAACTCTGGAGTTGAGAAATCAGTTCACTATTTATCAATCTGGTAGGTTACTCATTGGAAATTGAAAAGAAGTGTAAAAAGGCTGTCTAATTTCAGATAGCCTTTTTACACTTCAATATTTCAATATTTTACTTTTACTGTCCGTATAATTATGTTAATGGGGCTATTTTCAAAAGGTAAGTTCACTTTTTAAAGGAGAAAATTAAATACCTTTCGATTTTTCACTTCCATTTCGACACCAATTTGCAAAGTGATCACAGTTGTTTGTGATAAGATTGTATTCATTTTCATTAATTCTTTCCATAGCTCTATTAATGACAGTTTCTATAGGATATAGTAATGGACTATTTTCTTTTCTAATAAGGACTTTAAAAACCCTACAATATTTTTTAAACACTTTTATATCTTCAACTTTTACACCCTTATTTCGGTAGTGTATTACTTTTTGGTTGCCTAGATAAATTCCATGGTGTGTATATACTCCTCTACGAACAACAATATGATCGCCACGAGATAAATCCAAAACATCGTATTCTAGTTCAAGTTTCTTGTATAGTAGTCTAGCTTTTTTTGAAATCTTTTGCTTTTTAGGAACTGGCATAAAAACATTAGCAATTGATTTTCCAATACGATCAGTTGTTTCTATCACATTTCCAAGAAAAGGATTTTCATTTTTAATTGCATCTTTTATATCGTTTCTCAATATTTTAAAATCCTTTTTAGTTTCTTCATGTATATCTTTATGTTTCGTTGGTCTGCATTCAATAATCCATTTAATACCTTCGATTACACTCACTATAATTCTCCTTATTTTTATAAACTTTATAAAGGTTTGGGTCGTTATATTAATTACAATGATATAAAAAAAGTATAGAAATAGAAACGTTTTAGTTAATAATTCTTTTTTGAAAATAATGTATTTGAAGAGAATAAATTCCAACCCATACTATTTTTCAAAATGAATGATTGAAACTTTATTAAAAACTAACAGAGAAAGAACATATTAATTTAGGGTAAAGTATATAAATTAAAAGTAACAGGATGATTTAAAGAAGGGAGGACTATGTCCTCCTTTTTCAATTGGTTCCATAAAACTCCAAAATGAAAACTAAAAAATGAATAGTTCATATCAATGATTAAAAATAGGAGTGGCACTTAATCAACAAAATGACAGATTAGTTGAAAATGAAGATATGATAATTGTGGAAGCAAACGCTAATGGATTGTTGATTTGCAGTCGTTTATTTGAAGCCTTAGTCATAAACTATTTTTAAGGATTAACCTGATTAATTCCATAAAAAAGGAGCGTAATGATGAGAAACGGAAGTATTAATCAAGATAGCGGAAATGTGCCACAACCTATCCGAAGTGATGGAGCTGGAGCAATTGACTCCGGCCCTCGAAATATTATGCGTGATTTGCAAAATCCTGATATGCTCGTCCCTCCAAATACAGATGCGGGATTGGTTCCAAACTTAAAATTCTCATTCTCAGATACTTCAATGACATTAAATCATGGTGGATGGTCCCGGGAAATCACCGTTAGGGAACTTCCCATAGCGACGACTCTAGCAGGAGTAAATATGTGCTTAACTGCTGGCGGAGTACGTGAACTCCATTGGCATAAAGAAGCAGAATGGTCTTATATGTTGTTAGGACGGGCACGGATAACCTCAGTTGACCAACAAGGACGAAATTTCATTGCGGACGTTGGCCCAGGTGATCTTTGGTATTTTCCTCCGGGGATTCCACATTCGATTCAAGGTTTGGAGCATTGTGAATTTTTACTCGTCTTTGATGACGGAAATTTTACCGATTTATCCACCTTATCAATTTCTGATTGGTTTGCACATACGCCAAAAGATGTTCTGTCGGCCAATTTTGGTGTACCAGAAAGTGCTTTTAACTCTATTCCTTCAGATCAGGTATATATTTATCAAGGAGATATACCTGGATCGCTTGAAAGTCAGGAAGTCCAGTCGCCCTACGGAGAGGTTCCTCTAAGCTTCAAGTACGAGTTATTGAAACAAACACCAATTAAAACGCCTGGTGGTAGTGTAAGAATTGTAGACTCTACTAACTTTCCCATTTCAAGAACAATCTCAGCGGCACTTGTCGAGATTGAGCCGGGTGGAATGAGAGAACTTCATTGGCATCCAAATAATGACGAGTGGCAGTATTATCTCACTGGACAAGGGAGAATGACTGTATTTATGGGAAACGGTGCAGCACGTACATTTGATTATAGAGCTGGAGATGTCGGATATGTTCCCTTTGCAACTGGACACTATATTCAAAACACCGGTACCGAAACGTTATGGTTTTTAGAAATGTTCAAAAGCGATCGTTTTGAAGATGTATCGCTGAATCAATGGATGGCACTGACTCCTAAGGAATTAGTTCAAAGTAACTTAAATGTTGGATCGGAATTGCTCGATTCTTTGCGCAAGGAGAAATGGCCTGTTGTAAAATATCCAGGGTTTTCTTACTTCCAAAAAAACAGGTAGATAAGTTTAAAGATAATTTACAAGTTATGGAAAATAAAATTATTTTTCATTTAATAGTTACAAAACGATGGGCTGCTTCGGTAGTCCATTTTTTTCTGGACAAGGGATTTGGAAATTAGTGTCGAATAGTAGAGTAAATGGAAAATTTTGGATGAAAAAATATGGCTAAGAATTTGTATTTGAAAATTTGATAGCTTACTATCTCTTTTTAAAAGGGGAAATAATGCCATAAAACAACTCCAAGTTATTCAAATATCTGGTTTGTTAACCACATAGTGAAAGAACGACACATTTAATAGTTATAACTAATTTATTAGCTTGTTCCATATTGTTGTTAGTGTTTCACATATTTAAGGTCTAATTAAAAAATAAATTCAGGAGGGTGAAGTAGGAATGTTAAGTTTTGTTGGAGGTCTATTGTTTTTAATTCCAGTGTTAATCATAGCTGTTATTGGAGGTGTAGGATACTTTTTTTGGATCAGATATCGTTACCGAACAGCAAAGTCCAATCAAGCGTTAATTATTACAGGTCCGAAGTTAGGTGATCCTGAGAAAGAAACGAATATCTTTACAGATCAAGAAGGACGTTCAATGAAGATTATTAGAGGTGGAGGATACCGTTTAAGACGCTTCCAAACATCAACACCTGTTAATCTTACATCCTTTCAATTAAAGTTATCGACTCCAAGAGTGTATACAAATGGAGGCGTTCCAATTGTTGCTGATGCAGTAGCGATGGTTAAGGTCGCGGATACATTAAATGGTATTGCAAACTATGCAGAACAGTTTTTAGGTAAGAAACAAGAAGAGATTGAAGCTGAAATCATAGAGGTGCTTGGAAGTAATCTCCGTGCGATTCTTTCTAAAATGACTGTAGAAGATATTAATAGCAACCGAGAGAAATTCAATCAGGATGTATCAGAAGTTGCCCAAAAGCAGTTAGACTTAATGGGTTTTAAAATTACGTCATTAGGCCTTACAGATTTACGTGACGCGGATGAGGAGAATGGCTACTTAAAAAACTTAGGTAGACCACGTATTGCTGAGGTTCGTAAGCTAGCAGAAATCGCTGAAGCAAATAGTGAGCGTGAAACTCGTATACATATAGCACAGACTGACCAAGAAACCAAAGAAGAAGAATACAAACGTCAAATTGCAATTGCAGAATCTAAAAAGGAGAAGGATATTAAAGACGCAGCCTTTAAAGAGGAAACCGAACGTGCTCGTGCAAAATCAGAACAGTCTTACGAATTAGAAAAAGCTAAACTAGCGAAAGAAGTAAAAGAAGAGGAATTACTACTTAAATTCCTAGAAAGAGAACGTGCAGTTAAGCTAGAGGAAGAGGAAAGTAAAGTTCGTAAAACAAAAGCAGATGCAGAATACTATGAAACTACTCGTAAAGCAGAAGCAGAAGCTCGTAAAGCTGAGATTGATGGAGAAGCGAAAGCCAAGATTCGTAGGGAAGAAGGTTCTGCCGAAGCGGATGTTATACGTGAACGCGGTAAAGCAGAAGCAGAATCTCGTAAGTTATTAGCTGAAGCGACAGAAAAACACGGTGAAGTTATTATCACTGAAAAATTAATCGAAATGCTCCCTATTTTTGCTGAAAAAATTGCACAACCATTAAACAATATTGAATCAGTTAAGATTATTGATTCAGGTAATGGACAGGGGATCCCTTCTTTCGGTAAGAGCATTACAAAAACAATGGTTGAAATGCAAGAGCCTTTAAAAGAAATAACAGGTATTGATGTAGCAGAATTGTTAAAGTCCTATGTATCTAGGTCCAATGGTTATATAAATCACACTGTCTTACCTGAGAATAGATCAGAGAATGGCAAGACTGATGAAACGAATTTAATCGTTTAAAAAATATTGAGTTACCAAGTGCAAACTGGATTGCTAATATTATTTACTAATTCGTTAGTTCTACAACAATAACTATAACAATAAAAAAAGCCTGATTACTCTATTTTAATTTTAGAGAAACAGGCTCTTTTTTTTTAGTATTAAGAACTAAATACATTAGTTAAACGTCATAGTTTTCTTTTTCAATGCTCAATAATTCTTTCATGAAGTTAAGGTTAAACATATGTCTTTCTTTTCGTTTACTATGTCTTGTAATTTTTATTAAATTTTCATAGTAAACAATTTCTTCTTCAATTGACTTAATTACATTTGCTCGATATTCCTTAATTTCTTGTTCTGTCATTTATTTTTCTCCTTTATTCGAATTTTAATAATTTAATTATATCACTTTTATCACATCTATTTGAATAACAGTGAACTGCTTCGTAACTCATTGTTATTGTGCTCAATATTAGTTTTTTTTAATAAGAGTTAAAGGATTAATTAGCAAATACCTTTGACAATTGACCCTAATTGAAAGGAATAGAGTTTAGAATAGATTTAACCTATGAAATGATAAGAGATTGTATATTTTAAACGAATAATATGTTTTTCTTATGTTACTGCGCATGTGATAGTTCAATAAATTATTTATTTTATATCTTATAAAATAGTATAACTATTTCCAGAAAGACATAAATAAATCATCATAACTATTTCCTATAAAGGTCACACTAAGATTAAAGGAGTGAGATCTATTGACGGACCGATTTGAAGAAGCATATGAACAATATAAAGCGATCAGTGGGCAAGGAAGTGAGTATGAGCAAGTCGGAAATGATTTCGAGCAAGAGCACATTGTAGCGGTGCGAAAAAATGGTGATGGCGACCTCATCGCATTTCAAACAAATCAAAATAGAGAGTTGGATTACCTTCAAGCATTAGAGGAGATCAAACAAAGGAAGCTCGCAAATTTAGACATCATTCATAAATACGGGCGAGAGATCATTCGAAGCGAACCAGACGGTATTCCTGAGAACAATTTAAGTAACTTACCAGAGTTTTAAGCGACCATGACTGGTCGTTTTTTTTGTGCCAAGTAAATTTCTTTTAAACTAAAAAGAGTTTAGTCTTATAGTATTAAGAAGTTTCAAGATTAATCTATTAAATGAATAATACAGCAGGATTCTATATACTTGATGATAAGAGAATAAAACAAATACTTACTGTCAAAAATATAATTTACATGACACTAATGAGTGTCCTATAATAAAGACACTAATTGGTGTCCTATTTGTGAAGGGGGGGTGCTTTTGAACGAGAAAAATCAAGAGCGTGATGTTTTTGTAGCTATTGCAGATCCTACAAGACGGAAATTGCTACGATTGTTAGCAGATGAAGAAGAGTTACCACTTTACGAATTAACCGTTCAATTTCAAATGGGGCGAACTGCTGTTTCTAAACATTTGGCTATCCTTAGAGAAGCTGGTCTAGTTGCTGATCGTAAAGTTGGTAGAGAAACAAGGTTTAGACTAAATGCAGCTCCCCTACAGGAAATTAAAGATTGGGTATCTTTTTACAAAGGATTTAATCGATAGATACAAATGAATAAGATTACGAAATAAGGCGCATTTCAGTTGTAGGAATTGTGCTCTTTTTTTATGGAAAGGCGGTATTTCTTAAACAAATTCCTGTCGTTCTAAGCACATAGTTTAAAAAGTAAAGCACTTTTTCATCGCAATAACGTGAAATCGAAAGGAAGGATTGCTTCGATAGTCTATTTTTTGTACAAATTGGCAGAATAGTTATAACGAGTGGTGATGAATCTACTGGTTGGTTAAAAAATCACCAATTACTAAATAATGAAGATTGTAAGATTATTTTTATTTGTGCAAGAAAATACCGGAATGTATGTGCACTTAACTTTAAAAATTTTAACGACTTCACCAAACGTGAGTACTAGAAAGCTTTCATAAATTATACTCTTGACTTAGAGTTCACTCTAATCAGTATAATCAACTCATAGATTTTCATTTGAGAAGTATGAGAGTGTGTAAAGCGTCATTCTTTTAAAAAGGACAATACAGAAGGAAAATGTGATTTAGATGGGTCTATATTTTGCGATTCAACCTGTGTGAACAATGTTTTCTTCTATAATTTATTTAGTTTAAATAAAGCGACAGAAGAATAAAATTGACAAATTATAATCTAAAAAAGATGGGAGTCAGATATTTATGGAGCAATCGAATAAAGCGTTTAGCGACGCATTAGTAAAATCGTTAAGAGGAGAACGAGGTCACCTTCCCATCAAGAATGCTTTGTTGGATATAGACGCGGTGTTAGCGGGGAAACGTAGAGAGGAACTGCCATATTCCATTTATCAATTAGTGAAACACATGATCTATTGGCAAGATTTTCTCTTATTATTTACTCAGGGGGAGAAGCCTACATTGCCTACCAATGTGAAAGAGAGCTGGCCAGAAGAAGAATGCCCGACTAGTGAGGAAGAATGGCAACAGATTATTCAGCATTTTCTTCAGGGGATTGAACAGGCATGTTCGATTGCCCAAACTGTTCAATTGGACAAACCATTAGAGAAATGGCCTGGCGAAACACCGGGCGGTGTGCTGCGCAATATTGCATCCCACAATTCCTACCATCTAGGTGAAATTGTGCTGATTCGCAGATTATTCAGTGCTTGGCCTCCACCAACCGGCGGATATCCAGCTTAAACAGGGTTATTGGTTGAATCATCGCTTTTCAAGTGATGTAATATTAACTATCGTTAGGATCGTAAGAGGATTTTGGGACAATGGAAATGGTTGCAAGAAGTGTAGATTACGATAGTTTGAAGTGACACTGCCTTTAAAAAGGGTGGTGTTTTTTTTTGCTTGTGTTAGGTTCTTGACCTATAGATCTACAGTAGAGAAATTCGGTATGGTTTTTAGATTACTCTATATCGGAGTTTTATTTTCTACAATTTCAATTTTGAACCATTACTATTTAAGAACTTTATTTTTTCAGTAACTAGCATTGAAAAAGCAAAAGGATTCTATTTCTAGGAAATGCATAACTTAAAAAACTTAATGTAATTAATTTTTTTAAGTTAATTTGTGGATTAATTGATAATGATCTTATATAATGAGTTTCAGGATAATCATTTGGTTAGGAAATGTATAAAGGAGATTTAAACTATGTATCAAGAACAAAGGCTAACTTTGATAAGAAATCATTTGTCTTCTAATAAAAGTATTACGTTAGAAGAAATATGTGAAACGCTTAGTGTTTCTAAGGATACGGCAAGAAGAGATCTTGTAAAACTAGAAGAACGTGGTGAAATTATTAGGATAAAGGGAGGAGCGACTCTTCCATCGGCCAATCGCAATTTAATCGATTACAAAGAACGAACTGTGACCGCAGGCAAAGAACGAATTGCACAAAGAGCGACATTACTTATTCACGATCATTATGATTTGTTAATGGATGCAACTTCAACTGGTGCACTTATGGCTAAATTCATGGGAAACAAACAGGTTAATGTGATCACAAACTCAATAGATATAGTTGATTTATTAGGTGAGCATACAGATATTCCAACTTTCTTGCTGCCTGGTAAGTTCAATAGAAAAAATAGGAATCTAACCGGTCCAAGAACAATTGAGACATTGAATGACTTCAAGGTCGACCAGTTATTTCTTGGTGCTTGTGGAATCAGTACAAAAGGCGTAACCTCTCCGGATGAGGAGGAGGCATTTTTAAAGAAAAAAATGATCAGTTGTGCACGACAAGTTATCCTGCTGGCTGATAGTTCAAAGTTTGAAAAGACGTTTCTACACAGGGTTTGTGATATTACAGAATTTGATGTAATAATTACCGATCGACATCCTGATGATGCTGTAAAGGAAATAATAAAAGAAAATAATATTCATTTAATTGTTACAGAAGATGAAGAAAGTGAGGGAGAATTGAATGAGAAAAATTAATGTGGGTTTAGTGGGGTATGGTCTTTCTGGAGCTACATTTCACGCACCGTTGTTAAGTGTTTTAGAGGAATTTGAAATTGCAAAAGTTGTTAGTTCCAATCCTGAAAAAGTTCATCAGGATTTAAAAGAAGTGGAAGTAGTTAGTAGTTTAGAAGAGGTCCTAGAAGATGAAACAATTGATTTAGTTGTTATTTCAACGCCGAGCGGTTTGCATTATGAAATGGCGAAACAAAGTTTAATGGCTGGAAAACATGTTGTCTTAGAGAAACCAATGGTGGTAGAAACATGGGAGGCAGAGGAACTCATTAAGATAGCAGAAGAAAAGAAATTGCTATTAAGCGTTTATCATAATAGAAGATGGGATAATGACTTTTTGACAGTAAAGAAGCTTGTGAATGATGGTGTGCTTGGAGAAATCAATACATATCAGGTCCATTTTGATCGCTTCAGACCAGAAGTAAGAGATAGATGGAGAGAAAAACAAGGCCCTGGTTCAGGTATGTTATATGATTTAGGTTCACATCTAATTGATCAGGCCTTACATTTATTTGGCTGGCCACAATTTATATTAGCGGACGTTTTTGCGCAAAGAGAGAATGCAGAAACGGATGATTATTTCCATGTTATTTTAGGTTATGAGAAGCTTCGAGTTATTTTACATTCTGGTTCAATCATTCCGAGTAATGGACCACGTTTTCAAGTACACGGTAGAAATGGAAGCTTTATTAAGTACGGGATTGATGGTCAAGAAGACGCGCTTAAAGAAAGCAAAAAACCTATAAATGACTCATGGGGCGCAGATGACCCACGATTTTACGGTAAACTCATTACGATTGAAGGGGAAAAGGAAAAGCAGGAAACAATTGAAACAATACATGGCTCTTATAAAACCTACTATAAAAAAATAGCTGAAAGTATACTTGAAGGAAAAAGTGCCCCTGTTACTGCACATGAAGGTTTATCAGTTATTAAAATCATAGAGGCTGCTCAAAAAAGTAGTACAGAAAAGACCGTAATATATGTGTGATTAGATCTTTCATTTTTCAAAGGAGGGATTAAGATGGAAAATATAACGATTCAACAGAAGCTTGAAAAAATTAAAGAGCAGGAAGAAACACTACTATTCAAAAGTTTTTCTAATGAAAATGCACTTGAAATCGGTTTGTTTATTATTGAATCTGCAAAAAAATTCAAAAAATCAGTAGCTGTCAATATCGTAAAAAATGGTCAAACAGTATTCCATTATGCAATGGATGGCACATCTCCAGACCAAGATGAATGGATTAAGAAAAAATCAAATGTTGTTTTCCGTCATCATCACAGTTCTTATTATATGAAACTATATAATGAGCTGAAAAACAGATCATACTTTGAATTTTACTCAGTCAGTCCATTTGAATATGCAATCCATGGTGGGGCATTTCCAATTACGATTGAAGGGTCAGGAGTAATTGGAGTAATTACCGTTTCTGGGTTGGCTCAGGAAGAAGATCATGAATTGATTGTAGAGGCAATAACAAAATTTCAAACTTCTCTTCTATAATTCTATTGCATAATAGTACTATAGAACGATGAAGATGAATTATCTTAAAGGTATTTAATTTAAAGTAGTTAATTTTATGATACTAACGTATTCAATAGCTGAAGAACAAAAAGGGCTTTTTTTAAAAGCCCTTTTTAATTTGCTAACTTGCAGTGTTTATAAGAAAAGGATTTTTTGGAATTAAATGGAATATACTATATGACTAATATTCGATGAAATATTTAATGGATCATATTACGAATGCAAAGGATTTTAAAATCTAATTGAACGAAAGGATAAAAGGTTAAAAAGTGGCTAATGAAAAAGCAACCTTTTTATAAAACGATCGAATAGGTTAGTTGAAGATCACCAAATTGCTTGTGCAAGTCTTTTTTTCATTCAAGTAACTTGCAGTCTGTTAAACAAGAATTTTTATGTATGGTGGATGAAATAGTCATATTTAACAAAGTTTGAAAGTATTTTTAAAGTGTTTTATCAGCTAACTTTTTTACTAAATAGGGAGGGGTTTTTTTGCAAATGTTTTTTAAATATAACTGGATGGTAAGGGAAGATTGGTATCGGTGGTGCGAAGAACTAAGTGAAGAAGAACTTCTGCAGAATCGAACTGGTGGAGTGGGAAGTATTTTGCATACACTTTTTCATATAGTAGATGTCGAGTGGAGTTGGATACGAATTCTACAAGGTAAAACAGACTTTCAGGAAAGTTTCGAAGGTTATAAAAGCTTGAACCAGGTTCGAAAACTGGACGCTGAATTTCATTTAGAAGTGGCGAACTTTGTAAACAACTGGGATGACAGTATGGAAAATAATCTAATCTATAATACTCTTGCAGATGGAAGTGTTGAGACTCTTACTTGGGGTGAAATTATGCGACATACTCTTGCTCACGAAATTCACCATGTAGGACAATTATCAATTTGGGCAAGGGAATTAGGGAAAAAGCCAGTTTCTGCAAATCTTATTGGACGGGGTATTTCCTCCTATTCGAAAAAATAATTCACTATGAAAATAGTTTGATTCTTTCCTGCTGTTTTTAAGTGTGATTATATTTAAGATCAAGCTGCCATTGGATGCAGCTTTTCTTATTATGTTAGTTGGCAGGAAAGTAAAACAAGGTTTTATCGTTATGTTGTAGAACTGATAGTAATTAAGTTATTTAAAAAGTAGATAAGCAGATACTTTATGTCATTTTTATTTTGGGCTATTACTTTTGCTTCTCTAATTCTTTCAATCTTAGCTCTACTGTTTAAAAGGCCAAAATTCCTTATAATTGCAGCTATTTTAATATTACCTATGTCACTTTACTTAGCAATGAGTCCATCATTTAAAGTATGGGGTATCATTTTTCCATTCTTTTTTGCTGGTGCTTCAATATTAATCAGAAAGTATACTATTTGGTTATCTATTATACTTATCTCTCCAAATTTTCTATTAGTTGGATGGCTCGCATATGTAGTTTTAAATCAGCCAAATAGATAACTCAATAAAAAAAGGTCAACCTTTATGGTTAACCTATTTTTATTTAGATTCTTTTATTTCTTAGTTTTCGACTAGTGTTCACTACTATGGATTGAAGTGGAAATTTTTTTAGAAAATAAAATGGATCTTTCTAATAGTACTAATGCATGCGAAAGTTAAATAAGATCACAATTCGTGGCTTTTTCTAATTAATGTCGATTTGTTATTAATTTCTTTCATTATAAATCTTTAGTAAATCCTCAACCAATATCCCATTGATTTTTAAGCCTTCTAAATTACAATTACTAATTTCGATGTTAGACAAATCACAACTAGTAAATTGAGTCTTTGTTAAATTGCAATTTTCAAACTTTACTGGTTTATAGTTTTGCTCTAAATCAAAATTATGATCGTTTTCATTTGGTAATACGATATTTCGGAAAGTTGCTCCCATTAAATGGACATAATTAATCTCTAAATCACTTAAATTGGCATGTGAAATTCTAGCATTTGACATATTAACATCTGATATTTGAGTTCCATGTAAATTAACATCAGTTAATTCTAATTCTCCCATATTTGCATTTTTAAATTTTGATCTAGCTAAATTTACATTATTAAAATCTAAGTTTTCAGCTTTAACTTCTTCAAATTTTGAAAATGAAATATCTGTTTTTTGTAACTCCAATAAAACTGTTTTCCACATATGGTTTTCCTCCTTTATTTTGTTTATTATTAATATTTTGCATTTATTTGGAAAAACCTTTATAAATAATCGGAATATTTTTCATGAATATGGTAAATAAAAAAAGAGTTGCCTTAGCACTCAATTTATATACAAAGCGTATGTGTTGTTCAATAAATTGAGTCGCGATTTTTTCCTTTTTATGTTTATGCAGCAGACAATAGTTTTATTTAAGAAAAAGTTATGTTCACTCAATTCTCTCAAATCCTTACATATTCATTAAATAATGTCTTTACTTTACTTTCAATTCTTTGATACAATAGCATTCCGTCTGAAAATTTGGTGTTTTATTTAAGTAGGGAGGTAGGAAAAATGGAAACACAAGCATATGCAGAAGAACTTGAGCAGTTAAACAAAATAACGGACGAAATTGATAGACAGTTAACGAAGCTTGAAGGTATCCCTATTTATACAGGTAGTGATGTGACAGAACAAGTATTAGAAGGAATCCGAGAAACGAATCGAAGAAACCTTAGTTTAGCGATACATGAGCCTTACTTTGGGAGAATGGACTTTCAAGAAGATGGTGGGGAAACCATGCCTATCTACATTGGAAAAATAGGTGTTTCTGACCAAGCGACAGAAAATCCGATGGTGATCGATTGGCGTGCCCCAGTTGCAAGTATGTTTTATTCATTTACAGGAGGAGACGATCCTGCTTATTACGAATCTCCTGAAGGTATCATTGAAGGTTTAATCTATCTCAAGCGAAATATTGTAATCCGTAAGAAAATTCTCCAGCGCGTTGTAGATACATATAGTAAAGGCGATCAAAATGAATCCGTTACTGATGATTTTCTACTATACCGATTAAGCGAAAACAAAGATAATCGTTTAAAGGATATCGTTTCAACCATTCAATCCGAACAAAATGATATTATTCGTTCATCGAAAAACACTCCATTAATCATTCAAGGAGTTGCCGGAAGCGGAAAAACAACCGTAGCACTGCATCGTCTTGCATACCTAATTTATCAATACCGTGAAACCATACGGGCTGAAAAAATGATTATTTTTGCACCAAACAATATGTTCCTCAATTACATTTCAAACGTACTTCCTGAGCTAGGGGTAGGCGGCATCCAGCAAACAACCTTTACAGATTGGGCTTTAGATATACTTGACTATGAAGTAAAAGTTAAGGATTCTTCAGAAAACCTTGAAAAATGGTTCGCTACTGGTGTCAATCGCCCAGAAGTGAATGAAAATAGCCCTGGTAAGTGGAAGGGCTCAACTCATTTTACAGATTACATTGATCTATTTATGGAAAGATACGAAGCATCAGCTGTTCCTGCCAGAGATTTTGAACCATGGAACAATATAAAGATAGAAAAAGAAACGCTCCAGCAATGGTTTAGCACCGAATACAAGCATTATCCACTAGCTAAACGAAGAGAACGTATTGTTACACGGATAAAAAATTGGATTGATGGTGAGCTAAAGTACATAGAAGAATCTAATGTAAAAAAAGACAGAAAGAAAAAAGCAACTCAATATCTAACTTCCTATATGAAGCAATGGCCAAAGCATACTGCACTTTCATTTTATAAATCAATATTCATGCCAACAAACCAATCATCATTGGTAGATAGCATACCGGCAGACATTTTGAAAACCACAGCAATAAATTGTAAAAAGAAAGAGGTAGACCTAGAGGATTTAGCTCCACTTGTCTATATTCATAATCGACTGTTTGGCATCGAGTCACAGCACAAATATCATCATGTAATCGTAGATGAAGCACAGGATTTTTCACCTTTTCAAATTGCATTATTAAAGCAGATGACACAAGGGAATTCTTTTACCATCTTGGGTGACTTATCGCAAGCTATTCACGAGTACCAAGGTATTAAAAATTGGGATGAATTTTTGGAGATTTTCAATCATGATGAAGTTAAATACTACGAATTAAACAGAAGCTATCGTTCAACTATGGAAATCATTCACTTTGCAAATGAGATTATTTCGAAAGCGGACATCCCTGTTAGCTTAGCTAATCCTGTTTTTAGGAGCGGTGAAAAAGTAAAAATACTAAAAGTAGAAGATACAAACCGCATCAATACAATCATCAATACAACCGAACAGCTTCAACAGAATAAAATGGATACCATTGCAATTATTGGCCGTACAGAAGAAGACTGTGCAATGCTTCACTCTGCTCTGTCAGAAGCAGGACTAACAGCTAGCTTTATTCATTCAAAGCAGCGCAATTATGAAGGTGGTATTTCAGTCGTTCCTATATACCTTGCGAAAGGACTAGAGTTTGATGCTGTATTGCTTATCGACGTAGATGATCAGCATTATGAAGTCTCAAAACAAGATGCAAAGCTCCTTTACGTTGGATGTACACGCGCACTCCACAAGCTTTATGTACTATATAGTGGTCGTAAATCTCCACTCATTGACGACATTGATTCACAGCTATTCACGAATTGAAGAACTACTATGCCAATTCAAAAAGCTGCTTATACAGTAAACCGACGCATTTTTATAGGAATGCGTCTTTTTCTTGAAGGTTAATTAGAATTTGAGGGAGTTTAGTAGTAGAAGAAAAGGACTCTCTAAATTAAAAATAGAATACATAATTATGAGTGAATGAAGATTTTTTGGAGGTACGATGATTAGCATGAAGGGAGAAGACTTTATTTGGATCTTGACTATATTCAACTTAATAAAATTCCCAATGCTGGGTTATTAGATAGCATTTTAGAATTACATAAAATCATTTTTGGTTGTTCTGATAACTTGGTTAAACAAATGGAAAGTAAACCAGAATTGCTTATTCATGTTGCGATGGAAGGAACAAACGTAATTGGATATAAGATTGGATATGGAATTGATAATGAGAAATTTTATAGTTGGTTAGGTGGTGTTGACCAAAAATATAGAAATACTGGTGTGGCTTCTAAATTAATGGGAAAGCAACATCAGTATTTAAAAGAACAAGGATTCAAGACTGTTCAAACAAAAACAATGAATAAATGGCGTAGCATGCTAATTTTAAATATAAAAACAGGTTTTGATATTATTGGTACATACACCAATGAAAAAGGAGAATTCAAAATTATTCTTGAAAAAATTTTGTAGCTAACGATAAGCCAGTTTAGGTTAAGTAATATTGCTACGGGAGCTATACTTTAATTTTGGGGATTTCCACTAGTTCAGTTAATAAAGTGGTGAAATAGAAAAGACAATCTCCCTGAATATAAAGCCCACTTTTGTCTAATTTTTTTATAGTAGTTTTAAGATAAGTAGATTCACATACCTAGTATCGATGTTTGAAGAAAAATTTGTTTTGAGGTCTGATCTATCTCGAATATAAATAAGTAAAAATGAATTAAACATTAGAAATATATTTAAATCTATAAAAATATGATAGTTAAATTTAAAGGTGGGTTTAACTTGGTAGTAATCGAAATATTAATAGCTTCTGCTTCAATTTTAGCTGCAATTTCATTTGCCTTTATGACAAAAAAAACCACATAAATAGTTATAAAAGGATAGCATTTCGAACCACACCATCTAATGACATTAGTAATAAGTGTAATGAATAATCGTTTTTCTAGTTAACTAAATGTCTAGTGAAAGAGGGGAGAAATAATGAAACGTTTCAAACTAGGTACATTAATCATTATCTTAGTTACTGCCATTTTATATGGGTGTGGGAAAGAAGAACTAAGAACCAAAACTAATGAAAACACTGAACAAAAAAAGGAACAAATAGCAGTTGAAGAAAAGATGGTTCTTCAAATTGCAAAGGACTATGTGACAAAAACGTATGGAGAAATTACAAAAAATCAGAAGTTTGAGGCAAAACGAGAAAAAGATGGAACGTACACGGTCCATGTGTATCGTGATTTAGGTGATCACAATGAGGGAATTGCGTGGCTAAATGTGAACACGAAGACGAAAAAAGTCATCGATGGAGTTCATTAATCACGAATGGAATAGAAATAACTTCGAAATTTAACAATCGCATACATTAGTTGATCATGCCCATGAGTCGTTAACACGGCTTTTTTTATATTGAAATAACCTGCACTTAAACTATTTAACATTTGGATTAGAACTTGAAAGTTAACTTTTCAACAAAATAAAAAAGAAGAGAAAGAATCCAAAAGGATCCTTTCTCCTATCAATCATTAAAAAATAGTTTAATTTCGGCGATCATCAAACCAACCAATTAAATGCTGTAAACGCTCTAAGCGGTGTTTCGGTTTACCGGAACGTGAAAGATCATGATTTTCATCAGGGAAGCGAACGAATTTTGTTTCTACACCTAGACGTTTAAGGGCGACATACCATTGCTCTGCTTGCTCAATTGGACAACGTAAGTCCTGTTCGCTGTGCAGGATAAGGATTGGTGTTTTCACATTACGAGCATGGTGAAGTGGTGATAGCTCTAAAAGTTTTACAGCATCATCCCATAATTCAGCATGTCCGTGCTGCCATTCAGTGAAAAAGAAACCGATATCACTTGTGCCATAGAAGCTGTGCCAGTTACAAATACTACGTTGGGTAACTGCTGCTTTGAAACGGTCTGTACGTGTCACGATGACGTTGGTCATGTATCCTCCATAACTTCCACCTGTCACGAATAGTTGGTTTTGGTCGATGTAGTTAAAGTTTTCAAGTGCATTATCTAAACCAGCCATAATATCCTCATAATCCATGCCACCGTAATCACCGATAACGGCATTGACAAAGTCATGACCATAACCTTGGCTTCCTCTCGGATTTGTATACAACACCACATAACCTTTTGAGGCCATTAATTGCATTTCATGGTGTAATCCATTTCCATAAGCGGTTGCTGGACCACCATGAATTTGAAGGATCATTGGATATGTTTTTCCTACCTCAAAACCATAAGGCTTTAAGATCCAGCCTTCGATTTGCTTACCATCAGTACTTTCGTAGCGGAAATTTTCAGGAGTACTTAAATAAACCTCGTTATAAAGTTCCTTATTCAAATCAGTTAGGATACCAACTTTATTCACATCATGTAAATCTTGAGTAACCAAATCTCCTGTAGAATGAGGGGTAGCCATAACCAGTACCGCTTGGCTATCGTTTACAATATCATAAGAAGTAACGACTGAATCTGAAGGAGATAGGGCAGGTGAAACCTCACCAACCAAATTCACACTAAATAACTGGCAATCTCCACCTATCGTCGCATTAAAGTAAATTTTAGTGCTAGTAGAGTCCCAAATGAGTCGTTGCTCTGCTGTGTCATACTTCGCATCTACCCCTACAAGATTTCCGACTGTGTAATCAAAACCTTCCGTTAAATTAGTAAATTCACCTGTTTTAACAGAAAGCAGAAGAACATTTGCATTCCCTTGGCTTCTTTCACCGCGGGCATGACCAGCTACTGCTAACCATTTCCCGTCGGGTGATAGGGAAGGTGCCATAATATAGCCATTTCCTTGATAGAAAAGAGTCTCTTCTTTAGAAGAAATATCAAATTTCCAAATCGCAGGTAGATACCCCCACTCTTTATCTTCTGCTTTTGTTCCAATATAGAATAAGCTTTTCCCGTCTGGAGTAAAACGTGGTTGGGAAAAATCATGATTTCCTTCACTAACTTGCGTATAAGCCTTTGTTTCAACATCAAATAGATAAACATGCTTACTATCTTCGTTATAAATTCCAACTCCGTCACCTTTATAACGAAGTCTAGTAATTACCTTTACATCACTTTTTTCTTCCTTTTTCTCTGCCTCTTTATCAGAAGTCAATTTCAGTTCCCCATTAATCGTAAGGGCAAGCTGCTTTCCGTCTGAAGACCAAGTAAATTCACTGATTCCTTGCTTAACGTCTGTTAATTGTATTGCTTCACCACCATCAGTATGTAATAGCCAAACCTGATTTTTACCCGTGCGATTCGAACGGAAGGCAAGCATGGTTCCATCAGGTGACCACTTTGGAGCTGTATCTTTTATTAAGCTATCTTTTGAATAATGTGAAGTAAACTGCCTACCTTCCCCGTTTAAATCTGTTATGTAGATGAAAGAGTAGTACCCATCTTTTTCTTGATCAACTTGAGTTAAAACATAAGCAACCTTTACTTTGTTTGGAGATACCTGTGGATCTCCTACAAACTTAAATTTACATAAGTCCTCTGCCGTAATAGGGCGTTTTTTCATTCTTATTTCCTCCTTAATTAGCAATATACAAGTCTATCTTAGCACTTCGATAATCGAAGTAAAATAATTTTTTCTGTATTTTCAGAATAAAAAGAACATGTATATTAAAAAATGAAAAGTGGAAAAAAGATAATCGAAACTGAGTTGAATAGAAGAGGAAATTCTCCTTCATTTTTCAAATTAGATAAAATGCCAAAAGAGATAGATTATGGATATGAAATTAACTATGAATTTTTTGATAAAGAAGGAAAGCGAATTATCGAAAAAGACTAATCCAATGAATGTGTGAGTTAGTACAAGACGTTTATTCTGACTACTCCATGCATAAACTAACACCATGAAGAAATAAAAAAGGAGTGTGGGATATGATTTTTCGTAATAGCGGGATATTGTCACATGTGTTGGTTAGTATTTTGTTTTTAATTAGTACAGGATGCTTTCTCTTTTTCATTCAAGAAAACGGCTTACCACGAACAGATAAGACATATATACTAGTTGCATTGATCTACAGTTTATTTTTAGCATACATCGGTTATATACGAAGTATGGCTATTACAGTCAATGAAAATGGTGTTACGTATAAACATTGGGGATTCAAACGAACAATTAAAGCCCATCATATTACTCGGGTCAATTTACAGTATCGATATAAACAAACTGCTTCATATAGCGCCTATCTCGTGATTGCTCATCCAGAAGAAGAATCACTATTCATTCCTTCGATGATGTTTCAGGGCCAAATTGAACAAATTACGAAAGCTATTAGAGATGTGATGGTTTATTAAATAAAAACGAAATTTTTGAGTCGCTAATGCGACTTTTTTTATTGATGTCATGTTCAGTTTAGTTGAAGTTAGTTTTAAAGGAAAATAATGAGATTTGTCGAAATCTGTAACTGTAATAGATTAAGTGGAGAACTTTTGAAGACTAATAGTTTTGATAAATAGCTAAGACATTTTTCTGATTTTAGGTCAGATGGACAACCTTTAGTTATTTAATCGATTGGAGGAAGAATCTATGGTTAGTATCGAGAAAAGGACTTTAGCTGAAAAGTGGTTTAATGAATACTTTACTAACGGAAATATTGAAATATTGGACGAACTTACAACTTTAGATTTTGTTTATTATTCCAGAAATGGCGAAAACACAAAGGAAAAGATGAAGGATTTTATGAACTGGTATCGCTCTGTTTTCATAGATGATGAGTGGGTAATAAATGATTTAATTGAACAAGATGATAAATTGGTTGTTCGTTATACTGGTTGGATGACTTATAAAGGGGGATGGTTCAATATACCTTCAGAAAACCAACGTGTTAAGGAGACCGGGATTATGATCTTTACTTTTGAAGGTGGAAAAGTTAAAGAACTATGGTGTGAAAATAGTGATGCTGCTATTTTATTCGAATTAGGAGCATTACAAGAAAACACACATGAGGTCTTTTAATTTTTGTCTATCATGTTAATAAATCTTTGTATACAGGAACAGAAATCTGCGTAATCAAATTAGATTCTTATAAATAGTTAAAATGAAAAGTTTAATTAATCTAACGCTTAAAATCGATTTATCTAATAGAATAATAGATAGTGATATTTCAGAATCACTATAGCGTGTGGGGAGTGTAAAAGATATGATTAAAAATCAGTCGACTAATAAAATACAACAGTGTTTACTATACGAGAAATCGGAACGATTAAATTTAATTTATAATTATGTGGAAGCTATCAAAAACCAAATCGATGCATCTGCATCAGCTGTATACATAATCCAAGAAAATAAAGTGATAGGTGAATGGTATTCGGGATATAATCCTACAACAAAACAAAAAATAGAAGAGGATTCTCGCTTTAATATATATTCCGCGCGTAAAAGCTATATCGGATTGGTAGTTGCAATCCTTTTAAATGACGGGAAAATCAAAAATTTAGATGATGACATATCGAATTATTTAGAGGATATAGATGAGGAAATTAGTAAAGGCATAACAATACGACATTTGGTAACCCATACACATGGATTGGAATTTGAAAAAGACAAACTGATAAAATTTGCTTCTCCAGGAACTTGTTGGGATTATAGTGGAGCTGGACTTTCATTACTATATAAAATAATAATGAGAATTACAGGTAAGAATGTTAATCAAATTATCAGAGAATATGTATTGGATCCTTTAGAATTTACTGAGACTGGTTGGGAAACTACAATTAAAAAGAGTCTTATAGCCGATGTATTCGAATCATCAGAAGATCCAAAAATTAGATTAGATGATAACACAGGATTTGAAAGGAATTTATATGTAAGTGCAAGAGAACTTGCCCACTGGGGTTATTTACATCTTAATAAAGGAAATATAAATGGAAAGCAGTATTTACCAAGTAGGTTATTTGAATTAACAACTGCAATTCAAACACCAAAAGAAATGGTTAATACTCATCAAAACGGCTTTTTTTGGTTTAGGAATGAAAACTCATATATTGATAGCGAGTTGGGAGAAAATCTTCCATCACAATCCTATCAAATTTTAGGTGCATCTGGTTGTACAGTATTAGTAATTCCAGAATATAAAGCTGTAGCAGTTCGTATGTACAATAAGAGAGGAAATCCAGCTGGTTATGACTATTTAAGAGATATTAAAAATTTTGGGAATTTAGTATCTTCCATATTGAATTAAATACTAGTGAATCGAAATACGGTTTTCAAAATTAAAAGAATGATTATAACAAAGAGTTAAAGATGAAACTTCTTTAACTCTTTTCTTTATTATTCGACTTATAAATAGAGTTTGTTGCATTGTTAGTTATGATGGCTAATAATTGTTCTGCCATATAACTTGGACTATATTTGAATCCGTCATTTATCCATTCGATAATCATACCAAAAATAGCATACGAATGATAACTTGCAACTAGTTCTCTATTAATTAGATTATTAGGGTTATGGACAATAAGGTCTTGTAGGGATAGATTCTTTAGCACATCACAAATTTTGCGTTGGAATCCAGTTAATATATTCGATTGCACTATAAGTGAATAGAAATTTGAATATTTATAAACATGTTCAAATACTTTGATTCCATTAGATGTAAGTTTACTAATTTCAAATGTCTCCATGTCCTTATATGGTTCGCGATAAGATTCAATTAAATCATTTATGACATCATCGATAATCTCATTCAGAATATCTTCTTTAAACTGATAATGTTTATAAAATGTTCCACGATTTACATCTGCTGAAACGACAAGATCCTTCACAGTGATCTCTTTAAAGTCTTTCTTTTGCATTAATGTAATCATAGCTTCTTTTAATGCCTTTTTGGATTTAATAATTCTTTTGTCAGTATTTATAGTAGACATTTAACACCTCTAATGTTCAAAAATGAATGTTAATAAACAAAGATTAATACGTTTGTTGGATATTCAACATTTAAAGCCTTATTTGCTGATTGAAGATAGCAATCTTAATTCATTATACTATAAGTAGATTTAAGAAAAGCAACAGATGTTCAATAAAAACGTGAAAACGGTTACAATTTAAATGGAGGTTATAAAAATGAGACTTCAAAATAAGGTAGCTGTTGTCACTGGCGCAGCTTCAGGTATGGGAAAAGCAATTGCAATTACTTATGGTAAAGAAGGAGCAAAGGTTGTTGTTTCTGACATTAACATTGAGGCAGCTAATCAAACTGTAGAAGAAATAAGATCAACTGGTGGAGAAGCGGTAGCTGTACTGGCAAATGTTGCAAAAGAAGAAGATATACAAAATCTAATCGACGTAGCAGTTAATACTTATGGAACACTAGATATTTTAGTTAATAATGCTGGAATTATGGATAATTTTGAACCTGCTGGTAACATTGAAGATGATAAATGGGAGAGAATCTTTGCAATTAATACAACAAGTGTCATGCGTGCTACTCGTAAAGCATTACCAATTTTCCTGGAAAAACAAAAAGGAGTTATTATAAATATAGCTTCAGCAGGTGGATTGCAGGGAGCTCGTGCAGGAGCAGCTTACACTGCATCTAAGCATGCGGTAGTTGGTTTTACAAAGAACACAGGATTTATGTATGCACAAGACGGTGTTCGTTGTAATGCAATTGCTCCTGGTGGAGTTGAGACAAATATTGGGGCTTCAATGACAAATATAAATGAGTTTGGAATAAGACGTACACAACCAGGAATGGCAGTAAATCCACGAATGGGTAAGGCAGAAGAAATTGCGAATGTTGCCTTATTCCTTGCTACTGATGAATCAAGCTTTGTTAACGGTACAGTAATTACTGCAGATGCAGGATGGACTGCTTATTGATTTTTGGTTTAAATTCACGAATATAGCATTGAAATGCATCTCTAATTGTTAGGCTTAGTCTAACGATAAGAGGTGCATTTTTTTATTGGAAAGGATTTGAGGTAAAAAATAGAAAGGATAATTTACGGTTAGAAATTACTGACATATTAGAAGATATGAAACTTTAACTGAGATTAAATAGTCAGATATATTTTCAAAAAAATAGATAAAGGAACGGAAACTGTAAAAAATTGTATTTTTCTTTGTATAGTAATCGCCTTTTTTTCAAACCATATAGGTGATAAAAAAAATCATGGAGGCAAATGATGATGAAGAAACTATATACAATCCTATTTTTATCGTTCCTACTTTCGTCAAGTATTCCTGGAATGTCACAAGTAAAAGCTGCAGCAACTAATATGGAACTTTATTATGGCGGAAATACGACAAAACAAGCAGTTAACCAGATTCCTAAGTTGACAGATATAGTTCAAGTTTCAACTAATCAACTATTGATTACATACGATCAACAGGTTGACATTAATTCAGCAACAAAACCTTCAAATAATTGGATTCAAAGTTTGACAGACCTAAGGCCAACCGGTATTGCAACATTAGGTAAAAGTGGGAAAATAAATTCTCAAAATTCACTTACAAATGATAAAGTGACGATTGCAAAAGTACAAGGAGATAATAATTCTTTTTTACTTACTTTTAATCAAAATATCCCTTCTAAAACGAAATATAGAATGATCGTATGTTATGTAACGACACCTGGTGGTGCACCTTATAACGGCGATAACGGAATGGTCGAATTTACAACTAAGTAGAAAAAAATCCCGATATGGGATTTTTTTATTTTGAAACCGGATATACATGTAAGTATTCTTCTAGTGTAAGATTACGTTTTTTGATTTGTTTTGATGTGGAAATACCAACATATCGGATATGCCAAGGTTCATATTTATAGCCAGTTATGGATTCTTTTCCTTTTGGATATCGAATGATAAATCCATAGTTAGCGCTTTTGGATGCTAACCATTTTGCCTCTTTAGTACTTCCAAAGCAGCTTTGTGCAGCACATTTTCCTGTACTACTACTGACATCGATCGATAAGCCTGTTTGATGTTCACTTGAACCAGGGAGTGCACTATATTTTCGGGCATTAGCATAGCCATCTTCTTTTACATACCGATTAAACACAGCTTTTTGTGTCGCATATGACCTATATGCTGAAACACCACTTAAAAAGATTTTATCTTTTTTTGCTCCCGCAAATAATTGTTGCAATGCCAACGCAGCCTCTTTCCTCATTTTTCTCTTTTCAATTTTTTCTTTAAAAATAAAAGATACATTAGGATAAACTAAATTTTTAGGTGTGTAATTTTTAGGTAGGAAATATTGTTTGTTTACTAAAACAGAGATTGTTGCTGGTTGAGTTATTGTATGAATCGCTAGATTTTTATTTGAGATTTTCATGTTGTTAAGTTTAATTTGCTGATTATGTTCTGAGAGTGAAATGTTTCGGGAGCTTATATCATTTTTCTTACTTAAATGTTTTTCAGTATTTTTCTCATTTTGAATAGGGGATTTATTATTTTTACTAGAACAGGCTGTGAGGTTTAATAGAAAGACCATTACAATGACAAATAAAACTTTTTTCATAAAATTGAGTACCCCTCCAAATTAAACATTATCTTTTAGCGTCTTTTTATTCTTTTCTCGAAGCAAAACTAAAATTCACAAAAATGAATTAAAAAATAAAAAAAATTAGAAATTAGAATTGACATTAACGTTGCGTAAAGGTGTAAAGTAAAATTGTCAGGAGGTATTCACATGGAATATACGGTTCAAAAGCTTGGCAACTTAGCAGGGATCAGCACTAGAACTCTAAGGTATTATGATGAGATTGGAATTCTTAAGCCGGCAAGAATTAACTCATCAGGCTACCGAATATATGGGCAATCAGAGGTTAATCGATTACAACAAATTTTGTTTTATAGAGAGCTAGGAATTAGTTTAGATCATATTAAAGAAATTGTAACTTCACCTTCATTTAATGGAGCCAAAGCTCTAAGAGAACATCGTGAAAAGCTTCTTGACAAAAGAAAACAATTAGATTTATTGATTGCAAATGTAGAAAAATCGATTGAATTAACTGAAGGGAGTATAACAATGTCAGATCAAGAGAAATTCGAAGGTTTTAAGCAAAAGATGATTGATGAGAACGAGCAAAAATACGGTCAAGAAGCACGTGGAAAATATGGTGACGAAGCTGTAAATAAATCAAATGCAAAAATAAAAAATATGACACAAGAGCAACATGAGGAAGTTACTAGACTTTCCGAGGACTTAACGAATACGTTGGCTGAGGCATTTAAAACGGGAGATCCATCATGTGAGCTTGCTCAAAATGCAGCGGATTTGCATAAACAATGGTTATCATATTTTTGGAATGAATATAGTAAAGAAGCACATGCAGGTTTAGCACAAATGTATGTTGATGATGAGCGCTTTACAGCTTATTATGATAAAAATCAGCCAGGTACAGCAGAATTTTTAAGAGACGCGATTCACATTTATACTGGAATGAAAAAATAAATATGATTGTAAAGAGTGCACTGTTTGTTAATCTAATAGTGTGCTCTTTTTTGTAAAAATAAGAATAGGAAAGTAATAGTGGGAAATTTAAGTGAAAAAAATTGGGGGAATTTGATATAATTCTTAGTATTATAAAATAATCAATCTTAAATCTAGCTATTTATTTCATAAAAAAATTATGATCGATTTTAAACTATTACAACAGGAAATGCATTAAAACAAGTAGTTTGGTTTAGTATTAGGAATCGTCTTAAGTGTTATAATGGAATGGTATATAGTATTTTAAATACTTGTTTAACTTAAAATTACTTAAAATAAGGTTTGAAATATTTTAAATTGGGGTTATTTTAGGTACAATAAAGAGAGATATGTTTCTATTAATAAAAATAAGGATGTACATCAATGGGTGAACAATTTATTCCGAGAAAAGAAAGACATAAGAAACGGCTGCTTTTTAGGAAGCACCATGATCATGTAGAACAAGAAAAAATCAAAGGTAGTAATGGTTTTTTTAGTATATTCTACTATTTTTTGTTATTTTTACTTTTCAACCTCGTACAATTTTTTGTATTTCAAACTTATGATCAACCATTTAATTCACTTGGAAATATAGAAATCATTCGATTAATCTTATCAGCGATTATTTATTTTTTATGTATTTTATGCATACAAGATGTATTTAGAAAATATAAAATCCCTTCTAAGTTTTTACGTATTATGATACCTGTCATTTTATATATTTTATCAATGGTAACGATGTATACGATCATTGACATTTACTTTTAAAATTGTAGAAATAAATATTTAATCCATTAGCATTACTTCTTGAAAAGGAAGTAATGCTTTTTTGTTGAACTAAAATAAGAGCACGTATTTTTCAGACTAAGGGAGGTTCAATTATGATTACTTTACGTTTGATAAACGAAATTGAATTTGACGAATATTTTCATCAAGCGATCAAAGGTTATGCGAAGGAAAAGGTTGCTTCCACTAATTGGACTGAAGAAGAGGCATTATTAAAAGCAACAAACGAATTTTGTCAGTTGTTACCAAACCGTGAGAAAACAGAAAATCATTATGTTTATAACATCTTCAATGATAATCTAAAAGTCGGTGTAATCTGGTTGGGCTTAGTCTCTCCATCGCGAAAAGAGGATGGATATATTTATGACTTTATCATTTATGATGAATTTCAAGGAAAAGGCTACGGGAAAAAGACAATGATTGAAATTGATAAAAAGGCGAAAGAATTAGGAATGAATCGAATTGAATTACACGTGTTTGGACATAACAAAATCGCACGATTGCTTTACGAAAAAATAGGTTATGAAATTACGAATATAATCATGTCAAAAACAATTTGAGATTAAAAATAGCGAGGGAATTAAGTGGGAAATATGACCGGGATTCAATATAAGCTTCTACAAATGGAAGATATTGATTTAACGTTTTTAAAAAGTTTTAACCGACTTCAGGAAACAACTCAAGTCTGGTTTTTGGAAGATAATCTATTAAAGGTAAAAGAAGACTATTTTATTGATGAATGGAATGGTGCGAAAAAAATAGAGGTGATTCTATCACTTCAAAATTGTTTAAATACCGGTGGGGCTGTAATAGGCGCGTTTTATAAAAATGAATTAGCTGGTTTCGCGAATGTAGAGTATGATTTTTTTGGATCGCTAAAACAATATATTGAATTACCCTTTATTCATGTTTCAAGAGAATACAGGAAAAAAGGTATTGGTAAAGGCCTTTTTACATTATGCTGTGAAATGGCAAAGAAGCTGGGAGCACAAAAGTTATATATTGCAGCTCACCCATCAACCGAGTCCCAGCACTTTTATCGTAAATTAGGATGCATGCCAGCTTTGGAAATAAATGAAAAAATCTTTCAGAAGGAACCTTTTGATATTCAACTAGAATTTAAGTTGTGAAAAGAAAGATTCCAATTTTTGTTCGACTATAATTCAAAGAGTCTCTTATGTATCCATACGGCAGCTTGTGTTCCTTCGCCGATAGCAATTGTTACTTGTTGTGAATGGGCAACGAGATCACCAGCTGCCCACACATTTGTAACATTTGTTTCTTTTGTACGTGGATCAACAATTACGTGTTTATTATTTAATAAGTTTATATCTAATTGTTTAGCAAGTTCATTTTGGACTTTATTACCACCAAATCCGATAAATGCACGATCTGCATAAAGTTTTTCACCATTATTTAAAACGATTCCTTTAAATTTAGAGTCTCCTTCTTTTATTACTTCTTTTATATTTTCCTTTTCATAATGAATCCCATGTTGATAAAGCTTAGTTAATAATTCTTGTTGTAAATCTTCACCATCATGATTAATATATGCAATATTTTTTGTCCAATAAGTTAATGTAAGTGCCATATTAGCTCCAACTTCACCTGCTCCAAGGACTAAAACACTTTTGTTCAAGATTTCATAGCCGTCACAATCAGGACAAACGTAGATTGATGCACCTAGGCAATCTACAAGATGATTGATATCAGGAATCCTATCCAACAGTCCTGTGGCTAATAAAATTGTTTTCGTATTATAGTTCGTACCGTTCTGAGTAGAAACATAGAAGTAATGTTTTTCCTTTTTGACACGAATCACTTTATCGTCTGCAAAAGATACATCATACGATTCAGCGTGTTTTTTTCCAAGTTCTCGTAGTTCATACCCACTCACACTACCTGGCCAACCGAGAATATTACGGTACGTTTTACATAAAGTAGATCGTCCAAAATTTGAATCAATAACAAGTGTTTTTCGTTTATATCTTCCTAGTTGTATAGAAGCTTGTAACCCTGCAAAACCGCCACCAATTATAACGCATTCATAAAAATCATCCATTTACTATCTCCTAATTTCTTCTCATTTCGTATTCGTATATGTTCAATTTTTCCAATTTCATTATTTCTAAACGGAAAACTTTGATTCTCAAGGAAGAAAGAATATTTTGGAAATGTTCTTTCAATTGTTATTTTCTGAATATTTAAAGTGTGTTACGATTTGACTATTAAACTAAATAAAGATTACATTTTTTGGAGAAGGAGATAAAATGAGTGCTGATAAAATTGCATTAACAGATTCAAGATCAAGAGGAATCTTTCTAGTATTAACAGCTGCGGTTTTATGGGGCATATCAGGAACTGTTGCGCAGTTTTTATTTCAACAAAATGGATTTAGTCCGGAATGGCTTGTAGTCATCCGATTATTATTTTCGGGTATTATTTTACTTAGTTTTGCTATTTTTAAAGAAAAAAGAAATATTTTTGATATTTGGAAATCTAAGAAAGATGCATATAGTATTCTTTTATTTAGCATTTTAGGAATGCTATCCGTTCAATATACTTATTTTGCTGCAATTAAAAGTTCAAATGCAGCAACAGCAACAATTTTACAATATTTAGCTCCAGTTATCATTACTTGCTATTTAGCAATGCGCCATAAACAATTCCCAAACTATAAAGAAGTCGTTGCAGTTATTCTGGCTCTAATTGGTACAGTTCTATTAGTTACACATGGGAATATCGGTCGTTTATCAATCACAGGTTTGGCATTATTTTGGGGACTTAGCTCGGCATTAGCACTAGCATTTTACACAATACAACCTCAAAACCTTTTAAAGAAATGGGGATCAACAATTGTAGTAGGGTGGGGTATGCTGATTGGGGGTCTTGTATTTAGCTTTGTAAATCCACCATGGGATTTTCAAGGACATTGGTCAGTGAGTTCATATTTTGCAGTGGTATTTATCGTCATTTTCGGAACATTGATTGCTTTTTATTGTTATTTAGAAAGCTTAAAATATATTAATGCATCAGAAACAAGTTTACTTGCATGTGTAGAACCATTATCGGCGGCCATTTTATCTGTTATTTGGCTACATGTTAATTTTGGACTGGTAGATTGGATCGGAACTGTCTGCATAATTAGTACAATTATCATTTTGTCATTTGTAAAACAAAAGGGGAATCATAAAGTCTAATCGACGAATTTAAAATTTGTTAAAAGAAGGAAGTTCTTAAAACAATATTGAAGTTTACGTTATAAATTGTCTGTCACAAAAGAGCATAAAAAGACAGGATGACAGAGATACATATTGATAGGATGTAATTAAGGGAGTGAAGCATGTGGCTTGGGTAGAATCATTACAAAAAGCTATAGATTATATAGAAGAAAATTTATTTGAAGAATTATTAATCGAAGAGATTGCTAAACAAGCAAATTCGTCAGCTTTTCACTTTCAGCGGACATTCTCAATCCTTACAAATATTAATGTCGCTGAATATATAAGACGAAGACGTTTGACATTAGCTGCAAAAGAATTAACAACAACAGAAAATAAAATAATCGATTTAGCTTTCAAGTATGGATATGACACTCCCGAAGCTTTTGCAAAAGCATTTAGAAGACAGCACGGCGTTACACCAAGTGAGGCAAGAAAGTATATAGGAAAACTAAATTCATATAACCGCCTTGTAATACAGGTGAGTTTGAAGGGAGCAGAACCAGTGCAATTTAATATTGTCGAAAAAGGTAGTTTTCAAGTTATAGGTGTTAAAAAGGAGTTCTCATGTGCAAATGATGAGCAACAACAAAACATTCCTAAAATGTGGGATGAAGTGAATGCAAATGGAACGAGCGATCGTTTATATGAGTTAAACAATGGTCAAATAAAAGGTGTATTAGGTGTTTGTACAATGAATGAAGAGCAGAAATCTAAAAGCTTACTAGAATACTGGGTAGCTACAGAGCATGAAGGAGATTCTCCTGAGGGGTTTGAAAAATTAGAGATTCCTGCATCGAAATGGGCAATTTTTGGAATCACTGGTCCTATGCCTCACGCAATGCAAAAAGCATGGAGGCAAATATTCTCGGAATGGTTTCCATCAAGTGGCTATGAACATGCTGGTATTCCGGAGTTTGAAGTATATCCAGAAGGAGATCCTTTCGGTGAAAAATATTACACTGAAATTTGGATTCCAGTAAAGTAAAATATAAATAAAAATAAAAAAAAAAATATAAATCGTGCAGCTAAAAGTTTTCGTTTTTAGGTTGCATGATTTTTATTTTTAATTGTGACTTACATTCGTTATTGATTTTTATAAATTAATTCTATTTTATTTGCTAAAAAGGGCTGAATTAAAGGATAGGTTAAATTTTCAGGTGGAGTGTTAAAGAAATTAATTTCTCCAATTTCTGAATTTGGTAAATCGCCAATCTTAATTACATCAGCATAAAATAATTGACCAAATGTTTCTGATTTACCGTCATGAACAGAGTAAATACAGACAGGTGAAATATTGAAATCCTCGGCACCAGTTTCTTCTATTAGTTCTCGATTTGCAGAATGAAAAATTGATTCGTTCTCTTCTCGATGACCTCCAGGAATTTCCCATGTAGTTCTTTCTTTATGTTTTACGAAAATCCATTTCCCTTGATATCTAGCCATGATTACGGCAAATTTTAGTAGATAATCTTCTATGGTATTTAATTGATAAAAATGCACTTTAACCATTTTACTACCTCTAACTTTTTTAAAATCAAGCTTTTATATTAGCTTCTTAACTCCTCTAAAACAATTTGAGCTTCATATCCTTCTGAAAAATCAATAATTGTCGCTTCGTCACCTTTAATTGCTTTCACTAGATTATCAATTAGTGAATCAGCAAGTGTACTATCCGATTCAATACGTTGAATCGGTTCACCTAGTTTTCCACCTTCGAGTTCGGCCCAGTTAAGTAAAGATAGGGTACCTTCTGACCCATATGCTGTAAATTTTATTTCTTCTTGTCCGGCAATTTGGATTAATCCATCAATTAAAATTGGTGTTCCATCTTCTAATTGTAAATGTGCAAGAATGCCAATCTCGGATGCTTTCGGGTCTTTTGGAAATTGAATATTTTTATGGATGACTTTCACAGCACCAAATATCTTTTGAATTTGTTGAATATAATGTACGCCAACTTCAAGTACGTAGCCACCTTGTTCTTTTGAAGCAACCCAGTCGTTTTGTTGCCAAGCTCTAGGCCACATTGGAAAATGCATCTTTAATTCTATTCTACGTAATTCCCCGACATAACCTTCATGAATCAGAGAAGCAAAGGATTTACTACCTTGGTTATAGTTTAAAGGGAAATTCATCGCATGAAGTATTCCTCTATTCTTTGCTTGATTGTATAGGCTTAGTGCTTCTTCAGTCGAATTTGCTAAAGGCTTCTCACATAAAACATTTATGCCTTTTTCGATTACATCTGAAACAACTGCATGATGGTATTTTGGAGGTACTGTAACGTAAACCAAATCAAGATCAGTTTTTTCAATTAACTCTTTATGGCTTGTGTAAGTTAAAACATTTTCTAAAATTTTACTGGTTTCATGAACCCTATCTTCTAACGTATCACAAATGGCAACGATTTTTATTTCGGGATGTTTCAAGAATAATGGGATTAATCGCTGTCCAATAGCTCCAAGACCAATAATGCCAACTTTTATCATATATGACTATCACCTTTCAAAAAAAAGAATATTAAATTAATTATAGTAAGAAAAATCAATTTATTAAAGATAAAGTTACTTTTTTGTCTAAGTAGATCGTTAGCTAGTAGTAATAAAGACTTAGCGTAGGTTAATAAATTATTTCGAAAAATCATTTAAAAAAATCTTTTAAAAAATATTACTTTTGACTGATGAAAACAAAGGTATCATTGAGATTTAAAGAGAATAGAATTAATGAACAATAAAATAGGGAGGTAAATGAATGGAGAAAAAACCATTATATTATGATGGAAGCGGACTTGATTTGAAATTTATTCCAGTACTAAAGTCACAGCAATCAATAGAGATAAAAGATGAGCAACGTAAAAATTTAGGTGTCAATCCATATGTAATTGACTGGAATCTTGTTAAAAAGCTATAAAGGGATTGTTAATATTATAAAGTTAATTAAAAAAAGAGGTATATCACCTCTTTTTTTTAATTTTAGCAGTTGCCATCAATGTCACAGCTTAATGCTGATTCTTCAGTATGTTTTTGGTTATTTAACGCTTGAACAAATGCTTCTTTACTTTGAACACCTTGTAATACTGTATCACCAATAATGAACGTAGGTACCGCATTAATAAAATTAGGATTTTGCATAGATGCATCTTTAGATGAGTTTGAAATTGCTTCAATAAATTTAGTGCGATTTAATCCAATGTTCTCTGCGATATCTGCAAGTACATCGTCATTTCCAATTTCTTTTCCTGCTTTCCAAAAACCTGCTAATACAGTTTGTGCATATTCATTACCTTTTCCATTTTCTTCTGCGAATAAGAAGCCACGGTGTGCTTTCAATGTAGAAGGGTGTGGATCCATAGTTGGTAAGATCATCTCAACGCCTAGTTTTTGGGCAAGTGGCTGAACACCAAATTTCCAACCTTGTTGTATATATGAACTATTTGGGCTAAGCGGCTCTGAACCTTCTGGTCTTAATTGGAATGGTTTCCATTCAACTTCAACATTATTAACTTCTTTTAAAGCTTCTTCAAGTGGTTGTTTTCCTAAATAACAAAAAGGACAAACATAATCCGAGTAAATTGTAACTTTCATTTTTTATTACCTCCTAAATCAATTATTAAAAGTAAAACATAATAATAATCTAATCTCAATTTTTAAGCTCAAATAAAAAGAAATAGAGAGGGCATAAACTCTATTTCTTTTCATTTTTATTTAAATTTATGGAAGTTTCATCTGTATTTTCAATCGTAGCTTCTTTCATTTTCTCATTTTTTTCAGTAAAACTATCTAAAAACGTTCTTCTCCTTAAGAGCAATACGAATAACAATAAAAATCCGCATATTGATGTGAAAATCATTCCTGTAAGGATTCCGCCAATATACATAAAGGTATCCATAAATGTACTAAATAAAGTCCATATAAAAATCGAAATGATGCCATCAGCCAATACTAGAATGAGTGATATGACTAAATAAGGAAGAAATTGTCCGGTTTCTTTCGTCTTATCGGAAACATATCGATAGCCCACTGGAACTGATAAAAAGATTATAAGACAGTAGAATAGTAAAACGAAGTCATGAATTGTCATAGTATAACACCTAACCTTTTTTGTTGGTACTATACTATATGCACTTTGTTCTACATATTGGACAAGAGTTTTTAATTAATTATTTAACTACTTTTACTTTTTTCTTTGTTGCCTCTTTTTTAGGTTTAACAGGTGAAAAATTATCAAACTCTTTTTTCGTTTTTGGTACTTCAATTTTGCCTGATTTTATATTTTCTTCATATAATTTTACCTGTTCCTTCGTATCCTTATTTAAGTTTTTATCTTGTTTAGAAAGTCCAACCCCATTTTCTTTTATACCAAATCTTAATATTCTACCACCTTGGAAATTTCCATTTAAAGTTTTTGTAATCACTTCATCTACACCTTTATCTATTCTCTTAATCGCTGATGTTAGTGTTACATTTTCGGGTAGACCCTCCTTAAATTGATCTCGATCTACACCAATTACCCAAACATTTTTTCCGCTCTTTTTTAATTTTTTTGCTTCAGTAAATACACCTAATCCAGTTTTGCCTGCGACCTGGAAAATGATATCAACTCCATTGTTATATAAAGATGATGCTAATTTGCTTCCTTCATCAGGTGTATCAAAGTTATTCGTATACTTTGTAAATACTTTGATTTTTGGATCAACAGACAAAACTCCTGCTTTAAATCCATATTCAAATCTTTTTATAAAATTACTTTTAGTGCCTCCAACGAATCCGATTTTCATTGATTTTGTGTTCATTGCAGCAGCAATACCTGCTAAAAATGCTGATTGCTCTTCACGATAAGTGATACTTACGACATTAGGTCTTTCAACTATTCCATCAATTATGATGAAATCAGATTTTTTTTTCTTGCTAGCTATTTTTGATACGGCATCTTGAAAAGAATAGCCAACTCCAAAAATTAAATTATATTTTTCATTTGAAAACTTCTCTAATTGTTTTTCAAATTCTTTATCAGAACTAGGATTTTCTTTGGTGTAATTTTTATTTTCCTTCCATTTATATTTTTTTCCTGTTTTCTGAACACCTTCCCAAACTGCTTGGTTAAATCCCTTGTCATTTACTTCTGTTTTACTCATGACGAACCCTAATTTAAAATCCTTCACTTTGGCTTTTTCATCCATTGTATTAATATTATTATTTCGATTACTACAGCTAGCTAATGTAATTGAAGCTAGTAAAGTAATCGAAACCATTTGGAAAAACCGTTTTCCCATTGATTTCCTCCGTTTAATAATAATTTCGTAAAGATCTCTATTGTGTAAATTTCCCAATCTGACCATTATTCATTCTTAAAGTGTTGGCAATTTCATCTACAAATGATACTGTAACAAGTAGAAAAGATATAAATGGAGGCATTATCGTGAAGCTTGTATTTTTAGGAACGGGAGCAGGAATGCCATCAAAAGGTAGAAATGTAACTAGCATTGCATTACAACTTTTAGAGGAAAGAGGCACTACTTGGTTGTTTGACTGTGGTGAGGCAACTCAGCATCAAATTTTACATACAACGATTCGACCAAGACGAATAGAGAAAATCTTTATTACTCATTGTCATGGGGATCATATATTTGGCTTACCAGGATTATTAAGTAGCCGTACCTTTTTGGGTGGAGAAGATTTATTAACGATATATGGACCAAAAGGAATTAAAGAATATGTTGAAACAAGTTTTCGAATTAGTGGTACCTATCTAAAATATCCGATTAAGTTTGTGGAGATTAGTGAAGGGACTATCTTTGAGGATGACAAATTTATTGTGCATGCGATTGAACTTGAGCATGGGATTCAGTCGTTTGGCTTTCAACTAATCGAGAAGGATTTACCTGGTGAATTAAATGTAGCGGAATTGAAAAAACAAGGGATCGAACCAGGACCAATTTATAAATTTTTAAAAGAGGGTAAAACAGTTACGCATCATGATGGACGTGTTCTAAATGGTATTGATTTTATTGGAAAGTCAAAAAAAGGTCGCCGTATTGCGATTGCAGGAGATACACGTTTAACTGAAAAAAGTAATTTGCTTGCCAAAGGTATGGATGTGCTAGTTCATGAATCAACGTTTGCAGAAGAGGAAGCGAAACATGCATATGATTATTTTCATACAACTAGTTCACAAATAGCCGAAGTAGCTAGAAATGAAGATATTACTACACTGTTTTTAACTCATATTAGTGCTAGATATCAAGGAGAATCATCCATTAAGTTACTAAATGAAGCACGAGCAATTTTTGAAAATACATATATTGCAAATGATTTTGATGAGTTTGAAATAAAGAGAAAAGATTAAGAATACCTACCTGTGCAGTATAAAAGAAATCATTAGTGACATGATATAAGTATTATGCGCAAAAGGTAGGTCGGAGCTTTGAAACTGTTTAAAGTTATCCTTTTAATTTATGTCATTTTACAGTTTAATTTTAATTCGTTGTGTTTAAAAAATGTAAATGCAGAAAGTAAAAATCGTTATTATTATGAAAAACAAGGTACTGCTATTTGGGAGGTACCAGTAAAAGAAAAGGTTGTCGCGATCACATTTGATGACGGTCCAAATGATATTTATACACCTCAAGTATTAGACTTATTAAAAAAATACAATGCCAAAGCTACGTTTTTTTTAGTAGGGGAGAGAGTAAACAAATATCCCGAAGTTGCATTAAGAGAAATAAACGAAGGGCATGAAGTAGCTAATCATACTTATAGCCATGCTAGACTTCAATATTTATCCGATGAACAAATCAAGTCTCAGCTTGATAAAACTCATGAAGCAATCATAGCTGCAACGCATGTTGAACCTGTATTATTTAGACCACCATTTGGTTTTTATAATGAACGTTCAATAAATGCAGTTCATGAATTGGGGTATCTTACGGTTATGTGGTCTTGGCATCAAGATACATTTGATTGGCAAAACCCAGGTGTGTATAAAATCGTTTCAAATGTTTTAAAAGATACTAGAAAAGGTGATATCGTATTATTTCATGATCATGGTGGTGACCGATCACAAACCATTAATGCACTTAAACTAATATTGCCTGCATTACAGAAACAAGGGTATCAATTCGTTACCGTGTCACAACTTTTACAATTAAAGGCGGGAGTAAAACTTCCTAGTTTCTAAAGAATAAGCCAGTTTGTTGGGATTTCTCTCAATAAACTGGTTTTATTGATGGTTTGGTAAACTACTTTGTTGCTAAACATGGTGTATTGTAGATTTCCACTCCAGGATCTCGCTTTCCGTGGGGCGGGCGATGATCCTGGGCCCACACGATGTGGGTCATGCATGCGTTACGACAGGACGTCGTGGTATTAGCATGCCTTCCTTTTTGAGCACTGCGGGGTCTCATATATCCCGCTACTCCCACAGGAGTCTCGCACCTTCCGTTCCCATCATTTTCTTTATTTACGGAGTGGTGTGTATTAAAAATCTTATCTTTTTAAACACACAACAATTTCTTAGAAAATAACCAAAGAAAAAGCCAGTTTATTGGAATCTCTCTCAATAAATTGGCTTTTTTCTTTATAAAAAATTCAGTTTAAATACCTATTAAGTCTACATTGCAGTTATTGAGGAGAATACACTCCATTTCCGCGGACGAACCCCAAAAGTTAATAGAGACCTTTGAAAATCAACCATTTTTAGATATCTACTACTTAAGGCTGATATAAAACCATTCCTCAGGCCATTATTCATACGCGAAAACTTGTATAAGATAAGAGTATAAGTTGAAAGGAGGCGAACGAGGTCATGAAAAAGTTTTTAACTTTTATCCTCGTACTAATTTTAATTGGTGTTGCATTAGCGAATTTAGGTGGCCTGATTACGTTAGCACTTGGTTTAATTATTACGTATTACAGTTTTAAAAAGTTTATGAAAACAGAATCAATCATTAAAAAAATAATCTGGACAGTTCTTGGATTAATTGGATTGTCGATTGCTATTAGCGGTCTACCATTTTTAATAGGAGTAGCAGCAGCTATCCTGCTATATTACCTTTACAAAGATTATAAAAATCAAAAGAAACATAAAGACGATGAATTTAATATTTACGATGAAAATTTCAACCCTATAAAATAAGAGGAGTGTTAGAAAATGAAAAACTTATTTACTAGAATCAAAAATCAAATTTCAGCAGATTTACACGGATTATTAGATGAGAAAGAACAACAAAATCCAATTTCACAATTAAATTACTTTATTAAGCAGTCAGAAAGTGAACTAAGTAAAGTTAGAGCTTTACTAGAAAGACATTATTCATTAAGAACAAAATTCCAAGTTGAGCGTGAAAGTGCAATTCAAATGATGATCAAACGTGAAGAGCAATTAAAAGTTGCTACTGAGGCTGGATCTGAAGAGTTAATTAAACGTGCAAGTGATGATGTGAATTTCTATAAAGAGCAAGCAGAAAAATTTGCAACATTAATTACTAAAACAGAAGATGAAGTCAACTTTATGCACGAACAAGTTAATCAAATTGAAAAAAAGTTAAAGGAGCTTCATACAAAAAAGTATGATTTAATGTCTCGACAAAATATGGCTCATGCGACAAAAAAAATAAATGAAACACATCATTTACTGAATAGTAAAATGCCATCGATTGATTTTAACTATTTCGAAAAACAAATTAGAGACTTAGAACTACGTGTTCGCTCAGAATTTGACCTTCAATCGTTTGACTACAAAATTGAACAATTAAAAAAAGATCTTCAAAATGGGTTTAAAAAAGAGGCTGAATAAATAGGGAAAAGAGAAGAAATGATTATTTTCTTCTCTTTTTTTATTCCAGAAAATAAAAGAGGATCGTATTCTGCGTTATCTAATCTTTCGTATATTGGGGCGGAGCTAATTGCACGTTCAAGTATCATATTAGGTGCGTATTTAAAACCATCAATGATGTCAATCACGATTGGGTTGGTTGTTATGATTGGAATTATATTCGTGTATACTAGTTTGTTTGCAAAATCTTTAAAGATAAACAGGTTCGTCACTAAAAAGACAAATCTAGAACTAAATGAGTAAGAAATAACAATTCAATTGGAATGATAAAGAGAGTTGGGAAATATAGATAGGATGTTTGATCAATCGAAAGATTAATAGAGACTGTTAATTGAAAAATTTTTATGTAATTGAAGTCAAGAAGTTAGAGGTGCAATAAAGGATTTGGCGAATAAGTACATTATGGGGAAGTATATTTAATACTGGTTTTATGTGGTGTTAAAGGACAAGAATATTTTTATGTAAACAAAGAATTTAAGTAAAATAAATATTGAAAGTAGGTAGTTATGTGAGAATTAAAGGAAATATCGTTAAAAAGCATGAAGTGGTACATTGTATGGTAACAACTGAAGCACAGTTTGCTTGGGATTTGTTAAAGAAAACGAAGTATCGTTGTATTCCTGTTCTAAGTGAAAATGGTAAAGAATATGTAGGAAATTTGTATAGAGTTCATTTAGCAGAATATCTAGTGGACAATGAAACTTTACAAGGGAAAACGGTAGAAGATTTTGTACGTAAAGAATGCGAACCGATTTCTGAAGATGCTCCATTCTTTAAAGTTTTCTTCACGATTAAGAGATTCCCATATTTAGCAGTTATAAACGACATGAATGAGTTTGTTGGGATATTAACTCATAAAACAGTATTCGAACTTTTAGAGGAAGCTTGGGGTCTAAAAGATGGCGGTTACTCATTAACTGTTAGTACAATGGAACACGAAGGAGCACTCTCTAGATTAGCTAAAATAGTAAATAAATATGCAAATGTAAAAAGTTGTATCACATTAGATAGTGATTCTGTTTATAGAAGAATCCTAATTACAATCCCACCTACAATCAGTGAAGATGATTATAAGAAATTAAAGGATAATATTATTAAAAAAGAGTTTCATATTATTCATGAAGAAGTGTCTTTAAAACAATAATACAATTGGAAGAGCGAGGTATAGAATTACCTTGCTTTTTATTTTTTCTCTGAGTCTATTTTTAACAAAAGTAATGTTGAAACGGTTTTAGTTAAATGTGCCGGTTTATTAGTCGGTTCAACAAATGAATTGCCTACAACATAACTGATCGTAATAAATCCAATTAAAACAATTAGCGTTATTATTAAAGTAATTGTGATGAGAATTCGTTTAATGCTTTCTCGTAAAACTTCATTGTTAGTAAATTTCATAATTAAACTCTCCTCCTTAAGACGACACAGTTAACTGTATCATTGTATTACCTAAAGAGAAGAGTCATGACAAGCTATTTTAATTTTATTATTTTTTCATATTCTTCTTGTATTTCTCTAGATCGAACAGTAGCTTCGATAAAACAATTTAAAAATGAGTTAGCTACTTCACGGTCTTCAAGTATAGAAATACCTGCCTGTGTAGTACCATTTGGACTTGTAACTTTTTTTCTTAATGTAAGTGGTGATTTATTTGTTTCTTGTAGCATGGAAATCGAACCAATTAATGTTTGTTGTATAAATGGTTTTGCGATATCACGATGGATACCAAGAGCCATAGCTGCTCTTTCAAATTGTTCAATTACATAATAAATATAAGCAGGTCCACTTCCAAAAAGTCCAGTCATTGCATGTAATTCATCTTCTTCAACTTTTGCGACAATACCAACTCTCTCGAATAATCTTTTTGCTGTTTGAGATTTTTCAAATGGAATGTTATCGTGATATGCTAATGCAGTAGCCGATTTTCGTACTAAAGAGGATGTAGTCGGCATCGCCCTAATCACATTAATATTTTCGTTTTCAAATAACTCTTTGATCGTGTCGATTGTAACTCCAGCAACTAATGAAATGATTAGCTGCTTCTCATTAACTAAATCTCTACATTGTTCAATTGCAACTGCGACATCTTTTGGTTTCATTGCTAGAAATACAACACTTGCACCAGTGATTGCTAATTGTCGATTGGAAGTTGCTAATACACCATATTTGGTATGTAAAACGTCTAAACGATCAAGGTCCTCTTTATTGGTAATGGCTATTTGATCACTCTCAATATACCCACTATCAATTAATCCGGCAATTAATGATTCTGCTATACTACCTGCACCTATAAATGCAACTTTTCCAAGAAACATTACATTTCACCTCACCTATATTGTAATAGATATTTATATTAGAGAAATGAACGGTATATTCCTTGTTGACTTTCTAGTTTTATTTATTTTAATGTATAAAGATTGCATCATTTTAAACGAATGTTATGTAAAATGAAATTACTAACAAATTAATAAACAACTTTGTTTGTATTTTTAGAAATGTATATTAGAATAAACTTTAAGAAGATTCAGATAAGGAGGACTCAGAATGATTCCTACAAATAAAATTCACAGCATTACACTACCAGTTCCATATGCAATGAAAACTGTTAATGTTTTTTTAGTCGAAGGTGACTTGTTGACACTAATTGATACTGGAACAAATACACCTGATACACTGGATGCCTTAAAAAGTAATTTAAAAAACATAGGCTATATTTTAGAGGATATCGAACAAGTAATCTTAACTCACCATCATCCAGATCATTCAGGATTATTAGAAGTTTTTAAAGATGATGTATTAATTTTAGGACATGAAAGAAATATTCCGTTCTTAACCCAAGAGAAACCTTTTTTAGATTTCTATAATGAATTTTTTATCGAAAATGCAATAAAGTTTGGTGTGCCTACTAAATTTGTAGAAAAAATGCCGCGAAAGGCAAAAAAAATTCCATTTTCTTGTAGCAGGTCATTAACTCATGTAATAGATGAGGGTGATATAGTAGAGAGTCTATTTAATGTAAAGGTTCTTCATACACCGGGTCATGCTACTTCACATATTGCTTTATTAAGTGAATCAGATGGAATCGCATTTGGTGGTGACTTGTTGCTGGATATAGTTTCTTCTAACCCTATTTTAGAACCACCATTGAATGGAGAAATAGAACGTCCAAAACCTCTAATACAATATAATCAATCACTACAAAGAATAGCAGAACTTCCAATTTCAAAATTATACACGGGCCATGGTGAACCAATTACAGATGTGAAAGGTTTAGTGGAAATCAGATTAGAAAAGCAAAAAGCTAGAGCTGAAAAAGTATTTGAAATGATTAAACAAAAGCCACTAACTGCATTTGAAGTATGCCAATTACTTTTTCCAAAGATTTATGAAAAACAGCTTTCACTTACTATATCAGAAACAGTTGGACAGCTTGACTACTTAGAGAATTTAGGATTTATTCGTTTAATTGAACGAAATGATGGTATACTTGAGTATAAAACGAATGAACATTCAGTCAGTAATTGAGGTGGAAATGTTTGAGGTTAAGTAATCAAACGATAGTAATAACAGGATCATCTAGTGGTTTAGGAAAGGAATTAGCTTTAGCTGCTGCAAAAGAGGGTGCAAATATTGTACTAATTGCAAGGAGAGAATTAGAGCTAAAAGAACTTAAAACGACTATTGAAGAAATGTATCCTGTTAAATGTCATTATTTTGTTGTTGATGTGACAGATGAAAATTCAGTTTATGAGGCATTTCATCAAATAGAAGAACAATTTGATGGGATTGATGTGCTTATTAATAATGCTGGTTATGGTCTTTTTCAAACTGTTGAACAAATGTCACTGCAAGAAATGAAACAAATGTTTGAAGTGAATGTTTTTGGAGTCATGAGTTGTTCGAAGCTTGCAATTCCTTCAATGAAGCTAAAAGGTAAAGGACATATCATTAATGTGGCTTCTCTAGCAGGGAAAGTAGCAACTTCAAAGGCTGCAGCATACGCTGGTTCGAAGCATGCAGTTCTAGGGTTCAGTAACGCATTACGACAAGAAGTTGAAAAAGATGGAATTTTCATTACCAACGTAAATCCTGGACCGATGGATACCCCATTTTTTGAGATTGCGGATGAAACTGGAACTTATGCAAAATCTGTACGAAAAATGATGCTCGATCCTGAAAAAGTGGCTATGAAAGTTATTTCGCTAATTGGTCAAAATATTCATGAAATCGACTTACCTTCATGGATGGGTATAGGTGCGAAATTCTATTCAATCTTTCCAAAAATTAGTCACCGTATAATGATGAAGTTTGGTAATAAAAAATAAATAGGAATTTCCAATCCATAAAAGAGCTTGAAGACAATTGTCCTCAAGCTCTTATTTTTTGAAAATATTTGTCAGCGAAAATGAATTAAGGTTGAATCGCAAAATCGCATCTTTATAGAATAATAGAGTATGTTAAGGTAATGAAATAAAGTTTTATTTGCAAGAAAATTTAAATTTTTAGAGACTTGCCATATTAAAATATGATTAAATAAAGATATTGTAAGAATTATGAATGATAAAATGAAAATTTCTCGAAATCATTTTGATTAAGAGTACATCTGGGGGTATTTGTCATTAAATTTTATATAATATTTTTTACATCACTTATTATTACTAGTTTTATACTAGCTTTCTTAAAAGTAGATTCAAGTATACTAGATGTGGTTATTATCATTTCATTAATAACAGTAGTAGGTCGAACTTATTTTCCACTTTTTATTTCAGTTAATATCAGTAAAATTGAGAAATTTCTAGTGAAAAACAAGCAAAATCCTTTATACTTTTTTGTCTATTCAACAGCGAATAACTTATGTTCAGAGGCTGAAGAGTCATATATTAAAATCTTAATCAAATATAAAAATAGTTCTAGACAAGCAATCTATAAAACAGCTTATGCAATTTATAAAAAGGATACATTTGGCGCGAATGCAAATGTACATCTAATTAAACAAAAAGAATATAGGGAATACTATCAAGCATTAATTGCGATACTTGAAGGGGATATGAGTAAAGCTCGTTTAGTTGCTGATAAAATAAATTCTAGTTGGATGAGAGATACAATATTAGCAGAAACTTATGAAAAAGAAGGAGATATTGATAAGGCAACTAAATATGCAATTTCAGCTTTAGTAAAAACTAGAGGAGTACAAAGATATTCTTTGTATAAAAATTTCGAACATCTTATTGAACGAATTGATGTAGGAAACGAATTATACGGAAAAGTTTTTCGTAAAAACAGTCACGTTAGTTAACGTGACCAAAGAGTGTTGAAATATAATTTAATCAATTAATCCAAGCATATTACTTTGAAGTGACTGCAAAAAGCTAGACTGGTTATTTCGGGAGGCGGCTTTTAGGGCATGAGTTCAGTATTGTTATTGTACTGTACTCATGCCTATTATTTTTGCCGTAAATTTTTAATTGCAGATCCCTTGTTTTACTAAATTTTATTATTTTAAAAGTATTAATTTTGTGATGATAATTATTTTATTAAAAGTTTAAAATGTAGAGAGTTCACGGTGTAAAGAAGTTCTAACATATTGTAGATAAATAGATTTATCATTCTTATCTACTACTGTTATTAGAATAATATAGTAAAAAGTTAGTTAAAAGTTTCACAATGTGGACACAGACAAAACGTATGTTTTTCTGTTAAATTATGTTAGAACTAGTAAAATTATCCTTTACTATTAGTTGGGATTTTTATTCTAACTTTTTATTGCTCGCATATTCAGTTGTGAAAAAAGGCCATAAAATGAGACTTTTCTTAGTGCAAACTGATCTAACATTTTACAATTCTTCAAGATCGATAAAAGAAATAAAAAGAGAAAATAAATTCGTTCAAGTAATAAGGTATGAAAGATGAAATTTCATATAACGAGCACTTTTCTTTTAAAGGAGGAGGAGGAATTTGAAAAAAACAAAACCAAATAAAATAAAAAATCCTAAGTTAACACGGACTACTTTTAATGTAATCTTCTCTGCTCTGGTATTTTTTTTAACCAATTTATTGCCTCTGCAAATAATAGCAGAATCAAACCAAAATGATACAAAAGCCGGATCGGTAGGAAATTGCGAAATTGGACAAGAATTAGTTGAGCCTGTCATAAGAATTCAAAATGGAAATAATGCTACTTTCACAAATACAGCGTTTGGAGGAGGTTTACAGATTGCTCTATTTAATGGTATAAATCAGTTTCAAGTAGATGGCACAGGATGGTCACCGTTTCCTGGTGAAAAACATCGTTTCATATATGCTAGTGGCAGAAGATTTCAGTTCGTAATTAATGATATAATTAAAATAAGTACAACTACTGTAGCGGCAGGAGTTAAAGTGGAGACCGTTAAAGATGAAGTTTACGAAGTATTATTGCCGTATGAGTATGAAATTGACTATGCCACAGGTGATGAATATCAATCTTTTATATATGAATTGTTTAATTCTAATAAAGAATCATTAAAAAGTGGATCAGTGCCACTTACCTTTAATATGCAATCTGGTACAGTTAACTATACATTTATAGGTACTGGAACAACAGTTGGAATAGCTTTTGGAATTAGTTCTTCTAGCATACTTTATAATAATTATGATCAAAGATATCTTACTGTAATCAATCCAAGTGTAAAAATGAAGCAACGAATTCAACAAGTTTTTCCTGATTTGAATCTAGCAAAAGCGGTAGCAACTAAACTAGGAAAGCATGTGACGGATTTTGTAACAAAGGAAGAATTGGACTCTATTAAGGAATTAGAAGCATCAAATAAATCCATACAAAATTTAAGTGGAATGGAATGTTTAATTAATACTCAAAACATAAATTTTTCATCAAATCAAATTAGCGACCTGAGTCCATTATCAGGTTTAACCAAATTAAATATATTAAATCTGAATAATAATCTAGTTAGTAATGTAAACCCATTGTCAGGAATAAAAAGTTTAAAAGAATTATATTTAAATTCAAATCAAATTAGTGAAATTACCGAATTGCCTGGATTAACTCAATTAACTACATTATCTTTGAATTTTAATCAAATCAGAGACGTGGGTCCATTATCATGGTTAACAAACTTAACTGAATTATTTTTAGAATCTAATCAAATTAGAGATGTATATTCATTATCAGAATTAACGAAATTAACAAATTTAAATTTGTCTGCGAATCAAATTAGTGATGTAAGTACATTAAAAGGATTAATAAATATTCAAACTATCATTCTGGCAAATCAATCAATTCAATTAAGTCAAGGAACAATTGGCGTTCCAACTTCATTCTCTCTTTTAAATCCGAATATGAGCATTCCACCAATTATTTGGTCAGATGGAACAGGTACTTATGAAAATGGCCAACTTATTTGGAGTTCAACTGGAGAAAATAAATTTACATGGAGTAATTTTGTAACGATTGGAAATTCAGGTTCTGATTTTTATGGGCAAGTGACACAGTATAATCTAGGTTTTTTGCATTTTAAAAATATACCAGATTCAATCATTTTCCAAACATCAACTATTTCATCAACGGAAAAAATTATTCATAGAGATGATTCTAATTGGGAAATGTCTGTTTTTGACGACATTCCAGGTCGGAATTGGCATATTACAGCATCGATTGATACACCGTTAACATCTACAAGTAATTCATCACATAAATTGTTAAATGCACTTGTTTATATTGATGATGCAGGAAATACAAAGCCATTAAGTACAACACCATTAAAGGTATTTGAATTTTCAACAGGTGAAGATTCAATTATTCCTATTCATTGGAATCGTGAAAAAGGGATACTTTTGAAAACAAATCCTGTTGAAGTTTACATTGAATCGTATCAAACTATGATTACTTGGACATTGTGTAATACACCTTAAAGTCACGTTAGTTAACGTGACTTTTTTGTTTTTTGAAAAGTTATAGATTGCCTGTGATTCTATTGTTTTCATTACTTTCTCCTACTATTAGCCCGTTTACTTGAATTTTATCTAGTCTAACTTATTGAACTTTAAACTATATATAGGTATAAGCACTAAATGAAAGCTGGTGGTGTAGTATGTCTAAAAGAGATTACTTAATCAAACCATTAGTTGGTGAAAACTATCCAACGATTGATCGGGGAGAAAATATCTACCTGTGGGACAAGCAAGGGAAAAAATATATTGATGGGTCATCTGGTGCAGTATCTGCAAGTATAGGGCATGGTGTGAAGGAAGTAATCGATGAAATGACTAAACAGGCATCTAAGGTAGCATTTGTATACAGATCACAATTTACAAGTGAAGCAGCGGAGGCTTTAGCTCAAAAAATTGCCGAGCTTGCGCCAGGAGATTTAAATTGGAGCTTTTTTGTAAACAGTGGAACAGAAGCTACTGAAACTGCTATGAAAATGGCAATCCAGCATTTTCAAGAAAGAGGAATTTTTTCAAAAACTAAAATACTATCAAGAATGATGAGCTATCACGGAATTACAATGGGTGCTTTATCGATGTCAGGTCACCCACTAAGAAGAAAACGATTTACTAGTTTACTTGAAGACTATCCGATGGTCGAAGCGCCATATTGTAAACGCTGTCCTTATGGGTTAACGAGTGGGAATTGTGAATTACTTTGTGCTACTTCTCTTGAACGAGCGATTCAAAAATTAGGACCGGAAAATGTAGCTGCCTTTATAGCTGAACCAATTGTTGGAGCAGCAGGAGCAGCGTTAACCCCACCAAAGGGATACTATGAGAAGATTAGTGAAATTTGTAAAAAACATGATGTCTTGTTTATAGCAGATGAAGTGATGACGGGAATTGGTCGAACTGGAGAAATGTTTGGAGTCAACCATTGGCATTGTATTCCGGATATTTTAGTTTTAGGAAAAGGGTTAGCTGCTGGTTACACACCAATTGCTGCAGCTGTTGCAAGTGATCGCGTGATGCAGCCAATTATAGAAGGTAGCCGTCTTGTTATGAGTGGACACACATTTAGTGGAAATCCATTATCTGCAAGTGTCGCATTAGCCGTTTTAAATTACGTAGAAAAGTATAATTTAGTTCAAAATTCGAAAATACAAGGTGAAAAAATAATTTCAAAATTAAAAGAATGGCAGACACTTTTTCCATTCATTTTTGATGTGCGAGGAGAAGGCTTACTAATTGGAGTCGAGTTAAATGAAGAATTTTTTGAATCAAACAGTTTGACATCACATGTAATAGATATGGCTAAAAGTAAAGGTTTATTGTTATATCCATCTGTAAGTGGGCCATATGGGAGGGTGGAAAATAGCTTCTTATTATCACCACCTTTAGTCATTTCAGATAATCAAGTTGAAGAGTTACTTATTATTTTGGAAGAGGTATTTAAAGAGTTGAATAACGAAGCGAAGGAGGTAGTTTAATGGTAATCAATACATTTGGAAAAATCATACGTATTGATGAAGCTCTTTCATACTTCCATGATGATATGGTACTTATGTTTGGAGGATTTGGAGGTATAGGCAATCCGCCATCACTCATAAATGGAATTTTAGAAAAAGGAATTAAAAATTTAACATTGATTGGGAATGACACCGGCTTTCCGGATGTTGGAATCGGGCAGCTTGTTACCGCAAAAAGAGTAAAAAAAATGATTACGACCCATATTGGTTCCAATCCAAATGCAGGGAAACAAATGACAGATGGAACACTAGACATCGAGTTTAGCCCACAAGGTACGTTTATTGAACGTGTTCGTGCAGGTGGTGTTGGACTAGGTGGCGTGCTTGTTGATATTGGAATTGATAGTGTGATCGATGTGAATAAACAAAGGGTAAATATACATGGAAAAGAGTATCTTGTTGAGACGCCACTTATTTCTGATGTATCGATTGTTTATGCCAAAAAAGCTGATCCATTCGGCAATTTAATATTCGATAAAAGTGCACGAAATTCAAATCCATATGTAGCGATGGCTGGCAATATAACGATTGCGGAAGTTGATGAAATTGTTCCTATAGGTTCATTGGAGCCTGAAGAAATCATTGTTCCAGGTGCATTCGTGCATCATATCGTTCAATCGGAAGGAGTGAATTGGAAGTGGGTTTGGGAAAAATGACTGCCCGTGAAGTGATGGCTAAACGTGCAGCGAAAGAAGTTAAGAATGGAATGATTGTAAACTTAGGGATTGGAATTCCTTCACTTATTCCGAATTATTTATCTGAAGATTGCAACGTTATGTTTCACGCGGAAAATGGTGTTCTCGGGATTGGACCGACACCTTTAAAAGGTGAAGAAGACGGTAACTTATGCAACGCAGCAGGGCTTCCAGTTACGCTTGTTCCTGGTGCTAGTTATTTTGATAGTAGTATTGCTTTTGCCATTATTCGTAGAGGTTTATTAGATTTAACCGTACTTGGTGCGTTAGAAGTAAGTCAAAATGGTGACTTAGCAAATTGGATTGTTCCAGGGAAAAGAGTACCAGGCATTGGAGGAGCAATGGACTTAGCTCAAAAATCTAAAAAAGTAATTGTACTAATGAATCATACAAGTAAAAATGGTGAACCAAAAATTGTTTCTGAATGTACCCTTCCATTAACTTCTCCAAAATGTGTTGATTTAATTATTACTGAAATGGCTGTTATTGAGGTTAAGAAGGAGAGCGGTGAACTCTGGTTAAATGAGGTAATGTCACCTTATTCAATTAAAGAAGTAATCGAAAAAACTGGAGCAACATTGTTTGTAAATCCTAATGTAATTGTTCATAGATGGGAGTGAATTCAATTGAACTTAAAAACGAGAATCGATGATTATATTTCAAATCATAGTCAAAATGCAATTGAACTCCTTCAAAAACTAGTTCAGGAAAGAAGTGTTTCTGGAAACGAAGCTACTGCGCAGGGGATCGTCACTCACTATTTAAACAAGCTAGGTCTTGAATTAGATGTATGGGAGCCTTCGTTTGAGGAATTAAACGAATCCAGTTTTTTTATTTCTCAAAGGTCTTCTTTTAAAGATAGTCCAAATATCGTTGCAACTTTAAAGGGTTCGGGGAATGGAAAATCGATTATATTAAATGGTCATATAGATGTTGTCCCAGAAGGTGAACTAAACCAGTGGGAATATCAACCTTATAGTGGAGAAATTGTAGGTAATCGGTTGTATGGCAGAGGAGCAACAGATATGAAGGGTGGGAATGTAGCAGCCCTTTTAGCGATCGAAGCAATAAAGTACTCAGGAATACAACTAAAGGGTGATGTGTTTTTTGAAAGTGTAATAGAAGAAGAAAGCGGTGGGGCAGGTACTTTAGCAGCTATTTTAAGAGGCTATGAAGCTGATGCAGTCTTAATTCCTGAACCTACTAAAATGAAAATTTTTCCGAAACAACAGGGAAGTATGTGGTTTCGCTTAAAAGTAAAAGGTAGAGTTGCGCATGGTGGTACGAGATATGAAGGTGTTAGTGCCATTGAAAAGAGTATGATCGTCGTTAATCATGTTATTCAACTAGAAAAGCAACGAAATAAAAGATTACAAGATGATCCTTTATATAAAAATGTTCCGATTCCGATTCCTATTAATATAGGGAAAATAGAGGGTGGTACTTGGCCATCTTCCGTTTCTGATTTGGTTATTCTTGAGGGGAGATTAGGTGTCGCTCCTGATGAAACAATGGAAAATGCTAAATTTGAGCTTGAGAATTGGATAAGTGGACTAAACAAAATAGATGAGTGGTTTATTGAGTATCCAGTAGAGGTTGAATTTTTTGGAGCTAGATGGGTTCCAGGAAGTATTGATCTTGAACATCCTTTTATGGAATCTCTAAAAGAAGCATTCGAAACGGTATATGAGAAAGAACCTATAGTTGAAGCTTCTCCTTGGGGAACAGATGGTGGATTATTTACACAAATAAAGCAAATCCCGACGATTGTATTCGGGCCAGGTGAAACAAAAGTTGCACATTACCCTAATGAATATATTGATTTAGATGAACTTATACAGTGTTCTAAAGTAATTGCCTACACATTACTAGATTGGTGTGGTGTGGATGAACGAAGTATTCTATGAAAACAAAGTAATTACTAAGAGGGATTTTGTAGCAGATATTTGTTTTGACTATTTTAATAAACGGATTCGAATTGACGATTATCGTGGAAATGTAGAATCGATGCTTGATTATATTAACCAAGTTAGTACGGATAAGCGTTTTACAAAATTTATAATAAAAACAAGGGACGAAGATTATTTCACATTACAACTCCATGGATTTGTAAAAGAAGCTGAAGTGACTAACTATTTTCACGGGAATAATATGAGTTTTTATACAAAATACAATGACAATTTAAGGCGCAATAGTGATTTTTGGATTGAAGAAGATGAGATTGTTCAAAAGATTGTTCTTTCTGCAAATAAATGGAATAAACCTGATTTGCAAGATAACTATACTATGAGAATTGCTACTGAAAAAGATGCAGCTGCATTAGCTGCCTTATACAAGCAAGTTTTTCAAATTTATCCGACACCGTTAGATCAACCCGAATATGTAGCGAAATCAATAAAAGAAGATACAATTTTTTGTGTGATTATTCATAATGGGCAAATTGTTAGTGCTGCTGGTGCAGAGTTAAATGAACGATATTACAATGCAGAATTAACGAATTGTGCGACCTTACCTACTTATCGCAAACATGGGTGGATGAAGCATTTATTGCTTGAACTTGAGTCTGAACTGATAAAAAAATCCATTTATTGTTCCTATACAATCGCGAGGTCAAGATCGTATGGAATGAATGCGGCATTTCATCAATTAGGTTATAGATACACTGGTAGGCTTACAAATAATTGTTATATCTTTGATAAAATAGAAGATATGAATGTATGGGTAAAAAATTTAGCAGATAAATAAAACATAAATTGTACGACCGAACTAAACTAATATTTTAGGAGGTTAATAAATATGATGCAAAAATTATATAAGCCAAATCGTCATTGGAAAGATATCGAGTTATGGAAGGATGTAACAGATGAACAGTGGAATGATTGGCTTTGGCAATTAACCAATACGATTCGTACAATGGATGATCTGAAAAAAGTCGTTAATTTGACTCCAGAAGAAGAGGAAGGGGTAAAGGTTTCTGCAAAAACAATTCCTTTAAACATAACTCCATATTATGCATGGTTGATGAATCCAGATGATCCACGATGTCCAATTCGAATGCAGTCAATTCCAATCAGCAATGAATTATCGAAGACAAAATATGATTTAGAGGATCCGCTTCATGAGGATGAAGATAGTCCAGTTCCAGGGTTAACCCATAGATATCCTGATAGGGTACTCTTCCTTGTAACGAATCAATGTTCAATGTATTGCCGTTATTGTACAAGACGTAGATTCTCAGGGCAAGTCGGTATGGGTGTTCCAAAAAAACAACTGGATGATGCGATAAATTATATCCGTAAAACTCCTCAAGTCCGTGACGTGTTAATTTCAGGAGGCGATGGATTATTAATTAATGACAACATTTTGGAATACATATTAAAAAATCTTCGAGAGATTCCACATGTTGAAATCATTCGGATTGGAACGAGAGCACCCGTTGTATTTCCACAAAGAATTACTGAGAATTTATGTAATATATTGAAAAAATATCATCCAATCTGGTTAAACACTCATTTTAATACATCAATTGAAATTACAGAAGAAGCGAAGAAAGCGTGTGAAATGTTAGCTAATGTTGGCGTTCCTCTTGGTAATCAGTCAGTGATTCTTGCTGGAATAAACGATAGCATCCCAATTATGAAAAAACTAATGCATGATTTAGTTAAAATTAGAGTTCGACCTTACTATATTTATCAATGCGATTTATCAGAAGGCATTGGACACTTTAGAGCGCCGGTTGCAAAAGGATTGGAAATAATTGAAGGATTAAGGGGACATACATCTGGTTATGCTGTTCCAACATTTGTTGTAGACGCACCTGGTGGCGGTGGGAAAATCTCGCTACAACCGAATTATTTATTAGCTCAAAGTACTAACAAAGTTGTATTACGTAATTTTGAAGGTGTGATTACCTCATATCCAGAACCTGAAAATTATGTTCCAGATCGAGCAGATGATTATTTTAAAAGCATTTATCCAGAAATGGATGAAAAAAATTCAACTGTTGGCATATCTGGAATATTCCAAGATCAATTCTTTAATTTAGTACCTAAAGGACTATCGCGTTTAAATAGGCGTGAAGAATATCAAAATAATCCGGAGCATATGAGTTTAAAAAATAAACGAGAAAAACGTGATGAAATGAAAGAGAAAAAATTTCAATCTCAGCAAGCGAAGTACAAGATCAATCAGGAATAATTGTTACATTCTAAATGGCAAAGGACTCGGTTATTTCACGAGTCCTTTTTTCTTATGCTATTAGCGAAATTATAATAGAAGAAAGGGAATTAGGAACACTATATGAAAAGAGTTTAAGTGAGGAGAATTATGAAGAAAATATTATTTATCATGCTATTTGTCGGATTCATTTTGCAATCTCCGAGTCAAACATATGCAGATCAAAAAATTCCCATCTTAATTTATCATTCGATCGATGATTTTCATGGACATGGTGCGATTGATTTATATGTTTCACCAAAGAATTTTGAAGAACAAATGACTTATTTGCGAAATCATGGTTTTACTTTATTATCGTTTGAACAATGGAAAGAGAGATCAAAGGTTAAAAAACCTATTTTCATTACATTTGATGATGGATATAAAAATAATTTGAATGCATTTACGATCTTTCAAAAATTAAAAAGTGATCGTTTTAAACCAATCGGAACAATTTTTGCAATATCTGAATTTATTGGTCGCACTAATAGACTTTCAGAGACTGATTTAAAAAAGATGGTTGAATCTGGGATGTTTTCCATTCAATCACACACGGCGACTCATCCGGATTTAATGAAAGTAAAAGACTATGAATATGAATTGAAAATGTCTAAAGAGAAAATTCAACAAATTACAGGCAAACCTGTAATTGCACTAGCCTATCCTTATAGTCTGTATAATAAAAAGGTCGTGGAAGAAACCAAAAAATATTATTCTTTTGGACTAACAACTATTCCTAAACTATATACTGGACAATCCATACCAAATGAATTATTTCTTTTACCAAGAATTTATATTAAGTATTCCACTACTCTTGAGGAGTTTGCAAATATAGTAGAAGGACGTTAAGGCGATTATGTTCAAATAATCGCTTTTTCAATTCTTATTTTCATGTTAAACAAATGGCATGATAATTTATAAAAAATAAGAATTTGTCGATTTTTAGGTTGTTTGTGAAAAGTGGCTCTCATGTTATGATATAATTGTCGAGTGAATTTAGAGATAGAAAAGGTGATTAAATGAGGTCAGATCCATCTCAAAGACCATCACCAAAGATGAGGTCTGTATGGAGAATTACATCGTTACTTAGTAGTATTTCTCTAGTTACATTACCAATTATTTATTATTTTCTGATGCGATATTTTTCATTTCCTACTCTTATTATAATCGTTTTATCTGTTGGCGTTATTGGACTAATCCTTTTTACAACTTTATTTTTGCCATCATTAAAAATGAAATATACAGCTTATGAAATTTATGAAAATGAGTTAGAAATTCAAAAAGGCATGTTCGTTATTAAACGAATTATTATTCCAATGGTAAGAGTACAACATGTTACGACAGAAGTTGGTCCATTACTTCGTCGATATGGTTTATCTACTGTTAATATTTCCACGGCCGCTACCACTCATAAAATTGAAGGCTTAGAGCACCATATTGCTGAGAATTTAAGAGATAGAATTGTTTATTTAGCAAGGATCAGTGATGATGATGTTTGAGCCGAAACGACAACATCCAGCTTATATTTTATCTGTATTAATTGAACAAATTAAAAATGTTATCATTCCAATCATCATTTTATTAATCTCAGGTGATAAAGGATCAATGTTTCAATATTTGTTTGCTGCTGTTTTAGTTGTATTTCCTGTTGCTTCAGCAATCATTAAATGGTATCGATTTTCTTATTGTTTGACTGAAGACGAATTTAGAATTCGTTCGGGATTATTTGTAATTGAAAACACTTTTATTCAAAAAGAACGCATTCAATCAATTGCAATTAACGCTGGATTTATTCAACAACTCTTTAATGTCGTGAGTGTACGAATTGAAACAGCTGGTGGAAAGAAAGCAGAAGGGGTTCTAAATGCGATCCCAAAGGATGAAGCAATCGCTTTGAAAAATGAAATTTTACGCTCTAAAAAGAAAAAAATAGATGTTAATGTAACTGAAGAAAATCGAGAACAAGTTGATGAACCAATTGTTGATTATTGTACGAAAGTAGATACGAAAAAACTTATTTTAGCTGGTTTAACTTCGTTTGAAGTTGGAATTGCATTTGCGGTATTGGCATCATTATTTTCGCAAATCGAGGATTTATTGCCTAAAAGTCTTTATGGGGCATTGTATAATCAAATCCAATCATTCACATATATGATGTTTTTTTTCGTATTTTTAGGATGTTTATTGCTGTCCTTACTATTTTCTACATTAAGATACGTGCTAAAGTTTGCGAACTTTACTGTTCAACGAATCGAAAATCGACTGATTATTTCACGTGGAATATTTGAAAAAAATGAATTTACAGTTTCAACTAAACGAATCCAAGGTGTTGTCATAAAAGAAGGTATTCTCCGCCAGTTGTTTGGCTATGCGACTGTATATGTTGAAGCGGTTGGAATGGGAGATTCTCAGGAATATGGAAGACATGTTCTGCATCCTTTTATAAAAAAAAGAGATGTCCCTTTATTTTTAAATCATTTTCTACCGTCAATCGTATACGGTGAAATCTACCATCTAGCACCAAAAAGAGCTAGAAGAACGTATTACGCGAGAAACATAATTATCTTTTTATTAATTGCTAGTGGGATTGTTTTACTTCCATTTATTCAATTTTGGGCGTTCGGGATTGTCTTAATTGGTATTTTTATAGGTGAATTAGGATATAGAAATGCAGGGTATTCTTTGTTAGATCGAACAGTGATCCTTCGTTCAGGTTACTTTTCTAGAACTACTGCTATCTTGCCAAAGGAACGGATACAAGTATTAATAGGTCAACAAAGTATTCTACAAAAAAGAGTAAAGCTGAAATCAATCTATATTACAATTCTTTCTAGCCAATTCGGTCATACATATCAAGTGAATCACTTAGATGAAAGAGACGTTAATCGAATGATCGGATGGTTTAGTTAAAATATTATTTTTGAGACTACATTTCCCTTGAATTTAATCATGTGCGCAATTTATTTTTAGGGAAGACGTGCATACAATTTATGTAACACGTCTTTTTTTTATGGACTTTCATCATTTTATTTTAACAATTGGAGGAAACAAATTTGTGGAGAAAAATGATAGTTGGCATTCTATTGTTAACGGTATTTTTTACTGTATTACATACGTTATGGAATAAGCCGGTTATGTTAAAGGATGGAATGATTGATGATGTAGGTCATCTTCTTCCTACTAAAATAGACCGTGTAGTGAAGGGGAAAGAGATTGAGCAATTAAAAAAAATTGTGAAGACAGCAAATCTACAAGGTAAAACAGTTTCGATTGCAGGTCAGCGTCATAGTCAAGGTGGTCATACGTACTATAAAGATGGGGTTGTTATTGACTTAAAATCGTTTAATCACGTAAAAAAAGTGGATCCTATTCGAAAAACTGTCATTGTTGAAAGTGGTGCAACTTGGGGTGATATCCAAAAAGCAATTAATCCGTATAATCTTGCATTAAAGGTGACACAGTCTCAAGAAATATTTTCGGTTGGTGGTTCTTTAAGTGTAAATGCACATGGTCGCGATATTCGAAATCATTCATTAGCTAGTACAGTTAATTGGTTTACACTATTGACTCCAGAAGGAAATATAATAAAAGTTAGTCGTTCAGAAAATAGTGATCTTTTCCCTTATGTTCTTGGTGGATATGGATTATTTGGTGTAATTTTAGATGTTGAACTTCAATTGACAAATAATGAACTGTATAAAATTGAGACTAGTACGATGGATTATGATGAATATCTGTCATATTTTAAAAAGAATGTATTAAATAATAAGCAAGCAGAAATGCACATTGGGCGTATTTCGGTCGCGCCAGATAGCTTTTTAGATACCGTTTATTCAATTAACTATATGAAAACTTCGCGCAAAATGACTGATTCAGATAAGAAGTTGAAGGAAGATCATTCTTCATTTTTACCAAAGCTAGCGTTAGGGATGTCTCGTACGTCTGATGAAGGAAAAAACATTTTCTGGAATATACAATATCATTTTATCGACTCACTTAATGGAAACTATGAAACTCGTAATAATGTCATGCGATCTGAAAGTAAATTTATGGAATTTGAAGACAAACAAGATACTCAAGTACTTCAAGAATTTTTTGTTCCTGTCGATGAATTTGTTCCGTATATAGATGATGTAAGAGAATATTTACAAGCTGAAAACTTAAATATTCTTAATATCACTATTCGTTATGTCGAAAAGGATGATGAAACAGTTTTAAATTATGCGAAAGATAACATGTTCGCTTTCGTCGTACTAATTCAACATGGCAAAGATCAATCATCTATTAAATATGCAAAAGATGTCATTCAAAAATGGACTGATATCACACTAGATCATAATGGGACATATTATTTACCTTATTATCCATATCAATCTAAACAACAAATGAAATTAGCTTATCCTAGAACAAATGAATTTTTTGAAAAGAAGAGAGAGTTTGATTCGAAAGGTGTATTTATAAATACCTTTTATCATAATTACGGGGAGTAAAGTGATGAATCGTTTTTTAATTGCCTTATTAAGTATAATTGGTTTCAGTAGTTCATTAGTTTTTCCATACTATGTACTTTTTTTGAGAAATATTGGAGATAGCTATGATGTATTCAGTTTATTGTACGGTTTATTTTCATTAAGCTTGAGCGTGGTTGTTTATTTTGGAGGAAGATATATAGAACGTTTTTCGCCATATTTATTGATGATGTGTCACTCGTTATTTTGTAGTTTATTATTCTTCTCGTTACCTCTCATTGAAAATATAAAAATTGTATATATCGGCCAATTATTATTTGGTAGTTTTACAGCTTTATTTAAACTAGCAGAGAAAAGATTATTTATGAATGCTTCATCCGATTTTTATCGAAGCTATTTATTTTGGACATCATTTGTAACTGCTTTATGTATTATTGGTGTAGGGATTTTATTTGAATCGATTGATATTCATTTTATGTTTCATCTTGCGGCTTGGCTCTTCTTTTTAAGCGGAGTAGGTTTAGCAGTTAAACTTTTTAAAAATCGTAAAGTGGTTGTTTAATCAATTTGAGCCCTGTTAAAAAAGTTGGTTATCTTCTTTATTCTAGCAACAAAGGTAAGAGTTATTTTTAGGCTGTTTTCGTATACATTGATTTCCATTCCAGGGTGCTCGCTTTCCGTGGGGCGTGAGCTGAGCTCCCCGTCGCGTACGCTTTCCGTGGGGTCACAGTCTTCCCGCATTTCCCACAGGAGTCGAACACCCTTCCATTCCACTCTAGTTCTGACTTTTAAGTTTCACAACCTAAAAACAACAATCTTTAAAAAAAGAGCCTATTTTTAAAATTATGAATAAAAAATAGGATGTCTTTTAATCGACACAACAATGTTTTGTTTTTTGGTAATTGAATTCTTTACATGATTTTTTAAAAGGAAGATTTCTCTTTCTATAGTAAGGTTTATAGGTCTTTAAGTTCAGATTTATGCTTTTATAAAAAAATCTAATGAGATTATCTAATTTGTGTATTGTAGAAGTAACGAAACAATGTTATATTAACTAAAAGAAATAAAGTATTGTGATTTAATCATTAGATAATTAGTTTATTTGAACTTAAAAATGGATATGAAAGGGAATGATATGATGTTAAGACATGAAGAAGCTGTTGGGATTTTTTATGCTGCGTTCGTAATCCTAGGATTAACAATTGGTTTAGGAGTAGGTTACTTCACTTCACATATAATTGTTGGAGGATTTTTAGGTTTTGGTATAGGAATAGGTTTAGGTCTATTGAGTAATGCAATACTATACATTAATAAAGACTGATTCAAAAGGATCGCTGTTAAAGGGGAGATATGTATGAAACAAAAGGAAACAAAATTGGTTCCTGTTATGATTGCGTTATTACTTGGGATATTTTTTGCTTCACTTGATAACACAATTGTTTCAACTGCAATGCCAACCATCTTAAAAGATCTAGGTGGTTATGATAAATTTGTTTGGGTTACTTCAGCATATTTAGTTACAGAAATGGCGGGTATGCCGATTTTCGGTAAACTTTCAGATATGTATGGAAGAAAAAGATTTTTTATGTTAGGTATTATTTTATTCATTGGAGGGTCGATCCTTTGCGGTACGGCTCATTCAATTGTTCAACTTAGTATTTACCGTGCGATCCAAGGTATCGGTGGAAGTGCTTTAATGCCAATCGCTTTTTCAATCATTTGGGATGTCTTCCCTGTTGAAAAACGTGGTAAAATGAGTGGTATTTTTGGTGCGGTTTTTGGATTATCTAGTGTACTTGGTCCATTAATCGGTGCCTATATTACCGATTATATTGACTGGCGTTGGATTTTCTATATTAATATTCCTTTTGGATTATTAACTCTTGGATTAATTAGTTATTTCTATAATGAATCGAAAAACCATCAAAGACAACAAATCGATTGGTGGGGAGCAACAACTTTTGTTATTAGTATCGTTTGCTTAATGTTTGGGCTAGAGTTAGGCGGTAAAGAATACGCTTGGGATTCTGTTCAAATTTTAAGTTTGTTCGCTGGTTTTGCTATTTTTCTTATTATTTTCTTATTTATCGAAAGAAAAGCATCTGAACCAATTATCTCGTTTGATATGTTTAAGTATCGCTTGTTTGCAGCAAGTAATTTTGTCGGCTTATTCTATGGTGCTGCCTTTATTGCGGCTACGATTTATATTCCAATCTTTATTCAGTTTGTTCAAGGTGGTACTGCTACAAATTCAGGTTTAGTTTTATTACCAATGATGGTTAGTGTCAGTGTTTCTGCTGCATTTGGGGGTGCACTAGCAAATAAAACTAGTTACCGTAATATCATGATTGTATCAGTTATCCTTTTATTAATTGGTATTATTTGTTTAGGTACATTAACTCCTGATACAACAAAGTTCCAAGTTATCTTATATATGATTATTGTTGGACTTGGAGTTGGCGCATCATTCTCTGTACTTGGTATGTCTGCGATGCATCATTTCGATAATGAGAATCGCGGTTCAGCAAGCTCAACAAATTCATTCTTACGTGCATTAGGAATGACAGTTGGTATTACAGTATTTGGTGTTATTCAACGTAATGTATTTACTAATAAGATCACGGATGCTTTTGCTAAATCTGGAGCTCCTCAAGATTTTTCAAATATTAATCAAGCTTTTTCACCAGAAGCTAGCAAATTCATTCCAGCACCTATTTTAGCAAAAATTACAGATGTGTTTTCAACATCCATTTCTCATACATTCTTATGGACACTTATTCCAGTTGGATTAGCGTTCTTCTCAATCTTCTTAATGGGGAACGAGCGTTTATCTGATAAAGACGTTGCTGAAAGCAATGCTTCATAAATTTTCATTTTAGATAAAGAGAGAGTCCGATAAGGTTAACGCTTTCTCTTTAAAGCGAGAAAACAATAAAATATCATACGAAATGGCAACTAATTATTATGTTAATTAGTTGCCATTTTTTATTGGTTTATTAATATTCCTATTTAATGGACTAGCAAAAACCATCCGTTATAACATGGCATTGCTTCTAGTTTTTATTTTGGAGATGTAATTCATCGATTTCCACTCCAGGATGCTCGCTTTCCGCGGGGCGGGCGCTGAGCCTCCTTGACGCATTCGCGCCTGCGGGGTCTCACCTGTCCCACTACTCCCACAGGAGTCTCGCACCTTCTGCTCCAATCACTTTCCTGCTTTTTAGTGATATTCTTGTAATCTATTTTTGAATACTAAGAAAAATGATTATCAACTATAATGTCTATAATCCACTAAAAAAGATCAAACATACTTATTATATCTTCTTTGATAATTTGAATCCTTTTCATTTTATAAATAGCAATAAAGTATACGAAAGCATACAGAAATATTGAAATATCAAGGTTTCTAAAATGTAAAAGAAGCCCTTTTGTTATTTATTGTTCGATTTAAACTGTTAAATTAGTTGTGATTTAAGAAAGTGTTTTTTAAGTTTCTCCCTTTCAAGAGAACACCCCGTTACTATATTGTCTTCTTTTATTATTGAAAGTACTATTAATTAAGTAGGTTGTCTTTTTTGCAAAATAGTTTAGACTAGTATTTGAGGTGAAAGCTCTTGAAAGATAAGGTTTCTAGCACGAAATGGTTTGGACTTGCACTACAATCTCTACTTATTTTGGCAGAGTACGATGGAATTTGTCCAAGTGCAATTATGGCCCAAAAACTTGAAGCACAATCAACTTTCTTAAGAAAAATTCTTGCTAATTTAGTTAAAGCGGGGATCATTTCTGCAAAAGAAGGTCGTGATGGCGGATATTACTTAGCGAGAGAAGTTAATGAGATAACATTAAAAGATGTATATGATGCAATGAGATCTGATCCATATTCAAAAGGTTTTCTAGATGTAAATAGTAAGGAATGTTTTGACCCATCAACACGCTCAGCCTTATATAATTTAAAAGATGAAATGGAGAGTTGGTTAGTAGAGGGGTTATCTAAAAAAACAATTTCTGATCTATTACCAAAGGAAGTTAACTAAATGAAATCGAAACTATGTTTCGATTTTATTTTTTTAGTATTAACTGTAGTTGACAAATATGCAGTTAAAGTTTTATACTGTATCTATAATTAATACAGTTAATAAGGAGAGATTATGATGTCAAAAATTTCAACTGACAAAGAAGAATACTTAAATAAAGTTAATGAAATAGATTTTGGTAGTGAAGCGCCAAAAGAAATTGAAAGCACAGATTTTTTTACGGTAGCTAAAGAAAGACGTTCTGTTCGTCATTATGATTCAAGTTATCAAATGGATGACGCTGAAATCAATGAGTTATTAGAAATAGCGATTCAAGCGCCATCTTCATCAAATCTACAGCCTTGGAGATTTCTTGTTATTAAAAATCAAGAAACGAAAGAAAAATTATTACCTATCGCTAATAACCAGCAACAAGTTGTTGATGCATCTGTTGTAATCGCAGTTCTAGGTGATCTTGAAGCTTACAAAAATGCAGATCGCATTTACAATGAATTAGTTGAAAAAGGTATGATGACACAAGAAATTAAAGACTTCTATGTAGGATCAATCATTAAAAACTATGGTAGCTTTCCAACCGAAGTTGCAACTAAAGTTGCGATGATCGATGGGGGATTAGTTTCAATGCAATTAATGCTTGCTGCTAAAGCGAAAGGTTTAGATACAGTTCCAATGGGTGGATTTGATCAGGAAAAATTTGTAGAATCTTTTAATGTACCTGAAAACTTTAAACCAGTTATGTTAATTTCTGTAGGTAAAGGCGTTAAAGCTGGATTCGAAAAAGTTCGTCTTACATTAGATGAAGTTGTGACATGGGATAAATTTTAATAGGTTACTAAAAAGGCGTTTTCCAATTTAGGAGAACGCCTTTTTATTTGATTTCAACTACTTATTTATTTTCACCATGTAAGCGATAAGCCATATGGTTTGTAGGACCAACGTATTCATTTAATGGGAATGAGTGGCGAATTGCTTCTGTAATAAACTTCTTAGCTGTATAAATCGCTTCTCTTGGCTCAACCCCTTTAGCTAATTCAGCCGCTATCGCAGCTGAGTATGTACAGCCCGCACCGTGAGTGTAAGTCGTTTCGATTCGATCTGACTCTAAACGCTCCATTTTTTCTCCATCAAATAATACATCTACTGCATTTTCATGTTGGATTTTGCTTCCGCCTTTTACTAGAACAAATTTAGCACCAAGTGCGTGAATTTTACGTGCTGCTTCTTCCATTTGTTCGATTGTCTTAATTGGTTCCATTTTAGCTAATTGAGATGCCTCAAATAAGTTTGGAGTGACAACAGTTGAAAGGGGAACTAATATCTCTCTTAATGCATCATTTGTTTCTGGGTGCAAAGCTTCGTCATTACCTTTACAAATCATAACCGGATCGACAACTACACGGTCAATAGTATGTTTTTTAATTGTCTTGGCAGCTAATTCAATGACTTCAACAGAACCAAGCATGCCAGTTTTCATTGCTTGTATACCAACACCGACAACGATTGTCTCTAATTGCGCTGCGATCGTTTCTATTTCAATTGGAAATACTTGATGATGCCAATGATTATGAGGATCCATCGCAACTAATGTTGTAATCGCACTCATTCCATAAACATTACGCTCTTGAAATGTTTTAATATCTGCTTGTAATCCAGCACCACCGCTACTATCGGATCCTGCAAGAGTTAAAGCTTTATATACTGTCATATGACTATATCCTCCTTTATTTTACATTGTTATTATTATACAGAAATGAAAGGAGAAGGTACAAGGATAAGAGTAGAAGGTACAAATATTAAGAATATAATGTGAGTATTTTAAACTTTTCTGAGTACCCATTCTTTGGATACTGGAATTTCAATTCAATATATTTTTTGGGTTGCGATGTGCCAAAAATAAGACGAGTAAATAATCATCGAAGAAATGACAAAAAGATTGTACAGTATGTAATTAATACATAAGTACAATCTTTTTTTGTCAGACTGTTATGTTGTACATGAGACCAAGATACATTGTGATAACAAAACAAAAGCTAAAGGCTATAGGTAAAATAATGTTTGCTTTTTTTATAAAGCTAATTATTAGTAGAACAAGGAAGGTTATTGACATGCCCAATAACAATGATCCTTCCAATGTAAAGGCAAATACTACTTTCATAGGTGAAAGAATATCGATTCCCATAATAAATTCAATCCATTTAGACGGTCCTTCCGTTTTTAATGTTAAATTTAGATTATATGGAGGAGATTGTGTACTCATTATGCCGGTAAAAAAGAAAACTAATGTAATGATGATATATTCGGCTTTTAACCATTTTTTTATTTTATTCGGAGAATCTTCAATAGACTTCTTCATTAAAAATCCATTGAAAAAAGCAAAGAACAAAACGGGAATGATACTTATATGTTTTAAAAGTAACATTTGTCCATATGGTAATAACCAAGCAGTCATATAATCCTTAAGTTTTAGCTCTTCTAACATTAAGATCATTCCACTGGCAAAAATAATAACTACACTAATTATCGCTAAGGGAGTAAACCATTTTAAAAAATTAGAATAGTTTTTTGTATCTTTTGAAAGGAATGCAACATGAAATAAGATTCCACTCCAGATAGATACCATTAGAAAGTGACTACTTTGGAAGATGAACCCTTTCCAAAAATCCATTGAAGTAATATGACCTGCGTACCCTATACTTAAAATCATTAATAATAACCAAAAGAAATTAAAGTGTTTTTTTCCGTCATTATAAATATTAATTCCTAACATAAGCGCAAACATGCATAAGTAAATCCACGCATTACCTATAGCTGTTTTTACAAAAACTGAGTAGGCCGCCATTTTAAGACTAACATCGTCTAGGAAAAAGGTAATCACTCGTAGAATTGGAAACAGTGAAAAGACCAAGATTCCAATAATAATCCAATAAATTGTACGTTTAGAGATTTTTATTGAAGGTTTTTTTTCAGTTGGTATAAATTCTAAAACGATTGATCCAGCTAATATGGAATAAAGAAAATAAGTAATAAATTCTGTAAATTGAACAATATAACTCATTTTCTATTCCAAAGCACTACGCCACCTGCCATTAATGCGATACCGAATAGTCCGATTGCAATCAACGGGATCAGGTATTTAGATTTTTCTTTTTTGGGTGTAGTTTCTTTTTGTTTTTCACCACTTGGCGATTTATCCTTTATTTCTTTTTCAGTTGATTTTTTTACGGTTGAAGATTTAGTTTCATCTTGTTTTAATTGTACTTTAAAAGATATTTGTCCTGTTACTGGATGCCCGTCTTCACTAATTACTTTCCATTCAATTTTATAATTACCATTTTCTAAACCAGATGGTAAGTTTGCAATCAACTTATTATCTTTAACTATGACCTTTGTAACGGCATTGCCACTTCCATTGCGATATAACTTTATTGTTCCTAATTGTTCTAGTGCTTCTTCAAATTCTAACGTAATTTGCTTAATTGGTTCCGTTACAACCTGACCTTCAGATGGGTTAGACGACTCAAGTTTCGTATGTGCACTCGCCATTGTTGGGAATAAAAATAATAGTAAAATGATAAATGATAAACCTTTTTTCATATAAATCTCCTTCTTTATGTAAGAATGAGTGATGAATTTAATAGTGAATGAATATAGAATTCGCTAAGTTAAATTAACCACTTTTTATGCTAAAAATAATCTTATAATAAAAATGTGATGTATTTGTGAAGTGCCCGTCATTCAATAAAAGTATTAAGAAAATCAATTTGAAAGTAAGTAAATACAGCTCTTTTTAATAATATAGAGGTTTATTATAACAATAATGAATTGGAAAATAGTAATTTAAAGATATTTTTTCGTTACTTTTACTTAGAATATTGCCTTTCTATAGTCTGTTTATTGCCTTTGTCATATTTTGTAGAATAATATATTGACAAACTAGATTAGTAGAATGTATAGTGAATTTATAAAATTTAATTTAATATGATCTTTATCTCGTATGGATAGAGGCGCAGTTTTGATGAGTCATTACTTTGAGGTTTATGGTACCTGTGAAAAGTAATTAAAGGTAAAACTGCCGAAGTAACAAATTTGCCATTCAAGTTTGTTGCTGGGCCTATTGCTGAATAAGCGTAGGACTGTCACAAGTTTTTTTCTTGTGGAGGGCTATTGAAGAGATGTTGATGCTGTTTGACACATATACCTGAGTCTGAAACACGTGAACATTGCTTCACGTGTTTTTTGTGTTTTTCCAAAGTTTCCAAACTTTACATAATGTTGGAAATTACTGTGTAAAATACACATCATACAACACTTTTGAACCGTCCCTAATTCTGCGTAAAGATAATATTGCATGAATGAAGAGGAGGCAACATCATGGGACAATCACTCCCTAACAATGATCGAGTAGAAACAACAATTCCGGAAAGTTCTTTGAAAAGGGGCCTAAAAGCAAGACATTTAACAATGATTTCAATTGGTGGTTCAATTGGAACAGGATTATTTTTAGCTAGTGGATCTTCAATTAGCGAAGCTGGTCCTGGTGGAGCATTATTAGCTTATGGATTAATTGGTATTATGGTTTATTTCTTAATGACAAGTTTAGGCGAGATGGCAACTTATTTACCAGTCTCTGGTTCGTTTAGTACGTATGGATCTCGATATGTTGATCCAGCTTTTGGTTTTGCCATGGGTTGGAATTATTGGTATAACTGGGCAATTACATTAGCGTTTGAATTATTAGCATCAGCAATGTTAATGAAATATTGGTTCCCCCATACTCCAGCTGTTTTATGGAGTGCAATATTTTTAGTTATTATTTTAGGTTTAAATTTGCTTTCAGTTAAAGGCTATGGAGAATCAGAATTTTGGTTTTCTTTGATAAAAGTTGTTACTGTTATTGTCTTTTTAATCGTTGGTCTTGCTATGATTTTTGGGATTTTAAGTGGACATGATAGTGGTTTTAAAAACTTTACAGTAGGTGATGCACCGTTCCATAATGGATTTTTAGGTGTATTGTCAATCTTTATTGTTGCTGGTTTTTCGTTCCAAGGAACAGAGTTAATTGGTGTTGCAGCAGGGGAAACCGAACACCCAGAGAAAAATGTACCTAAAGCAATCCGTCAAATTTTCTGGCGAATCCTTTTATTTTATGTATTAGCTATCTTTGTTATTGGTTTATTAATCCCTTATACAGATCCGGATTTAATGAGAGGCGATGTTGCCGTAAGTCCGTTTACGTTAGTTTTTGAAAAATTAGGAGTAGCATTTGCAGCTTCTGTTATGAATACAGTTATTTTAACGTCAGTATTATCAGCTGGTAATAGTGGAACATATGCATCTACACGTATGTTGTATACATTAGCAGTTGAAGGAAAAGCACCTAAATTTTTAACGAAAATAAATAAAAATGGTGTTCCTACTAATGCATTATACCTTACACTTGCAGTCGGTTCACTTGCATGTTTATCATCATTTTTCGGTGAAGGTCAAGTTTACACTTGGTTATTAAATTTATCAGGATTATCTGGTTTTATCGCATGGTTAGGTATTGCGATTTCTCACTATCGTTTCCGTAAAGGGTATGTTGCTCAAGGTAAGGATTTAAGTGCATTGCCTTACCGTGCTAAATGGTTCCCACTTGGTCCAATTTTAGCATTTTTAGCTTGTTTATTTATCGTGTTAGCACAGAACTATCAAGCATTTAGTGGTAATGTAATTGACTGGCAAGGTGTACTTGTTTCTTACATTGGAATCCCAGTATTCTTGATTGTTTGGTTAGGATATAAATTCAAACATAAAACAAAAGTCGTTTCATATAAAGAAATGGACTTAAGTAGAAAATAAATTTGAACCCTTCCATTTATGATGGAAGGGTTTTTTTAGATTATTTAACCAATTTTATTAAATTATGGAAATTTTTGTTTACAAAAACTAATACCGTTAGTATTATAAAACTAATAGTATTAGTTTTTTATTTTAGGAGGGTAAAAGATGAAAATGACGAAAAAAAATTATCTTTATGAGTTAAGCTTTTTACCTAATATATTTCCTGTAAATTGTTTTTTAGTTGAAGAAGAAAATGAACTTACGTTAATCGATACAGCTTTATCCTTTAGTGCATCCAAAATTATTGAAACCGCAAATCAAATAGGTAAAAAAATTACTAATATAGTCCTGACTCATGCGCACGGTGATCATGTTGGATCATTAGACCAATTAAAATTATTACTACCTGAAGCAGTCGTTTCGATTTCAAAAAGAGATGCCAAATTACTAAAAGGAGATAGTAGTTTAGAAGCGGATGAACCTAATTTACCGATTAAAGGTGGAATTCCAAAGAACATTCAAACGATCCCAGATAGGCTGTTAAAAGAAGGCGATACGATTGGATCACTATTAGCTATTGAAGTACCTGGACATACACCTGGTTCTATGGCGTTTTTAGATCAACGTACGAACGCCGTGATCGCTGGCGATGCATTCTCTTTACGAGGTGGATTTGCTATTTCTGGTCAATTAAAAATTTTATTTCCATTTCCTTCATTGGCTACTTGGAATAAAGATGCAGCGATCAATAGTGCAAGAAAAGTATTGAATTACAAACCTTCATTATTAGCTGTTGGCCATGGATCAATGCTAAGTAATCCACAAATAGCTATCGAAGAAGCAATTAATAAGCAATAAGGTAAGGAGGAAAGGTCATGTCACCTAGAATTGGTTTGAATTTTAATGAACTATTTAGAACATCGATTGAAATTGTCGATAAGGAAGGGTGGGAGGCTTTAACAATTAGTTATTTAGCAAAAAAACTTACAATTCAACCCCCATCTATTTATAATCATATAAAAAATTTAGATGAACTAAAAAATAAAGTCGCAACTTATGCGATTAGTCAACTTTACGATAAGCTTGAAACTTCAGTTTTTGCAAAATCGAAAGAAGAAGCGATTTACTCTTTAGCAAATTCATATATTGATTTTGCCAAAAATCACCCTGGATTATACCAATCAACATTATCGTCACATCATACATTGGGCAACGAATATCATACAATTGGTAAAAAAATATTAGATTTAATTTTTGATATTCTTAAACCTTATAATTTAAGTGAGATTGAATTGATTCATACAGTTAGAGGACTTCGAAGCATTCTCCATGGGTTTGTTTCATTAGAAAATCATGAAGGTTTTGGTATAAACATTCCATTAAATGATAGTGTTTTATATACACTGAAAAACTTCATGCGAAATATAAAATAAAACAGAAGAACCCTTCAATAACGAAGGGTTTTTCTTAGTGAATAGCAAAGAAGACTTTTCCATTAACCATGATATGATACAATTATAGAAATTTATGATCCGAAAGAAGGCTAATTATGAAGGCAATTGTTATTAATCAGTATGGAGATAGCTCTGAATTTAAACAAACTGATATTTCTCGTCCTAGTCCTTATGGGAATCAAGTATTAGTAAAAGTTTTTGCTACTAGTATTAATCCAATTGATACAAAAATTAGAAAAGGGGTCGTTCCAAACGCGTTCCAACCGAATTTTCCGATGATCCTACATAGTGATTTCTCTGGTGAAATTGTTGAAATTGGAGAGAATGTATCGCGTTTTTCAGTCGGAGATTTCGTTTATGGCTTAAATGTATTTGGAGGTGCTCTTTCAGATTATTTAGTCATCGATGAAAATGTGATTTCTAAAGCTCCTAGTAATTTACCTATTGAAGAAGCGGCAAGTTTGCCTTTAACTTCAATTACAGCATGGGAGGCATTAGTTGATCGAGGGAATATGAAAAAAGGTGATCATATTTTGATTCACGGAGGTACGGGTGGCGTAGGTCATATCGCAATACAAGTTGCTAAAGCTTTAGGTGCAATCGTATCTACTACAGTTTCCTCGAATGAAAAAGCCGAACTAGTTCGATCACTTGGCGTAGATCATGTCATTAATTACATAGAAGAAATGGTGGATGAGTATGTCGGTCGTTTAACGGATGGCAAAGGATTTGATATTGTCTTTGATACAGTCGGTAATGAAAATTTAGATAAATCATTTTATGCTGTTAAACCAGGAGGAAGTGTTCTTGCTATCGCTGCTCGCTCAACTCATGATTTAACGATTTTACATAACAAGTCTTTATCTTTACATGTTATTTTTATAATGCTGACTCAGCGAACAGATGAAGGGCGTAAAGAGCATGCGGTTATATTAAATAAAATCGCTAGTCTTGTGGAAGACAATAAATTAAAACCCCTTATTAATCCTAAATGCTTTACGTTTGATCAAGTGAAAGAAGCTCATGATTATTTAGAGAATAAAGAAATAGAGTTTGGTAAAGTGTTAATCGTAAATAAATAATGTGTTTGTAAAATCCCTTTTGCTTTTGTAGAAGGGATTTATTCTTTTGAATTGAAATAAATAGGATGGTATTCTTCTAATGGATATTGTTTAAAAGAGGTATATAATGGAAATATAATTCATGATATAAAAGGATGTGAACAAGGGACAAAATTGCTTTCCCTTTATTCGAATGAAAATAAAACTAATTATAGCCGATGATAATTCATTTATTAGAGAGGGGCTCAAAATCATCTTAAGCTCATACGACGAATTTGAAGTTCTAGAGACTGTAAATGATGGTAATGAGGCATTCAAATATTGTCAAAACAATCAAGTAGATGTTGCGCTTTTAGATGTTCGGATGCCGAATATGAATGGTGTGGAAGCTACAAAGCTTATATCTGAGCAGACGAAGACGAAACCACTTATTTTAACGACTTTTGATGATGATGAATATATTATTGATGCTGTTAAAAACGGTGCAAAGGGATATTTACTAAAAAACAATGATCCAGAACGGATTCGTGAGGCCATTAAAAGTGTTTACTATGGTAATACGATCATGCAAGATCTAGTATTAGATAAAATTAGATCAAACTTAAATCAATCAAATAGATCTGAAACAAAAATCGATACAAGTCAATTTACACAAAGAGAGTTAGATGTAATGTCGTTAATAGCAAAAGGATTTTCAAATAAAGAAATTTCAAAGCAAATCTATATTTCTGAAGGAACCGTCGCGAATTACATTACTTCGATTTTAGCGAAAACAGGGTTAGAACATCGCACACAAATTGCTATTTTCTATATAACAGGGAAAGTGGATTAACGCGAGGGACTGAAGATGGAGCGTTGGATTATATTAAATAAGTTTTCTATTATCATGTATATCGCATTTATTTGTATTCGTAATGATATGTCTAATTTTTCTTGGGTATTATTTACGTTACTACTTTACTTCTGCTTAAATATTAGCATTTACATTTTAAAGAAAGTAGCGCTAATTAAACTTATTATCTTTTTATCGATTATGCTAATTCTTTGTTCAAATTTCTTGGTTCAGCCGTTATTACTATTATTGCTACCAATCTCTATTCTCGAAATTACCTTCTACTTTACTTCGAAAAAGTGGGTGTGGTTAATTCTTTCTATCTTGCCAATTTTCTATTTACAAGATTCGTATAAAGCAATTTATAGTCTAGTCACCTTAGTTAGTTTTATCATTTTTTCGATTGTTACATTATTTAATACGAGGTTTCGGTTTAAGGAAGATCAGATTGACAAAATGAGAAATACTATTCAAAAACTTACGAAAAAATTAAATGATCATAATGAGTTCATTGAACAGTCGGAATATACCTTTAAGTTAGAAGAGCGAAATCGGATATCACAAGAAATTCATGATAAGATCGGGCATTCTATGACAGGTGCTTTATTTCAGATGGAAGCGGCTAAGCACCTAATGAGTAATGATCAAGTTAAAGCATTGGAATTACTTCAAAATGCAATTAATATTTCGAAGGATGGAATTGAAAACATACGACTTACATTGAAAAATATGAAACCTCCAACTGAACAAATGGGGATTCACCATATGAAATTATTCATTGATGAATTTTCTGCGAAGAATGAATTGAAAACCTCGTTTGTTTACAAAGGAAATTTGGATCTTGTTACACCAATTCAATGGAAAATCATCCATGAAAATGTAATCGAGGCATTAACAAATTCGATGAAGTATGCTGATGCAACCGAAATTTCGATTGAAATTCACGTGATGAATCAAATGATTAAGGCGCAGGTGAAAGATAATGGTAAAGGTAAATTGAAAATCAAAAAAGGTTTAGGCATTATCGGTATGGAAGAGAGAACAGCATCTATTAATGGGAAAATAATTGTTGATGGGAATGTTGGTTTTTCAGTGACCACCTTACTTCCAATCCAAATCCAGTAAGTGTCAGTCATAGTTATTTGTAAATATTTTGTAGGTGACAATGATTATTTCATAAAAAAATATGAGTTTTTTCATGTGAAAAGGGTGAACTAATACACTGATATTAGTTCACCCTTTTGCTTATAATAGCATCATGAAGACAATGGAGAGGTGAGAGTATGAAAGTTTTAGAGATAAAGAACTTAACAAAAAAATTTGGCGATTTTATTGCGGTTGATAATATGTCTTTATCAATTGAGGAAGGCGAAATTTTTGGTTTTCTTGGTGCGAATGGTGCAGGGAAAAGTACGACGATTAATATTATTTCCGGACTTTTACGTAGTAATCAAGGAACAGTTGAAATCCTTGGAAAAAATACAAAGAAAAATAGTAAGTTTGCCAAAATGAATATTGGAATGGTTCCACAGGATTTGGCAATTTATGAAGATTTAACAGCATACGAGAATGTTAGATTTTTTGCTGGGTTATATGGACTAAGAGGTTCGGAATTAAATGAAAGAGTCGAAGAAGCGCTACAATTTGTAGGACTGGAAGATAAACTTAAGGAGTATCCTAAAAATTTCTCTGGTGGAATGAAGAGACGATTAAACATTGCTTGTGCGATTGCACACCGACCAAAGTTAATTATTATGGATGAGCCGACAGTTGGAATTGATCCACATTCACGTAATTATATTCTCAATAGTGTTCGCAAGCTTAATGAAATGGGTTGTACGATTATTTACACAAGTCATTACATGGAAGAAGTAGAAGAAATCTGCTCCCGTATTTCAATTATCGACCATGGCAAAATCATTGCTGAAGGGACGAAGGAGCAGCTTACATCTATTATTACAAATACGAAAGATATTAAAATTGAAGTTAAATCAACTGAAAATATTGATGTAACGCAAATTAAATCGATTATTGGTGTAGAAGCTGTTCACATTTCAGATAACCTTATTACAATTACATCAGATAATGGGGTTAATAATTTAAATAAAATCATTCAGCATTTTATTAATAGTGAGATAGAAATTAGTTCATTACACGAGAATGCACCTAATTTAGAAACAGTTTTTCTGACACTAACGGGTCGGAATTTGCGTGATTAATTTCATGGAAAATTCAAAAAGGAGGCATATCTCTTGAACATGTTTAACATTGCTTTCATGGAAATTAAACGTGATTTCCGGGATATTAGAACATTAGTCTTTATGTTAGCATTTCCAATTGTATTAATGTTAGTTCTTGGTACGGCACTTTCAAATGCATTTACGACATCGATTCCAATTAAAAACGTAGATGTTTTATATAAAGATTCGTCAACAGAAGGAGAGTTTTCGAATTATTTTAATGAATTTATTAAAGCAGCAAACCATTCTGGGGTTCATTTTAAAAAAGCAACAAATGATGTAAATGGTGAAAATGAAGTAAAACGAAATCGTTATGATGGGTATGTGGTCATCCAAAATAATGGAATCAAATTATTTATTAATGAAGGAAATAGTGTTGAAGGTAGCATTATTCAAGGGATGTTAACTACATTTGTTGATAAATATAATGTTGCAGCAGAAGTTGTCAAAATTGATCCTAGTAAAGTAAAGGAAGTTTTTAGCAATCGTTCACATGAAAATTATATTAAAGATACATCAATTAGTTCGAATAAGCAGCCTGGATCGATGGATTATTATGCAATTGCGATGACAACTATGATTGCACTTTATGGAGCTATGTCTGCGAGTAATTTAATTAGTGGGGAACGAGTTCGGAAGACAGCTGACCGTTTAATTGTTTCTCCTATTCGTAAAAGTGAGATTTTCATTGGGAAAATAGCAGGTAGTATTGTTGTTAATTTTCTTTGTGCGACAGTAATCGTATTTTTTAGTAAGTTCTTTTTCGATGCAAATTGGGGTAGCCACCTTTGGTTAGTTTTACTCGTTATATTGACGGAAGTATTGTTTGCGATTAGTTTTGGATTGGCGATTAGCTATTTAACGAAAACAAGTGCTTCTTCTAGGGTGATTATCTTGATTGTTGTACAGTTATCTTCATTTTTTGGTGGTGCTTATTTTAAAATAGGTGATACTAGTGGGATTCTTGAATTTATCACAAAACTTTCACCTCTTACATGGGCGAATACTGCAATTAGTAAAATCATCTATGCCAATGATCTGTCTGCTGCAGTTCCTGCGTTCACTTTTAATATTGGATTATCTTTATTATTCTTATTAATGGCAACTATTTCTCTACGAAGAAGGGAGGGATTGTAAGATGCAAACAATCATTTGGTTGATTACCAATACATTAAGAGTTACTTTGAAAAATAAGAAAAATATCATTATGTATATTTTTGTTCCTTTAATAGGTATTTTCATCTCTTTCTTAGCTTACGGGGGAGCGGATAAAACAGTTATCCAAGTTGGTATTGTTAATGATGATAATCATACGATTGCCAATGATACGATTAGATTTTTAGAAGGTTTAGATAATGTTCATATTCAAAAAATAAGCAATAAGGAAGTAAAAGATAAAGTTGCATCTGGAGCACTTGATTGTGTTATTTCATTTCAGGGTGGATTCACTGAAAGTGTCCGACAAGGAAAGCCTGACCATATTCAAATTTCTTCGATAAAAGGTGCTCAAATTACTAGTTTCGTTAAGTCCTACTTATATAATTATATTGATAATATTGCTGCTATTAGCAGAGTAGCAAAAACGGACCAAACTAAGTTTGATCAAATGGTTTCAAATTACCAACATGCTAATTTTAAGGTAACTTCTAAAACATTGTCAGATACATCTAAATCTGAAAATATGACAACTTATAGTTTGGGCTTTTTAATTATGATTATGTTAATGTCTGCAGGGAATTTATCGGAAATCATCTTAAAAGAAAAAGAAAATCGAATTTACTTCCGTCTACTTTCTACACCGATTAATGCCAGAAAGTACATCTTCTCAAATATTGTGGTTAATATGATTGTCATGTTTATTCAAGTAATTCTAACACTGGTCTTTATGACATTTGTTTTCCATATCGATATTCACATTCCATTTTGGGAAGCGGCTGTTGTGATGTTATTATTTGCATTGATTGCGGTAGGGATTTCATTAGTAATTGTTGCATTCTCTAATAGCACGAAATCGTCAGGTGCTTTACAAAATTTAATTATCGTACCAACTGTTATGATTTCTGGTTGTTTTTGGCCAATTGAAATTATGCCAACGTCAATTCAAAAAATTGCAGATTTTCTACCACAAAGGTGGACATTAGAAACTTTAACAAAATTACAGCAGGGTAGCAGTTTAGGGAGTTTATATTTAAACATTTTAATTCTTTTAGCATTCGCTATCGCGTTTTTCTTAATCGCAGTTTATAAATTTAGCAGAAATAGTCATACTAGAAATTTTGTGTAAAGTTCATATTAAAAAGCCATCTCTGGCGTGAGAGATGGCTTTTTGATATGAAACTTATTCGTCCATTGAGCTACATATTTCAATAAAATGACCATCTGGATCAGCCACATATGCAACTGTTTGGCCCCATGGTTTAGTAATTGGTTCTTTAATAATTTTGACGTCTTTCGAGCGTAAGTCTTCGATCGTAGCGAATACGTCGTCTGTTACGAAGCCAATTTCAAATGTTTGTGAAGGTTCCTGGGGATTTTTATAAGTTAACCCTGTTAGCTCCTGTACATTGTCACGCTGAATCATAGCCAAAATTGTCTGTCCTGTGTCTAATTCTACATATGTACCATGATTTCCGCGAATGTTAAGACCAAATGTTTCCGTATAAAATGTAAGAGACGTTTCTAGGTTCGTAACGTATAAAATTAAATATCTCATTTTTAACATATCTATTCCTCCAGAAAAGTATACTCCCTCAATATTTCTACAAATCCATTGTTAATCCTTTTATTCAAATTGATATGTGTAAAATGATTCTTTCGCAAAAAATGATTTTAATCGATCATCAGGAATATCTTCGAATTTTTCAATCTTGATGACATCTTTTAGCATTGACTCAGTCTGAGAGCGGTGTGCTTTCAACGTACGTAGTTTTTGACTTGCTACATTCATAATGTCATTTACAATATCAGGTTTTCCTAATACTTCAAAACGTTCCTTTGTAATCGCAATGCACCATACGATTGGACGCTCATTCGAATCCATTCGACGAACAGCTTCAATCGCAGCTCTAGCAGTAGCATCATGATCAGGATGTACGCCATGTTCGGGATAAAAAGTAATTACTAGTGTTGGTTGAACCTCATCGATTACTTCTTTTATCGCTCCAATCACAACTTCTGGATCTTCAAATTCTATCGTTTTATCATGAAATCCTAACATTCTTAAATCTTGAATACCCATTTCTCTACAAGCATCTATTAATTCATTTTTTCTAATTGTTGGAAGGGACTCTCTTGTAGCAAAAAATGGATTTCCCATATTACGGCCCATTTCTCCAAGTGTTAAACATGCGTATGTAACAGGAATTCCTTTGTTCGTAAACTGTGATACTGTTCCAGCAGCTCCAAATGCTTCATCATCTGGGTGAGGGAACACTAGCAATACTTTTTCTTGTTTCATTTTTCGTGCTCCTCTCTTAAAATGGCGTGTGGCTTAAGTGAATTGCGATTGCCAGTTTGCCTTCTTCATTATGTCCTGCTAATAGGAGACGGTTTTGGTCATCGACTTGAAAATCTGTTAAACCTTCTGCTACTACCCAGCCTTCTTCGAGCTTTAGGCCAATTCTGTATGGATTTTTTCCAGTAATTGTCGCTCGACTTATATTAACTTTAGTATTTCGAATAAATGCATTTACCGTCATCACTTTATCATTAAAATGATTAGCATATGCACCATTTGTTGTTTCTAAATGTAAGTATACCGTTTGATTTATGAAATTTTGAAGTGCTTCTTCTACAGCACTGATTTGTAATGTTTGCATTTAATCAACCTCCTATAAAGAGTATTATAATCCAACTTTCCCTAAAATGGTAATTTGATGGTTTTAGATTTTGGTTGTTAAACTTTGTTGCTATTAAACATGGAGATTTGAGGGTTTTCACTACAGGATGCTCTAGTTTTCTGTGCCGGACAATGAGCCACCTATACTGCAAATGCTCCTGTTGGAAGCACCTGTCTCGCAGACCTGATTGTGTCTCGCACCTTCCAGTCTATTTAACTTCTTTATGGATCGTTTGTTTTCTGACACAAGACCTTTTTTTTAAATTCTAGATAAGTGTTAAGTTTTTTAAACATAAAAAGATCCCTATCTAATTGGGTGATAGGGATTGGGGGGATGTGTATAACATGATTACTAAAATTTAACTGTTTAAATTTTCAGTTAATTTATACTTACTATACATGATATAAAAATGTTCGTCAATAGATTTATTAAAAATTTTTAAAATATTCAAAAAATAACAAAAAACTTTATATTTTATTTCGCTTAGCCGATAAAATGAATGTGTAAAACTCGACAAAATAATGTCATATTAGTGATAAATAGTCATTTTTTTACTTATTTTACCTTTTTTCTCTTTTCTAATAGATGATAAATTGATACACTAGAGTGGAATAATATTTTTGAAAGTGAGGTAGTTATACGTGAAGGCAGAAGCACGAAATTTATATAGTCCACATAGAGAAGTAGTAAACAAGCCTTCTCGTAATCAATTTCCGCAGTCTCAAAAAAGAAAATCGATTCGATATCATAGGCTAATTTTGGCAGTCTTATATGTGTCTTTATTTGTAGTATCTGTCGTTTATTTGTTTAGTCAGAATCAAATTGTTTCGGCAAAGCAAAATGAATTGCATAATTTACAGAAACAACAAACGAAGTTAACGAAAGCTGAGAGTGGGCTTACTAGACAAATTAAATTGCTAAATGATCCAGATTTTATAGCAAACTATGCTCGGGATGAATATATGTTCTCTAAAAAAGGGGAAACAATTATCATCGTACCGAAATCAAAGGAAGATCTTCAATCGAAAAACTAATAGACGTTTAAAAAAGATTCTCGTTATTGTGGGAATCTTTTTCTATATTTTTATTATAGAACAATCGTTCTGTTGTTGCAACTATAAAATAGAACGTATGGACTTGAATTTTATAATAGAATCGTATAGGGTACAAATTTAAAAAGATTCTTGATAAAGGAATGTGTTTTCATCATTTAAATGGAAAATTTTTCTATATTATAGTCTTTTTGCCGATATTTGATACTAATATCCTATGATTTCTACAAAATTTTTACTATTCTGAAAAATATATCTTTGATATAATTTATTTAAGCTAATATGAGGAGGATTAACATGTTGAAGAAGATCATTTATGTATTTGCTATTTTAATTGTACAACTTATATTGACGTTCCTTGTTAGTGTTCTTTCGGATTCATCGGCTAGTAATACTGCAATAATCATTGGATTCGCAACGACAATTATCCTTTATTGGAAAAGTGCAAAAAAACAAACTTACACGCCTTTCCAGCAATATCAATGGTTACGTGCGGCTGGATTAGAATTAAATGAGTTACATAAAGATTTTCAAAGAAGTACTGCCATTAAGGCATCTTTAATTTATAGTTTCTCTGGATTAGTAGTTACTTTATATTCATCACATATTTTAATGTAGTTTGTAATAAAAAAAATGGACAAGCACTTCATGTGCTGTCCATTTTTTTATGATTCGTCATTTTCAGTGTCTTGTTGTAGGCGTTTTACTCTTCTTCTATATGCAATTGATGATACAAGAATACTACATTCGTATATAACTAATAATGGTAAACTTGTCATCATATCAGACACAAAATCAGGTGGTGAGATTGCAGTTCCGATAATAATTAATACAAAATAAGCAAACCGGCGAAATTTTCGTAAAAACGCTGGTGTTACAATTCCGATACTCGTTAAAAATAAGATTATAACAGGTAAATCAAAGAAAAACGCGAACGGAACAACTAAGTTAAATAAAAAGCTAAAATAGCGTTCAGCAGTAAATGTAACAGTGACTAATTCTTCTCCAATATCCTTTAAAAATTTTAATACGTTTGGAAAGATAAAATAATAACCAAAAGCCAAACCGCAAATAAATAAAATAAATAAAGCAGGGATATAGAGCATAGTCGTTTTGCGTTCTTTTATATGTAAGGCTGGTCTTACAAACGCCCACAATTGGTAGGCAATTACAGGAATACTGCAGGCAATTGCAAACACTCCACCAATCATAAAATAAATCCAAAGAACATCACTTGGCCCAAGTGCTAAAAGTTTTTGATCTAAACCTTGTACAAGAAAATGAAAAATATCTTTTGTAAAATATAAACCTATTCCTAAAAATATGACGAATGCAGCAATTACTTTTATTATTCGATTTCGAAGCTCATCTAAATGATCAATGACACTCATTTCTTTTTCTTGCATATTTTCCCCCAACGCAAACTATGAAAGTATTTTATTATAATATATAGAGTTTCCTTCATTTTGTCAGAAAAAAGAACAATCGTCAATGAATATAAAGGACTTTCAGAATTCTTTCATGTCCATCTTTTTCTAACATATTAATAGGCTTTCTATCTTTGTCCGACTATAATAATAAGTATGAGTATTTAAGATAAGGTAGGTAAGTGTTTTGGATGGAAAAAGTCATGTAATTGTAGGATTATTCGCAACTGGTGTCACTATGTACGCAACACACAATGATTCAATGACCGTTCCACTGATTGTTGGTGCAATTAGTAGTCTCGCTCCGGATTTAGATCATCATAACGGTTCATTAACTAAAAAGATTTCGACCCCATTACAAATTCTTTTTAGTTTATTATTTTTAGCCGTTTCATTATTTGTCTTGATGAAAACTGGCAAGTTTATTTATGCTGGTTCCTGGATTTATGGTGTGGGGTTACTCGTTTTATTTATTATATGTGTGAGTTGGTTAAGGCATATGAAAACGATACTTATGTTGACCGGTTTATTGATTTCGTTTATTGGTTGGTTTGCTTTTCATGATAAATGGTCAATCATTGCTGTAGGTTTATTTATTGCCATTTCTTCAAGATTAAAACATCGCGGACCGACACATTCTCTTTACTTTTTAGCAATATGGAGTGGGATTTGCTTCTTAATTCAAAAGGATTTATTAATTAATGGTTTATGGCTGGCAGGAACAGTTGGTTATTTTTCACATCTTTTAGCGGATCAATTGTTTACTAAACAGCGTATCAAATGGTTATAGACTCTTCTTTTGTCACATGATTTTTGTGATTTCATCCATACTATGGAGGATGTTTAATAAAGAAAGAAGGGTCAGTTTTGAAAAAAATAAATGTCTTGTTCGCTGCTTGCATAATGGTACTCGCGTTTTCATTTTCAATTCCGGTTTCTGCAAATAGTTACTCAAGCCAACAGGTTCTGAAAAGTCCTTCAAAAGCGGTCTTAAGTAGTAAGCAATCATCGATGAAATTTGCACTAAGAAGATCTTATCGCTCCAATCGAAGTTATCGTCCTTCTGCACCTAGATCAAGTTACCGTTCTTCCAGAAATACCAGTAGGAATTTTCTAGGTTATGCGGGTGCATTTGGAATTGGTTCTTTATTTGGGTCAATGCTACATCCGTTTGGTGGTTACTTTGGCGGGCAACAATTTGGCTTTTCATTTTTTAGTCTATTAATCGATATACTTTTAATTATCGTTATTATTTGGTTTATTAAGAAAATTTTTCGTAGAAGTGGTAGGTAGGATTGGTTATTAAGCCATTGGGGGTAACTGATGAGAATTTATTTTGATGAGCAAGATGTTGCAAATGCAATTTGTGTATTTGTAGCTGATTTGGAAAGAATACGCCCTGAGGATGTACAAATTGAGTTTCAATTTAATGAAGGCGAAGGAGTAAACTGTCTCGTTAAAGCGAATCATCTAGACTCTCATTATGGAGAACAACAAATATCGGATGCCATTGGTTTTTATTTAGATGAGATTCATCGTTTTTCCTCCCATGCAATGAACATAGTAATTGGATTTGACGAAGACGATGGCATTACAAGTGAAGTAATAATTACATATTAAAACCCGAGAGTGAACAGTAATGTTCGTTCTCGGGTTTTTTATTTTAGTTTAAGCATAATTCGTTACATATTCGTAAACAATATCTTGTACTAATTCATGTAGCGAACGTTCGTTTTTTTCTTGCTCGGTTATGATTTGAGTGTACAGTTCATTTAACATCTCAACTGTAATCCACTGTTCGTGTTCGCCCCCGTATTGTGTTAATGCCTTTTTAATCATCTGTTTAACAAACTGTCCATCCACTATGTATTTCCTCCCTTAAGTTACTTTAAGTATATCCAAAATTTTAAATGCTTCCTAGAGAAAAATTTATTGAAATAGAACGTATATTCGTTTAATATATGTTTATAATAAAAATAAGAACATAAGTTCTGCTATTATTTGGAAGAATTGGAGTGGTATGCATGAGCATTTGTTATGAAGAGTTACCACATCATCGTATATTATGCATCGATATGAAGAGCTTTTATGCAAGTTGTTCTGCCGTTATGCTCGAATTGGATCCTTTAGCATGTTATTTAGCAGTTGTTGGTGACGTAGAGAGGGAGGGAAGCATTGTACTTGCAGCTTCTCCACGATTAAAAAAGGAGTTCGGAATAAAAACAGGTTCGCGGGTTTTTGAAATTCCAAAGGATCCTCGTATTAAAATTGTGAATCCTACAATGTCAAAGTATTTGGAGGTTTCAACTAATATCGTAAAGTTACTAAATGAATATGTACCTTTAGAGGATTTGCATGTATATAGTGTCGATGAATGTTTTTTAAAAGTTGATGGCGTAAAGAAATTATGGGGAGATGCATGGGAAATTGCTGAAAAAATCCAAGCAGAAATTACGGCTCGTTTTAATTTACCATGCTCGATTGGTATAGGTCCTAATATGCTTTTGTCAAAGCTATGTCTAGACTTAGAAGGGAAAAAAGATGGGATAGCGGAGTGGACATACGAAGACGTAAAAGAAAAGCTTTGGAAAGTCAGCCCTCTAAGTGAAATGTGGGGAATCGGTAAGAGAACGGAACGTTCCCTAAATTCGATGGGGATTTTTACGGTAGGCCAACTAGCGAACTATCCTCTCCATTTGCTTGAAAAGAAATTCGGTGTGATGGGGAATCAACTGTATCATCATGCATGGGGAGTTGATCTCTCAGAATTAGGTGCACCGATTATGAGCGGACAAATTAGCTTTGGGAAAAGCCAGATATTAATGAGAGATTATACGAAAGTAGAAGAAGTTAAATTTGTTATTCGTGAAATGTGTGAAGAGGTTGCACGTCGTACTCGAAATGCCAAAAAAGCGGGAAGAACGATTACATTAGGAATCGGCTATAGCCGTGAAGAGTTTGGCGGAGGATTCTCTCATGCTTTCACGATGGATGAGCCGACGAATATCACATCAGATTTGTATGAAGTATGTAACAAGCTTTTTGATCAATATTACGAGGGTAAAACAGTTCGGCAAATCTTTATTACTCTTTCCAACATCGTAAGTGATGAACTGATGCAATTAAATTTATTTGATCAGAAGAAGCCTCAAAAAAGAAAGTTAGGCTATATCATGGATGCGGTGCGAAAAAAATATGGATCGAATTCACTTTTATGGGCAGTTTCCTATACGGAAGGTGGAACAGCCCTTGCTCGGAGTAAGCTAGTAGGCGGACATAAAGGGTAATCCGAAATGGGAAAAAGCTTGCCCAGCTCTGAGAGGAATATCTCCATAAACCAGTAGAAGTGGTGTTTTTCCACTTCAATGGTTAATGGAATATTACCGAAGAGCTAGCTTTTGGAACTAGACAGTGCGAAATGTGGAAAAAGCTTGCCCAGCTCTGAGAGGAATATCTCCATAAACCAGTAGAAGTGGTGTTTTTTCCACTTCAATGGTTAATGGAATATTACCGAAGAGCTAGCTTTTGGAACTAGACAGTGCGAAAAGTGGAAACGCCTCGGTCTGCCCTAACAAGCATAAGAAAAAGAACAATAAAGGCTGGTTTTTAACCTTTAATGGGCTTAGCTTATGACCACAGTGTGAAATGTAGAAGCGCCTCGTTCACAGAAGAAGATATGCTAAAACCGCGATGTCCTGTCGTAACGTATACATGACCCTCATCCTGTGGGCCCACAAGCATAAGAAAAAGAACAATAACAACAACAAAAAGAGATGTGCAAAAAAAAGGAGAAGAATGCGATGATTCGTGACCGTGGTACGATTAAATGGACGTCAATGATGATGCCTGAGCATGTAAAAATGCTTCGTGACTGGAAAGTATCTCAAAACTATGAACAACAGCGAGATGTTGATGAACAGTTATTGGAAGAAATGAATCGCCATCTGCAACAGGCTATATATGAGGATGAAAGTGTACAAATTACGCTTTATAAAGATCATCACCATCATAGTGTAAAAGGAAAAGTAGGGAAAATTAATTTACATCAAAATAGACTATCCATACATGAAGAACAAGCTGGATACATGGAGTTAATATTAAGTGATATTGTGGACGTGAAAATTGGATCATAGAAAGCATTAAAAAATAATGAATCCATTAACGAATACTCACCCTCAAATTTGTATCTATACATCGAAAGGGGGAGTTGAAAATGGCGCAAATTGCTACTCAACAACTTACATTGTATGTAAAGTTACATGCAGGGAAAGATGCACAAGGAAAAATCATCATCAAGAAAAAGGTATACAAAAACATACGGGTAGGCGTTGATTTAGAGAAGCTGGTCGATGTTGGAGGTGCCTTAGCATCACTTCAAGACTTACCGTTAGTGGAACTAGAAGTATTAAGTAACGGATTGCTTTTAAACAATCTGTAGAAAAGGAGCGAAATGGCATGATTCAAACTTTAGAATTGAAATTTTTAAATGAAGATGAAAAAGTTGTAACATTAACGGTAGACAATCCAACTATTCCGGTTAATCCAACACTAATTAATCAGGTGATGGATAAAATTGTAGCAAATAATGTGTTTACTTCTACGGGTGGTATTGTCGTAGCAAAACAAAGCGCGCGATTAGTGGGAAAAGAAATAATTGATATTAAATTATGATAGAAGATTAAATTATGTTAGAAGAGTAGCTTAGCTGAATGTGGAGTGGCAAAATTAAAAGAAATTAAAAGATTACTAAGACCTCCAATGCAGGAGGTCTTTTTTTGCGTTATAATAGAATGATTAAATGGAACCGAAATAGGTTTTACTAGCAATAAATGAATACTTGGGATTAAGATAGTAATAGAATAGATAATAGAATAGTAGAAAAGGAGAGAACGACATGGCATTAATTGCAATTGATATGGATGGCACGCTTGTAAATGGTAAAAATAGTATACCTCAAGAAAATATTGAGAGCATTCGAGCTGCACAAAAAGAAGGAATCCATGTTGTCATTTCTACAGGCAGAATGTATGAAAGTGCAAAAGAAACTCTAGATGAAGCGGGGTTATCTTGCCCAATTGTATGTTTAAATGGGTCGCAAATTTATGATAAAGAAGCGAATGTTTTACACAACGATTCAATGAGTAATGATGTTTTTGCAAAGGCGTTAGCAATTTGTGAAGCGGAAAATAAAACATTTATTATAAGTACAAGTGAAGGTTCGTTTACCAAATGTCGGGACACGTTATATGAAGAATTTTTCACTGACAAACAAACAGGAAAACCACAAAAAGTAACAGCTACATTGAGAAAAGTTCGTAATTATACATCAATAGAAGATTTTAATAATATGGATGTATACAAAATTTTATTTCTTTCAAAGAATGAAGAAGTCATCAATCGAGTTCGTCTTAATTTAATGCAAGAAGAAAGCTTACTTGTTACTTCTTCTCATTCGAACAATGTCGAGATTAATGCAGCAAACGTAAGTAAGGGAGCGGCATTATTAAAGCTTGCCCCAATTCTAGGCGTAGATTTAAAAGAGAGCATGGCTATTGGAGATAGTTTTAATGACGTTTCGATGTTTAATCGTGTAGGTTTTTCAGTAGCAATGGGGAATGCAAAAGAAGAGCTACAACGTCAATGTGCATTTGTTACAAAAACAAATGATGAAGCTGGAGTAGCGCATGCGATTTATCATTTTTTAGATCAAAAACAAAAAATGAAGCAAAATTAAATAAAGTAAAGTGGCCTTATCCAATAAAGGATAGGGCTTTTTTTAATTAAAAATTGAAGGTGCTAATGACAAATTGTTCTTTCAAAATCAATGTGATGAAGGGCAAAAGTGTAGTGAAACGAATCTATATTCGATTCGGTTTTTTAGTTTCTAATTATTAATTATGACAACAATGGAATTGACAAAATGCATTTTTCTTTAAATTGAAACCGCTTTAATACAAGCATATGATTAGATTAGAAAACGAAGAAAAAATACTGTAGAGATGAAAGGGAGAATAGGATGTCAAACAATAATTCTAAGGACTACCGAGTAAAAATACAAAGATTTGGTAGTTATTTAAGCGGCATGATTATGCCAAATATTGGAGCATTTATTGCATGGGGTATTATCACAGCATTATTCATTCCAACAGGATGGCTTCCAAATAAACATTTAGCTGAACTAGTTGGTCCAATGATCACTTATTTATTACCATTATTAATTGGTTATACGGGTGGGAAAATGGTTTACGATGGTCGAGGCGGAGTAGTCGGAGCAGCCGCAACGATGGGGGTTATAGTCGGTTCAGATATACCGATGTTCCTTGGAGCAATGATTATGGGGCCTTTAGGTGGATATTTAATTAAAAAAGTTGACCAGTACATACAACCAAAAGTAAAACAAGGATTTGAAATGTTAGTTAACAACTTCTCAGCAGGTATATTAGCAGGAATTTTAACATTATTGGCATTTTGGGCAATAGGTCCAACAGTAGTTGGATTAAATCATGTATTAGCATCTGGAGTTCAAGCAATTATTGATGCGAAACTACTTCCATTAGCAAATATTTTTATTGAACCTGCAAAAGTCCTTTTCTTAAATAATGCAATAAATCATGGTATCTTAAGTCCGCTAGGGACTGAACAAGCATCCGAATCTGGAAAATCAATTCTTTTCTTATTAGAAACAAATCCAGGACCCGGTTTAGGAATTCTGTTAGCATTTATGATATTTGGAAAAGGAACAGCAAAACAAACATCCCCCGGAGCAGCAATTATCCACTTCTTTGGAGGAATTCATGAAATTTACTTCCCTTATATTTTGATGAAGCCAATATTACTTTTAGCAGCAATTGCAGGTGGTGTTAGTGGCGTATTTACATTCTCATTATTAAAGGTCGGATTAGTCGCTCCCCCTTCACCAGGAAGCATCTTTGCATTAATTGCAATGACACCAAAAGATGGAAACCATTTTGGCGTGTTATTAGGTGTTTTAGTTGCAACAGTCGTTTCATTTGCAGTGGCATCACTTATTTTAAAATCAAGTAAGTCAGGTACAGAAGAAGATATTACTGAAGCAACAGAAAAAATGCAACAATTAAAAGGAAAGAAAAGCACAGTAGTTGAAACTTTTGGGACTACAGTTCAGTCTAGAGAAAAAAAGGATTTTGAACCTGAAAATGTGAAGAGAATTATCTTTGCATGTGATGCAGGAATGGGTTCTAGCGCAATGGGAGCTTCTATTCTTAAAAATAAAGCGAAGAAATCAGGCTTGAATATCGATATTTCCAATACTGCTATAAATAACATTCCACACGATGCTGATATAGTCGTTACACATAAGGATTTAACTTCAAGAGCAATTGATAAACTTCCGACAGCACATCATATTTCAGTTGAGAATTTCCTGAGTAGTCCTAAATATGATGAGTTAATCGAGAACTTGAAATAATGAATAAAGAACAGACTAACCAATTGTCTAAGTCGGCATATAATCAAAGTTTTATAGACTCTTTATATAATAGCTTTGAAAACCTTTGAATTAGAAATTCTAGTAATAAAGTAATGGAGGTGAAAAAATGTATATTTCGGCAAGGGAACGAAAAATACTGGAACTTTTACTAAACAAACAGGAAGAAATCACTGTAAAAGAAATAGCAGATGAATTAACTGTAAGTCCACGTACAGTTCATCGCGATTTAAAAGGCGTAGAAGAAATTATAGATGAATATGGTCTTTTGCTAAATAAAAAATCTGGGAGCGGTGTTCAGCTGATCGGTGATGTTTCGTTAAAGGAGAAGATTCAATCCTTTTTATTCAATCTTAACTATTATGAATATACTTCAGAAGAACGACAAACATTTATTTTGTCCACTTTATTAGCTTCGAAGGAACCAGTTAAATTAGTATCTTTAGCGAATGATTTAAATGTAACACTGGCAACTATAAGTAATGATCTAAATAAAGTAGATGAAGAAATAAATCCCTTTAACCTTAAAGTATTAAGGAAACGAGGCTATGGGGTTGAAATAAACGGACTTGAATCAGATAAACGAAAAGCAATGAGTAAATTGATTAATACTAATATCGAAGAGTATGAATTTATATCGATCATAAAAGAAAATATTCAAATAAAATCCGCTGAATCAGTTAACACTCGCTTACTAGGTTTAATAGATGAAAATAAGCTACTAATAATTGAAAAACAAATCAATCGAATCAAAAAAGAATTACCTTATGCTATTGCAGATCGTGCATATATAGGCTTAGTCGTTCATTTGGTACTAGCAATTGAACGAATAGAGCAAGGAGAGAAAATAAATTTTGATGAAAATCTCTTAGTTGAATTGAAAAAATCAAAAGAATTCAATTTAGCAAAAAAACTGGCAATAGTGTTAGAGGAGATATTTAACATTGAGATCAGCGATGGTGAAGTTGGCTATATAACAATGCATTTAATGGGTGCAAAACTTAATAATGAACATCCAGAAATATTAGAAGATTCCAGTCTTCACGTAGGAGTTTATGCTCAAAATTTAATTCGTTTCGTAAGTAATGAATTGAATCGAGATTTAACAAAAAATGTATCACTTTTTAAAGACTTAGTTGCTCATTTAAAACCTGCGTTATACCGAATTAAGCAAAACATGGGAATATCAAATCCACTTCTCTTAAAGATTGAGGAAGATTATCAGAAACTATATTTTATATTAACAAAAGCAGCAAAAATCGTTTTTAATGACTTAGAGATACCGAAAGAAGAGATTGGATTTTTAGTTATCCATTTTGCTTCTGCAATTTTAGGTAGTGACCAAGTAAAAGAGCATAAAACTCTAGTAGTCTGTTCGAGCGGAATTGGAACATCTAAAATACTCTCGACTAAATTACAAAAAGAAATCCCTGGATTAAAAACTGTCAATAGATCATTGTTTGATTTACCTAAAATAGATCTATCGGAATACGGGACAATCATTTCGACAATTCCATTGAAAAATATTAATGAAGAGTACCTATTAGTAAATCCATTATTGTCAGAATCAGAGATTGCTAAAATTAGAAAATCAATTATGACAAATAAACATCTAATTGGGAAAGTTATAATCGAAAATCAAGAGCAAATTAAAGTTAATCATGAGAATTTTATAGTCGATCTTAAAAAGGTTAAAAACTATTCGACAGTGATTTATAAACTATTAGAAGGATTTTATATAGATAATATTGAACAGATCGAGACAATTGCTCAAGCGTTACAAGAAATCTGTAATGTACTTAAGTTAAAAAGTGTCATTAAGGATCCAGAAAATGTAGTAGCAGCTTTACTTAAACGTGAAGAACTTGGCGGAATAGGGATACCAGGCACTTCACTCGGTTTATATCATACTAGAAGTGAAAGTATACTTAAACCTAGTTTTTCGATAGGAAGATTGAAAAATACATTTAAAATAAAAGCGATGGATGATACAGATATTGAAGTAGACACGATACTTTTAATGCTTTCACCATCAAATATTAGTGATGAGGCGTTAGAAATTTTAAGTGGAATTAGTTCACTCATAATTCGTGATGAACAATCAATTGAACTGTTCCAAACCGGCAATGAAGAGGAACTACTTAATTTATTAGCAACTGAAATGAAAGAGATATATGACTCGAAATTTATAAAATGAGGTGTTTTACTAACATGAACAAACAGATTTTATCAAAAGAAAATATATTATTAAACGCGAGCTTTATAAATAAAGAAGAGGCGATTCGAAAAACAGGACAAATTTTAGTAGAAAAGGATTATGTAAGAGACCATTATATTGAGAAAATGCTAGAACGTGAGAAGTTGACGACGACATATATGGGGAATTTTGTAGCAATTCCACATGGTACAGAGGATGCGAAGAAAAATGTAATTGAATCTGGTATATCAATTATTCAAGTACCAAATGGTGTTGACTTTGGAAATGGGAATATCGTAAAAATTCTCATTGGGATTGCTGGTAAAGACGATGAACACTTAGAGATCCTTTCACAAATTGCGATTGTATGCTCTGAAGAAGAAAATATTCAAAAGCTTGTAGAGGCAACAACGCCAGAACAAATACTAAATATGTTTGAAGAGGTGTATTAATAATATGTTAGCAGTCCATTTTGGTGCAGGCAATATAGGTAGAGGTTTTATTGGTGGCCTACTTTCAGAAGCAGGCTATCAAGTCTGCTTTGTAGATGTAAATAGTGAAATAGTAGATTTGCTGAATGAGAGAAAATCATATCGTGTGGTTCTTGTAAGCGATCAGTCAGAAGAAAAACTAGTAAACAATGTAAGAGCGATTAATAGCATAAAAGATCCGGATGATGTAATAGAAGCAATTGTTAATGCAGATTTAATTACAACAGCTGTTGGTCCTACTATTCTACCAATTATATCAGGACTAATGGCAGATGGTTTGAAAAAAAGAGTAGAGAAAACAAACAAACCATTAAATATTATTGCCTGCGAAAATATGATTGATGGAAGTGAATTCTTAAAAAAGAATGTATACGAAAAATTAACAGAAGAAGAAAAAAATCAGTTTAACATAAATTTCGCATTTCCAAATGCCGCAGTAGATCGTATTGTGCCAAATCAAATAAATGAAGATAAATTAATAGTTCATGTTGAACCTTTTTATGAGTGGGTTATAGATCAATCAATGATGATAGGAGAAATACCAAAGATTGATGGAGTTACTTTTGTAAATGATTTAAGACCATACATAGAAAGAAAATTGTTTACCGTCAACACTGGACACGCGGTGGCTGCATATATCGGTTATCAAACTGGACTAGAAACAATTAAAGATGCGATGGAACATCCAAAAGTATTAACAGCGGTTGAAGGAACTTTAAAAGAAACGGGGGACGTATTAATTAGGAAATATGATTTTGATTACGACAATCATGTGAAATATATCACAAATATTATTGACCGTTTTACTAATCCATATATTAATGATGAAATACCAAGGGTGGCAAGAGGACCGTTACGTAAGTTAGGACATGATGATCGTTTAGTAAGTCCAGCTATTCAATATTATGATTATGTAAAGGCGGAGCCAGTCCATCTAGCAAATGCAATAGTTGCTGCATTAAAATATGATTTTAGGCAAGACGACGAGGCTTTAGAATTACAGAAAAAAATAAAAGAATTAAGTTATGAAAAAACATTAAATGAAGTTTGTGGTTTGAAGGAAGACCATCCTTTGTTTGAATTGATATTAAGTAAATTATACTAATAGAAAAATAGATTAATGGAAGACCTTCAGTTTTTTGAAGGTCTTTTTGAATTAAGGAAGAATTAATACAATAAAACAGCCATAATTTCTGGATGAGAGTTTAGGTATCTCTTAACAATTTTATTTTTGTAATTAATACATACACTATAAAAAAATAAAAGGAGAACATTAAAATGAATGCAATTGCTGGTTTCATACCGATTATTTTTATGTTATTTTACATAGCTATTCCGGTTGGGATTATCTATTTCTTCTATAAGAAGTACGAGAATTTATCGAACATAAAAAATACAGAGTTAAAAAAACAAACAGAAGCGTTGGAACGAATTGCTCGTGTATTAGAAAAATCTTCGTGAAAATACTGATTCACACGGGAGAGTTTCTCCACTTTATCAAGTAAAGAAGCACTAATATGACCATCCTTAGTTCTGTATCAGGACTAAGGTTTTTTGTGTTTTTTGTTATATTTTCATGTTGCAGTTAGAAAAGTTAATTAGGTTTGGTAATGATGAAAATAACTTTGTAAAAGTTAGGGACAAGTAGTAACGAAAACAAATAAAAATCATATTAATAGATTATTAACAAATATAGACAAGCTTAAGGAGTGCTATTCCAAAGGGAGATTTATGTCTAATAAAATAAAATAAGGTGATATTATGCATTTTGGAAGACAACCGAAGCCGCCAAGACCTTTTCCACCTGGACAAGATTTTGCGCAAGTTACAAATAGTGGAGGAGTAATTGCTGTTTTAAATGAAGGTACAAAAGTAACTTTCCCTTCATTCCAATTTATCGGGGAAGGGATTACAATTAATGCAGCAAAAGATCGATTAACAGTTTGGCATCCAGGGAATTATTATATTTCTTATTCTGTGAATACAACTTCTCCAACAAAAGTATCTACAGCTATTTTAATTAACGGTAGACAAGTAAGTGCAACAACAATCGCACCAGTAGAGGATAGAACAGAATTTAATAATCAAATTATCTTGCCATTAGAAGTTGGAGATACTATTTCACTTCAATTATTTGGAATAGTTGGTCCTGTGACGCTATTAACAGGTGCTGGAGCATCACTTTCAGTTTTCAAAATAAGTGGACCAACTGTTTTATAAAATAAAATAGGTTGCTATACAATATCCCAAGAGTGCACTGCTTTTTCTAAAAAGGTAGTGCATTTTTTTGTGAAAACAGTATAGTTTCCAGATTATTTTCATTAAAACAAGAATATACTCATGGGAGGAATATAAATGGTTGATGAAGAAATAAATTAAAAAACTCCAAAAGGGTTAATCGGGAGAGAGAAAGGATTTGTTTATGAGTAAAAAAGAATTTTTATTAGATCAATTAGCAGTTTGTCGTAATATCGAAAGTTGGATTAAACCATTAAGTACTGCTTTAGAAGGTTTAAAAGTTGAAGATGCAGTATGGAAACAAAACGAGATCGCTCATTCCATTGTTGAAATTGTAAATCATTTATATTTTTATAATGAAAGATGGTTGAACCGTTTTAAAGGTGAAATTCCTACTGAAGTTGTTAAACGTAATGCGGATACATTTTTTGAGATTGAGCAGATTACAGAAAATCATTGGCAAGAACTTGTTCAAAAGATAGATGAAGGATTGGCAAACTGGCAACAAATTGTAGAGGAATCTACTGAGGAAAAGCTTCATGATCAGATTCCAACCTTTCCAGAAGGGGCAATTTGGTGGGAAGCACTATCAAACCTTTGTACACATAATACATATCATATTGGACAAATCATTTTTATTCGCAAGTTACAAGGGTCATGGGAGAGTAAGGAAGAAGAATAAATAGATGTGACGGAACCTCTTTTAAGAGGTTTTTTTTATTACAATGCATTCAGTTGTCGAAGTCGAAATAATAAGAAAATTAAATTCCTAAAAATGGTATAATATGACAAGCGTAAGATTGGAAGCTGCAGAATTAGTTTTTTTGGAGGGAAATCCAATGTTGATAAGGGAAGTAGTAACGGAAGATGCTGAGAGATTTCTACAATTAATAAAAGAAGTTGAAGATAAATCGAAATTTATGCTTTATGAAGCCGGTGAAAGAAAAATGACAGCGGATAAACAACGGCAGCAAATTGAAATTATTACTAAGCAGACGAATGCAACAATATTAATTGCCGAAGAAAAAGGTGATTTTTGTGGATATCTAATGGTAATCGGTGGAAATGCTCAAAGGAAAAAACATACAGCATATATAGTGGTAGGTGTTTTAGATGAATATAGAGGGAAAGGTATCGGAACATTACTTTTCCAAAAATTAGACGCATGGGCAATCACACATGAAATAGTCCGATTGGAACTTACTGTTGTTACTCAAAACGAAGCAGGAGTAAATTTATATAAAAAAATGGGCTATGAAATAGAAGGAACAAAAAAGAAATCTTTGATGATCGATGGAACGGTGTACGACGAATATTATATGGCTAAATTGCGTTAATCTTTATGAATTTAGTAATAGAAGAAGCTTAGAGGGTCAAGTGCTTGAATGTTAAATCGAAGAAAAGAAGTGAGCTAAAATGGATTTTTTAACTGAAAAGGTTATACTTATCTCTATATTTATATTAATCATACATTGCATTGAAACACTTGCCTATTCGGTCAGACTATCTGGTGCAAGAGTAAAATTAATTGCCTCGGCCGTATCTTTATTTAGCATGATGGTAATCGTTTCAAGGATGGCAAACATGATGCAGCAACCATTTACTGGTAGTTTAGTAGATACGGCTGCGATTAATCACACATTAAATCATATAGATGAACAGTTTAGAGTGTTAATCGGAGCATCAACAGTAGGAACAATTTTAGGAATCCTTTTATTACCAACCTTTGTAGCGTTATTTTCAAGAGCGATTATTCAACTGTCAAACGAACGTGGATCCATAGTGGCGGTAATTAAAAAAGCACTAACTTTGAAAAATCTTTTTGGGTATGTAAAGCATTTTAAAATCCCTAGACTATCATACTTGAATGATGTGAATTTAAAAGATATACCGTATAAGCTATTTTTTATTAATTTAATTGTTACTTCAATTTATACGATTGGAGTATTATCGGCACTTTATGCATCCGTCCTTGTTCCTGAAAGACACACAAGTACAACAATGGCATCAGGATTTATAAATGGAGTTGCTACAATTCTATTAGCACTTCTAATTGATCCAAAGATTTCAGTTCTTGCAGATGATGTGGTAAATAATAGAGGGAGTTATTCTAAGCTAAAAGGAATATCAATCATGATGATATCATCAAGATTACTAGGAACTCTTTTTGCTCAAATACTCTTTATCCCGGGTGCTAACTATATCGTATGGGTAACAAAATTTATCAATTAAATAAAAGACGCTGCTCTCGCCCGACGGAAGGGGAGTATCCTGGAGTGCAAATCAACTAACACCCTCCCAAAAAGCAACAATGAATAAAAGAACAGCATACTTATTTAACGAACATAAAATGAAGTTCGCTTTTTTTATTGAAAATTAAGGGAAATAAGGCTAATTTTAAGAAAGAAGGAATATATAGAAAGTGTATTGAAAAATAGTAAAATAAAAATAAATTGTGATGGGGATTTCAAAATGATTAAACAAGATGTTAAGGCGTACATTTTGAAAAAGTATAATATAAAAGAATCGGATTTTTTAGGAAAAGGGCAGGAAGCGGAAGTATATTTGTATGATCATGATAGAGTCATTAAACTATATGATTCTACGGCATTTAAAAAACAGCAAATTTTAAAGCGGTTTTATGAATCTATGGTTTCGGAAGGTATTCATTTTGAATTGCCAACAATACATGAAATCATTAAAGAACAAGACGCTATTCTAACAATTGAGAAACGAATTGAAGGACGCAATATCCAAAAAGACTTGTCACAATATAATACTAAAGAGTTAGAAGTATTTTTTAAAAATTATTTAAATACGATCGTAAGCATACAAAATATCAACCTACAAACGAAGATGAGTGAGTACAAATTATTAAGTGATTATGAATGGTCAGAACGGCCAAATGATTGGTATGATTTTTTAAAACAATCACTCATTTGTAAAAACAATGAAGTAAACGAGTATCTTTTGAAAGACGTACTAAATTATGAAATGAAATATGAAAGGTTACTTAAATTATTATCAGTCGAGTATAAAGGAGATTATTCATTAATACATGGTGATTTTTATCCATCAAATCTTTTAGTAAATGAAGAAGGAAAAATTAGTGGGGTAATTGACTTTGGATTAATGACACTTTATGGAGATTTTGTATTCGATGTTGCTCTAAGCTGGTTCTTGTTTGATTTATATGAAGAATTAGGTGAAACGAAATTAGAAAAATATTTAAAGATGATTCTCGATACGATCGGTTACGAATATAAAAATCGTATTTATTTATACGTACTGTTTTATAGTATTTATTCAGCAAATTTCTTTTCAGAAAATTGTAGCGATGGTCATTACCAATGGAGTGTTCGAAATTTAAATAATGAAAAGTATTGGGAAAAACTTGAGGAGTAAAGAAGTAAAAGAATAGTATATAAACAAAAAAGGCTCAAGAAAGGTTGAGCCTTTTTTGTTATTTATTAATTTCAGATTCTACTAAACCAACAACAAGGACGTAACGCTCTGTTGCAGTATCGATACAACAATTCGAATTTTGTGTAACAAGGCAGAGAATTGGACAGAGAAAACCGATTATTTATGTATTGAAATAAATAATCGGCAGATAGAGACTATTCTTCTTCTTTAGGAGCACGAACAACAGATTCGAACTGAGTTTTATGCGTACCATCGCAATATGGCAATTTACTTGATAAACCACATCGGCATAAAGAAAAAGCTGCTTTTTGAGGGAATTTATTTCCTTCAGCATCAATAAGCTCAACTGTTCCAGTCACACGTAACGGACCGTTATCTAACACTTTAATTTGAACATCAGACATTATATTGCCTCCTAGATACATTTAGATTAATTATACATTAGAAGTTTCTGGAAATGAAAGGGTTATCTTATTTATTAGTTAGTAATATGAAACAAAATTTTATTAAGTCTTTAAAAGTATTTCTTATTCCATTAAGTATAAAAAATGATATATACTATATTGATATAAAAATAAAGTGAAAAAGGAGTTGTCACCATGATTCGATTAGCTAAAAAAGAAGATGCGAAACAGATTGTTCCTTTAATTGTCCAAGCTATAGAAGAAATCGCTTTTATGTTGACAGGAACTTCATCATATGACGAAGCTTTGCCAATATTAGAGTATTATATTCGTTCTGAAAAAAATAGATTAAGCTATCAAAATTGCTTAGTAAAGGTACGTGAAGACCAAATTATTGGAGTGATAATTGCTTATAATTGCACAGAGCTATCAGTACTAGATCGTGAAATGCTTGAAATTATCAGTCGTAATTTAAATAGTAAAAATGCAACAGTTGACAAAGAAGCGGATGATGAAGATTTCTATATCGATACTGTATCTGTACATCCAAATTTTCAAGGTCTAGGAATCGGAACAGAGTTATTAAATGGTTTACTTTCATATGCAAAAGAGATTGGTGTTAATCGTGTTTCATTAAACGTGGATCAAAATAAACCTGCTGCTAGACGATTGTATGAAAAAGTCGGATTTACGTATGAAAAAGTACAGTATATTATGGAACATCCATACGATTATTTAGTTTTCCCAATTCATAAAAAAATATTCGCGACAGAAGTCGTTTAAGATGCATCCTTTCTGTTGTTTAAGTTAAAATTAAACATGAGAAAAAAGGAGGAATTCAATTGAATTTTTTTACATTTGCAAATCCAACTGAATTGATTTTTGGTAAGGACAGCGTACAAAAGTTAAAAGAAAAGGCAGCTAGCTTTGGAAAAAATGTATTAATTGTATATGGTGGCGGAAGCGTTAAGAGAAATGGCCTATATGACCAAATTGTAGGAATTCTGAAAGAAGCTGATAAAACAATTCACGAGTTAAGTGGAGTAGAACCAAATCCAAGGTTATCAACTGTACATAAAGGAATTCAAATATGTAGAGATGAGAAGATTGATTTCATCCTAGCTGTAGGTGGCGGATCAGTTATTGACTGTACAAAAGCGATCGCAGTAGGTGCAAAATATGATGGAGAGATTTGGGACGTTATTACGCGTAAAGCAACTCCGACAGACGCATTAAAATTCGGTACAGTATTAACTCTTGCTGCGACAGGCTCTGAAATGAACGCTGGTTCGGTTATTACAAACTGGGAAACAAATGAGAAATTAGGATGGGGAAGTCGTTTCAGTTACCCAACTTTTTCAATTTTAGATCCTCAAAATACATTTACTGTTCCACGTGATCAAACTGTTTATGGATCAGTAGATATTATTTCGCATGTAATTGAGTCGTATTTCCACCATGGCACAAATACAAAGATTCAAGACCGTTTTTGTGAAGGCATTTTAAAGACGGTAATTGAAACTGCACCAATTGCTGTTGAAAATTTAGAAGATTACAATGCACGTGAAACTCTTTTATATAGTGGTACGATGGCCTTAAATGGAATATTGAGCATGGGTGTTTTAGGTGATTGGGCTACGCATAATATTGAACATGCGGTATCCGCGGTGTCAGATATTCCTCACGGTGGTGGATTAGCAATTATATTCCCTCATTGGATGGAATATGTGATGAGCGAAAATGTTGATCGTTTCTGTCAATTTGCAGAAAGAGTATTTGATATTGAACAAGGTTCAATGACAAAAGAAGAGTGGGCTTTAGCTGGTATTAAAGCATTACGTTCATTCTGGAATTCAATTGGAGCACCAAGTCGTTTAAGCGAGTATGGTATTACAAAAGAACAACTTTCTGAAATGGCAGCTAAAACAGTTAAATATGGCCCATTTGGTCACTTTAAAAAATTAGATCAAAATGATGCGCTTAAAATTTTAGAAGCAGCACTATAATTATTTTCATAAAGAAGAATCTAAAAAATTTTTTTTAGGTTCTTTATTTTGTGCAATTTTAAGAAGCATTGAAAGGTTATTAATAAATTATTTCTATTGACATTGAAATTATGATAGAATATATTTATTTTAAATTAAAGAATTTTAAATTTTGTTAATTGAGGTGAAAAAATGACGAGTTATAAACTTGATGATGATGTTGAGGTGTCACTAAAACTATTTGTTGTACTATCAAAAGCTATGAAAGTACTTTTAGAGCAGACTGGAAAAGATATAAAAAAATATGATATGTCTGGAACTGAATTTGCAATTTTAGAACTACTTTATCATAAGGGGAAGATAACATTTAAAGAAATTGGAGAAAAAATTTTAATTACAAGCGGAAGTATTACATATAATATAGACAAATTGGAAAAAAAGAAATATCTTTATCGAGTTCCTTCAGTCGAAGATCGAAGAGTAATCTATGCAAACATAACTGAAGAAGGGATTCAATTTATCGATTCTGTATTCGAGAATCATGCAAAAATTATTCATGAGTCAATGAAAGGAATAACAAAAGAAGAACAACAATTGACGACTGAGTTAATTAAGAAAATAGGTGTATACGCTGAAAAATTTTTAAAATAAGAGAAATAGAATATGACTGTTCAAAAGGAACCTAGTAATCAGGTTCTTTTTTATTTTGACAAATAATTATTGTTGACAAATAAAAAAAAATGAAATATATTTATCTTAAATTTAAGATGATTAATTTTGAAATAATAGAATTTAAAGTAATTCTAAAGTATGAAGGTATGTAAAGTAATTTAATTCGAGATAAAATAACTTTTTTTTGTACGATACTTTGAATTCAAGAAATTTAAACTTAAAAAATTATATCATCTTAAATTGCAAAAAGGGGGGGCACGAAATTGGTTTTTAAAAAATTGTTTAATAGAGAAGAGACAAAAAAGGAGATGGAGACAATGGAGAAAATCAAATTAAATATTGTTTATTACAGTGCAACAGGTACAAACTATGAAATGGCAAAATGGGCAAAAGAGGCAGCTGAAGAAGCTGGTGCAGAAGTGAAAATCTTAAAAGTACCAGAACTTGCTCCACAAGCAGCAATTGAAAGTAATCCAGGATGGAAGGCACATACTGAAGCAACACAACATGTACCAGAAGTTACATTAGATGATATTGCAGAAGCAGATGCTTTAATTTTTAGTATCCCAACAAGATACGGTGGCATGCCAGGACAAATGAAACAATTTTTAGATACAACAGGTGGACTTTGGTTTGAAGGTAAACTAGCTAATAAAGTAGTTAGTGCAATGGGTAGTGCAGGGAATTCACATGGTGGACAAGAAGCAACAATGCTACAGTTTTACACAACTATGTATCACTGGGGAGCAATCGTAGCAGCTCCAGGCTACACAGATCCTGTAACGTTTGCAGCAGGTGGTAACCCATATGGAACAACTGTTACTTCTGGACAAAATGGTATGGTAGAAGATGTAAAAGATGCTGTAAGACATCAGGCGAAGCGAACTGTTACAGTTGCTGATTGGGTTAAAAAAGGCTTACAAGGCTAATCATAAAACATAAAAATTCACGTATGACAATTTTATGGATGATAACTAAATAATTAGAGTGACTAACCTCCGATAGTTAAAAGTTTGAATACATATCGGAGGTTTTTATTATGAAAATAACGAAATCAATGCTTTTGATGTTATTGATGGGTGGCATGGTGGTAGGAATAAATGAAAATGTTAGTGCAGACACCTTTAAAAATCCTAATACCTATAATCAAATTCTGAATATGAAGAAACCAAACAGTCAGAGTGTAACTGAACAATAGATCCAGATATATTTGCAGCTGGCGGAAACCCGTATGGAACAACAGTGTCTTGAGGTCAAAATGGTATGGTAGAGGATGTAAAGGATGCTGTAATGACATCAAGCAAAGCGTACAGTACAAGTAGCAGGTTGGGTTAAGGAAGGGTTAAATAGTTAAATAATAAAAAATTTCTATAATCAAAAGCTAGGTATTGAACCCAATTTATAGTAATTATGAATTCGGTTTATATGGGTTATATTGTTCAAGAAATAGGCTAACTATATGATGTTACAACTACAGACGGGAAATATAAGGGCGCTGTATGTAACATCAACAGAAATGCAAAAATCACATTTTACGATACATCAAGGAGTAGCTGGTTTTGGATAAAATTAATACCAAGATAAGCTTTTGAAAAACGATCAACCAGTACTGCAAGGTGGCACTGCTCAAAGGATTTAAGGCGCAAATTTATGTATAACTTGTCTTGTATATCTAGAAATCACTCCTAACAAAAGAAATCTTGAGAAGATGCCAATTGTATATAAAATTCATATAGTAATTGTTAAAAGAGAAAACAGCTTTTTTAGCTATTTTCTTTTTTTATCGAAATCATTTAATCGGAAACTAAAAAATGATTTCGTAAAAAAGAAAATTAAAGTCATAGAAAAAAACGAGAATAAGGAAAATATAAAATCTTAAATTAAAGAAGTTTAACTCTAAGTTAAAAACAGGTTTAATGTCACGAACTTAGTGCTCACTCTATTGGTAAAGAGTGTTTTTATTTTATTAAAGGAAAAACTTAAGAATATTGTAATTTTTTATTAAGAAAAATGTTTTGTTTACAATTTAATATTAAAGTAGATAAACAAAAGTATTCAATAAGGAGATTTTAATTATGAAGAAAAAGATTACGTTGGTAACATCATTATTAATCAGCATGGGTAGTATAATGACTGGTTGTAATTTAGTAGAAACGCCACTTACAAAGACAGTATCGATTAATGATGTTGAAGACATTTCAAATGAACATTTTGATTCTATTGATATAGAAGTTGAAACTGTAAAAGTAAATCTAATTCCTGTGAAAAGTGCTGAGGAACAAAAGGTTGAATTAATTGGAGATGGACAAAAAGGAATTGAAAAGGATCTTAAAGTAAAAGAAATGGGGAATACATTATATATCAGTTTAAAAAGTAAAGATATTATCAGTCTTGGATATAAAAATTTAGACTTAGATTTAAACATATATGTTGAAGAAAAAAAATATGATGAAATTGATTTTAAAGGGAGTGTATCAAAATTATTAGTGAAAGATCTCTCTGTAAACGAAATTAATTCAGACTTAAATACTGGGAAAATAAAAATGGATAATGTAGAAACAAATAAAATCATTGCACATGTTAATACGGGAGATATCGATTTAAATGATTTCAAAGGAGCAATTAATGCAACAACAAATACAGGAGATGTGTTGATTTTTACAAAGAAAATAACTGATTCAATTAGTGCCAAAGTAAATGTGGGAAACATAAATATTGAAACTGAAGAAAAGCCAAATAATGTAGAAATTAACGCTAAAACAAATGTAGGGAAAGTAAAATTATATGATAAAAGGGTTAAAAATCTCGTTATTGGAGACGGGGAAATAGAAATGAAATTAAAAACACAAACCGGTAGTATAATAGTTAATTAGACTTGAAAAAATTAAAATTTGTAAGTTTATAGATGGATAAACTAAAAAATAGGTCTCTTCGTGCCAAGAGAATTTTTAGAGCTAATTAAAAGACTTCGATGAAACTTAAGAAACTAATAAGATTTGATTAAGAAAAAAGTTAAAATAAATTTTTACAATTTTATTAAGTTAATTAATTAAATCTTGAAAGGGGAAAACAGTAATGACATATATTTTGAGAACGCATCACTTAACAAAGTCAATCAAAGGCAAAGAAATCGTATCAAATGTAAGCATGAATATAAAAAAAGGTGAGATATATGGATTTTTAGGACCAAACGGAGCTGGTAAAACAACAATTATGAAGATGATTACGAATCTAATCAAACCAACTAGCGGAGAAATTGAACTATTTGGTGAAAAACTAACAAACACATCTAATGATGTGCTAGGAAGAATGGGGTCAATAATCGAATACCCTATCTTCTACGATAAATTAACTGCTAAAGAGAACCTTGAACTGCATTGTGAATATATGGGTTATCACGATAAATGTGCGATTGAGGAGTCACTTAAATTAGTAAATTTACAGGGAGTAGAAAGTAAATCCGTTAAGGATTTTTCATTAGGAATGAAGCAAAGATTAGGGATAGCAAGAGCCATTTCAACCAGACCAGAGTTTATCATTTTTGATGAACCGATAAATGGACTAGATCCAATTGGAATAAAAGAAATCAGAGATTTGTTTTTAAGGCTTAGTAAAGAGTACGGAATTACATTATTTATTTCTAGTCATCTACTTGGAGAAATTGAATTAATTGCTAATACAATTGGGGTAATCAATCACGGAAAATTGATAAAGGAAGTATCGATGGAAGAAATTGGAAACGAAAATATGGATTATATCGAAGTGAAAAGTAATGAATGTGAAAGAGTAACCTACGTATTAGAGCATTATTTAAGCATTTCAAACTTTAAAGTAATCGATAACCAATATATCCGAATCTATGATAGTAAAATTGCGCCGAATGAAATTACAAAAACACTAGTTATGAATGATGTATTTATTGAATCAATTAATCTCAAACGAAGCTCTTTAGAAGATTATTTCCTATCCTTATTAAACGGAGGTGGGATACATGTTTAATTTAATGAAGCTTGAGATGAAGAAGATAAAAATTGGTGGATATATTAGGTCATCTTTTATTATTTATGTAGTCCTAGCAGCATTATTAATTTTAATAATGAGTACACAGGATAATTCGGCTGCCCAGATAGAAGCGGAAGAAAAGATAAAATCATTAGGTGAAATATTGGATTTCACTAGTATTTTATCAAAAGTAACCTTTATTATTTTTGCATCAGTATTACTTTCGCGATTTGTTATTGATGAATTTAGAAGTAAAACAATGAACATAATGTTTATGTATCCAATTAATCGAAAAAAAATTATTATATCAAAATTGTTTTTTGTATTCATATTCACTTTCGTAAATATTATATTGTCAAATATATTTGTAAATGCTATTTTCTTTATTTATAATAGTTTTACACATGTACAAGCAATTACTTTTGATTCGAAGTTACTTGTAAATCACTCGATTAGTGTCATTATTACTGCAATTTCTGCAAGTTTCATTAGTATGATTCCACTATATTTTGGAATGAGAAAATATTCTGTTCCGACAACAATTGTATCTTCAATTATCGTTACATGCTTATTAAGCAGTAGTTTTAATGGAGATATGACATTAAACGATATTATAATCATTCCAATTGTTTTTTCTATTGTAGGTATAATAATAGCGTATTTAGCTATTATTAATATTGAAAAAGTTGACATGTCTAACTAAATAAAGTGAAAACAAAACCGCTACGAATAGTAGTGGTTTTATTTATCGCAAAAATATGTTTTAATGATTAACGGAAGCAATATATGGAAGGGTTCAGAACAATTTTTAATAGGGTAAAAAAGTATTTAAATCATGATTATGAGCGATAGAAGCTAAAAAGGATATTCTTAAAATTGATAATTTAAACAATATGAAACACACTACATAGAACCAATTTATTGAGACTTTAGCATGTTGGAAATATTTTTATTGATTAATTATAGGAGGTATTCATGCTTTATTTAATAAGATTAGAGATGAAAAAGATAAACTTTTCAAAGTATATAAAAATCTCATTTTTGATTTATCTAGTTTATGCAGCTTTTTGGTGTTTACTAATTTGGTCAAGAAAGCATAACGTAACATTTTATCATTTAGAAAATTATCGTGACATATTCAAAAGTATTCATATTGTTAACATAATGACATTTATTATTTATGCATCAGTACTCCTATCAAGATTAGTAATCGAAGAATTTCGAAGTAAAACCATCAAAATTCTCTCTATGTATCCAATCAATCAAAAAAAAATACTATTTTCGAAAATACTGCTCGTAATGATTTTTACATTTATCAATATTATATTGTCAGATGTCATTAGCACTTCAGTTTTTATTGGATTTAATTATTTGATGAAAATAATATCAGGAGAAATAACAACGGCAATATTTATGAATCATACAATTTTTGTTGTACTAAGTTCAATTGAGGCAAGTCTAATTTGCATTTTACCACTTTATTTTGGCATGAGAAATTACTCCGTACCTTCAACAATCATTTCTTCATGTCTAATTGCAATGATTTTAGAGGAATATAATAATTTGGTGCCATCATTTAACTTAAATACGATCTTGCCTATTCTATTATCGATTTTAGGGTTAGTCGTTTCATATCATATAATTAATAAAGATAAAAATTATACATAAACAACAATAATAAATGGCTTTTTTAAGATTGTAGCTTTTAGGTGATGTAACTTTAAAGCCAGAAGTCGATTTGAACATAAAGGGTGCTGGATTCCTGTGGAAAATCCATGAAGGTGAAAGACCCCACATGAGTGTAAGCGCAGAGTTGGCTCATCTTACGCCTAAATAAAAAGCGAACACCATGGAGTGAAAATCAACGTACAAATATTGAAATTGCAACAATGTATTTGAAAACAGCTAAATAAAAAATCATCCATAATTATATGGATGATTTTTTTTATGGAAGGAAAACTAAAATGAAGGATATTTGATTCTTAAGAAAAACGTAAGATTTGAGTAAGAAAAAAGATAAGTACAGACTTTAATATATTACTTAAGAGAGTTGATTATACAAATTGATTCCTAAAAGGCCTTTCAAAATCAAAAATAGGAGGAAATAAATTGTTAAAGTTATTTAAAAAATTAGTAAGTCCAATTTTAATAATCATTTTAATGATTCTGTCGATGCAAGGTTATGCCTCAGCTGAACAGATTCATCCAGATATTAATAATAAAGCAGAAGTCGAAAAATATTTTGATGAACATTTAAACGAATTGTTAAAAAAATATCAAGTTCCAGGTGGAATTGTATCTGTCGTTAAAGATGATAAGGTATATTTTGCAAAAGGATTTGGTTATACAGATCCAGCGAAAAAAATTCCTGTAAATGCTGACACGATGTCTTTCAGGATTGGTTCTGTAACAAAAACGTTTACAGCAACTGCAGTTATGCAGCTAGTCGAGCAAGGTAAAATTGATTTAAATGCAGATATTAATAAATATTTAAAAGGATTTAAAATTGTTGGGAAAAATGGTAAAAAAATTACAGTTCATAATTTACTAACACATACAGCAGGCTTCGATGAATCGTTAGATCACTTCATTACTGATCCTGGTAAAAAACATATTCCTTTAAAAGTGTATGTGAAAAAATATATTCCTGCAAGAGTGATTGAACCAGGGGTAGAATCAATTTATAGTAATTATGGATTTGGTCTATTAGGATATATCATTGAAGAAGTTAGTGGACAATCATACGAACAATATATGCAACAACATGTATTTAATCCATTAGAAATGAAACACACAACTTTAACAGTTCCTAAAAATGGTGTAAAAAGCTATGAAGTAAAAAATGGCAAGTATGCAAGTGTGAAAGCAACTGATTTGAATATACGTCCTGCTGGTACAATTTGGACAACTGCATCAGATCTGTCAAATTATCTTATGGGACAATTACAAACAGGTAAGTATAAAGGTGTTTTAATGAATGAAGAAACATCAAATGAAATGCAAACAGCACATTTTAAAGCACATCCAGGAGTCGCAGGCTTTGGGTATAATTTTTATGAAGATATGCTTTGGAAGGAGCATGTACCTGTACAGCATGGTGGCTCTACCGAGGGATTTAGAGCACATATTTATTTAATTCCAGATTTAAAATTTGGGGTTGCAATGTCAACTAATAGTACAGAAGGAAGAATGATCTTTACAGATTTCTTTAAGCAATTTCATAAGGATTTCTTCCCACAATCGTATGAAAATAAAATAAGCTCAAATTTAACGAGTAAAAAAGACTTAAACAAAGCTTTATCGGGATCATATATTATGACTCGTCATGTACATCATGGACCAGGTAAACTTATACAATTATTAAATTTACCAGAAAATAAGATAAAAGCGATTGATAAAGGAATCATCGAATTAAAAGACAGTCATGGTCAAAAGACAGTGTTTATTGAGCAAGAAAAAAATTTATTTGCTGAGGAAAATGGGCCAGACACAATTGCTTTTTATAAAACACCAGAGGGAGACACGCATTATTCAATTAGTTCACTTCCAATTTCATTTGAAAAAGTAACAGGTATGCAGCATGCATCTTCAAAATTAATCTTATTTTTTGTTATTGTCATCCCTGCATTATTAGCAATTTTCTTCTACCCAATTGGTTGGATAGGAAGAAAAATTCTTAAAAAATCAAGTGATTCAAAGGTTACAAAATTTAGATGGTTATCTTGGCTTTCAGTGACATTAAATACAGTCGTTTTAGTCTATGCTGTATTAGTTCAAGAATTACAATATAGTCATGATACACCGCCGTTAACAATTCCAAGTTTATTAGCGATTATCGGTTTACTAATAAATATATGGTTAATTCCACAGTTATCCAAAATATTAAAAGGGAAATTGATCAGTAAATGGGCGACAGTTGTATATGTCTTCATGATTGTATATGGTTTCATTTACACAGCAAACCTTATGTACTGGAACCTACTTGGAAAATTCTTTTAATCAGTAAAAAATATATGATTTTTGGAAGGAACCTACTAACAATAATGAATTCATAAAATTCCCTACTAGAAAGAGTGAATTCATTAAAAAACCTATTGTAACTAAATGTCATATATAAAAAAAGAGAAAACAGCAAATACAGGCTGTTTTCTCTTTTTTTATAAAATCAAAATAAAATCTTAAATTTAAGAAAATTAATATTAAAATATATTGACGGAATTCAATAAATGTAGTATTTTTATCTTAAGTTAAAGAAAATTAAATTTAAGGGAAAGTAATTATTAGAAAATATAGGAATATCACTTGATCTATAATATCTTAAATTTAAGAAATTTAATTTTAAAATATAGAAATTAATTTTATAAAAATAAACGATAATAAAAGGGAGAGAGTAAAATGAAAATTACAATTTTTAATGAATCACAACAAGGAACTGGTGAATTTGATGGTGGAAAAATTATTGAACAAAAACCAATTGCATTTCCTCACGAAGAAACAGCAGTAAAAAGAGTTGGAAGTTTATTTTACTGGGCATGGGGCTTTACAAAAACTGGTGGGCTAGTCCCATTTCATCCACATAAAGGTTTTGAAATAATGTCATATATGATCAATGGAAATGTTGCACATAAAGATACACTTGGAACAGAGAGTGTTGTTGGTCCAGGTGGGATTCAGGTAATGCAAACAGGTTCTGGTGTATATCATCAAGAGGAATCTTTTGGTACTGATGTAGAAGGATTTCAAATTTGGTTTGAACCGTATTTAAATGAAGCGTTTAAAATGGAACCAACTTATCGTCAATTTGAGCACGAAGACTTTCCAATCGTTCAAAATAATGGTGTATCTGTAAAAACAGTAATAGGAGAAGACTCACCACTAACGGTCATTGTTGATGCGAAAATGTTTGATATTTCAATTGATGCTGGAGCGAAATATAAGCATATCATTCCTAGAGGTTATAGTGTCGCAACATTAGTTATAAGAGGCAATGGCTCTTTAGTTGATGTTAAGAATGTCGATATGAAAAAAATAGACCATAAAGATTTTATCGTTATTGATGCAAGTGACGAATCTGAGGTAATATTCCAAACGCAAGATGAGGAAATGAGAATTTTTATGATTCAAGTGCCAACTCAAGTAGATTATCCATTATATCGTAAATAAGTTAAATTCTAAAAAACATTTGAATATCTAAGTGATAGCCCATTATAAACAAAATATAAAGTTTTTAAAGGGTATATAATAAAACATACTATGTTAATCGTAAGAAACTAGTAAGAATATAGTAATAAATAAGTTAATTTTAGACATTAAAATAAAAGTAGGTCAGAAATAAGGAGGAGAAGAAGCAGTCACATAAAAAAATCTAAAAATGAAAAAAATATTAGGCACAATCACTTAACGGTGTAAGTTAGAATCTTTAAAGAACTTTAGTGAGCGGTTAGTTTAAAGATGATTATAAACTTACAAAAAGTTAATAAGAAACAATGAATAAGGTGGACACTATCTTGATTTAATTTAGAGATAGTGTTTTATTATGATCCTTCCACTAAATCATGGGAAATTTGAAAAAAGAGAACTGTTTCCTGACAACAGATAGATGATGCAAAAATAGAATAAGTTGGGGTTGGGCGAAAAACATTGAAAAAAATAGAGAATTATAAGTAGGAGAGCTTTCTAGTAAAGTAAACATAGCTGATATACAGTTTGATAAAGTAACATGTGATATTGAAGCGAAGATTTTAACATGCGATATTTAATTTTAAATAAAAAAATAAATAATGCGATTAAAGTGAATGTAAATATTGGAAATATAAAAATTATGATTGAAACTAAAGCCGATGATGTAAAAATCAATGCAAATACAAATGTAAGATATAAGATTGTATCATAATAAATCAAATAAATTAATTATTGGTATTGGTGGAATACCAATTAAATTGCAAACTCAAAGTGGCAATATAGCAGTAAAATAATCCATATAGAAAACAGGTAAAACGATTTTATTTCGGATTACCTGTTTTTTTATTAAATCTATTATTTATTTCAATTACAGGTTAGATAAAATCAATATAGATGTAATCTATTATTATTATAGAAACGACGATATTGAAATTAAAGTGTAAGTGAATGAAAATTGTTAAGAGTTAGATTTTTTTTAAATCATCGATTTATATGATTAGTTAGTATGAAGGTTGTAAAAAATAGATTAATAAATCAGAAAAAATTTCAGCGAAGAGTGAGGATATATGAATAATAAAATACTACTAATTGAAGATGATGTATCTATTAATGAGATGGTCTCTTCTACTTTAACAAAAGAGGGTTTTATCGTAACAACAACTTTTGATGGGGAAGAAGGGATTGATGCTTTTTCAACAGATTCTTTTGATCTGGTGATTGTCGATATGATGATGCCTAAAATCGATGGTATAGAGGTCATTAAGAACATAAGGGAAAGAAGTTCAGTGCCAATTTTAATCATGTCCGCAAAAGATAGTGATGTAGATAAAGCTTTAGGATTAGGATTTGGTGCAGATGATTATATTTCAAAACCATTTTCTTTAATTGAGATGTCTGCAAGAGTAAAAGCTGTTATAAGAAGGGCAACAAAGTATTCTATTTCAGAAACAAAAATCGAACATCTGTTTTCTTTCGACCAATTACTAATTGATTTTACGAATTTTAAAGTAACAAAAAATAACAAAGAAATTAAATTAACATCAAAAGAAATGGATATACTTAAATTATTTGTAACCAATAGAAGCCGTGTATTTACAAAAGCACAAATATATAATCTTATTTGGAACGATGAGTACTTCGGAGATGAGAATGTTATAAATGTTCATATACGTAGACTTAGGGAGAAAATAGAAGAAGACCCTTCAAATCCGAAGTATATTAAAACTTTATGGGGAATTGGTTATAAGTGGGAAGGATGAATAAATGCTAGCTCTATGCTTGATAATTATTTTGATATTATTAATCATCATCTATATACAATTCCATTTTAATCACGAGAGAAAAAAACAAATAAAAACTTTTCAAGAAAAACTAAATCGAATACTGTCTAATAATTCCATGGAACAGCTTTTAATGTTAACAAGTGATAAATCTATCATCCCAATTTTAATTGAGGTAAATAAGCTCCTATATAAAAATCAAAGAATGATTGCAGAACATTATAAAATGGAAAGCTCAATCAAAAAAATGATATCAAATATTTCGCATGATTTAAGAACGCCTCTAACTGTTATTTTAGGATACATCGAGATGATAAATTTAGATCCAAAGATGAATGATGAGGAAAGAACGTTATTACTTTCGAAAGTGCAGAATAAAACAAATGAAGTACTAGAGTTAATTCGTAAATTTTTTGATTTAGCAAAATTAGAATCGGGTGATAAAGAAATTCAAATTTCATGCATAAACATGAATGAAGTTTGTAGGAATAATATTTTATCCTTTTATGAAATGTTAACAATGAAAGGGTTCAATGTTGAAATTGATATACCAGAATATAATGTTTTTGCATTAGGAAATATTGAAGTAGTCGATAGGATATTGAATAATTTAATATCGAATGCAATTACATACGGTGGGGACGGTAAAATTATTGGGATTAATCTTCGTTACGATGATTCGAAAGTGTATATAGACATTTGGGATAGAGGAAAAGGAATTGGTGAGTTACATATCGACCGTGTGTTCGAAAGAATGTATACATTAGAAGATTCTCGGAATAAATCATTTCAAGGAAGTGGGCTAGGATTAACGATTACAAAGAGATTAGTTGAAAAATTAGGTGGTGAAATCCATCTTACAAGTAAACCATTTGAGAAAACGGTTTTTACTATTTCTTTAAAAAGGATCATAAAATAGTCTGAATTCTAAAATGCTTAGACTTTGATTAAGATATATATCAACATAATGTAAACAATGATGTAAATTCTACTAAAAATCGGTCTTGGGATTTTGTTAATGAAAGGGTAATGGGTTTCTCATCTCAGGAATTACAGATGTTTATATAACATAAAAAGGATAGAACGAATATTCTATCCTTTTAATAATGTTAAAGAATTAATTTTCAAAAATAATGTTTCTAAAAAATAATTCAATAGCTAAAATATATTCCACTTTATTATCATTCAAATTCATTGCATGAGCACCATTTTCAGCAAGAAATAATTCTCTTTTCCCATGTGTTTTTGCTTCATATAGTTGAAGAGAATGTGAATAAGGAATATATAAATCAGGCTTACTATGAATAAAAAGAATCGGCTTTATAATATTTTGGGTCGCACTTAATGGAGAAATGTCGTTAATCCAAAAACCGTCACGTAGTTTTAACCAAATATTAGCGACAGGCAAGATTAACCATTTTGGTAACTTAAACTCTACTTTAAAACGATATGTAAGTTGTTCTTCCAAAGTAGCAAAAGCACAATCAGAAATATAAAAGTCGGCGGAATCCTCAATAAAACCTGCATACTGCAACATTGTGCATGCGCCAATTGATTCTCCATGAATACCGTAAATGATATTTCCTTTTAAAATTTTTAAATAATGAATAATTGTTTGTAAATCGTATTTTTCATAAAAACCATAACCAGTCGTTTCACCGCCTGATTCACCGTGTCGTCTATGATCATACGATAAAACATTAAAGCCAAGCTTTAAAAAAGGTCTACATATTTGATTGAATTATTTTTATTTACGGTCACGCCATGAGTAATGATAATCCATTTATTCGTATCGTTCATTTCATATAAAAAGCCTTTTAATTGATAACCATAGCGTGATTGAACTGTGAAAGATTGCTTTTCAAATGAGCGGTACCAATTTTCATCAAATCGTAAATTTTCTAATTCACGTTGATAGATGAAATCAAGAGAGTTCGTTTTCATAAATAAGACTTGTTTTGTAAAATAAAAACCAACAACTATAAAATAAACAAGTAAAATGAAAACGAGGAAGATGAATAAAACCATTATGAAAACATCACTCTTTCTTTATCAAATAAGATATCTAAAATAGTAGAAAGTTCCCAACATGTTTTGCCTTCTAAAATAGCTGGATTATAAACCTCTACAAAGCCACAATTTAAACAAGAAACAAATAAATAATGATTATAATCAATATCAAACAACTTACTTAAACCAGAACCAGACATTGATACTTCTTTAATTTTTGCATGAGTATGTTTACATTTTGAACAGACAAATTTCTCTTGTAACATTTGTTCAGTGTATCATAAAAGATTGAATAGTTAGTAAATTGAATTTGACAATGATTAATGAAGCATTAAACTAAAAACTGACATTGTTTCATGTTAAAATAATGAGTATGGAAGGTGAATATAACATGAAAAAAAGAAAACCGCAGCAACAAGCAAAACCATCATATGAGCAAAAAGAGAAAATCACTTTAGGTTCATCTATGAATGAAGAAGTACTTCAAAAATTAAAAAATACGAAAAAACAATTACAAGAAAATGAAGTGATATTAAAAGAAGAAGAAGAAGCACGTATTCGTGAAGAAAAAAGATTGCGTGAGAAAAATAAATCTTTCGAAGAATTATTAAATGAAAGTAATATTTCCTGGAAAGATTTCAAGTGATGGGACGTCATAATGACGTCTCTTTTTTTTGATTTTTTCTAAAAGCTTGTTGATATTTTAAAGGTTTTTAAAACAAACTGTAAATAAAGAAAATAATTGAAACGGAAGGTGCGAGACTCCTGTGGGAGTAGCGGGACAGATGAGAACTAAGCAGGCGAGCCGAGGAGGCTCATCGCACGCCCCACGGAAAGCGAGCATCCTGGAGTGGAAATCGACGAATTACATTTTATATAACAACAATGTTTACGTAAACAATCGTTTATATTTTCTATACTTAACTCAAAAGTGCTAAAACAAGAAAATCTATTTTAGATTTAAAATAATAGGAATTTCATAATGTGAAATAATCTGATTGTTCTTAATTTTATAATTTCTTATAGTTAAATTAGATTTTAAACGTGAACAAGGGGGGCAGAACTAAAGTAATGAAATAAGAGATTATTAAATAAAATGAAAGCGCTTTATTGTTTTTTTCGAATCGATAGTGAAAAAGTAGATTAAAAAAATTTACATATTGGGATGGAGGAAAGAATTAGATGGGTATTCGTACAGGAGCGCAATATATTGAAGGATTAAAATCTAGAAAGCCAGAGGTTTGGCTTGGTGGTGAAAGAGTGGAAGATTTAGTAAACCATCCAGTGTTTAAACAGCCAATTTTAGAAATTGCAAAATTATATGATATGCAATTTGATCCACAATATCAAGAAAAGATAACACATATAAGTGAAGAAACAGGCGAACGTATTTCAAATGCATTTCTAGTTCCTAAAACGATCGAGGATATTAAAGCAAGAGGAGCTTTATTTGAGGCCAATGCAAATTCAACATTTGGACTAATGGGTAGAACGCCAGATTTCTTAAATATTGTTTTAACTTCAATGGCAAGCAATTCTTGGTTTTTAGATAAGTACAATCCTGAGTGGTCAAAAAATGTCCAAAATTATTTTAAATTTGTTCGTGATCAAGATATTTTTTTAACACATGCGATTATAAATCCGCAAAATGACAGAAGTAAACCTTCGTATGAGCAAAAAGATCTTTTTACGCATTTAGGTGCCGTTGAAGAAACTGATGAAGGCTTAGTTGTTAGGGGAGCAAAAATGCTTGCAACTTTAGCACCTATTACAGATGAAGTAATCATTTATTCATTCCCAGGATTCCACGAGGGTGATGAGAGATATGCGCTAGCATTTGCGTTACCTATCGATACACCGGGATTAAAAATTATTTGTAGAGAGCAAATGCAAGATGGAAAAAGGTCATTCTTTGATCATCCACTTGCATCTAGGTTTGAAGAAATGGATGCTGTACTTGTATTTGAAGATGTATTGGTTCCGTGGAATCGAGTGTTTATTCATAATAATGTAGAGGCAGCTAATAATCTATATCCAAAAACGGGAATTGCTCAGCAGCCTGCACATCAATCAGGAGTAAGAGGGTACGTAAAACTAGCATTTGCAACAGAAGTAGCTTGTAAACTAGCAGATTCAATTGGTGTAGATGTATATTTAAATGTTCAAAACGACTTAGGAGAACTATTGCAATCGGTAGAAACGATTCGTGCTTTACTTCGTGTAGCAGAGGCAGAGTTTGAGACTCTACCCTCAGGTGAAGTAAGACCAGCAATGGAACCTTTAGAAACGATTCGTGGACTGCTTCCAACAATGTACCCAAGAGCAATTGAAGTAATTCAAACCATTGGTGCTGGCGGCTTACTTATGTCACCAACAGAGGCAGACTTCAATCACCCTGATTTAAGAGATTCAATTGATAAATATTATGTTGGCCGCGAAGGCGTTTCATCTGAAGAACGTGTACAACTATTTAAGCTCGCTTGGGATTTATGTGGAGAAGCATTTGGTCAAAGGGCTTTACAATATGAGAGATATTATACAGGTGACCCAATTCGAAAAAGAGCGATATTCTATAATCAATTGAAACGCAAAAAAACATTCAGTATGGTTGATGATGCTTTGAATGGGGCTAATAATTTAAAAGGACAATCTACTAATCTAGCGAATTCTAAAATTAACAACTAATTTTAGAAAGCAGGGGAGTTATGAATTGTTTTGGCTTGAGTGAGGAGGTAGACTAAATGATCTCTTCTATTCGAAAAATTTCTAGAATATTAGATTGCTTTACAGAAGATGAACCAGTCTTAGGAAACTTAGAAATAGCTGAAAAGTTAAATATGAATGCAAGCTCAGTCCACCATCTAGTTCGTACTCTTTGTTCTGAGGGGATATTAATTCAGGATAGTAAAAAAAAGTATCGACTTGGCTGGAAGTTACTTGAATGGAGTAACCATGTCATGTATCAACAAGACATTTATCGAGAAGCTATTCCCTTGGTAGAAAATCTATTGAAAAATTATAACGGCACTGTTCATATTGGGATGTTTGATAAAGGGGATGTAAGGTTTGTGTTAAAAGTCTCCTCTAAAAACTCAATACCAGTTCCGACCTTCGTAGGTGCAAAACGACCTGCATATTGTACGAGTACAGGGAAAATTCTTCTTTCATATAATCCATCTTATTTAAAGTCAACAATTGATCGAGGATTTGAACCGTATACAACAAATACGATTACGTGTATCGAAACATTAAAAAAAGAATTAACTGCAATTAAAGAGAATGGATATAGCATAAGTAATAATGAAAATGATTTAGGTTTATTTGGGATTGCGGCTCCTCTTCAAACATATACTGGTCAAACGTTTGCTGCATTAAATATGGTAGGACCCGTTTCATATATGATGAGTCAAGATATTGGTCGCATGATACAAGATGTCATTAAAACGGCTAAGACAGTTTCAAACGAATTGGGTTATATTAACGCATAATGAAAGCGTTTACTGATAATGAGATTTAAGAGAATAAAAATAATCTTGTGTTAACTGTGCCAAAAATTAAGTGAAATATAGCATTTCAAACAAGGAGGAAATAAAAAGATGAATCTAAAAAGTCGAGTTTTTAATATTTTCAAATTGATTGAGGATAATAAAGAGCTATTAAAACCACCAGTTAATAATAAAGTGATTTGGGAAGATTCAGAGTATGCTGCGATGATTGTTGGAGGACCAAATAAACGTAGAGACTTCCATGTTGATCCAGCTGATGAATTTTTCTTCCAAATTAAAGGAAACTGCTATGTGGAGTGTATTACGCCAGAAGGAAAACGTGAAGTTGTAACAGTTGGTGAAGGTGAAATATTTATGCTTCCATCATTTGTTCCTCATTCACCTCACCGTGTAAAGGATTCATATGGCATTGTACTTGAACGTAAAAGAGCTGAAGGTGAATTAGAAAGCTTTGTATGGTACTGCGATGAGTGCAATGAAGAAATGCATAAAACAACTGTTCAATTAACGGATATTGGGACTCAAGTTAAAGAAGCAATTGAACAATTTAATGGAAGCTTAGAGCTAAGGACATGTAAACATTGTGGACATGTAATGAAAGAGGAAGCAGATGAATGGGTATGCGTATAGACTTTCATACACATATTATTCCAGCAAACTTGCCTAATTTCTTTGAGAAATATGGTCAAGAGCGTTGGCCAATTTTACAGCCAACCTGTTCATGTGGCGCAAATATTATGGTCGGTGGAAAAGTCTTTAGAGAAGTAACCGATCAAGTATGGAGTGCTGAAAAAAGAATTGAAGATATGAAAATTGAAGGCGTATCAATGCAGGTATTATCACCTATTCCAGTCACATTTTCTTACTGGGCGCCAATCGAAGCTGCTTTAGAAATGTCCAAAATTCAAAATGATTTCATTGCTGAAACAGTGAAAAATCATCCTACTAAATTTATTGGACTCGGTACGGTACCGTTGCAAGATACAAGTATTGCGATTCAAGAAATGGATCGCTGTATTCATCAATTAGGTTTAAATGGAATTGAAATCGGAACGAATGTCAACGGAATAAATTTAGATAGTGAAGAATTCCTTCCATTTTTTGAAATGGCTGAAAAATGGAATGTCCCTTTATTTATCCATCCATGGGAAACGATGGCTCGAGATCGTACGCCTAATCATAATTTTATGTATACAGTTGGGATGCCAAGTGAGACAGCCTTAGCAGCTGCTAGCTTAACGTTTGGTGGGGTGATCGAGAAATACCCAGAATTAAAAATTTGCTTCGCTCATGGTGGAGGAACTTTTCCTTATTTATTGCCTAGATTAGATCAAGGATGGAACGTTTGGCAACACTTACGAAAAACTGCCAATCCACCAAGCCATTATGTAAATAATTTCTATTTTGATTCGCTGCATTATGATCCTATTAATATTCAATTTTTAATCGATCGTTTTGGATATGAAAAAATCGTAATGGGTACAGATTATCCGTTCTTATTGAGAGAAACTCCTCCAGGAAGAGTAATCGATAATCTAGTAAACGCAAGTATGGAAATAAGAGAAAGTATTTTATGGAAAAATGCATTGAAATTTTTAAATGTAAAGGAGACAGACCTACTTCATGGAAAACAAAGTATTGACTCCAGAAGATAAACTAATAGGTTTAGGATACTTCATAAAGCCAATTAGGCCAGCAGTTGGAAATTATGTAAGTGTGGTTCGTACTGGAAATCTTCTTTTTACTGCGGGGCAAGGCGTTGATGAATATCATGGGAAACTTGGCCAGGATTTAACAATAGAAGAAGGATACGAAGCATCTCGTCTATCGATGTTGAATTTAATAAATGTATTAAAAAATGAACTAGGTGAGCTTTCTAAGGTAAAACGAATCGTAAAAATACTAGGGTTCGTAAATTGCACTGACGATTTTACTGATCAACCAAAAGTGATGAATGGTGCATCTGACTTATTAGTTGATGTGTTTGGAGAAAAAGGACGTCATGCCAGGTCAGCAGTAGGGATGGCGCAGCTTCCGAACAATACGGCAATTGAAATAGAGATGATTGTAGAAATAGAAGATTAAACTTTTCGGTGGCATTCGTGTCACCTTTTATTCTATTAGAATGGTAGGTGTCGATATTGCAAGTTAAAGAGAAAAAACACAAAACATTACCAATTGATTGTAAGCACTTTATTGATGGCCAATATATCTCATCCTATAATCAAAAAACATTTTTAAATCGTAATCCAGCTACCGAAGAAGTGTTAGGCACTGTCTCAGAAGGTGGAGAAATTGAAGTGGACTTAGCTGTCAAAGCCGCAAAGAGAGCATTAAAAGGAGATTGGAAAAAATTTACTAGCGGGCAAAGAGCAGCCATTTTAAGAAAGATAGGCGACGGGATATTAGCTCGTAAAGAAGAACTTGCAGCATTAGAAGCAATGGATACAGGAAAACCGTATGATTTGGCACTTGAGGTTGATATTACAAGATCTGCACATAACTTCTATTTTTTTGCTGATTATATTACAACATTAAGCTCAGAGTCACATATGCAAGATCAAACAGCATTACATTATACATACCGGAGACCTGTTGGAGTGGTTGGTATGATTAATCCATGGAATCTTCCGTTACTATTATTGACTTGGAAGCTAGCACCTTGTTTAGCTGCAGGGAATACGGCGGTTATGAAACCAGCAGAGTGGACACCGATGACAGCAACATTACTTGCTGAAATCTGTCAAGAAGCAGGCGTGCCAAATGGCGTCGTAAATATTGTTCACGGTTATGGAGCTAATGCAGCAGGATCAGCGTTAACAGAGCATCCAGAAGTAGATGCAATTACATTTACAGGTGAAACAAAAACAGGAACTGCAATTATGAAGGCAGCTGCACCAACATTAAAGAAATTGTCATTTGAACTTGGTGGAAAAAATCCAAACATCATATTTGCCGATTCAAATCTTGATGAAGTAATTGAAACGACATTGAAATCTTCTTTTATGAACCAAGGTGAAGTTTGCTTATGTGGCTCTAGAATTTATATTGAACGCTCAATTTACAATGAGTTTGTCGAGAAATTTGTTGAGAAAACAAAGGAATTAAAAGTTGGCGATCCATTTGAAGCGGGAACTAAAGTTGGAGCTGTTATTAGCAAGGAGCATTATGAAAAAGTATTAAGCTATATTGATATCGCGAAACAAGAAGGTGGCACGATCTTAACAGGTGGACATCGACCAGATTCACTTAATAAAGGATGCTTTATCGCTCCAACAATTATTAGTGGACTAGATCGCGATTCTCGATGTGTCAGAGAAGAAATATTTGGGCCTGTCGTAACAGTCCAGCCTTTTGATACTGAAGAAGAAGTACTTGAATGGGCAAATGATACTCATTATGGATTAGGAGCTACGATTTGGACAAACGATTTACGCAGAGCTCATCGAGTAGCCCATCAAATAGAGGCGGGAATTATTTGGGTAAACACATGGTATTTAAGAGATTTGCGTACCCCATTCGGAGGTATGAAACAAAGTGGTCTAGGACGCGAAGGTGGCATTCATAGTTTCGAATTTTATAGTGAATTATCCAATATTACAATTAAATTATAAGTAAAAGGAGATAGGGAATTGAAGACTACAAGAGTAGAAGAATTTACGAATCTCTTATTGGAGGCAGAAAAAAGTAGGGAGAGTATCAAACCACTGACTGAAAGTCTTCCTACTTTAACCGTTAATGAAGCCTATCAAATCCAATTATCGAATATCAATGATAAATTAAATCGAGGACAAAAAATCGTAGGGAAAAAGATTGGTTTGACATCAATTGCAATGCAAGAGCTATTAGGTGTTGATGAACCAGACTACGGTCATTTATTAAATGAAATGCACATAGCAAACCACGGAGAAGTTTCTATTTCAAAAACAATTTTACCTAAGGTTGAAGCTGAGATTGCATTTATTTTGAAAAAAGATTTAGTTGGACCAAATGTGTCATTTCAAGATGTTATTGATGCAACGGACTATATCGTACCAGCGATCGAGGTTGTTGATAGCCGAATTGAAAATTGGAAAATACGATTAGAAGATACTGTTGCAGATAATGCATCATCGTGTTTGTTTGTATTAGGAAATCAGAGATTCGATGTACAGGAAATTGATTTGCCAAATGTGCAAATGGAGTTATATCGCAATGATGAACTGATGAATAAAGGAAAAGGTGACGCAGTTCTAGGTAATCCAATTCATTGTGTTGCTTGGTTAGCAAATAAACTAAATGAATTTGGTATCTCATTAAAAGCGGGAGAAATCATATTATCTGGTGCATTATCTGCTGCAATAAATGCAAATGCAGGAGATTGTTTTACAGCGAAATTCCCATTACTTGGAGAAGTTTCTATATTATTTACTGAATGAGGTGTCCTATGAGTAAATTAAAAGTTGGAATCATTGGTTCAGGTAATATTGGTACAGATTTGATGATGAAATTACAAAATAATTCTTTCCTTGAACTAACAACTATGATAGGAATTGACCCTAATTCTGAAGGGTTAAAGCGAGCGGAAGAGTTAGGGATTGAAGTGATTAATAATGGAATTGAAGGCTTTGTACAAAAGGCAGAATTAGCTGATTTATTATTTGATGCGACTTCTGCAAAAGCACATCAACTGCATGCAGAAGTTCTTAGTGGATTAAAGAAAAGAATCATTGATTTAACACCAGCTGCGATTGGACCTTTTGTCGTACCTCCAGTAAATTTAAGAACTCATATTCAAAAAGAAAATGTCAACTTAATTACATGTGGTGGACAGGCAACAATCCCTATTGTACATGCGATTAACGAAGTTTCTGAAGTGAATTATGCTGAAATTGTCGCGACAATTAGTAGTAAGAGTGCTGGACCTGGAACACGTGCTAATATTGATGAATTTACCGAAACAACTGCACGTGGAATAGAGATTATAGGTGGGGCAAAAAAAGGTAAGGCCATCATTATTCTAAATCCAGCCGAACCTCCAATTATGATGAGAGATACAGTGTATTGTGTTTTAGATGAAAATGACTTTGACCAAGAAAAATTAATCAGTTCAATTAAAAATATGGTAAAAAAGGTCCAAAGTTATGTACCTGGATACCGTCTAAGAATGGACCCTATTATTGATGGGAAAACAGTTGTCGTTTATTTAGAAGTTGAAGGATCTGGAGATTATTTACCAAGTTACGCTGGTAATTTAGATATCATGACAGCGTCTGCGGTTAAAGTGGCTGAAGAGATTGCTCAATACGATTTGGCTGAAACAGTTTAAGAACTTTTTCGAAAGTGAGGAATAGTCAATGGATGGAAGAGATGTCCTTGTAACTGAGGTAGCATTACGCGATGGGAGTCATGCGATTGCTCATTCGTATACAGTCGACCAAGTCGTTCGCGTTACAAAGGCGTTCGATGAAGCGAAGGTACCTTATATCGAAGTGTCACATGGTGATGGTTTAGGTGGATCTTCATTACAATATGGCTTATCTACAACAAATGAGTTTGACTTAATCGAAGCAGCAGTAAATGTATGTGAATCATCGAAAATTGCAGTTTTACTTTTACCTGGTATTGGGACAGTAAAAGAGTTGAAAATTGCAGCGAATTTAGGTGCTAAAATGGCGCGAATAGCTACACATGTGACTGAAGCAGATGTTTCGAAACAACATATATCAACTGCAAAAGAACTTGGACTTGAAACAGTAGGTTTCTTAATGATGTCACATATGGCACCTGTTGAAAAACTAGTAGAGCAAGCGCGATTAATGGAAAGCTATGGTGCAGATGTGGTTTATATGGTAGATTCAGCGGGCGCATTACTTCCACATGAAGTAAAATCACGTATTGCAGCTTTACGTCAGTCATTATCAATCGAAATTGGATTTCATGCACACAATAATCTTTCGTTAGCAATGGCCAATACGTTAATTGCGATCGAAGAAGGAGCTACAAGGATTGACGGAAGTGTAAGATGTTTAGGTGCTGGTGCAGGTAATACCCAAACAGAAGTGTTAGTAGGTGTACTTGAACGATTAGGTATAAATTCGGGTATAGATTTCTATAAAATAATGGACCTAGCTGAAGATATTGTAGCTCCAATCTTACAAACACCTCAGGAGATTACAAAAGGAAGTTTAATTCTAGGCTATGCTGGAGTTTATTCTAGTTTTCTATTACATGCAAATCGAGCTGCTAAAAAATGGAATGTAGACGCAAGAGACATATTAGTTGAACTGGGTAAGCAAAGGGTAGTAGGTGGGCAAGAAGATATGATTCAGGAAATTGCTTGCCAAATAGCAAATAAAAAATTGTCTGTTTTTTGAAAGGAGATAAACAATTGATTACTGAAATAGCAAACAAAATATATAAACACCAAAAAAATGGAATGGAAATGGATAAAATTACGCTAGAATACCCTGAGTTAGATGTGAACAATGCATATGAAATTCAAAAGTTAAGCATCGACTATGCGATTGAAAATGGAGATCCTTTAATTGGGTGGAAAATGGGTTTAACGAGTATCGCAAAACAAAAATCTGTAAAAGTAGATGAACCTATTTATGGTCGATTAACAAAGTCGATGGAATTAGATTCGAATGAATTACATTTGGAAGGAACGATCCATCCTCGTGTGGAGCCAGAGATTGCCTTTGTTTTGAACAAACCTTTATTCGGAAATGATGTAACAGCCGCAGATGTTTGGGAAGCTACTGAATATATTGTACCAGCACTTGAAGTGATTGATAGCCGATATAAAAACTTTTCATTTACATTAACGGATGTAGTGGCAGATAATGCATCGTCTTCGAAATTTGTGATTGGAAAAAAAGAATACTCACCAACATTTACTTCATGGGATCAAATTCAGGTAGAGCTATATAAAAACGGTGAAAAGGTTCAAACTGGTGTAAGTTCAGATGTACTAGATCACCCTGTGGAATCTGTAGTGAAATTAGTTAAAATGCTAAGCAAAAATGGCTATCAAATTGAGCCAGGAATGGTCATTTTAACAGGGGGAATCACTGAGGCAATTCATGTAGGACATGGAGATGTAGTTGAAGCTCGTTTTAAAGGTTTAGAAAACATGACTTTGCGAGTTTCAAAATAAGGGGGAATCTAAATGCCCATTATTCAAATCCAAATGCTTGAAGGAAGAAGCACTGAACTAAAAAAAGAATTGATGAAAGAAATTAATGAAGTAGTTTGTCGTACACTTGAAGTTTTACCAGTCCAAGTAAAAGTCTTAATAAATGAATACCCGAAGGAAAACTGGTCGACAGGCGGTGTAACAAAAGCAGAGGAATCTAATTAAAGCAAAAAGCTCTGTTAGATGGAGCAGTTGGTGGGGGACTCCCGTGTGAGTATGTGGACAGGGGAGACCCTTGCAGGTAAGAAAGTGAGCATCCTGTAGCGGAAACGATCACCTTGTTAAAAAATAACAATATGTATGAAAAGAGCCATATCCACAAAAATGGATATGGCTTTTATTAATAGTAAAGTTAAACTTACTGAGCTTTTTTAGTTCTATTTTCTTTTACTTCAAATGTTAATCTTTCTTTGCCCATTAAAACGATCGCAATGAATCCTAAAGCAACAGGAACTAATGTCCACATAAATGTAGTAGCAACTGAATTTGCCATTGCATCAGTAATCTTACTTAACACTTCAGGTGGAATTTTCGCTCTTGCATCAGCAGATAGCAGTGCTCGAGAGTCGATATTTCCTGCAAAACCAGCTAGATTTCCTAATGCATCATTTAAATTGTTTTTAAATACATGATTTTGGATCGTACCAAAAATAGTAACACCAATTGTCATTCCTAATGTTCGAAAGAAAGTATTTGTGGAGGTTGCAATACCTCTTTTTTGAGGTTCAATTTTATGTTGTGTTGCCATACTTAGTAACGAGAATGAACAACCCATACCAAGACCAGCAATAATCATGAAGATTGTTACTGTTGTACGTGTTGTATCAAGATCAATCGTACTTAATAAAGCCATACCAGTGAAAAATAAAATGACAGAAACTAGCATAATTGCTCTGTAGCTAAATTTACGAACAGATTGACCTGCTACTTGGCTACCAACTACTGAGCCGACCATCATAGGGATTAAAATAATACCTGAGTTTGTTGCAGAACCACCATAAACGGATTGTACGAAAAGTGGTATTAAAACCGTTGTAATAATAAAAGCAGAACCATAGAAAAATGCTACACCTTGTGTTGCTGCGAATAATTGCTTTTTAAATAATCCAAAAGAAATAATTGGTTCTTCTACTTTTCTTTCAATAAAGATGAATGAAATGAATAGTACAGCGAAAACTGTGAAAAGAGAAATAATTTGTGTGGAATTCCAGTCATATTCGTTTCCACCAAGCTCAAGGGCAAACATTAAACTTACTACTGATCCAACAAGTGTAATAGCTCCTAGCCAGTCAATTTTAAGTTTTCTTAATTGAAGAGTTTCCTTATAATATCTTGAAATGAAAAATAAAGAGATAATACCTAATGGTAAGTTAATGTAGAAAATCCATCTCCAATCGATTTGATCGGTAATGTAAGCTCCTAGAAGTGGCCCAAAAACACTTGATAATCCAAATACTGCTCCAAAAAGACCAGTCATTTTTCCTCTTTTTTCTGGAGGGAAAATATCAAAAATAATCGTAAAAGCGATTGGCATTAATGATCCTCCACCAATCCCTTGAATTGCACGATATATACTTAATTGCACAATACTATTTGCTGTTCCACATAAAGCAGATCCGATTAGGAATATGGCAAGGCCTAATAAATAGAATCGTTTACGACCATACATATCAGATAACTTTCCGAAAATCGGCATACTTGCCATCGTAGCAACTAGATAAGCTGAAGTTACCCAGATAAATTGATCGAGTCCACCAAGTTCACCAACTATTGTTGGCATCGAGGCAGATACAATTGTGTTGTCCATCGCTGCCATAAGCATACCAAGAAGTAGACCTGCAACAACTAAGCCAACATTACTTTCTTTTGAAACCATTTAAGTTCCCCCTTTTATTTTAATCTCTTTGTCTCTTTTGGAATTAACTCATTCATTTCATTCCAAAATTTGAATAATAAATCTAATTCCTCGTCATTGTACTGATTAAATATATTAGAGAGAGAGTCCGATAATGGCTTGAAAAGCTTTGTAATTTCATCATCACGTTCATATAAAGGTTGGATAATTACTTTTCTACGGTCTTCTGGATCATGAATTCGTTTAACGAGCATCGCTTTTTCTAATCGATCAATTACTCCAGTTATCGCCCCGGTTGTTAAATTTGTTAGTTGAGATAGCTGACCTGCTGAAATAGGACCAGTTTGACTTAGTAATTCTCTACACCTTAAATCAGTCACATTCAATTGGAGCTTAGTTGCAATTCCTTCATTTAAGATAACAATGGAGGTATTAAACTTTCTAATCTCCATGACTAGTGAGGTGATAAATTCATTTCTAGATGTTGTCTTTTCCGACATAGTATTCTCTCCTTATATAATTAGAAGGTACAATAAAATTTATCGTAACTAAATATCTTAGGAACTAAGATAATAATAAATCAAAACAATTAAATAAAGAAGGAATATAAAGTATTTTAACCAAAAGTTAATGATCTATTGGAATTGAAAATAGAAATCATCCTAACTGATGATTTAGGAAAAAAGAAGTCGGAAATAATATTGATTATTAATCGATTGTGATCTTTAAGGAGCAGTGAATGGAATGAAAGAAGTAGAAATTGTACCTTATCAAACTTCATGGGAGGAAGACTTCAGAAATGAAAAAACGTCTATTAAGAAAATCTTACCTGAAAAAGTGAATGTTTATCATATTGGAAGTACTGCGATTCCAAATATGTTTGCACTTCCAATCATTGATCTAATGATTGAAGTAGAAAACATAAACAAGTTTGATCAATATAGCGATGCTCTTTGTACGTTAGGTTACGAGGCAATGGGTGAACAGTGTGTAGAAGATAGACGATTTTTTAAGAAATGTAATGATAAGTGTAGTTTTCATATTCATATTTTTGCAAAAGGAAATCCGGAAATCGAACGTCATATCGCATTTAGGGAATTTATGATTGCTCATAAAGAACAAGCTTTTGAATATATCAAATTAAAAAAGGAACTTGCAAAAAAACACCCACAAAATAAAGAAGAATATAAAATTGGTAGAGAGGTTTTTTTAGATGAAATAGATAAGAAAGCTAGTAACTGGAAGAAATAATACTCCTTCCTAATGGAAGGAGTGAATTAACGATGATCAGAATATGTTTCAGCATGAGTATGCTCTTTTATAAAAGTTAATTGTTGATTACTTAAAGGTTTAGAAAAGTATGCAGATATATTTTCACTTAATTGTTTTTGATTTCGTGCGCCAACTGCAAGTGAAGAAACAGCATTATTTTGTAATAAATAATGTAAGGCAAGGCTATGTAAGGTTTGATCTTGATCAAGTAATTGAGTAAGTTGATTTATTGTTTCAATTAACTCGTGTTCAGAGTAGGACATATAGCCAGAACTTTTGATTTTGTTTTGCCAATTATTTGTCAAAAGTCCTTTTGCGACAGCTCCACGAACAATTATAGAAATGCTTTGTTTTTCTAATTGTGAAAAGAATTCCTCTGGTCTTCGTTCAAGTACATTGTATTGCATCATCACACTTTGAATTGAAGAGTGTTTACTAAAACGTTGAATTACATTAGGACGAATAGAGGAGATGCCATAGTAGCGAATACATCCTTCTTTTACAAGTTCATCAAATGCTTCAATCGTCTCTTCATAGTGATCTTCGAATGTCCCACCATGTAGTTGGTATAAATCTATATAATCTGTATTTAATCTTAATAAACTTTCTTTTACACCTTCTTGTATATGCTTTTTAGAAGGATCCCAAGACCATGTATCTTTTGACTGATTCCAGCGATTACCAACCTTTGTCGCTAAAACTACTTGATCCCTACGATCTTTTAAAGCTTTACCTACTATTTCTTCATTACGACCGAAGTCATATAAATCCGCAGTATCAATATAATTAATACCAGCATCAATTGCAGTATGAATGGTTTGGATAGCTTCGTTTTCATCTGTTCCTAATGACATACAACCTAATCCAAGTTCGCTAATTTGTAATAAAGTAGAACCGAGCGTTCGTTTTTTCATCATGATCCCTCCAAGCTTAATTGTAGGGAAAAATAGTTTATTTTACAATATAGAGAGATCTTCCATCCGAATTGTCTAACCATTCTTGAACGGTTTTATATTGTTGACTGATTACTTGAAGAGTTTTTAATATTTCAGTTTTTGAACCAACTAAAACGACTGCAGAATTAGTACATGATATTTTCATAAAACACCCCATATCCGATAAGTAATTTAAATAAATAAGTGATAAAATGTATGTGACAACCATACAAAATAGAACAAGGGATGAAAAAAATGAAAAAATTTGAAGAAAAAACACTTACTGAAGAAAAAATTTTTGAAGGAAGAGTGATCTCGCTTTATCATCAAAATGTTGAGTTACCAAATGGAAAAACAAGCACTCGAGAAATCGTTAAGCATCCAGGTGCAGTCGCTGTTATACCAATTACTGATGAAGGAAAAATTGTTTTAGTTGAGCAATATCGTAAAGCATTAGAAAGAAGTTTATTAGAAATACCAGCAGGGAAGTTAGAAAAAGGGGAAAAACCACTTTTAACAGCTAAAAGAGAACTTGAAGAAGAAACAGGATATGAGGCAAGCGAATGGGAGCATATTCAATCATTTTATACTTCACCAGGCTTTGCGGATGAATATATACATATCTATGTAGCGAAAGGCTTAAAAAAATTAGAAAATAGCGCACAATTAGATGAAGATGAATTTGTAGAGCTTTTAGAACTTTCTTTAGAAGAATGTATTGAAGAATTAAACAAAGGGTCAATACATGATGCAAAAACATGCTATGCAATTCAATATTTACAATTATTAAAAAGAAATTAAGATTTATATACAAATTGGTAAGAAAATCATGATAAAATGATGACATCTAATTTGAAAGGGTTGAACTAATGAGGATTTCATCAATTAAAAGAATAGCTAAGGATCGCTTATCTGGAAATTGGGGGAAAACAATTTTATTTTTATTTTTAATGCGATCGTATTAGGAATTATTAATAATGTGTTTGAAAAGCCTGTAAATTACTATTATTTTGGAAAATTTATACTCCGTAGTTACGAGTCGATTCCAATTGGTTTTACAATCGTAATCTATATTGTAACAACAATTCTTACTGCTTTAATCGGTTATGGTTTAATCACGTACTTCATAAAGCTTGTTCGTGACGAAGATCGCAGTTTTTCGGACTTATTTTATTATTTTAAGAGTGGTCAACAGTTTATAAGAGCAACTTTAACTACGATTTTAGTAACATTATTTACGTTACTTTGGTTACTATTATTGATTATTCCCGGAATCATTAAATCATTAGCGTATTCTCAAGTAGGGTATATTTTGAAAGATAATCCTGAAATGAGACCATTAGACGCTATTACATTAAGTAGACGAATGATGGACGGATATAAGTGGAAGTTCTTTTTATTAAGTCTTTCGTTTATTGGATGGCTCCTTGTCATAATTATTACGTTTGGACTAGGATTATTATATGTAGCACCGTATTATACTACAACTCAAGCTCAATTTTACGAAGAAGTAAAAGCTGCGTATGAGGAAAATGAAGAAACAATTTTTTAAGACGCTTAAGGCGTCTTTTTTTTTTTCACGGAACGAAAAGATTGTTGTATTAAGTAGGGTATGTTACTAGAAATCGTTAATTGTACTTTTGATATTCAATTACATATTTCTCCGTTTCAATTAAGATTTCATCTATAGTCGAAATGAAATCATAATTTGCCAGATCAACCGTATTTTTTAACCTAATCATATTAAATAGAATTTGACTAAATTGAATAAAATAAACCAATGATTAAAGATATTGAGGTGAAATACCTTGTTTATAACAGGAGAACTAGGAACATATCATGTAAAAATAAGGGGAGAAGGTAAAGTAACAGTTTTATTAGAGTGTGGAATGATGCATACACTTCATCAATGGCAATACTTACAGGAAGAGCTTAGTAAATTTGCAAAGGTGATAGCATATGATCGACTTGGTTATGGAAAGAGTGGAATATGGTCAAGCGAGCGATCAACAGAGCAACAAGCTTATGAGTGCTATGATTTACTAACAGCTTTAAATATTACTAGTCCTTTAATTGCTGTTGGACATTCTTTAGGAGCATATATTACATACCAACTTAATCATTTATTTCCAAATCGAATTCAATCTCTTGTATTATTGGACCCTACGCATCCGAAATTAGAAGAGAATGAACAAAAGCTATATGATAAATTATTATATCAATATGCAGTTTTTATGAAGAAAGCAAACCAATTACAATTAACAAAAGTAATACCAGGAAAACTAGTAAGTTTATTCATGCAAAAGAAAGAAGAACAGATTGAAATTATTAGTGCATTAAAAAGCTTAAAGCATTGGAAAACTGTCGTAAGTGAATGGAAAAGCTTATATTATAGTAATTTGCGGATAACTGAAGCACTTAAAAATAAAATTGATATACCATTAGTCGTTCTTACTGCTTCAAAACAAAGTGGTTTAAAGTTTAGTAAAAAAAAACAATCAGTATTACTTGAAAAAGTTGAAACTTATCATATGGAATATTCAAACTCCTCAAGAAAAGGAAAGCAAAAAACAATAGAAGGGTACACTCATTCCTCAATTTTTGGCAATAATGAAGAGAGGGCTAAAAATATTAGTAAAATAATAAAAGAACAAATTGAACTTTTAAACTAAAAAAAGCTGTTTAAGTCATGTAGACTTGAACAGCTTTCTAAAATTGATTTAATTTGTAACAAGAGTCTTACTAGCTACATTCATTAATGTTTCAGCAGAAGAGGTTACACGATTAGTAGCTTGGCCGATTTCATTGATTGTTTCTGCAAGCTGGTTAATTTCATTTTCTGTCTTTTCAACCCCAGCAATACTTTTATCCATCTCATCAACAATCGTAATAAATGATGCCTGAGTTGACTCTGCGTGAACTTTACCATCTTTAACAATTCCTGAAACATCATTTATTGATGATACAACATTATGTAAGTAAGAATTTGAAACCTCAATTATTTCTTCGATTTTTGAGATAGAATTCTTCGTTTGCTCTGCAAGCTTACGAACTTCTAGTGCAACAACTGCAAATCCTTTTCCATGCTCACCAGCACGTGCTGCTTCGATTGCTGAGTTTAATGATAATAGGTTCGTTTGGTCTGCGATTCCTTGTACAATCTTAATAACATCAGCGATATCTGAATATGAACTACTCAAATGACTAACCATATCAATTACTTTTTCTGTATTCGTAGAGATAATACTGATGCTTTCAGCCAATTCTTTGACTTGATCTTTTCCTGAACCTGCGATTTCTTGAGTTTTTAGTACTTGAGAGTTTGAGTCATGTACTTGTGTTTTTACATGTTGACTTTGCTTTAGTAGCATTTCTACAGCAGCATTTGTTTGTTGAGTTAATGCTACAAGCTCTTCAGCGATTTCTTGAATATGAGCCTTTAATTCTTTTTCAATTTTTGTATGTAATTCATTTTCTTCTAAAATTATTTCTTTTACAAACTGTGTAAATAATTGTTGCTCAAAGTTGATAGACTTCATAATTGAGGAAATAATTTTAGATTTTAATGTTATATCTTCAATTTCAATAGAAACAACACGTATATATTCATTTAAAAACGTTTGGAAAGCTGCAAGATAATATTCAGGTTCCAGTGAAGTATGTATTGCTGTAACTTTTTTTAATGTATTTACAAAATTTTGATCATAAGTTGTTGTGAAATGTGATGTTATTGTTTCTTTAATAATTTGTTGTGGAGTTCCCATATCCTTTAAAATATCAAAAATTCTATTCATTGGTTTATTAACTTGTTTTAAAATGTTTTCAATAATCTCATCTTCATGTTTGCTTATAAAAGTTTTGTAAAACTGGCCTTTTAATGCAATATCCTCTTTTGTATAATTAATCAATTGAAATTGTTCCAAGTGTTTTTGAGATAAATTAATTACTACTTTCACTTCATCAGACAAAAAAGTTGTAACACCTTTTCTGTGCGTTTTATTTTTAAACTTAAACATCAATAAATTCCTCCGTTGCTAAATTAAATTTCTACTACTCTTATTATCGGAACAAAAGATACATTCGTTTATATATTAATTATTAATTTTAGAACTTTTGTAAATTAAACGAATAAAATACTTGTCCATTCATACAATGAAGAGAGACTATGACTCGAGGGGTTGATGAAATGACAAGAAGCTCAGTCCAAATAACGATGAAGCAACACGTAAAGGATTACATGTCCATTTATATTTTTGTTAGTGTCATTTTATTATTCGGAGTAGTTTTCGGAGCAGTCATTGTAAATAGTATGAATGTGAGCCAAAAGCAGGATATCCTTTCCTTTATTACTCATTTTTTTGGACAAGTAAATAACGAAGGATACATTAATGGAAATGAAGTATTCTTATCAAGTTATTCGACGCATTTAAAGTTTTTAGCATTAATTTGGATTTTAGGAATTTCAATTATAGGCTTGCCGATTATTCTAATCTTATTATTCATGAAAGGGCTAGTTGTTGGATTTACTGTAGGATTTTTAGTGAATCAACTTGGCTGGCACGGAATCTTGCTTGCTTTTTCTTCTGTTTTTCCACAAAACGTAATTGTCTTACCATTATATATTTTATTAACAGTATTGGCTGTTCAACTTTCTATTAGAATGATTCGAAAACAATTTATTAAGAATGATAATGAACCGATTATGAAACAATTAATGAGCTATTCAATCGTTTTTTGTTTAGTAGCTATTTGTCTATGTTTAGCGAGTGTAATTGAAGCTTATGGTTCTTCGTACTTTTTAAAAGCGATCTCCGAAATAATTGTTTCGAAAAATTAACAAATAATTTTTGACACTTTCTCTTTCTTTGTTATAATTATTATCAAGTGGCGAGGGAGTGAAAAAAATGGAAGAACGTGTTGAACGAATAAAAAAACAACTACATTTAGCAGGATATAAATTAACACCGCAACGGGAATCAACAGTTCGCGTTTTATTAGAGAACGAAGCAGATCACCTAAGTGCAGAAGATGTTTACCTCCTAGTGAAAGAAAAATCGCCGGAAATAGGACTTGCTACTGTTTATCGTACGTTAGAATTACTAACTGAATTAACAATTGTTGATAAAATAAATTTTGGTGATGGAGTTTCTCGTTACGATTTAAGACACGAGGGTGCACAACATTTTCACCATCATTTAATCTGTGTTGTTTGTGGAGCGGTAGACGAAATACATGAAAATCTATTAAGCGAAGCTGAAAAAATTGTAGAAGAACGTTTTAATTTTAAAATTAAGGATCATCGATTATCATTTCATGGCGTTTGTCATCGTTGCCATGACGAAAATGAAAAGTAATTCTTGTCTAATATGATTATTAAAATAATTTTATTTATCAATCCAATTAATGTGGATTCAAAGATAAAATAATGCAGAGCAGTTCAATATATAAGAGTCTGCTCTTTTTCATGTCCTCTTCTTTCGAACAATTCTTCTATTGAATTGAAGTATGATTTGTCCAAATTTTGCATAGGATGTAGTAATGATGTCTTTACTTCTAGCAAATAGGTGGTGGTCATATGAAAAAAAGGGCGACAATAATCATTAATGTTTTAAAAGTAGCAATCTTATTTATTACTTGTACAATTTTATTTTATTTTGCAATTCAATGGATTCATTCTGAATATGAAGATATGCATCGATATGACCGACCAGAAGGTTCTATGTTGAAAGTAGACAAACATAAGAAAAGCGGTGCATTTAACCAATTGGTGCGGTTTTATCAAAACGGGGAGTAATGAATGTGACAACTACTGAAAAATCGCCTTTTAAAAAAGAGTTTGATTATGCTGCTGAAGATTTTAAGCATTTTATTCAAGTAGAAAAAGGTTTATCTAAAAATACAATTCTATCATATGGTAAAGATTTAGAGAGTTATGGTAGGTATATGGATCTCGTAGAAAATATATCGGGACTATCAGGTATTACTAGGATACATATTGTTAACTATTTAAAATATTTAAAAGAACGAGATTTAACAGCAAGAACAATGGCAAGACAATTAGCTACTATCCGTTCATTTCACCAATTTTTAATAAGAGAAGTAGAAGGTATGAAGGACGATCCTTCTTTATTAATTGAAATACCTAAAGCACCAAAGATTCTACCGAAAGTATTGTCACTTCAAGAAGTTGAGGCACTATTAGAGGTGCAAGACCAGTCGACCTTTGGATTAAGAGACAAAGCAATGCTTGAATTATTATATGCTACAGGTATGCGTGTATCTGAATTATTATCGTTAGATCTTTCGGATATTAATTTAACAATGGGCTTCGTGCGCTGTATGGGTAAAGGTAGTAAAGAACGAATAATCCCATTAGGGAAATTAGCAATCGAATCAATTGAAAAATATTTAAAATTAGCTAGAAAAGATTTGGCTGGAAAAAAACAAAATGATGCATTCTTTTTAAATCATCATGGAAATCGAATGTCTAGACAAGGATTTTGGAAAAATTTAAAAAAACAAGCTGAGAAAGCAAATATACAACATGAACTTACACCTCATACATTGAGACATTCATTTGCTACGCATTTATTAGAAAATGGTGCTGATTTAAGATCAGTTCAAGAAATGCTAGGACATGCTGATATTTCGACAACTCAAATCTATACACATGTAACGAAAAATAGACTTAAGGATGTTTATAAAGAATTTCACCCAAGAGCTTAATTAAAGCTCTTTTTTCATTGTTGTATTGCCAAATAAAAGCATATTATATTAAATTAATCTTAGGTATGCTGAGAGGATGAATAAAATGATTACAATTAAAACTGAACGTGAAATCAATTTAATGCATGAAGCTGGTAAATTATTAGCAGCTACACATAAAGAAATTGCCAAAATGATTAAACCTGGAATTACGACTTGGGAAATTGATCAGTTTGTCGAGAAATTTTTAGCTGAAAATGGAGCAAAGCCAGAACAAAAAGGTTTTCGTGGATATGAATATGCAACTTGTGCTTCATTAAACGACGAAATTTGTCATGGATTTCCCCGAAAAAAAGCTTTAAAAGATGGAGACATCGTAACGATTGATATGGTAGTGAATTTAAATGGTGCGTTAGCTGATTCTGCTTGGACTTATGGTGTTGGAAATATTTCTAAAGAGAATAAAGATTTATTAACAGTAACACAGGAATGTTTATATAAAGGAATTGAGCAAGCAATTGTTGGAAACCGTATAGGCGATATCGGTTTTGCGATTCAATCATATGCTGAATCGTTAGGTTACTCTGTAGTTCGTGAATTCACTGGACATGGAATTGGTCCAACTCTTCATGAAGAGCCATTTGTACCTCATTTTGGATTAGCGGGGAAAGGGTTAAGACTTCGCGAAGGAATGGTTATTACAATTGAGCCAATGATCAACTTAGGGTCATGGCAATCAACGATGGACAGTAACGGGTGGACTGCAAGAACAAGAGATGGAAAAAATTCTGCACAATATGAACATACACTTGCAATTACAAATGAAGGTCCAAAAATTTTAACTATGCAAAACTAATCAATAAAATTTACATTGAAAGAGAAAATATTCTCGATTATAATTAGAGTGTAATTAATGATTTGATTCGGATTAATAAAAAAATTAAAAAATGGTTAAGATTTATTGACATAATGGACTAGAAGGCATAATATTATATTACAAACAATCGAATACTTCCAAAGGGGAGTAGCGTCAGGAGAGATCCTGAAACAAAGTCGTCATTTCGTGAGAAACCATTCTCACCGGCTTTGTTGGCATACGAAAGTATGCTCAGCAAGACCTTTGCCGTAGTACTACAACTATTGGCAAAGGTCTTTTTATTTTTGTAGACACGGGTACAGGTTGTTTAATAAAATAGTAGATTGTAAGGAGGAATAGATATGGAAATATTTGGAATGAGTTTAGGCGTACTATTGAATGTAATCTTTATCGACCTGTTACTAAGTGGAGACAATGCAATTCTAATTGCATTAGCTGCAAAAAACCTACCTGAGGATCAAAAGAAAAAAGCGATTATATTTGGAACAGCAGGTGCAATTGGACTTCGTGTCGTATTTGCAGCTGTCATCGTGTTCTTACTAAAAATACCTTTGATCTATGCAATGGGTGGCTTAATGTTATTATGGATCGCATTTAAGTTATTAGTTGACGATGCGGGACATGGTGAAGTAAAAAGTGGAGCAACACTGTGGGGAGCAGTAAAAACTATTATTATAGCAGATGCATTAATGAGTTTAGATAATGTATTAGCTATTGCAGGTGTTGCACATGGTAGTTTAACCGCGATTATTATCGGTATTCTAATTTCAATTCCGATTATCGTCTGGGGTAGTTCATATTTAATGAAAGTAATGAATAGATTCCCAATAATTACGACGATTGGTTCAGGTATTCTTGCTTGGACAGCAGCAGGGATGATTACACATGATCATATGATTGGCGATGTTTTTGAAAATAATGTGATTGCCTTAATTTTTAAAATTGCTATGACTGCTATTGTAGTAATTGGCGGTACAATCATTGCTAAAAGAAAAGCACAAAAACATCAAGTTGCGAATTCTCAAAATCAAACTGCATAAAAAAACAAGCTCAACTTATTATAGGTTGGGCTTTTTATTTGTTTATTATTAATAGGTTCTGTTAATGTATATTTTTGTTTTTAAACAAAACACATGGTTCTGAAAGAAATAACAGGATTTGAAGTAAAGAGTGTAGTAAGTGATTAGATTCGAGGGGAAGGGTTCGAGACTCCCGTGGGAGTAGCGAGAAGGGTGAGATCCTGCAAGGCTTGTCGGGAAAGCTCAGCTCACGCCCAACGGAAAGGGAGCTTCCTGTAACGGAAATCAACATGATGTCTTAAAAGAGCCTAATAATAAAAAGTATTCAATTCTTAATGGAAAAAAAGTATCAATGGACACAAATTGGAAAATATAATTGTTGAAAAGAACTAGGACAATAAGTATACTTTAGTTGTCAGACATCTGACTCTGCACTTAAGTTTCGTTTTGTAGTGATTGTTAGGAGGAAAACAGATGAATAAAGAATTTAAACGCGTGTTCCTCGTTGTTATGGATTCTGTAGGTATTGGAGAAGCTCCAGATGCAGAAAAATTTAATGATGTTGGTTCAGATACACTAGGACATATTGCAGAAAAAATGAATGGGTTACATATGCCGAATATGGCAAAATTAGGTTTAAGTAATATTCGTGAGTTAAAAGGAATTCCTAAAGCCGATAAACCACTTGCAGTTTATTCAAAAATGGAGGAATCTTCAGTAGGAAAAGATACAATGACTGGTCATTGGGAAATGATGGGTCTACATATTGATAAGCCTTTCCGAGTTTTTGCAGATGGATTCCCACCAGAATTAATTAGTGAATTAGAAGGTCATTTTGGACGCAAAATAATTGGAAATAAACCAGCTTCTGGAACAGAAATATTAGTTGAACTAGGAGAACAGCATGTTAAAACAGGCGATTTGATCGTTTACACTTCTGCTGATTCAGTTTTACAAATTGCTGCACATGAAGAAGTGATCCCACTTGATGAGTTATACCGATATTGTGAAATTGCACGTAAATTAACTTTAGATGATCCTTATATGATTGGTCGAATTATAGCGAGACCTTTTGTTGGAGAACCTGGTGATTTTAAACGTACACCTAACCGCCATGACTATGCCTTAAAGCCATTTGGTCGCACTGTAATGAATGAATTACAAGATGCAAACTACGATGTTATTTCAATTGGTAAAATCGCAGATATTTTCGATGGTGAGGGAATAACTAAAGCATTGCGTACTGTTTCTAATATGGATGGTATGGATAAATTAGTTGATACTTTAAAAATGGATTTCACAGGTTTAAGTTTCTTAAACTTAGTTGATTTTGATGCTGTATATGGTCATCGACGTGATCCATTAGGATATGGAAAAGCTCTTGAAGAGTTTGATGCAAGATTACCAGAAGTATTTGAACTTCTAAAAGAAGACGATTTATTAATTATTACTGCCGATCATGGGAATGACCCTACTTTTAGGGGGACAGATCATACAAGGGAGTATGTGCCTTTAATCGTTTATAGTAAAAAGTTTTCAGAGGGTAAAGAAATACCAATTCCAAAAACATTTGCAGATGTAGGAGCTACAATCGCAGAGAACTTTGACATCAAAATGCCATCACACGGATCAAGTTTTTTAGGAAAATTGAGATAAGGTGGAATCAGAAAATGAATAAAGAAAAAATTGAAAAAGCAGGTTCTTTTATTAAGGAAAAGATAAAAACTCAACCTAAGATTGGTTTAATTCTTGGTTCAGGTTTAGGAATCTTAGTTGATGAAATCGAAAATCAAGTTAAAATTCCATATCATACGATTCCCGAATTTGCTACTTCAACGGTTGAAGGTCATGAAGGTCAGCTTGTATTTGGTGACATAAATGGTGTAAGCGTTGTAGCTATGCAAGGAAGAACACATTTCTACGAAGGATATGGAATGGAAAAAGTTACTTTTCCAGTTCGTGTCATGAAGGAATTAGGCGTTGAAATTTTAATTGTTACAAATGCAGCTGGTGGCGTGAATACTTCATTTGAACCAGGTGATTTAATGTTAATTACTGATCATATAAACTTTACAGGAACTAGCCCATTAATTGGTCCAAATAATCCTGAGTTAGGCGTACGCTTCGTTGATATGTCGTATCCTTATGATCGTCAATTACAAGAAGTTGCAAGAAGCGCTGCGAAAGAGGTAGATGTAAGACTTAAAGAAGGCGTATACGTTGCAGTTACAGGACCTTCATACGAAACTCCTGCTGAGATCCGTATGTTTAGAACATTAGGAGCGGATGCTGTTGGTATGTCAACTGTTTCTGAAGTTATTGTCGCACGTCATGCGGAATTAAAAGTATTAGGTATTTCATGTGTTTCTAATATGGCAGCGGGTATATTAGATCAGCCATTAGATCACGAAGAAGTAATTGAAACAACTCAACGAGTTCGAACACAATTTTTATCATTAGTTAAAGAAATTGTGCGTAAATTAGGATAATCATTGAAAATGAAAAGACTTCTGCGTGCTGTAGAAGTCCCTTTTCGTTCTTAACTTAAAATACAATTAGAATAGACAGAACAGATAGGAGAAATACAATTATGAGAATGGTAGACTTAATCGAAAAAAAACGCGATGGAAAAACATTAACGACAGAAGAAGTTAACTTTGTTGTCAATGGATTTACGGATGGTAGTGTTCCTGATTATCAAATGAGTGCTTTTGCAATGGCAGTATTTTTAAAGGGAATGACAGAAAAAGAATATAGTGATTTAACAATGGCAATGGTTCACTCTGGAGACACAATCGATCTTTCAAACATTGAAGGGATTAAAGTCGATAAACATTCAACAGGTGGCGTAGGTGATACAACTACACTAGTATTAGGTCCACTAGTTGCTTCTTTAGATATTCCAGTTGCAAAAATGAGTGGAAGAGGTTTAGGCCACACTGGAGGAACAATTGATAAGTTAGAAGCTGTTGCAGGATTTCATGTTGAACTAACTGAAGAAGAGTTTATGAAACAGGTTAACGATATTAAATTAGCGGTAATTGGTCAAACTGGTGATTTAACTCCAGCTGATAAAAAACTTTATGCATTACGTGATGTAACTGCAACTGTTAATTCGATTCCACTAATCTCTAGTTCAATTATGAGTAAAAAAATCGCAGCTGGCGCAGATGCAATCGTATTAGATGTTAAAACTGGTGCGGGTGCATTCATGAAAGATATTGATGACGCTCGTGATTTAGCAAGAGCGATGGTTAAAATTGGGAATAATGTTGGAAGACAAACGGTAGCTGTTATTTCTGACATGAGCCAACCACTTGGACTTGCAATTGGTAATGCATTAGAAGTAAAAGAAGCGATTGACACATTAAAAGGTGAAGGTCCTAAAGATTTAGAAGAGTTATGTTTAGTTTTAGGCAGTCAAATGGTTGTATTAGCTAAAAAAGCTGCTACTTTAGAAGAAGCTAGAGCGAAACTTCTTGAGAATATGAAAAATGGTAAAGCTTTAGAAGTATTTAAAGCATTTTTAGTTGCACAAGGTGGAGACGGTTCAGTTGTAGATGATCCTTCAAAATTACCACAAGCTAAATATGTTCAAGAGATAGTTGCAAAACAAGACGGTTATGTTTCACAAATCGTAGCAGATGCTGTTGGAACTGCTGCAATGAAATTAGGTGCAGGAAGAGCTACAAAAGAATCTGTCATTGATTTAGCAGTTGGACTTATGCTAAACAAAAAAGTCGGTGATGCAGTTAAGAAAGGTGAGTCTTTAGTAACTGTTTATTCAAATACTGAAGATATTACTGAAGTTGAAAAAGATTTATTAGAAAACATTCTTATTTCAACTGAAAAAGTAGAAGAACCTACATTAGTATATGATTTAATTATGGAAGCATAAGAAGCTTTAAGGCTGTTCTCAAACCATTTTGAGAACAGCTTTTTTTAGGTTCTTTTCTAAAAGATCGTTGTTTTTAATTAGGCAAAAAAAGTATATAAAGTAGATGATGAACGGATATGCGAGACTCCTGTTGGAGTAGCACAGATGAGACCCCACAGTCGTCAATAGCTTGGCGTGCTAATACCACAACGTCCTGTCGTAACGCATGTTTGACCCACATAGTGTGGGCCCAGGATCATCGTACGCCTCGCAGAAAGAGAGCATCATGAAGTGGAAATCGACGAATTACTATTTAAAGCAACAATGTTTACGAAAACAGCCTTTTTAAACTATGAAATGAAAAAAAAATTGAATAATTCATGAAAATATTTCTGTTTAATTATTTGACGATATCTAGTATAATGTTTAACGTGCCTTAGTGCATGGGTGGGCGAGGGAGACAGTATAAGAGAGGAATTTACTTGAAAAATCTTTTAAACAAACAATTTAATCTTGAAGGAAGCGGTACAACTATTAAAACGGAGGTCATTGCAGGTGTAGTTTCATTTTTAACACTTGTCTATATTCTTTCTGTTAACAGTACAATTTTACATGATGCAGGAATACCGTTCCAAGGTGCAATGATTGCAACCATTCTTTCAGCCTTTTTTGGAAGTGTAATGATTGGAGTATGGAGCAATTCACCTTTAGTGTTAGTGCCAGGTATGGGGATTAATGCATTATTTACGTACACAATGGTTGGAGAAATGGGAATGAGTTGGAAGGAAGCACTTGCGGTTGTATTTGTGAGTGGAATCTTATTATCCATTTTATCGTTTACAAAACTAATTAAGAAATTAACAACTGCAATTCCATTATCGTTAAAAAGTGCAATTACAGTAGGAATTGGTTTTTTCTTAACATTTATTGGCCTTCAAGCTGGTGGGATTGTCGTGAAAAATGAGGATACGTTCGTTTCTATTGCGAATTTTTCAAATCCTGATGTTTTAGCGACAGTAATAACTCTTGGTTTAGCGATTTACTTATTTATTAAAAACGTTCCAGCTAATTTTTTAATTACAGTTGTAGTAGGAACAATCATTTCATTTATCTTACATGGTGGAATTGAAAAAGCACATGAAACTACGAAAATTACTTTGCATTCTGCTACTGAAGTTGTAGGACAACTGACCTTTACAAGCATGATGAGTTTTTCATTTTGGATTGCCGTATTTTCTCTAACGATGGTTATCTTATTTGAATCAATCGGAATTATTCATGGGCAACTTGGTATGATTAATCAAGAAGAAAAGCAACAAAAGGTAATTCAAGGAACTGCATTTGGTATTCTACTATCAGGATTATTTGGAACGAGTCCAACTGTTATTGCAGTTGAAGGTAGTGCTGGAATTAGTTCCGGAGGAAGAACAGGATTAACGTCTGTTGTAACAGGATTTTTATTTTTAGGATGTCTTTTATTTATGCCGTTAATTGCCTATATTCCGACATCCGCAATCGCGCCGATTTTAATAATAATTGGTTCATTAATGGTCAAACACATTACAGATATTCAATTGGATGATCCTACTGAGGCGATACCAGCCTTTTTAATCTTAGCATTCATTCCATTAACATATAGTATTATTGACGGAATCGCATTTGGTTTTATTGCTTACCCATTAGTCAAAATGGCCGCAGGCAAAAAGACTGAGATTACACCATATATGGTTGCGATTTCTGCATTGTTCTTTGTACGATTTGCATTGAATTTTATTGCTTAATAAGAAAAGCGCTATTTCTCTTTTTTGAGAAATAGCGCTTTTTAGTTTGAATTTATTCAAAAAACTTAGTTAAACGTTTATAGAAATAATATCCCGCAATTGTACCAATGACTAAACCAATAATGTAAATGATCGGATTGGTTCCATTTGCAATTGTAGAAGTTAATAAAGCTATTAGTGTAGCAGATAGATAGACAAATAATATGTTTACAAAAATACCGAATTTTTTATAAACAAATAATTTTCCATTGTTCGCATTAGCATTTCGGCTATAACAGAATAAGCCAATAGCAAAGAATGCGATTAAATAAATGACGATTACTAGTAAATTACTGTAATCCAACGAAGGATAGTTAACAACTTTTTGAGCAAAGTCTTTTGAAATTGATAGCGGACCAGCTTGATAAGGAATTGACCACTTAATAATTCTTTTTTCAAAGGTATTATAAGACAATTCGAAATTGAATATTCCCTTTACATTTGAGTACACACTAAAATAGATAAGAATTGGTGAGAAAATCGTGAAAATTGTAAACAAAGTTTGTGAAAAATAATGACCTGTAATTGTGCCAATTGTTAGTCCAATCGTGAAAAAGGCAATCGTAAATAACGTTAAAGTAATAAAAATAGGTGCAAATCCAGTTGCATCTATATATTTATGAAGAATTGTAGAGTAATGAATGATTAATGTTAAAACAAGTAAACCTAATGTTGATATCAAAATATGAACGATTCCGAAAAACCATTTTGAAAGATATAGCTGCTTTGGCGTATACGGCAGTGAAAACTGAAAATCGATTCCACCAGTATTTCGCTCAATTCCGATTAATAATATACTTAAAATGATGACTAAAATAGGAGAGATAAATGCTAGCATACTAAAGTCCGAAATGTATAAATACGGATTTTCTGAATGTGTCAGTAAAGCATTATTAATATCTTCCGAATTATTGTAATAGCTAAAAGGAACAATGATAAAATACACAAGATATAATAGGATAAGTGCAAGCCTAGATTGTTTAGAATGTTTCAGCCATAAGGCTCTACTAAACATATAATTCCCCTCCATCTTTAATGAAAAATAAATCCTCTAATGTTAATGGAAGTTCCTCAAGAAGAAGTGGATTTTCATTTTCAAATCGTTTCATAAATTCTGCTTTATTTCCATTTACGATAATAATTGCAACTTTTCCAGTTTTGGAGAAAACGGAAATGGATGGATCGTCTTCTATTACTTTCGGTAAGCCATTTTCAAAAGCCACCTGGATTTTATAATATTGTTGAGTACTCTCTTCCATTGTAGATACAGCATCGATTGTTCCATCTTTAATAAATAAATAATGATCAATTATTTTTTCTAGTTCAGCCAAATGGTGAGAAGATATTAGCACCCCAACAGCATTAGTACTTGCATATTCAATAATTAATTGTAGAACGGTGCGCTTTACTACAGGATCTAAACCATTAGTTGGTTCATCTAAAATGACATAATTTGCACCAGTTGAAAAAGTTAAAAGTAAATATAAAAGTGTTTTCATACCTTTTGAATATTTTCGCAATGAACCGTGAGGCAGTTTATATTTTGTAAGTGCATCAATAAATTGATCTTTATTAAAACTTGGGTAAGCATTTTCATAGATGGTTATAAGTTCCTTTACATTAAATTGTTTTATAAAATTTGTTGAATCACTCATATAAGCAATTTGTGTTCTTAATGAAGGTTCACGACTGATATCTTTCTCATCGATTTGAATAGAGCCTTCATCTGGTGAAAGGATACCCGCAATTGTACGTAGTAATGTTGTTTTTCCTGCACCATTTCTACCAATTAGTCCAGTAATCGTGCCCTTATTAATTTCGAAGGATAAGTTTTTAATTACCTCATTCTCATCCAGTTTTTTACTTAATTGATGAATTTTTAGCATATTATTCAACTCCTTTATTTGAATAAAATTGTTTAACCCAATTGATTATATCTTCTTCCTCAATACCTTCCATTACGCTTTCAATTAATAAAGTCGTAAACTTACTTTTATATTTTGAAAGGGTTGTATCTGAAACAACTTCTTTTTTTAGACCAATAACAAATGTTCCTTTTCCACGAACAGTTTCAATAATGCCAGCTCGCTCAAGTTCTTGATAAGCTCTACTAACTGTATTTGGATTTATGACTAAATTCGTAGCTAGTTCTCTTACCGAAGGAAGTTTATCTCCTTCTACTAAAATATTTCTGATCATCTGTTCTTTAATCTGAAAGACAATTTGCTCCCATAAGGGTAATTGACTTCTTTGGTCTAAGATAATAATCAAATTATCACCACCTTTAAAAGTGTGTATTAAGTGTACTGAGTGTATCGGTACGATTAATACACTTTATTTATATCATATGCATTAAATTTAGTAAATAGTTCCATTCATTCTAATATTTTCTACAGTATTTGATTAAACTACTTATATTTGGAAAAAATATGTATGAATAGAATGGAGGGTTAAGAATGAAAAAGGTAGTTTTAACACTTTTAAGTAGTGTAATGGTTTTTTCATTATCGTTATCAAGCGTAAATGCCAAAGAAACAAGAGCTGATGTAGATTTAGCTAAAAATGCATTATCTTCCGTTATTATCGAACAAGATACTGGCGAAGTTTTATACGAAAAAGATGCAAGAAAAGAGCTTCCACCAGCAAGTATGACGAAGATCATGACGATGCTCATTATTATGGAAGAAATTAATAAAGGGAAACTAAAGCTTGATGATAAAGTAATGACTAGTGAACATGCTGCCTCAATGGGAGGTTCACAAATCTTCTTAGAGCCAGGCGAAGAAATGACTGTAAATGAAATGCTAAAAGGAATAGCAATTGCTTCCGGAAATGATGCATCTGTTGCAATGGCAGAAAAAATTGCAGGTACAGAAGAAGCTTTTGTTGGTTTGATGAATAAAGAAGCAAAAAAACTTGGATTAAAAAATACACATTTTAAGAATCCAACTGGTTTACCAGCTGAGGGACATTATTCATCCGCTTACGACATGGCAGTTATGGGACGAGAATTATTGAAATATCCATTAATTACGAAGTATACGGGTACGTATGAAGATTATTTAAGACAAGATACTGATAAACAATTTTGGTTAGTAAATACAAATAAATTAGTTCGTTTTTATCCAGGAGCAGACGGGCTAAAAACTGGTTTTACGGCTGAGGCAAAATATTGTTTAACTGCAACCGCAAAGAAAAATAACATGAGGGTAGTAAGTGTTATTATGGGAGCACCAACTTCAAAGGAACGAAATGCACAAATGTCTAAATTACTAGATTATGCATTTAATCAATATCAAGTAAAACAGCTAATTAAACAAGGTGAAAATGTAGATCGATTAACAATTAGCAAAGGGAAATCGAAAAATGTTACGGTTGTAACAAAATCTCCTGTTTCCGTTGTGACTCATAAAGGTGAAGCATTAAATAAAATTACGAAAAGTGTTAAATTGAATAAAAATATCCAAGCGCCTATTCAAAAAGGACAGGTGGTTGGTAAATTAGTTTTGAAACAAGGTAATCGAGTTCTATCGACAACTGAACTGGTCACAAAGAATTCTGTAAGTAAAGCGAAATGGTATGATTTATTTAGACGAACTGTTGGTGGATTTAATTAAAATGGCCTCCTCTGATTCAAATATTACGTAAAGTTTTGACGTATTTACACTAGTTTTGTCAGCTTGAAGGAATTTGGTAATGAGATAACGAAACAATCAATAACCGTCAGAATAAGGAGGTTATTGATAGTGAGTCTTTCGATTGAACTTGAAGTGAAAAATGCGATCCTTTGTGTACGACTTGATGGTGAACTTGATCATCACACAGCTGAAGATTTACGTTTACAAGTCAATGAGGTATTAGAGTCGCAACCAATTAAACATATTTTATTGAATCTTGAACATTTAACATTTATGGACAGTTCTGGTTTAGGTGTAATTTTAGGAAGATATAAAGTAATTCGTAATTTAGGGGGAGAAATGGTCGTATGCTCTATTTCTCCATCAATAAAGCGATTATTTGATATGTCCGGTTTATTTAAAATTGTACATTTAGCTGATGATGAGTCGAATGGGCTTAATGTTTTGGGGGTGGCATAATGCGTAATGAAATGAACCTTCAGTTTTCAGCATTAAGTCAAAATGAATCATTTGCACGAGTAACTGTTGCTGCGTTTATTACACAGCTTGATCCAACATTAGATGAATTAACTGAAATTAAAACAGTTGTTTCTGAAGCTGTTACTAATGCAATTATCCATGGATATGAAAATAATTCTTCAGGTATTGTTTATATTTCAGTAGTGCTTGAGGATCAAACAGTTACATTAACAATTAGGGATGAGGGCATTGGTATTGCTGATTTAAATGAAGCGATGCAGCCTCTTTATACATCTAAACCCGATTTAGAAAGATCAGGAATGGGCTTTACAATTATGGAGAACTTTATGGATCATTGTGAAGTCGTTTCAACAGTAAATGTAGGTACAACAATTACAGTTAAAAAGTACTTATCAAATAGCAACGCTCTATGTAATTAAGGAGAATAGCCTATGGACGTAGAAGTCAAGCAAGATCAACCCCGTGCGCAATTAAAGGATAGTGAATTAAAAGAGTTAATAAAGCGTAGTCAGGCTGGAGATCAAATGGCTAGGGACAGCATCGTCGGGCACAACATGAGACTTGTTTGGTCAGTTGTTCAGCGCTTTATTAACCGTGGTTATGAACCAGATGATTTATTCCAAATTGGATGTATTGGATTACTAAAGTCAGTTGATAAATTCGATTTATCATATGATGTGCGTTTTTCAACTTATGCAGTTCCAATGATTATTGGTGAAATCCAACGATTTATTCGTGATGACGGTACTGTAAAGGTAAGTCGATCATTAAAAGAAACGAATAATAAAATTCGGAAAGCAAAAGAAGAATTAAGTAAAACGCTTGGAAGAATGCCTACCATTAATGAAATTGCTACACATATGGAAATTACGCCTGAAGATGTTGTACTTGCACAAGAAGCTAGTAGAGCGCCCTCGTCAATTCATGAAACGGTATACGAAAATGATGGGGATCCAATTACATTATTAGATCAAATAGCGGACAATCATGAAACGAATTGGTTTGAAAAGTTTGCTTTAAAAGAAGCGATTAAACAACTCGATGATCGAGAGAGATTAATTGTCTATTTAAGGTATTACAAAGACCAAACTCAATCAGAAGTCGCTGAACGGTTAGGAATTTCCCAAGTTCAAGTATCAAGGCTTGAGAAAAAAATTCTCCAACAAATGAAAGATAAAATTAAATAAATGTTATGAAAAGCTAAAGGATCGCAGTGGAAAACTGCGATCCTTTAGCTTTTTTTATTTTTGGATGGCTACTTAAACTTGTTGTTTAGTAGTCGCGTACTTTAAGCCGCAATCATTACTCTATTAACGGTCATTTTTAACAATTACTTATCAATCATTTTTGGTGACAATTTTCGAATTGTGTTAAGTTGTTTCGACTAGTTATGACTATTTTTGGGAAGTTTTCGCATACTAGTTGTAACTTGAATTCTTAAAGCTTGAACTGAGGGGAACGTATGAAAAAGGTATTATACATTAAGTTACTTAATCGAGTCATTGTACAAGTTGGTAGAACAGTACATCTTGGTGAAATAGCGAGATTACAAGGTATGAACCTTAATATAGAAAAGATAAAAAACATTGTAGTACATGTGGCGAAGAAAGAAGACGGAACACACACAGTTATCGATATTCTAGAACTCCTACCATTAATTCAGAAGGAGGATCCAGAAATAACTTTTGAATTGATTGGTGTAACAATGTGCATTATTGAGGTCGAAACTGCTGCTTCAAAAGACCGCTACTTCTTATTTTGTTTTGTATGGATTCTATTATTTGCCGGTTCATCTCTTGCAATTATTTATTTTCACGAAGATGTAAGTATGCAGCAAGTACAACAAAGAATTTATTACATGATTACTGGTGAATATAATCATAAGCCTTTATTACTACAAGTACCGTATTCATTTGGTTTAGGAATTGGAATGATTTTATTCTTTAATCAATGGTTTAAAACAAGGCTAAATGAGGAACCGAGTCCACTTGAAGTCGAAATGTTTCAATACCAAAGATCGATTGATGAGTATGTGCTTGTAAATGAAAATAAAAAGCCAACGAATAGTGTGAACGACGATGATTCATGATGTAATTGTAGTATTTATTGGTTTTTCAGGTGGGATAGCAGTTGGAACAGGCTTTGTGGCATTTTTATCGGTTATTGGTATTATTCCGCGTTTAACACAATTAACAAAAACAATAAAAAAAATTCGAGCATATGAATTTGCCGTTATTTTAGGTGCTTTATTTGGTTGCTGGGTTAGTTTACGAAATTCAACATTTTTCTTACCGACAATTTTAACAGTCCCAATTGGACTTTTAGCTGGCATTTTTATCGGAATGTTAGCAGCTGCATTGACGGAAGTATTAAATGTTTTTCCAATACTGGCAAAAAGAATTGGTATACAGAAAAAAATTGTTTATTTATTAATGGCGATAGCGCTTGGGAAAGTATTTGGCTCATTGTTTCATTGGATCTATTTTATAGAATAAAGGATGGGTGTTATGAGCGGGAAATTAAAAGCTAATTACAAAGAAGGAATCAAACAATATCAACCAAAGAAACCGGTTTTAAGAAATTGTATTCGAGCATTTCTTGTCGGTGGATTTATTTGTTTAATAGGAGAATTTATTACAAAGATCTATACAAATTACTTTGGATTTACTGATAAAAATGTGGGGGATCCTACGGTTGCTACTCTCGTATTAATTTCAAGTATTCTGACTGGGTTAGGCCTTTATGACAAAATAGGTCAATTTGGAGGAGCGGGCTCTGCGGTACCTGTAACTGGATTTGCTAACTCTATGACAAGTGCTGCAATGGAACATCGAAGTGAAGGCTTAGTATTAGGTGTAGCAACAAACATGTTTAAGTTAGCAGGCTGTGTAATTGTGTATGGAGTGGTATCTGCATATGTAGTTGGAATGATTAGATACGCAATTAAAGTATTTTTTTAGGGGGTGAATGAAAGTGGCTTTATTAGGTAAACAAACGTGGGAATTTAAAAATGGCGTGTATGTTCAATCTAGTGGTACTGCAGTTGGACCTAGAGAAAATCTTGGACTACTTAGTGGAACATTTGATTATGCGTACGAAGACTTACATTGCAATGAGGACAATTGGGAATTGGCTGAAAGAGCATTAATGCGAAATGCGATTTCTATCACATTAAAAAAGGCAGACAAAAATGTTGAAGATATTGATGTATTTTTAGCAGGTGATTTGCTAAATCAAAACGTTACGGCAAATTTTATGGCAAGAGAGCTACAATTACCTTTTTTATGTATGTTTGGTGCTTGTTCAACATCGATGGAAACGACAGCACTTGGTGCTCAACTTATTGATAGTGGCTATGCAAAACATGCTTTAGCTGCTACTAGTAGCCATAATGCAACAGCAGAAAGACAGTATCGATACCCAACAGAATATGGTGGACAAAAACCTGATTCGGCTACTTTTACAGTAACAGGTGCAGGAAGTGTTTTGTTATCCAGTAAAAAAAGTAGAATTAAAGTAAAATGTGCAACAATTGGTACAGTTCAAGACCTAGGCTTAACGGATCCATTTGATATGGGATCAGCGATGGCCCCTGCAGCGGCATATACTATTGTTCAGCATTTTAAAGATACAAATACAACACCAGAAGATTATGATTTTATCGTTACAGGCGATTTGTCAGCTGTCGGTGCACCAATTTGTGAACAACTTGTAAGAGAAGAAGGATATGATATGGCAGGCAAATATAATGACTGCGGATTATTAATTTATGATCGACAGTCGCAGGAAGTGTTTGCTGGTGGAAGTGGTTGTGCTTGTTCAGCAGTTGTAACATATAGTCACTTATTTCAAGAATTGAAAAAAGGTACCTATAAGCGTATTTTAGTCGCTGCGACAGGTGCGTTATTAAGTCCTACGATGATACAACAAAAAGAATCTATACCAACAATTTCGCATGCTGTTGTTTTCGAAAGCTGTTAGGAGGTGTAAAAATGGAATTTGTTTGGGCATTTATAGTTGGAGGGTTGATTTGTGTAGTCGGACAATTATTTTTTGACTTTACCAAATTAACACCTGGTCATGTAATGTGCATATTTGTTGTCATTGGAGCAATTTTAGATGGTTTCGGGATTTATGATAAATTAATTGAATTTGCAGGAGCAGGTGCTACAGTTCCTATTACAAGCTTCGGACATTCTTTATTACATGGTGCAATGGCAGAAGCAAACGAGCACGGCTTTATTGGTATAGGGATGGGGATTTTTTCTCTGACGTCTTCTGGTATTTCAGCCGCTATTTTATTTTCATTTATCATAGCACTTATATTTAAGCCTAAAGGTTAACTTATGAAAAAAAAGAGAATCATTATCGTAACTGATGGGGATGTATATGCTCATCGGACAATCGAACATTTAGCAAAGCAATTTGGAGGATGTACGATTTCTCAATCTAAAGGGAATCCAACTAAATTTTCAGGAAAAAGAATGGTGGAAATAATCATGCAAGCACAAAAAGAGCCGGTTTTTGTATTGTTTGATGATAGCGGATATATGGGAGAAGGGCCAGGAGAAAAGGCTTTAAAATATGTTGTAAACGATAAGCATATCGAAGTGATTGCAGCTTTAGCTGTTGCTTCAAATACCCACCATCAAGAATGGACAAGAGTAGATGTGAGTATTGATAATGAAGGTGAATTAACCGAGTATGGTGTTGATAAATACGGTATGCCAGATATTGAATTAGGTAGAATTAATGGAGATACTGTATACAATTTAGATCAATTAAATATTCCTTTAATTTTGGGTATTGGGGATATTGGCAAAATGGGAGGCCGGGATGATATTGAGATAGGCTCCCCAATTACAAGGAAAGCTATAGAATACATTTTAGAAAGGAGTGAAATCGTTGGCGGAGACGAAAAATGATAAAAAACCACTTTCTCATAAAATGACGATAAATTCAGCGGAGTTAAATAAGCGATTAGGCTATGGAAAGAGCTTTGATGTTGGAAAAAGAGTTCTTTATGTAAATAAAATTGAGGTCCAATTATTTTATGTAAATGGCTTAATGGATACAAATTTTATTCAAATGATTTTAGATGATTTAATCGGTTTAGAAATCGTTGAAAAAAATAAATCAATTTTTAAAAATGTTGAAGATACAATCGTTCATCATTCAGTCGAAACAGTTCTTACTTATGAAGATGTCATTATGAAGGTTTTATCCGGACTAATAGTTGTATTAGTCGATGGAGAAGACAAAGCTTTAGCAATCGATGTAAGGAGTTATCCAGGTAGGGGTCCAACAGAACCAGATACTGAAAGAGTTGTTAGGGGTTCTAGAGATGGATTTACAGAAAATATTATTAATAATACAGGATTAATACGTCGACGAATAAGAGATGAAAATTTAAGAAATGAAATTATGCAGGTTGGAGAGTGTTCGAAGACAGATGTCTGTATTTCATATATCGAAGGATTAGCAAATAAAGAACTAGTGAAAGAAATTCGAGATCGAATACAAAAGATAAATGTAGATGGCCTTCCAATGGCTGATAAAAAATTAGAGGAATTTATTTTAAAACAAGGTTATAATCCGTTTCCTCTCGTACGATATTCTGAGAGACCAGATGTAGTAGCTAATCATATCATCGAAGGGCATGTCATTATTATCGTCGATACATCTCCAAGTGTCATTATCACGCCAGCTACTTATTATCATCATATGCAACATGCTGAAGAATTCCGGCAAACTCCTTCAGTTGGAACATTCCTTCGATGGATCCGTTATTTAGGCATATTTATGTCAGTTTTTTTGCTACCATTTTGGTTGTTATTGTGCAATACTCCAGAAATATTGCCTAAAGCTTTAAGTTATATAGGACCTAAAGAAACAAGTAACATTCCTATTTACTTACAATTAATTATAGCCGATATGGGGATTGAATTTTTAAGGATGGCAAGTATACATACACCAAACGCAGTATCAACTTCAATGGGGATTATTGCTGCAGTATTAATCGGTCAGGTTGCGATTGATGTTGGCTTATTCCAACCAGAAGTTGTACTTTATACGGCGGTCTCAATGATTGGTTCCTATGCAACTCCTAGTTATGAATTAGCATTGGCCAATAAACTATCAAAATTTGTCATTTTAATATTTACCGCCATTTTAGGTATTAAAGGATTCATGATTGGTTCTACTTTGTTTATTTTATTTTTAGCGAGCTTAAATACGTTAAACACACCTTATTTATGGCCATTTATACCATTTGATGGTCGCGCATTTTTCCATTTCCTAATCCGTACAAAAGCAAGCGAAAGTGAACATAAAAAAGGCGGAAAAACAATTGGCGACGCAACACTATAATATAGAAAAAACCGTTTATTTAGAAAAATAAACGGTTTTTTTGTTTTTCAATTATTTATTTGAAAAAAGATAAGATTGCATCAAATAAAGCTGAGAAGAATTCCTTTAATTTTTGAATAAATGACTGACCTTTTTCTGAACTTAAGAAATCAGAAATTTGTTGTTTAGCTTTAGTTAGTTGATTGCCAACTTGGTCCCAGTTAATGTTTAAATCCTTCATTTTTTCAAATAAAGCCATTAGACTATTTAATTGATCATCAGTTAATGTAATACCAAGATCCTTCGCTAAACGATTGATTAATGATTGTAATTCATCAGTCGTCATGTTTGGATTTTTTGCAAGTTCTTCTTTTACTTTCGCTACAAGTTGAACTGCCTTTTTATTCCCTACGGAATCTGCTAGTTCAGCTGTCTTAACCATTTCTTCGTTCGCAACTTTTTTAACTTCTTCAGGGATAACTTGACCTGAACTTAATTCATAAGCTTTCATTATACCTGTTAGAGCAGCAGTCCCAGAAACTTCAAATGGAGCGGTGATAACAATGTTCGCATCCTTTAAACCTGCTGTTATTAAAGCGTTAGTATACATTGAATTTGAAACCCATGAGATATTATTTGTTTGAACGATTATTCCTGTATTTTTCTCACCAATTGTAATCATTGCCGATGACAGTGCACGAGTACCAATTTGCGCGCTTGGTATAGTCCCGTCTAAATATTTATGTTCCTCTTGATTCGTAACTGTTACCATTCTAGCGTCAGAAGGTGCACCCATTTCTGCTAATAATGCTTTCTTCTGTGTCTCAGTTAAATTTTGACCAAGAGTCACGATTGTTTCACCTGGCACGGAATCTGCAAATACTGATAACGGCATTGCAATTAATCCCATAGAAATGGTGAATGCTAAAATCTTTTGTTTCAACAAAGAAACACTCCCTTTACAATTTATCCAATTTTACTACTTACAACACTATTATAGTACTTTTCGAAAACTTGTCATTAGTTTTTGTTTTTTGTATGATTAGATAAGCGTTACTAGTTTATTCAGTAATGGAAAATATAGGACAAACTTGTCTTATAAGTTTTGTATACATAAGGAGGAATTTTTGATGAAAAAAGCAAGTATTTCATTTGAAAATGGCGAACAAATTTTAATTGAACTTTTCCCAGAGCATGCTCCAGGTACAGTTGAAAATTTTGAAAGCTTAATTCGTAAAGGATTTTATAATGGATTAACATTCCATCGCGTTATCCCTGGATTCGTTTCACAAGGTGGCGATCCTAATGGTAATGGAACTGGTGGACCAGGTTATACAATTAAATGTGAAACTGTTGGTAACCCATTAAAACATAAAGCAGGATCTTTATCAATGGCACACGCAGGTCGTGACACTGGTGGAAGTCAATTCTTCATCGTACATGAGCCACAACCTCACTTAGATGGCGTTCATACTGTGTTTGGTCAAGTGATCGAAGGAATGGATACTGTTTTAAGAATGCGTAACGGAGACGTTATGAAAGAAGTAAAAGTTTGGGACGAAGAATAGTCTAAAAATAAGATTCATTTCTAGCAACAGGCTTTATGAAAAAGGCTAAACATAAAAAACTCTTTTCTGTGATACAGAAAAGAGTTTTTTATGTTTGTTAAAAGATGACTAGTCTACCAATATCGAGGTTGAGTCTGATTTTGATAAGGTTGTTGATAGTTTATAGATTGATAATTGTTTATTCTTGCATACTGATTTTGTATTGGTTGGCGATTACAGTTACTAGGTGGTCCTATAAAAGTTGAAGGTTGAAGAGTAGAAAGTGTATTCGTCCATTGATTTTGATCAAGACAGTAAGTATGAGCGACAATATTAGCAGGTGTCAGTTTTAATAGATCGGAGAATAAAATGACGTCAGGTGTTGGCGCATTAAAAATAGCTAAAAGATGTGTGTAGTCAACCGTAGCAATCTCGTAATGCCACCATCCTTGTGGTACATTTGCAACTTGACCTGAAGTAATTGGATAATTATGAAGTTGTTTCGTATATGGATTAAGAATTGATACAATTGCAGAACCTGAAATACAGTATACTAGCTCAGATGAATTTTGATGATAATGTGGTTCAACAACATTACTAGTACTTAAATATATATCTAATAACGACAAGTTATCCAATGTATTTAATTGATTAATATTTAATTCATTTATATAATTTTGGCTATCTTTCTTAAATGAAGTATTTTTATTGAGATCATAAGTAAATTGTGTAGTAGGAGAAGTGTAATCCAAATCTAATCTCATTTTCCTCATTCCTTTTCAAAGTTCTAATTAAAGACTAATGTATTCAAGAAGAGGCATTTGGTTACACGCCTAAAAAGCAGAACAAGTTTGCTGCAAATAACGTATTCTCTAGTTCTAAAAGCTTGCTCTTAGGTAATTTTTAAACCGGCTTACGAAAAGGGGTAGGAGATTTTCTCACAAGAGCTGAACAAGCATGATACACAATTCGTTCTTGACAGAAAAATGTGTAAATTATATATTTGAAATATTAATATAGTTGGAACGAATTTTTAGATTTCTCGTAATATAGTAAGGTAATATAGCATATATTATGATTGTTTTATAAGTTGGATTAAGAGTTTTATTAATTTTTAAGAGGGGTAAACATGTTAATTAGGTATAAGAAAACATATGAAAAAATTGCAATGGGCCTGCTTTCGTTTATGCCAAATGAAAAAAATGTGAAAAGCTTAGTTAATACGATAAAAGACTATGAAACAAATGAAGATAATCACTTGTTCCTTTGGAAGTTAGACGATATTGTAGGAATTATTGGAATTCAACTTTTACCAGATAAAGTGCTTATGATTAAACATCTAAGTGTAAACCCTTCATTTCGCAATCAAGGAATTGCAACTTCACTTTATGAAGCAATTCGGAATCAGTATAATGACTATACGATTATTACTACGGTAGAGATAGCATCATTTATTGAACATTGTAAGATTAGTTTGAAAGTATTATAGATAAAAAGGTGTCAACTATTAAGTTGAACACCTTTTTTATTGCGTGAAATTATTTTTTTCTTAGTTTTAGTTGTTTTAACCGTTCAGAAATCACATCAGTTCGGTCACGTGTACTATGTTTATTAATTAAATCATCTGTAAATGAGGAATAGAATTTTTTCTGACGATGAAATTGATTCAATAAAATACGATCACTAATTGGAAGTGTAATCGGATAATAAGGATCCTCGTTTTCTAGTTTAACTTGTAATGCTGAAACTAATTCATTAAATTTCTCTTGATCAATACCTGCCATCGTAACTAACAGTGAGTCCTGTGCGAAATGATTTACATGCCGCATTAACTTTTTTGCACCTGTAAAGTTCCCTCTACGATAGTGATAAAGGACAACTGATAATCGTATGAGCCCAAGCCAAACTTTTTTATATTCATTATTAAGTTCTAATTTCCATTGTTCTTCCAGTATTTCATGACATTCAAAAAAATCTTGATCGAAATGGAAATGGCATAAATATTTTATGTACCTAGCGTTCTTATTGAAATTGACCAACATCTTCACCTCTTTGATAAGGAAATTTTAACAGAAAAAGGTTGATTAAAAAAGAAGAAAGCCTAGAACATTTTCTAGACCTTCACGTTTTGTATATTCACAGGTTAAACTAACAGATGAAAGCACATCCAACGATTATTAATAAGATAAATAATACTACGATTAAAGCAAAGCTGCTACCGCGGTGGTCGAATTCTGGAGATACGTGTCCGCCTCTACTCATGAGTAACCCTCCTTACACACTTAATTCTTCTTGCATTGTTATCTTATGAAATTTTAGTGAAAATGGTATAGGCACATATATAAAAATTGTTTCTGAGAAATTCGTCTATGAAAAATGCTTTTCTACTATATAGTTTTATTAATTTATCATTTATACTGTTAAAGTATATTATTTTATATAATAAAAGTAAGTTGGTGAATAGTTTGTGAAGCAATATGAAGTTAAAATTGATGCATTTGAAGGTCCATTAGATTTATTACTTCATTTAATTCAGCGATTTGAAATTGATATTTACGATATCCCTGTATCTGAAATAACTGATCAATATGTTTTATATATTCATACGATGAAAGAATTAGAGTTAGATATTGCAAGTGAATATTTAGTGATGGCAGCTGAATTATTGGCGATGAAAAGTAAAAGTATCTTGCCAAACCATGAAGAACAGGCGGATTGGGACGCACTTCTTGAAGAAGATCCTAGAGAAGAATTAATGAATCGACTAATAATATATAAACAATTTAAAGAAGCAGCCATTATTTTTCAGGAAAAAGAATCTGAACGTGCGATGATTTTCACGCGAAATCCAGTTGATTTATCAGAGTATGGTCCGGGACCAGAAGATATTGCTATGCCAACTGATGTGTCCGTTTATGATATGTTAGGAGCACTTCAAAAGCTTTTTAAACGGAAAAAGCTTCAAGAGCCTCTTCAAACAAAAATTGTACGTGAAGAGATATCGATTGAGAAACGAATGGAAGAGATCGTAGGTCATTTAAAACAACTTAAAAAGAGAACTAATTTTGTTAGTTTATTTCCATATAATGATAAAGAGAGTATTGTTGTTACTTTTTTAGCAATCCTAGAATTAATGAAAACAAAAGAAATCGTTGTTGAACAAGAAGATAATTTTTCAGAAATATTTTTAATGTCGAGAGAGATTTTTGAGAATAAGCAAGCTGAGGTGTACTCATAATGGAACAATTAAATAATCTAATCGGTGTGCTAGAAGGATTATTATTCGTAGCAGGAGATGAAGGGATTTCAATCATTGAACTTTCAGAAACGTTAGAATTAAGTAAAACTGAAGTAGTAGAATTAATTGAAAGTTTAAAGAAAGAATATGAAAATCCTAATCGAGGCTTGCAAGTAAGAATTTTGGCAAACAGATATAAACTTACTTCAAAAAGAGAACATGGAGACTTCTTTAAAAAGTTAATTGAAAGTCCTTCAAATTCGTCATTATCTCAAGCTGCATTAGAAACTTTGGCTATCGTTGCATATCAACAGCCAATTACACGTACTGAAATTGAAGATATTCGTGGTGTGAAAACAGAAAAGCCTCTTCAAACACTTGTCTCAAAATATTTAATTAAAGAAGTAGGTCGTGCGGAGGGAACTGGACGTGCAATTTTATACGGAACGACGTCTGAGTTTTTGGATGTATTTGGATTGAAAAATATAAAAGAATTACCTCCATTACCACAGGATCTGAAAATAGAAGAAGTCGAAGAAGAAGCGGACCTATTTTTTAGTAAGTTTGAAAGAGAAGATTAGTTAAAAAATTCTGCAAATAAAGCACCATCCTATGTTAAACTAATAGTATGGAAATCTTGGAGGGTGAAAGACTTGTTTATTTATAATTGTCATGGATATGAATTAGTTAAGGCACAATCGAATACTTCAGAAGACTTTTTTAATCGTTCTGAAGTTGAATATGAAATTAATGGTCAAAAATTTGTTACATCAGTTTTATATGTACGTTTTTTTGAAGAACAACTTCCAGAAATGAGTGAGATTAAATCAACTACATTTTATGATAATGGAAATGAGACTGTAGAACTACGTGACATTGTTGCGCTGGCTTTTATTATTAAAAATCCTGCATATCGTGGACGAAAACGAATTTATATTAATGAAATAAATCAATTTGTAAACGAACTAGAAGGCGTAGATTTTGATCAATTAGTTGGTTACGCAAGAGGTATTAAACAAAATGCAAATAATAAAGTGAAAGTTACGATCTAAATAATGGAGGGAATACAATGTCGAATAAGATGGTAGAGCATCAATTAAGAATAGTTGGTAATCAATTAGGGATTGTGAACATGGAATGTAATATGTTCTTAAATAATCATTCTTTACCGTCATTTCAACATGAAATTTCAACATTAGATTCTACTTATATCGAAAAAATTCTTAATTCCTTACGCAGAATTACGGTTTATAGTGAAGATGCAAAGGAAGTTTGTGAAAAAATTTTAAGTGGGCATTTTCATAAAGCTACTGCGGAAGATACTTTACATAAAATTTATCATAGATGTATTGCTGAATTTTTTTCGCCAAAAAATGATTCATGGTTTGAAAATAGTCGTGCGGCATACACTGGAAATCATGCAATAACTTTTTATCATGAAGTACCACCAACTGTTCAAACGTTATTCTCAAAATTAGAAAAAATTTTTCAACAAATGAGAGAAGAACTTGAATATTATGAAACAGACTACACTACAAAACAAATGCAACAGACTAAACAGTAATTAGTTAGTTGTTTTTTGTAAATTATATAATAAATGATCAAAAGACTAGATATATTCTTCTAGTCTTTTTCTTTTAGGATAAGTTACAATACAAATGATATTTCTTTGTAAGAGAAGAGGATTAAAACATGAAACTGATGTATTCAATTGGTCAGAGGACCATAAAGACAGCCATTGGAAGTGGAATTTCCCTTATTATAGCGGAAGCATTACATCTCCAAAATTATAGTACAGCTGCTGTTGTTACTTTATTAAGCATTCAAAATACGAAAAGAAGATCATTTATCGTTGCAATTCAAAGATTTGTCGCTTCAGTAATTGCAATGTTGATTGGTTGGATGATGTTCGAGTATTTAAGTTATCACCCTTTAACAGTCGTCATTTATTTTTTGTTGACCATTCCTTTATTAGTTGGATTGAAGCTTCAAGAAGGAATCATTCCAAGTTCTGTGATTGTTTTACAGATTTACGTTAGTCAGGATAAGTCCATTTCATTTCTATTTAATCAAGTAGCTATTTTAGCTGTTGGAATTTTGATAGCCCTTATCATGAATACATATATGCCAAGCATTGAGAAAAAAATGATTGAATTACAAAAGCAAATCGAACAAAATTTTAAAATGTTACTTCTAGGCATTTCATTGAAGATGAAAGGGAAAGACGAAGAATTACATATTGAAGTATTAGATGATACAAAAATACTTTTACAAAATGCAAAATCTCTGGCTTACAGACAAGTAGAAAATAGTTTCATCAAAACAAATTTGTATTATATAAACTATTTTGAGATGAGAGAAAGACAATTTGATATTATGTCAAATCAAATCATCCCTTTATTAAAAAAAATAGAATTAAATTATCCTCACTCAAAAATTATTGCAGAATTTTTTGAAGATACAGGTGTGTACTTAAAGGAAAAGTCCTCAGGAATTGAACTTTTAGGAGAGTTTAATCACATGATGGAGGAATTTAAGAGAATGCCTTTACCTGAAACCAGAGACGAATTTGAAACAAGAGCAAGCTTAATGATGCTTGTTTACGAATTGGAAAAAATCATTTCATTAAAAATGGAGTTCTATTCCGAGTATCAATTGGCATTTGAAGGTAGTTAATTCGTCTTTCTATATTAGTGGTCCTAAATTCAACCATGTAATACCGTTTAATTTACTATCATACAATTGAGAGTAGAAGAGAATTTATTTTCTCTGATGGAGGTGTATGATGGTCAATCAATCCGAACTCGTCACTTACTTTCAGGAAGTTGAAATTTGGTGTGGAAATGTATTACAACTACTCGCTGAAAGATATGATCAATTACAGGAAAAAGAGCTATTAGAATATAAAGTGAAATTACTTTTAAATCGAATGGGCACTACAAGTTATTATGTAGATCAAAATTCATTTTTAGATGAAATTAGTATGGATGTTGATGACATACAGGAGCGGTTAATTTCACTTTTAAATGAAGAAGAATATGATGACAGTCATGCCTATCGGGTAATGGAAGTTGAAGAGAAAATCGAAATAGGTAAACATGAATTACCCCCATTACCATACCCTTATAATGCGCTTGAACCATATATTTCTAAAGAAATTATGATGTTACATCACGATAAACACCATAAAAGTTATGTAGATGGTCTTAATAAAGCTGAAACTGAATTGGAAAAAGCTCGGAAAAATAATAATTATGATTTGTTAAAGCATTGGGAAAGAGAAGCAGCCTTCCATGGTTCTGGACATTACTTGCATACGATTTTTTGGAATAATTTAAGTAAATCGGGTGGTGGTCAACCTCAAGGCGCACTTTTAAAGCAAATTGAAGATGATTTTGGAAGTTATGAAGCATTCAAACAACATTTTACTCAAGCAGCAAAAAAGGTTGAAGGTGTCGGTTGGGCTATTTTAGTTTGGGTTCCAAGAGCGAATCGTCTAGAAATTTTACAAACAGAGAAACATCAACTATTTACGCAATGGGATACAATTCCACTCCTTGTATTAGATGTTTGGGAACATGCTTATTATTTACAATATAAATTTGATAAAGATGCATATATTGAAAATTTTTGGAACATTATTAACTGGGCCGATGTAAAGTATCGTTATGACTATGCAAGCCAGTTAAAATGGCAACCATTTTATTAAATGGGTAAAAAGAAGGAGTGCTGAATTTGTTGAGTGATCTACTCAATCGAATTCAGCACTTTTTATTAAAAATGAGTCATTTTTTTACATTTCAATTCGTAAACTTGTACTAATTAGGACTAACTGTGGAGTTGATGCGAAGAATGAAAAAATGGCTAATTGTAGGAATTATAGGTATGTTTCTAATTGGAATCATTGTACCGACGAATAATGTTGAAGCGTTTGGTGGAGTTAGTGCTAGAAATGCCGTTCTAATGGACCAAAAAACTGGACGAATCTTATATGGAAAAGCGATGCATGATCCAGAACGAATCGCTAGTATTACTAAAATAATGACTGCACTTTTAGCAGTTGAATCAGGAAAGCTTCAAAACACAGTAACAATCAGTTCAAGAGCTGTTCAAACAGAAGGCTCTTCAATTTATTTAAAACCTGGTCAAAAGATTAAACTAGAGGATATGGTTTATGGATTGATGTTACGTTCTGGAAATGACGCAGCAAATGCAATAGCTGAAACAGTTGGGGGAAGTATCGAAGGTTTTGTATATTTGATGAATGAAAAGGCTAAAGAAATTGGTATGAGTCATACATACTTCAGTAATCCATCAGGATTAGATCAGGAAGGAAAAGAACACTATTCATCTGCATACGATATGGCACTTTTAACTAGATATGCAATGCAAAATCCAGCCTATGCTAAGATTGCAGGTACAAAAGTACACAGAGCTCCTAATACAGCAGAATCATGGGATTATGTCTGGAAGAACAAAAATAAACTGCTAACTTTTATGTACAAGTATAGTACTGGTGGTAAAACAGGCTTCACAAAAAAAGCAAGAAGAACTCTTGTTTCGACGGCATCAAAAAATGGAATGGATCTAATAGTTGTTACATTAGATGACGGTCAAGATTGGAAAGACCATATGTCATTATTTGAATATGGTTTTAAAAATTATCCACTGACAAAGGTGTTACACAATGGGGGTATAAAAGAAGTAAAAAACAGCCTATACAGGGGCCATGTTTACTTGAAAAATGATTTTCAATTCCCATTAGATGAATCTGAGAAAAAACAAGTGACTGTAACCTTTGAAATGAAAAAACCTTCTAAAAATAAGAGAATCCAAAATGATGAAATAGTTGGAAAAGCAATAATTGAATTAGAAGGTGAACAAATAGGAGCAAGAAATATCTTTTATAGTGAGAGCAAGGTAAAAGTATTTACAAATGAAATTTTTCAAAATGGAAAAGAAGTACTATTAAATTTAATGGGAGAGCACACGGATGGTTAATCTCATTTGGGTAGCTCTCACAATTATTGGATTTATTTTCGCAATGTTAAATGGAACAATGGAAGAAGTTAATAAAGCAGTTTTTGATGGAGGAAAACAAGCGATAACAATTTGTATCGGACTTGTAAGTGTGCTGGTTTTTTGGTTGGGTTTAATGAAAATTGCTGAGGAATCAGGTTTATTAAAAATACTATCAAAATTATTTCAACCATTTTTAACATTCCTATTTCCAAAAGTACCTAAAAATCATCCGGCATTAGGCTATATCATGTCCAATATGGTAGCGAATCTCTTTGGATTAGGGAATGCAGCGACTCCATTAGGAATTAAAGCAATGGAACAATTAAAAGTATTAAATAATAATAGTCAAGATGTTAGTGATGAAATGATTACATTTTTAACTTTAAATACTTGTGCAATTACTTTAATACCAACAACGGTTATCGGAATAAGAATGTCTTATCATTCTGCAAATCCTACTGAAATAGTCGGTGTTACGATATTAGCACAAATCGTATCATTTATCGGTGGATTAATGATAAATCATCTATTTGCAAAAAGACGTCACCGAAAGGGGAGGAAATAAATGGGATATATGAATACAATATCTCTTTATATCATTCCATTTATTATTGCGGTAATTTTAATACACGGTACATGGAAAAAAGTACCTACTTATGAATCTTTTGTCGAAGGTGGAAAAGAAGGAGTAACAATTGCGGTGCAACTTATTCCTTTTTTGGTCGGTATGCTTGTTTCGATTTCTATTTTTAGAGCATCAGGAGCACTGGAATTTTGTGTTGAATTACTTAGACCTTTTTTACAATCTTTTGGTATTCCAGCAGAAGTTTTTCCTTTGGCGATTATTCGACCAATCTCAGGTTCGGCAGGACTTAGTATAACAGCGGATCTCATTAAATCATATGGTCCGGATTCGTTTATAGGTAGACTAGCCTCAACTATGCAGGGAAGTACAGATACAACATTATACGTCTTAACAGTATATTTTGGTGCTGTAGGGATTCGGAAAATGGGTGATGCATTGAAAGTAGGTTTATTAGCTGATGCAATTAGTATCATTTTTTCGATTGTATTTGTAACAATGTTTTTTTCTTGAAAAACAAAAGTACTTTTATCTCTATGAAAATAGGTGTAAAAGTACTTTTTTATTGCGCAAAATAAACAAATATCTTATAATACCAATAAGAATAGTTGGAATTAAGACAACGTTCAATTTTACCCATGCTGCATATAATGGATTGGAAAAAAACTAACCCTTTTTTTGTGGCAAAAAGGAGCTTGGAATTATGAAAGTTGTTAAGTCAGTACATGAACTGATTGGATCAACGCCCATTCTTGAAATTACATCATACCCTTTACCTAAAGGAACGAGATTATTTGCTAAATTAGAGTATACAAATCCAGGAGGCAGTGTGAAGGATCGCCTTGGGATGGAATTACTAGATAGTGCATTTAAAGAAGGAAAATTAAAAAAAGATGGTACGGTAATTGAACCAACTGCAGGAAATACTGGAATTGGTTTAGCATTAGCCGCACTGAAATTTGGAGTAAACGCCATTTTTGTAGTTCCAGAAAAATTCAGCTTAGAAAAACAAACGTTAATGAGAGCGCTTGGTGCAAAAATTGTTAATACACCGACAGCTGATGGGATGACTGGTGCGATCAAAAAAGCCGAAGAATTATCAAAAGAAATACCAAATTCTTTTGTACCTGCTCAGTTTAGTAATGAAGCAAATCCGAGAACGTATTATAAAACATTAGGTCCAGAACTAGTTGATCAACTAGATGGAAAAATAGATGTGTTTGTAGCTGGTGCTGGTAGTGGAGGAACATTTACTGGTACGGCGCAGTATTTAAAAGAAAAAATGACAAGTGTTAAAACAGTTATCGTCGAGCCAGAAGGTTCTATTTTAAATGGGGGCCAACCTGGATCACATGATACTGAAGGAATTGGAATGGAATTTATCCCATCCTTCGTAGATACAAACTTATTTGATGAAATTTATACTGTTCTTGATGCTGATGCATTTCGTTTAGTAAAAGAAATTGCAATTAAAGAAGGATTACTTGTAGGTAGTTCATCGGGAGCTGCATTATATGCAAGCTTAAAAGAGGCTGAGAAAGCTGAACCTGGTAGTACAATCGTAACAATTTTTCCAGATAGTAGTGAAAGATACTTAAGTAAAAACATATATAGTGAGGGATAAATGATGAAGAAAAAAACAGCTTTAATTCATGGAGGAATCAGTAGAGATGAAACGACAGGTGCAGTTAGTGTTCCTATCTATCAAACGAGCACGTATAAGCAAGATGCTGTTGGCAAACATAGAGGCTTTGAATATTCCAGAACAGGCAATCCAACACGTCATGCGCTTGAAGAGTTAATGAAAGATATTGAGCATGGTGTTGCTGGCTTTGCATTTGCATCAGGAATGGCTGCAATCCATACTGTATTTAGTTTATTTAAGACAGGTGACCATATCGTTGTTGGTGATGATGTATATGGTGGAACTTATCGATTATTAACAAAAGTACTATCTAACTTAGGAATTACAGCGACTTTTGTTAATACAAGTAATTTAACACTTGTTGAGGAAGTTATTTCACCGAATACAAAAGCAATTTTTATTGAATCACCAAGTAACCCATTATTAAAAATTACTGACATTAGTGGTATTTCAAAGATTGCAGATGAGTATAACTTACTTACAATCGTAGATAACACATTTGCAACGCCTTATTGGCAACAACCATTAACATTAGGTGCAGATATTGTTGTTCATAGTGGAACAAAATATCTTGGTGGTCATAGTGACGTAGTAGCAGGGATTGTTGTTACAAATAATAAAGAATTAGCCGAAGAAATAGCATTTTATCAGAATTCAATTGGTGGTGTACTAGGACCAAATGATAGCTGGTTATTACAACGTGGGATTAAAACATTAGGGATTAGAATGGAAGAGCACGAGCGAAATACACACGAAATTGCAAAGTTATTAAGTGAGCATCCAAATGTAAATAAAGTGTATTATCCAGGATTAGCAGATCATCCGAATCATGAATTAGCAAAACAACAAAGCAGTGGTTTTGGTGGAATGTTATCTTTCGAATTAAAAGAAGGATTAGATCCAGAAGTATTTGTTGAAAAATTAAAATGGTTCACACTAGCTGAAAGCTTAGGTGCAGTTGAAAGTCTTGTAGGTATTCCTTCAAAAATGACTCATGCATCGATTCCAAGAGAAAAAAGATTAGCTTCAGGTATTTCAGATGAGTTAATTCGCTTATCGATTGGTCTTGAAGACTTGGAAGATTTAAAAGAAGACTTAGAGCAAGCATTATTATTTCTAACATCAAGGGTGAGATAAATGGGTAGAGAGTTTTTAGATGTTTTTACAGGATGGGCAGAAAGTTACGATTCATTTGTTCAAGGTCATGATGCAGAATATAAAGAAGTATTTCGTCGATATGATGAAATACTTCATGAAATTGTAAACAGAAGTGGAAATAATGTGATTGAATTTGGAATTGGAACAGGTAATTTAACAAAAATGTTAATCGATTCAGGCAAAACTGTGTTTCCGATTGAACCTTCACCTGAAATGAGAATCATCGCTGCAAAAAAATTAGGTGAAAATGTTACGATTCATGACGGTGATTTAATTGATTTTCCAAAACCAAGTCACCAAGTTGATACAATTGTTAGCTCCTATGTTTTTCATCATTTAACAGATGATGAAAAATATGAAGCTATTAAAATATATAATACTTTGTTAAACACAGGTGGGAAAATTGTCTTTGCTGATACGATGTTTTTATCAGAAAAAGAATTTAATCATGAAATTTCAAAAGCAGATCAAGCAAATTTTATCGATTTAAGAGATGATTTAAAAAGAGAATACTATCCAACTATACCGGTTGTTCGTTCACATCTAGAAAAAAACGGTTTTACAGTAAGTTTTCAACAATTTAATGATTTCGTTTGGATCGTTGAAGCAACAAAAAAATAGAGAGATACTTGGGAGGAAATTAAAATGCCATCAGTAGAAAGTTTTGAACTAGATCATACAAAAGTCGTTGCACCATATGTAAGACATTGTGGGAGTCATAATGTTGGTTCGGACGGAATTGTAACAAAATATGATATCCGTTTTTGCCAACCAAATAAACAAGCGCTCCAACCAGCAACGATTCATACTTTAGAGCACTTATTAGCATTAAATGTACGTGAAGCTGTACCTGCCGATGAGCCTTTTAAAATCATTGACTTATCACCAATGGGTTGCCAAACTGGGTTTTATTTAATTATTGCTGGAACACCATCAATTTCTGATGTGATTGCATTATTACGTAAAACTGCTGAATTAGGTTTACAAGTTGAAGAAGTACCAGCTGCTAACGAACTTCAATGTGGTCAAGCGAAACTTCATGACCTAGAAGGAGCAAAAAAATGGTTAAAATATTGGAGCGAACAATCTGACGAAAAATTAGAGAGCGTGTTTGCTTAAAACAATAACTCAACAATTGAATGAACTGAGATTGAAATTAACTACTTAAATAGAAAAAACGTCATCTGACTTGATGACGTTTTTTTGCAGGACTACTAATAAGTATCTTAAATTAATTTATAACAAGAAGTAATTTTTCCTTTGGCACAGTAAATTTTATTTTACCTATATTTTCTTCAATATCATCAATCGTTGGCATGTCATCAAAGCTTTGAATAGAAATTGCATCATCTAAACATAATAGAATATATGGATAACTAGTTTCTGTAGAGTCGTAGATTAGTTTGTAGGCTTTAGTTGGTTTATCGGCGGTAAAAAAAACATCACCTAATTTAAACGTACCAACCGAATTATATTTAACAGATGGATTAAAGGAATAATTCATATAGTATGCTCCTTTTTTATTTATTAATGACATTATTGACAGGCAGAGAAGGAATTAAACTATTAGATCAATAATTTGCTTGAATTGTAATAATGAGCTTGTTTTTTTGAGTGACAATCGTAACTTCTCCAATCCAATCTTCTATGTCAGCTAATGTAGGCATAATATCGTAGTTTTGAACAAGCTTAGCATCTGTTAACGAAAAAAGCACATAAGGGTACTCTTCTTCATTTTCCTCATATGCAAGCATATAGATATTTTCGTGTTTTTTTGTTATGAGCACACTTCCAGGAGAAATTATCTTTGATTGGTCGAATGCTGAGGGGTGTTTTAAAGTTAAATTCATCTCAAATACCTCATTTCTGCAAATCTAGTAAATTATATGTAAGCTTTTTAAAATTATTCGTAAAGTGATAGAGTTGGAATATGTCATTCGAATTTTTAGGAAATGTGGCTGACTACACACACATAAATCTTTTTAAAATTGGAAGTGTTTACTGAGAACTGAATAGTTTATTTTATATTTGATTCTAAATGGTCTTACTAAGTGCTTCCACATTTCGTTTGTTCTAGTTCCAAAAGCTAACTTTTCGGTAATATTCCCTAAATCATTGAAGTGGAAAATCACCACTTCTTCTGTTTTAAGGAATTATTGCTATTAGAGCTGAGCAAGCTTTTTCCACTTTTCAACTTGTATTCAGGCGTATAAATCTGTATGATGGTTGAAGAGGTGAATTGAGCGAATGGAAAGATTGCAGAAGGTTATTGCTAGAGCCGGGATTGCTTCTCGTCGAAAAGCTGAAGAGTTAATTAAAGAAGGAAAAGTTAAAGTAAATGGTCAAGTTGTTACTGAACTAGGTGTGAAGGTTAGTGGTAATGATCGAATTGAAGTGGAAGAGGTTCCAATCGATAAAGAAGAACCAGTTTACTTTATTTTATATAAACCATCAGGTGTCATCTCAAGTGTGTCTGATGATAAAGGAAGAAAAGTTGTTACGGATTTCTTACCAATGATTCCGCAACGTATATTTCCAGTAGGAAGATTGGATTATGATACGTCTGGGATTATTTTATTAACGAATGATGGTGAGTTCTCAAACTTACTACAACATCCAAAGTATGAAATTAATAAAGAATATATTGCAAAAGTAAAAGGTATTCCTTCAAAAGAGGGATTACGAAAGTTAGAAAGAGGAATTATGCTTGAAGATGGAAAAACAGCTCCAGCTCAAGTTAAAATGATTTCACTTGATAAGCAGAAAAATTCTGCAATAATAAGAATAATTATTCATGAAGGAAGAAACCGTCAAGTCAAGAGAATGCTTGAGGCGATTGGTACACCAGTCATGAAGTTAAAACGTGAACGTTATGCGTTCTTAGATTTAACAGGATTAAGTGCAGGGGATGCTCGAGAGTTATCGCCACATGAAGTGAAACAACTAAGAGCAATGGCTTCAACTAAGCCTCGCTAATGATCAAGACTCGGCCTATGCCGAGTTTTTTCTTGTCGTTATTGAGTTTTTTAATCTAACTAATTATTGAATATTTAGTTTTTTTTGAAACATATCAAATTTCTATTCAAGAATAGGAAATAATGATATTCTATCATATGGGAGGAACTACATATATGAAGAAAAATAGAACGTTAATTCGTACGCTAATTTTATTAATTCTGATCTCAGCAATTGGCTATACTTTTTACATAAATTTTTTTAAAGAAGAGGAAGTTATTAGTAAAGGAAATAATGCGCCTAACTTTGCGATGACTGAACTTAATACTGGAGAAAAATTTACTCTATCTGGAGAAAAGGGCAAAGGGGTAATCATAAATTTTTGGGGCACTTGGTGTGAACCATGTAAGCGTGAAATGCCTTTTATGAATGAATTATATTTAAAATATAAGGATAAAGGAATTGAATTACTAGCGCTTAATGCAGATGAATCTAAATTTTCAGTAGAAAGATTTGTAAGCGATTATAAACTTAAATTCCCAATTGCTATAGATAAAGATCAACAAGTATTAAACACATATGGTGTAAATCCATTACCTACAACTTTTTTTGTAAGTCCTGATGGGAAGATAAAAAGAATTGTAACTGGACAAATGACACCAAGTTCTTTTGAAAGTTATATTAAAGAAATATTGCCAAAATGATTGTTTTTTAGTTAGGGGAAACGTTATGGATACTTTTAAATGTGAATGTGGTCATCTTAATCACGTGGGTACAGTTATATGTGAATCTTGTGGAAAGCCACAGGACGAGACTGCTACTGAACTTCTAGATATGAGATATGAAGGTACTGCAAGGAGATCAATTGTAAACAATCAAACTTTTATTGATAAAATATGGACGTTTTTTTCATCAGTAAAAGTAGCTATTTACATCATTATTGTTACATTAATAGCTTCAGCACTTGGTACAATTTTTCCTCAAAGAGATTTATTACCGCCGACTGCAAACCCAGCAACTTATTATGAAGATGAATATGGAGTGTTTGGTAAAATTTATGATTTTATCGGTTTAGACAAAACATTTGATTCATGGTGGTTTATGCTACTAGTAGCATCAATCGGGGTATCACTTGTAATTTGTAGTTTGGATCGTATTCTACCATTGTATAAAGCGTTAAATAAACAAACAGTCACAAGACATCCAAACTTTTTAACAAGACAAAGAATCTTTGGGATTAGTAGAGTAGAAAATGTACAGGACGAAATCGAAAAAGCGAAGCTAAATTTACAAAAAAGAAGATATAAAATTCGTGAAGAAAACGGCAATATATTAGCCGAAAAGGGAAGGTTCTCCAGGTGGGGTCCTTACGTCAATCACATTGGATTAATTATTTTCTTAATTGGTGTAATGATGCGATATGTTCCAGGGATGTATATGGATAAAGCATTATGGGTTCAAGAAGGCGAATTGAAACCAGTTGTTGGAACGAATCAAAACTATTATCTGAAATTAAATGATTTTCATATGGAAACTTATGATAAAAACAAAGAAGGTAAAGTATATAAAAAAGCAATTGAGCGTTTTGGAAATGATAAAATTCCTAAAAACTATCAAGCTGATGTAACTTTATTTAAACGGGTTGGAAATCTATTACCAGGTGAAGAACCGAAACTTAAAAAAGTAAAGGATTACAGTATTCGAGTAAATGAACCTTTAAAATTTCAAAACTTTGCTCTTTATCAAGTAGATTATCGAATCGGTGATTTTAGTGCATTTATTTTTAATCTTGAAGATAAAAAAACTGGCAAATTATTAGGACCAATCAAGGTTGATCTTCAGAATCCAAAAGAAGTATATGATTTGAAAAATGGTTATAAAGTTGAGCTTAGAAATTATTTCCCGGATTTTTATTTTAATTCTGAAGGGGTTCCAGATACGAAAACTAGAAAACCGAATAATCCAGCATTTGTATTTAAAATGACTACGCCTAGTACGCCAAAGGGTGAGGTAGCATTTGTCGCAATTAAACAAAACATTGAACCAAATGGTGTAAATAAATACAAAATGTCTTTTGCTGGTGTTGAAACGAAAGATTCGACGGGTTTAACTGTTCGCAAAGATTTAACATTATGGTTATTAGGCCTTGGCGGAGCAATCTTTATGATTGGTGTTATACAAGGAATGTATTGGTATCACAGACGTATTTGGATTCAAAACCAAGATGGGGAAATTTGGGTTGCAGCATTTACAAATAAAAACTATTATGGTTTGAAGCAAGAAATGACAAAAGTGTTGGGAGACACTAAAATTGAAATGCCAACAGATCAGCTAGCTGATAAAAGTGTTTAATAGGGGGAAAATATGTACGAGCTAAGTAGTAATTTTTTATTTATTGCATTTATTTGTTACATTGTAGCAACGTTCTTTTTTGGCGGCTCGATGAAAGTTAACGATAAAGGTCCTAATAAATGGGCGACATTAGGTATTTCAGTAACGTTAATAGGCTTTTTATCACAGCTTACTTATTTTGTTACTAGATGGATTGCAGCAGGTCATGCACCTGTAAGTAATTTATTCGAATTTATTACATTTTTTGGAATGATGTTAATTGCAGCATTCATTCTAATCCATTTTATTTACAAATTGAATATTATCGGTTTGTTCGCTTTACCTATCGCGATTATCATAATTGCGTATGCAACAGTATTTCCACATGAAATTAAACCTTTAGTTCCATCATTAAAAAGCTATTGGTTACATATCCATGTAACAACAGCAGCATTAGGTGAAGCTATTTTAGCGATTAGTTTTATTACAGGTCTAATCTATCTAATAAAAAATATCGATCAAACAAAATCTTCGAAGAAAACATTTTGGCTTGAAGCTGTATTATACTTTTTAGTAACAGTTGTAGCTTTTATTCTACTATCTACAGCCTTTAATGCATCAGGTTATGAAGCTAAATATAATTGGGTAAATAAAGATAAAGTAAAAGAAGAAATGATTTATAATTTACCTTCTATTGTCGGACCTCATAAAGGTGAATTGACGACATCCGGTAAGTTTGAGGCTCTTGCTGAAATGCCAGCAATGGTTAATGCTAAAAAATTAAACACTGTAATCTGGTCAATATTTGCAGGAGCTGCACTATATCTAGTTATTCGATTAATTATTAGAAAACGAATTGCAGCATTCTTACAGCCATTCGTTCAAAAAGTTGATAGTGAACTATTAGATGAAATTGGATATCGCTCAGTTGCGATAGGCTTCCCTGTATTTACATTAGGTGGATTAATTTTCGCAATGATTTGGGCACAAATTGCTTGGACAAAATTCTGGAGTTGGGATCCAAAAGAAGATTGGGCACTAATTACTTGGTTATTTTATGCAGTATTTTTACATTTCAGATTCAATCGTAACTGGCAAGGTGAAAAATCCGCATGGTTAGCAGTTATTGGATTTGCAATCATTATGTTTAACTTAATTGCAGTAAACTTAATCATTGCAGGTTTACACTCTTACGCTTAAAAAAGTCATTAGGATTAGGAATTATTTTCGAATAGATAAATATGGATTCAAAAAAAACGGAACAAAGTAATAAAAGTTACTTTATTCCGTTTTTTTAGTGCGTGATATAACCAATTAATGGAAATAATAAATTCTAAGAATTATGTAAAAATGTTCACAAATTGGGGTAGAATATACAATTTTTATTATGTAGAATTGTATTGAGGGGGTCGTAGTATGGATCAAAATATAAAAATATTAATTGTTGATGATGAAGACCGAATTAGAAGATTATTAAAAATGTATTTAGAACGTGATGGATATAGTATCGATGAAGCTGATAATGGCGAAGATGCTTTAAAGTTAGCATTGAAAAATGATTATTCATTGATCTTATTAGATTTAATGATGCCCAAAATAGATGGAATTGAAGTTTGTCGTGAATTACGAAAAGTAAAAACTACTCCGGTCATTATGTTAACAGCTAAAGGTGAAGAAACAAATCGTGTTCAAGGATTTGAAGTTGGAACGGATGATTATATTATCAAACCTTTTAGCCCACGTGAAGTAGTCCTACGTGTAAAGGCTTTACTAAGACGTTCATCTAATATACCACTATTTACATCAGAAAATACGACAGCTAAAGATGTAGTTGTCTTCCAGCACCTTACAATTGATAATGATGCACATAAAGTGATTGTTGAAGGTGAGGATGTAAGTCTAACTCCTAAAGAATATGAATTATTGTTATTTTTAGCGAAGTCTCCAGATAAAGTATTCGATCGAGAAACACTTTTAAAATCAGTCTGGCAATATGACTTTTTTGGCGATTTACGAACTGTTGATACACATGTTAAAAGGTTACGTGAGAAATTAAGTAAATGTTCTGAAGATGCTGCGAAAATGATCGTAACTGTTTGGGGTGTTGGGTATAAATTCGAGGTAGGTCAAGATTAATGATCTTAAGAAGTTTAGTCGGAAAGCTTTGGCTTACAATCATTTTATTAGTTTCCCTCGTATTGTCTTTCCTAACATTTGTACTAATAGGATTTTTTGAAAAGTTTTATATTGATTTACAAGTTCAAAATATGATGGATAATGCATCGAAAATTTCCCAATTGATTGAAGAAGGTCAGTCGTTATCAGATGTTGAATATTTATCAAATAATATGATCAATAGATATTCAAGAGTGATAATTGAAATCAATGATGAAGAACCGTGGTATTCTAGCAATAAATACGGAATACATGACCTACCATTTGAGGAAATTAAAAAAGATGACGTATTAAGTAAAGCTCTCTCTACGAATAAAGAGGTTAGTAAAAGACTAGTATATGGTGATAAAAGTGAGCGTGAAAAATTAGTTGTAGGTGTACCAATTAAAGGTGATAGTAAAAATGGTGCGGTTTATATCTATCAAACATTACAACCTGTAAAAGTGATGATTCACCATACAACAAATTTTGTATTGTTAGCAGCCTCAATCGGAATTGTATTAACTACATTTTTCTCATTTTTCTTATCATCTAAAATAACTGCGCCACTACGAAAAATGAAGGAAGTTGTTGGTGGTATGACTTCTGGTAATTTTGATATGAAAGTTCCGATCCATTCAAATGATGAGATTGGTGAATTGGCATATTCATTTAATAAAATGAGTAAACAATTAAATTTTAATATGAATGCACTAAAGCAAGAAAAAGAAAAGGTCTCAAATATTATTACAAGTATGGTAGACGGTGTTATTTCAATTGATAAGGAAGGATCCATTGTCACCACTAATCCTCCTGCAGTCCGCTTTTTAAAGATGCTTAATGATGATCGCGAAGGAGATCAATCAGCGCTAATCTTAACAAAGGAATTATTAGATTTATTTAAACTTGTTGTTGAAAGTGAGAAAAAACAATTTATTGAATTAAATTTTGATCAAGGTAATTTCCATGTTTTGATGTCGCCATTATATAATCAAACGAATATAAGAGGTGTAGTTGCAGTTATTCGAGATGTAACAGAACAAACAAGATTAGAGAAAATGAGAAAAGATTTTATTGCTCATGTATCTCACGAATTACGTACACCGATATCTTTATTACAGGGATATAGCGAAGCGATAGTTGATGGTGTAGCTGAATCCAAAGAAGAAATGCAAGAGCTTTCACAAATAATTTATGATGAATCGTTAAGAATGGGTAGGTTAGTAAATGATTTACTAGATTTGGCCCGAATGGAAAACGGTTTTACAGAATTAAATTGGGAGTGTGTTCCACTTATTCAATTTGTCGATCGTATTATTAGGAAGTTTAAAGCGTTATCTAGGGAAAAAAATATTAAACTATTCGGTGAAATCGACGAAATAAACCATGTGAATATATATATTGATGAAGATCGGATGGAACAAGTATTTACAAATTTAATTGACAATGCAATTCGACATTCAAATGAAAATGGCCAAATAATCGTTTCTGTCTATCAGACAGCAGAAGATACTGTATTTGAATTTATTGATTCAGGTGTAGGTATTTCAAAAGAGGACCTACCATTTGTTTTTGAACGTTTTTATAAAGCAGATAAGGCTCGTACTAGAGGAAGAAGTGGTACAGGACTTGGATTAGCAATTGTTAAAAATATTGTAAATGCACATGGTGGCTCGATTAAGGTGTATAGTGAATTTGGACAAGGAACGACATTTAAAGTGAAGATACCACATAATTTACGATTAAATGAAAAAGATGTAGAGTAATCTTGTTTCATATAAAACATTTAAATAAAAATATTGAATTCTTACATAATTTACCTTACGATTGAATTATAGAAATATTGATGATTTTAGTGCATTTTTGCTTAATAGGGAATCTGGTAAAATCCAGAACTGTCCCCGCAACTGTAATGTGGACGAAACGAGTTACCACTATTCTATGAATGGGAAGGTCGGAGTAGGTAGAAGCAAAGTCAGTAGACCTGCTAAGTCATCTGTTTTCAATTCTTCGGGGAGTAAGAATTTGAAGCAGCAGTTGCAAGTTCACTTGTATTTAAATGTTGTTTCAGCCCCGTTCTTTTTTGAATGGGGTTTTTTGTGCTTTCCAAAAATTAGGAGGAAAAGTATGAAGAAGATTTTATCTAGTATTATTATTGTATTATTATGTTTAGGGGTATTTGGATGTAATAATGAAACTTCAAAAAAAGAAGCAAATCGTACGGCTTCAGAAAATGCAGTATATCCTTTATCGGTAAAAGATGCTACTGATAAAAAAATAGTTTTTAAAGAAGAACCTAAGAAAATTATTTCCTTAATTCCAAGTAATACAGAGATTTTATTCTCAATTGGAGAAGGAGATAAAGTAATTGGGGTCACTGATTTTGATAATTATCCAAAAGAAGTCGAATCAATTGATAAAGTTGGCGGGAATAATGCTGATATGACTTTTAATGTTGAGAAAATTATTTCAATGCAACCAGACTTAGTATTAGCACATGAATCTAGTTTAGGAATATCAGCAGATGGATTAGAACAATTAAAACAAGCTGGTATCACAGTATTCGTTGTTCCTAATGCTGAATCGATTGATGATGTTTATGCAACCATTTTAGAGGTTGGAAAAATAACACATAAAGAAGATCAATCAAATAAGGTTGTTAATGAGATGAAAGAAAAATTAAAAGGAATTAGTGAAAAAACTGCCAACATTTCAACTAATCCATTAGTTTGGCTTGAAATTTCAGGCCCACCTGAAATCTATACTGCTGGTAAAGGAACATTTTTAGATGAAATGATTACAATCGTTCATGCAAAAAACGTAGCTGAGAATGAAAAAGGTTGGATAATGTATAATGAGGAATCGGCTATTAAAGCAAATCCAGATGTTATATTAACTACATATGGTGATTATGTTCCAAATTTAGAAAAAGTAGTAATGGCAAGAAAGAATTGGCATTCTGTAAATGCAATTAAAAATAAGCGTGTATTTGATATTAATGCTGATACAACATCTAGACCAGGCCCAAGACTTGTTGAAGGAGTAGAAGAAATTGCAAAGGCAGTTTATCCAGAGGTTTTTAAGTAAAAATAAAACTATCTTTATCATTCCATCAATTATATTACTATTGTTGTTTATTTTAGGGGTTTCGATAGGATCTACATCGATTCCCTTTTCTTCTATTATTTTAAGTTTTTCTGATTTATTTTTTAAAACTAATTATGTTCCTGCTGATATTCAAACGATTGTGGTGAATATAAGAGTACCTCGAGTATTATTAGCGGCATTAGTAGGAGCTTGTTTGTCGTTAGCAGGAGTTGCGTTTCAAGGAATACTCAAAAATCCTTTAGCTGATCCATTTACACTTGGTGTCTCTTCTGGTGCCTCGGTAGGTGCAGTATTTGTATTGTTCTTTCAAATTAGTTTACCAATCGTTACGTATTTTACATTACCTGTCGTAAGTATTCTTTTTGGTTTTTTTACGTTATTAATCTTAATTCTCTTTGTAAGAAAATTAGATCGTTCACTTAATGTTGAAACACTAATTTTAGGTGGAATCATCATAAGTTCATTTTGTTCAGCATTATTATCATTATTTATATCATTTTCTGATAATGAGCTACGTGCTGTAATTGGCTGGTTAATGGGGAATATCGGAAGTAGAGGAATCCAATATTCTATTACTTTATTACCTTTTCTGATTCTATCTTTTATAATATTATTTAGTCAAAATCGTCAACTTGATGCGATGACATTTGGAAGTGCAAATGCGAAACATATTGGTATAAATGTCAAAAAAACTACATATTTAATATTATTCACTGGAAGCATATTGTCAGGAGCGGCAGTAGCAGTGTCTGGTACCATTGGGTTTGTTGGACTGGTTGTTCCTCATTTCACACGAACTATAATAGGGCCATTACATAAGAAATTACTTCCTTTATCAATGATTAATGGGGCAATCTTTTTAATGGCTGCAGATATCATTTCAAGAGTAATATTAGCTCCGAGGGAAATGCCAATTGGGGTCATTACTTCACTAATTGGTGCTCCTATTTTTGCATTTATTTTACTTAAGATGAAAAGAAATAGAGGGAAAGTATGATTACTTGTAAAGATATTTCATATTCATATGATGGGTTACATCAAGATTTAGAAGGGATATCTTATTCTATTAAAGATGGTGAATGGCTTGGAATTATTGGTCCAAACGGTAGTGGGAAATCTACTTTTTTAAATATATTATGTGGTCTTTTTAAACCATCAAAAGGATTTGTAACCCTTGATGAAGAATTAATTTCAAAGATGTCAAATAAAGAAATCGCAAGAAAAATTGCTGTTTTATCACAACAAAATTCATTTACATATTCCTATGAAGTGAAAGAGACGGTAAAACTTGGTCGTATCGCACACACTTCATCATTATTTCCAAGTTGGGAAGAGCAGGATGAAAGTGCAGTAAATAATGCATTGATAATGACAAGCACAGATAAGATGAAAGAAAGTTTCATTAATGAAATAAGCGGAGGAGAACGTCAACGAGTTTTCTTAGCACAATGTTTTGCTCAAGACACCCCATATATATTTTTAGATGAACCAAGTAATCATCTCGACTTAATGCATACAATTAAAATATTAGATTTACTTAAAGAGTTACAAACAAAAGAGAAAAAAACGATTGTAACTGTCTTTCATGATTTAAATTTGGCTAGTTTATATTGTGATAGATTATTAGCAATGAAAAATGGCCGTCCGTTCATAGAAGGAAATACAGACATAATTTTAAGTGAACAAAATTTAGAAGATCTTTATGAAACTTCATTTCAAATAATGTTGAATCCGAAAACAAATAAAAAGGTTATCATTTATAAAAGTAGTATTCTTTAAATATAACTGTAAATGGACAAGGGGGAAATTAAATGAAAATTTATACAAAAACTGGCGATAAAGGTCAGACAAGTTTAGTTGGCAAACGTGTAGATAAAGATCATTTAAGAGTAGAATCTTACGGTACAATTGACGAAGTAAATACTTTAGTAGGATATGCGATGACGTATCTTGACAAAGATGATACAAGAGATATTTTTAACAGCCTACAAAAAATACAGCACGAATTATTTGATTGTGGTGGGGATCTTGCTGTCGTTAAACAAGGAATTCCATTTAAAACAACAGATAAAATGGTTGAAGAACTTGAATCTCTGATTGATGAATATATGGATGCAACGCCACCACTTGAAAGGTTTATTTTACCTGGTGGATCTAAGCCTGCTGCTATTATCCATCAGGCGCGAGCGGTTACGAGGCGCGCCGAACGAACAGTAGTTACTCTAATGAAACAGGAAACAATTCATTTGCCAGTATTCCTATATTTAAACCGACTTTCAGATTATTTCTTTGCATTAGCAAGATTAATAAATACAAGATTAAATATTAAGGACGTTGAGTACGAAAGAGGAGCAATTGTTTTTAAAACAGAAAAGAAATAAAGGGTAAAAAAGCTATTGATTAGTAGAAATCTAACTAATCAATAGCTTTTTTTGTATTAAAAATCAATTTAATACATAGAATGGTTGAGTGTGAGATTTACATAAATGATACAAGATATTTTTGTTGTCTTATGCTTGTCGGAGCTGACACAGGTGCTTCCACTTTTCTTAATTAGGAGGATTTTTATGATTGATTTTCTTAGAAGATGTTTGTTAGTTGTTATTTTTGTTTTGACGATTGGATTGTTGTTTGTTGGTGGAAATAGGGAGAAATTAGAGGATGTTTTGGCTGATAAAAATGTAAAAGATTTTAAATTGATCTCAAATATGAATAATAATTAAGATTTTTTTAAATGTATACCTCTCCTTTTTATAAAAAATTGTTAGATTTTAGTAAATAAGAATTTTCATAATTACTGACTTTTGTTATATTTTTGTAAAATAATTTCATGACTTTAATCCCATATATTTCGAAAAAAATCGAAAAAATAGTTAAAATTTAGCAAAAAAACCGTTGTTTTTACAATATTTTGAATTTTGTTAAAAATATGTTAGCTTTTTGTCAGTTTCATTAAGCGTTTTTTGTGTTATAAATTTGTTAGAAATATTTGTATTTTCTAATATTTCTTTCTATTCTACGCAAGGGGGTATGTAAACTACTAATATTCAAAGCAGAAATTTCATTATGATAGCAAGCTTTTAGAGAATGGGGAGGTATTTAGAATGAAGGATTTACGCAAACTGGTTGTTTCAGGCGTAGTAGCTTCTACACTTTTGTTAGGTAGTGTGTCTACATATGCAGCATCATTTGATGATGTTACAGGCTCGGATAGTGAGATGGCGATTACTAAATTAGTTTCCTTAGGTTATTTTGTAAACAAAGGTTCTGAGTTTCATCCTGAAAGTGGATTGAAAAGAGGAGAATTTGCTGACTTAGCTGGTAAATTAGTGTATCTAGGTAAATCATCTGCAAAAGTTAAAGATACAAAGAATGCCAATGCTGGGAAACTAGTTAAAAAAGGTTACTTTAAATTAACTAAAAAAGGTGAATTTTTACCAAAGAAAAATGTAACATATGCTGAATTTGCAAAAGTTTTAGCTAGTGGATTAGGTTTTAAAACTAGCTGGTCAAACCGTCCTGTTGATTTCTTATTCTTCTTAGAACGTAAAGGTGTACTATCAATTGATACAAATCTTGATGCTGTGGTAACTAGAGAAGCTGCTGCTGTTGCAGTAGACAAGTTCTTAGCAGCAAAAGATGTATATACAGATTTAAATGGAGTAGTCGTATCTTCAAGCCCAACATCATTAACGGTAAAAAGTGATAGTGGTGTGAAAACGTATAAATTATCTTCTAACGCTTCATTATTCTTAGATGATCAAGCAACTGATACTGATGCGATCGGTTTAGGAACTTCAGTTGATGTTATTTTTGATAAAACAGGAAAAGTAGCATTTGTTGATGGTGTTGGTTTAGATTCTTATGAAGGTGCCTTAGGATACAAAAACGGTAAAATGACTGTTGGTACAACTACAACATTAGATATTGACCTTAACTTTGTATTAAGTAACTTACCTACTAATCCAAGTCAAGACTTCACATTTAATGAATTTAATGGATACCAAAGTAATGGTGTTAGTTATTTCGGATCAGTTTATACAAATATCGTTACTGACCAAGTAACAACATTAAATGCATACATCACTAAAGTTACAGACAAAGCGTTTACAGTTTCACCTACAGGTACATATGTAGTTGATTTCTCTGAAAATGCACTTGCAAACTTATCGTTCACGGCTGATGATGCAGTCGTTGTTAATCTAACTAAAGATGGAAAAACGGCTGTTTCTTCAACTTCAGATTTAATTAAAGCACAAACTGACGGATATAAATTAACTGGTTCACTTGAATTTTCTCAAGAAGGCAAAATTACAGTAGTAACTGTAACAGCAGAAAAACCAGCAGCTCCAGCAGCTAACTAAATACTATTCTAAACATTAGTCGGAAAGAGGAGGAATTAAGATATGAAGAACGTTAAAGGTAAATTCTTATCAACAGCTCTTGCTGCATCAGTTGTATTAGCTGGATTACCAGCATTACACTCAAATGCTGCTAGCTCAGTTCGTAAAGGGTTCGATTCGAAAAAAGTGGGTGGTAAAGTAGTCATCTCAACATTTGCGGATGCAGTAAGTTTAACACCACTTAACTCATCAGACTCTGCTTCTATCGATATTGCAAGCATGATTTTCGATGGATTACTTACATTAAATAAAAACGGTTCTGTTGCACCAGCACTTGCAACTAGCTGGAAAAAAAGCGGTTTAACATATACTTTTACGTTACGTAAAGGTGTTAAATGGCACGATGGTAAGCCATTTACTTCAGCGGATGTTAAATTCTCATATGATATGTTTATGAATCCAAAAGCAGAAAACCATTACGCATCTTTATTTGATGCAGTTAAATCAACTAAAGCTGTTAATGCTAATACATTCCAAATCACGCTTAAAGAGAAGGATGTATTATTCCTAGAAAATACAGTTGCAGCGGCACCAATTATGCCTAAACACCAATTCCCTAAAGGTGTAGATGATTATAATAACAATAATAAAATTCATCGTCATCCAATTGGGACAGGCCCATTCAAGTTTAAAGAGTGGAAGTCAAACGAACGTATCGTTGTATCTGCTAACAAAACTTACTTTGATGGTCGTCCATATTTAAATGAGGTAATTACGAAAGTATTACCTGATGCAAACGTTGAAGCTCTTAACTTAATTAAAGGTGATGTTGATTACGTTGAGTCACTTACTCCTAAATTATTAGCTCAAGTTAAGAAAGATAAAGATACAAAAACAAAATCATATGACCAAGGTCGTTTTGATTTTATCGGATTCAATGAAGCAGTAAAACCTTGGAATAACGAAAAATTCCGTGAAGCTTTAGCTTACGGCTTAGATCGTAAATCAATTGTTTCTAAGATCCAATTAGGACGTGCTTACCAAGGAAGCGGTCCAATGCATCCGAAAATTCCACAAAACAATGATAGCGTAAAAGCACTTCCTTACGATACGAAAAAAGCTGCTTCATTGTTAAAAGAAATTGGTTATGAGAAAAAAGGTGACACTTTATACGATTCAAATGGTAAAGCTGTTAAATTAGAATTTGCTTACAATAATGGTAACAAAACGCGTGAAGCAATCGCTTTATTAGCTCAACAAAACTGGGCGAAATTAGGTATCAAAGTTACTCCACGTGCGTATGAATGGTCTATTTTCTTAGACAAGTATGCTGCTGGGGAATTAGATTGCTTTGCATTAGGATGGTCTGGTTACGATGCAAACGTTGACCACTATCAATTCTTCCATTCTTCTGGTATTCCGACAAAAGCAAATCCTGGATTATCTAACCGTAACCGTGTTGACGATCCAAAGATTGATAAACTTTTAGAACAATACAAACAAGAAGAAAACCGTGAGAAACGTATCAAAATTTACCAAGAATTACACAAATACATGTCAGATCATGAAATCTTAATTTGGACTTACCATCCGAAATTAACAATGGGTTATGATGAAGATCTAGGTGGAATTGAGCCATCAATTTCAAATGATAAATTCAGCATTATCGATTGGTACTGGAAAGACGCTAAAAAACGTAAGTAATAATTTAATCTAGTAAATAGATGGCCGTAAGCGTCTACTGTCGCTTTCGGCTATCTTTCTAGTAAACTAGGATGTTATTTAATAGGGGGGTAAATATGTTTCAATATATTGTTAGACGAACTCTTCAATCAATACCTTTATTGTTTATCATTACGATAATTTCTTTTGCCCTAATGACGTTAGCACCAGGTGATCCAACGGCAATGTATGAAAATCCAGAAGCTACTAATGCAAATTCAAGTGCTCAAAAAGAGCTTATACAGGAGAAATTAGGGATTAATCAACCAATCTATGTTCAATATTATAAATGGTTAAAATTATTAGTAACAGAAGGAGATCTTGGCTATTCGTTTGAAGATGGACAACCTGTTACAAAAAAAATCATTGATAAAATTCCTGCAACACTTACTTTAATGAGTACAGCGATTGTACTTTCAATTTTAATTGCTATTCCAATCGGAGTTTACTCGGCTGTAAAACAATATTCAAAGCTCGATTACTTTTTCACTTCCTATGCATTTTTCGGTATATCGGTCCCTCAATTTTTTATCGCGATCGTTGTAATTTTAATATTCTCATTAAAATTAGGATGGTTTCCGGTTTCTGGGATGCGAGATGTATATGAACATTTTGATATAAAAGATCGCTTACATCACTTAGTTCTGCCAGCACTAACATTAGCATTTGGTTTAATTGCAACAAAATCTCGTTTTATGCGTTCAAGTATGTTAGAGGTTATTAAACAAGATTATGTTCGTACTGCAAGAGCGAAAGGTTTATCGGAAAGAAAAGTGATTTTTAAACATGCTTTACGTAATGCATTGATTCCAATTATTACAATTGTAGCTTTACAATTACCAAATTTATTTGGTGGAGCATTGTTTATTGAGCAACTATTTGCATGGCCAGGTATGGGGAGACTTTCGATTAACGCCATCTTTATTCGTGATTATCAAGTAATTATGGGTACAACTTTAATTGCAGCAGTATTAGTAGTAATTGCTAATTTAATCGCTGACATTTTGTACGCAATAGTTGATCCACGAATTACATTTGGTAAGAAATAGAGAGGAGTAGCAAACGATGAGTTTACCAAATCCAACAATACAACCAGCAACAAATAATCAGAATATTGAAAAAGAGTTAAAAATTGAAAGTAGAGCAGCTGTCATATGGAAGCGTTATAAAAAAAATAAATTAGCGGTAATCGGCTTAATTGTTTTTGTACTAATCATTTTAATCGCAATTTTTGCACCACTACTATCACCACATAAACCGGAAGTATTTGATATTTTGGATTCAAGCTTGAAACCAAGTAAAAAATATCCATTTGGAACAGATGCAATGGGCGGAGATGTAATGACTCGTTCATTCTATGGGGCTAGAATATCTTTATCAGTAGCAATTTTGGCAATGATTTGTACTGTATCAATTGGTGTAATTTATGGAGCAGTTGCAGGATTCTTTGGTGGATTAATTGATAATACGATGATGCGTATAATTGATGCAATTCAATCGATCCCAACTTTCTTCTTATTACTAATTGTTGCTTCATTAGTTGTACCTTCACTTTGGTCAACCGTTTTTGTATTAAGTATTGTAGGTTGGACAAGCATGGCAAGGATCGTACGTGGTGAAATCTTATCATTAAAAAGACGAGATTATATTGAAGCCGCTAGAGCGACTGGAGAAACGAATAGCAGTATAATCTTCTATCATATTTTACCAAATGCAGTAGCACCAATTATTGTAATTGCAACATTAGATATTGCTGCAAATATTTTGGCAGAAGCAAATTTAAGCTTCCTTGGATTAGGGATACAACAGCCAAAACCGAGCTGGGGTAATATGTTGACGGGGGCACAGGATTTAACTTCCATTATTGATCAATCTTGGACGATTATTCCACCAGCATTCTTTATCATTGTAACTGTTTTATGTGTAAACTTTATCGGTGATGGATTACGTGATGCACTTGATCCACGCATGAAGCAATAGGAGGATTACATGATGTCGACTACAACAAAAACCGAATCAATCGTATCAGTTGAGAACTTAAAAACGTATTTTTACACAGAAGATGGTGTAGTACCAGCAATTGATGGAGTTAGCTTTGATATAAAAAAAGGTGAAACATTAGCAATTGTAGGAGAATCGGGAAGTGGTAAAAGTGTTACATCATTATCGATCATGGGACTTATACCATCACCTCCAGGAAGAATTGAAAATGGCGATATTAAATTTCATAATGAAAGTTTGTTAACAAAGACTGAAAAAGAAATGCGTGCCATAAGAGGAAATCAAATTTCAATGATTTTCCAAGAACCAATGACTTCACTTAACCCAGTTTATAAAATCGGTGATCAAATAATTGAATCGATTATTTTACATCAAAAGCTATCAAAAAATGAAGCGAAAAAGGAAGTTATTCGCTTATTAAATCTAGTTGGAATACCTGAACCAGAGCGAAGATTAACTCAATATCCACATGAATTGAGTGGTGGTATGAGACAACGTGTAATGATAGCGATTGCATTAGCATGTAATCCAGAGGTTTTAATTGCTGATGAGCCAACGACTGCTTTGGATGTAACAATTCAAAACCAAATATTGGCATTAATGAAAAAGTTGAAACGTGAAACAAATATGTCGATTATGTTAATAACACATGATTTAGGCGTTGTTGCAGAAATGGCTGATCGAGTAGTTGTAATGTATTCAGGGCAGGTAGTCGAGCAGGGTGATATTTTTACAATTTTCGAAAACCCAAAACATCCTTATACTGAAGGACTATTAAGGTCAATGCCTACTGCTGAAAAACGAAGTGGAAAGTTATATGCAATCGAAGGAGTTGTACCAAATCCTTTGAATCTACCAAAAGGTTGTCGATTTGCACCTAGATGTGAATATGCTACAACTCTATGCAAAAATGAAATGCCAGAGATTCAACCACTAAGTGAAGATGAAGTCGTACGTTGTTGGAAATACACGGATCGTTGGGAGGCGTAATAATGGTGAATAGTTTCTTAGAAAAAACTGAAGAAATTAGCAAGAAAAATATAGAAACAGATCAAGAGATACTATTAAAAGTTGATGACATTAAAATGCACTTCCCAATTAAAGGTGGATTTCTTGGTAAAGTACAAGGACATGTTAAAGCAGTTGATGGTGTTTCATTTGACATTCATAAAGGTGAAACGTTTGGTCTTGTTGGTGAAAGTGGATGCGGTAAATCAACAACTGGGCGTGTTTTATTGAGGTTACTTGAAGCAACAAGTGGCTCAGTTGAATTCGATGGTACTGATTTGTTTTCATTATCAAATCAAGAGTTGCGAGAAAAGCGACGAGATATGCAATTAATTTTTCAAGATCCATTTTCTTCCTTAAACCCAAGACTCAGTGTTGGAGAAACAATCGCACGAGTACTTAAAATTCATGGGATGAATGATGCAGCAGCTCGTGAGAAAAGAGTGAAAGAATTATTAGAATTAGTTGGACTGAACTCATTCTATATGAGACGATATCCTCATGAGTTTAGTGGTGGACAAAGACAAAGAATTGGGATTGCCAGAGCATTAGCTTTAAATCCTAAATTAATCGTTTTAGATGAACCTGTTTCAGCTCTTGATGTTTCAATCCAATCGCAGGTTGTCAATTTATTAGAAGAATTACAAGAGAATTTTGGATTAACATATTTATTTGTATCACACGGATTAAATATTGTTCGTCATATTAGTAACCGTGTCGGTGTAATGTATTTAGGGAAAATGGTTGAATTGGCTGATGCAGATACGCTTTTTGAAAATCCAAAACATCCTTATACGCAAGCGTTGATTTCAGCAAATCCTATTCCAAATCCAAGATTACGAGATACAGAAAAAATTATTCTTGAAGGTGACGTTCCAAGTCCAATTAACCCACCTAGTGGTTGCCGTTTCCATACAAGATGTCCGTACGTACAACCAAAATGCAAAGAAGTTGAACCAATTTTTACACCTACCGGAAATAATGGTCAGTATGTAGCTTGTCATTATCCGTTGAATTAAGTTAATATTAGATTAAAATACAGCGCATAGAAAGTTATTATTTATGAAGAAGTAAGTATGGCTTTCGAATTTGACGGAGGAGTTCGAAGTGGAAAAAAGAATGTTAGTTATTCATGAAAATCATGAAATAAGCATAGAAATTATGAATTATTTCCAAGAACTGTTTACGATTCAATGTTTTTCAAGTGGTCTTCAAGGGTTAGTCAAGGCAATTGATTGGAAACCTAATATTATCATTCTTAGTTCTTCATTACAAAATGTAGATAGTGTTGAACTTTGTAGACAATTAAGAGAAAGTTTGAATACGATCCTTTTTATTTATTCATCGGATTTAACAGATCATCAAAAGATGAATTATTACTCCTCTGGCGCTGATGATCTTGTTGAATTTCCTATGAATTTGGATATTCTTAATTGTAAATTACAAGTCCATCTGAAACATCATATAATCAATGAGTTTAAAGAAGAAGATAAAATTCGATTTGGAAACTTGGTCATGAATAAACTTACATACAAAATTCATTATGAAGATCGTGAACTTAGTTTTACGAGGAAAGAATTCGCAATATTGTGGCTACTTGTTAGTAGGCAGGAAATTGTTGTTACTCGTTCTGAATTAGTAAAGGTTGTTTGGAGTTATGAACATGTTGACGATGATCGAATGGTAGATACGCATTTAAACAGATTAAGAAAGAAACTAAAGCAATATGAGATGAATTTAAGCATTAAAACTGTATGGGGAATAGGATATAAGCTTCAGCATGAAAATGTTAAGCAAACACTCCAGTTTACAAATTAAGTTTGTTCATACTCAGTTTTCGATAGAACTTTTCATTCATTAACCATTTACCTGAGTTTTTCGGGAATAATGGTATGATAATTGGAAAGTTCTATTTTATTTTTGATTTTTTTTAAAAGGCTTTGTTAATGTCTATTGTTGATAGTTTAAATAAAGGATTCCTATAAAAGATTGTATTAGTCAGGTAGACGTAGGAAGACAGCTGAAAAATACAAGGCGATTATTGGAGCGTAAGTTGCTCGACTACTGAAGGGTTGCTGGACAGCTGAGACTCATACAAGGCGTGATTGCGCTAGAGGAGACTCATCACACGCCCAAAAGGAAGTACGCATACTCTTTTAGTGGAAATCAACAATCATTTCTATTTGAGCCTTTAAAAAGAAACAGTGCGTATAGTTAAAAGGGGAATGTTTATGTCAAATATTTGGGATCCATCAGTCGTTTTAGACAAAGAAGCTGCAATCCGAATTTTACAAGATCAATTTCCGGAAATAGAAATTAAATGGATTGAAAAAATTGGGGAAGGTTTTGATAACACAGTTTTTAAACTTAATAATGAAATACTGTTAAGATTTCCTAGAAGAGAGGTTGCTGTTTCGATTTTAAAAACCGAACAAAAATTGCTCCCTTTAATAAAGAATCATATTGGGATTAAAACTACGGTACCATTCATCCATGGGAAACCATCAGAGTTATTTCCTTGGCCATTTTTAGGATATAACTTTATTAATGGCTCACCTCCTAATCATTTAACGAAACAAGATCGAATAAAAATGATACGGCCATTAGCCGAGTTCTTGAAACATTTACATGGAATTCCAATTGAAAACCTTTCAGAACTGGATTTACCATATGATGAACTTAAAAGATTAAATATTACTTATAGAAAGCCATTATTAATTAAGTATGTTAATCAAGCAAATCAACTAAAACTAATTCCATTTGAAAAACAAATGAATCAATATATCGAAAAATTAACTGAAATTAAATTAAGTAAACCATACGTATTAGTACATGGAGATTTACATTTTCGAAATATGATTGTCGATCAAAATAATCGACTTGAAGGTATTATTGACTGGGGGAACGCTCATATAGGGCAACGTGAAGTCGATTTATCGATTGTCTATAGCTTGATTCCAACTGATTCAAGAACAGCATTTTTTGAAATATATGGAAATGTTTCAGATGAATCAAAACAACTAGCAAAATTCAAATCAATTTATACAACTATATTGCTTTTATTATTTGCAAATGATCATAAAGAATCCGTATTAGTTAAGTTTTGTCAGGAAAACTTATTGAATGCACTCCAGGATGAATGACTGAGAATTATTATTAGCTTTTATATTTACAAACTGTATTTAATTTAGTAACATTAAGTTGTAATTTAATATTCGATCTATCTTCGGGGCGGGGTGAAATTCCCCACCGGCGGTAATTAAGTTTAACTTATGAGCCCGCGAGCCTGTTTTTTGGGCAGGATCTAGTGCGATTCTAGAGCCGACAGTATAGTCTGGATGGGAGAAGATGGAGGTTCGCAAGTTCAAAAAAATTACCTTTTTGAACGCTTATTTGGCGTGCTGAAATTTCTCCCCTATATGAAATTATAGGGGATTTTTATTTCTTGAACTATTTGCAATTTAAATTTAGTAATCCTTATTAACTATATTAAAGTAGAAATAGAATGCAAATAGCTCCTGCTATTTAAGCGAACCTTTCATTTTTCTTGATAAGATCGGGAAAAAGGAGAGAGGTAAAATGCAACAACGTAACAAAGTAAATAAAATGGTGGTAGTAGCAATGCTTAGTAGTATTTCTTATCTACTAATGATGCTAGATTTTCCAATTCCGACATTGTTCCCTGTATGGCTTCAAATTGATTTTAGTGAAGTTCCAGCTTTAATTGGAGCAATCGTATTCGGACCATTGGCTGGAGTTAGTGTTGAGCTAATTAAAAACATACTTCATTATATAATTAATGGAAGTATGACAGGTGTACCGATTGGAGAATTTGCTAACTTTAGTGCAGGGATATTATATATTTTACCTGCATCGTATTTCTTCCGAAAATATCGTACAGTAAAAGGATTAACAATTGGCTTGATTGTTGGAACAATTGTTATGACTGGAATTTTAAGCTTATTAAATTATTTTGTGTTATTACCTGCTTATGCACATTTCATGAATTTTAGCTTACCAAATAAAGTGATTGTGACATCGATCATGCCGTTTAATGCAGTGAAAGGTTTACTAATAATGATTCTTTTCTTAGTACTTTTCCCAAAATTAAAGGTTTGGTTAAATCAAAGAATGAATGTTCATAACGCATAAATAGATAAAGTGTCTACTAAAAATAGTAGACACTTTTTGTTTTAATAAATGATTTTTAATAGAAAATAAAAAAGCGACGAATAAATCGTCGCATTTTTTAACTATTCGAATTTTAAAGCGTCGCCATCAAATGATTCGTCAGCAACTTTGATCGAATCAGTTGGGCATCCTTCAAATGCATCCATCATGTCGTCAAGTAAAACGTCTGGAATCTCAACAATACCTTGATTATCATCTAAAGTAACGTAAGCAATCCCTTCATCATCATAGTCATAGATATCTGGTGCAGCAGCGCCACATGCGCCACAAGCGATACAAGTGTCTTTATCAACGATTGTATATTTTGCCATTGTATTGACCTCCCAAATTATTCCCTGTTTTTATTACAGATACTTTTTTTGTAATGTACCTGTAAACATTTTAAAACGGTTTCCAAAACTTTTCAATATAATTGTAGCAGGTTTTGTAAAAATAGAGAACTTAAGTCCCAGTAGACTAAATAAATAATCAATTTTATCATAATAAAATGGTTCGAATATTGATACATATGATAAGCTATAAGAAATAAAACAGATGCAAGATGAAAATCTTAAATTCTATCAATTCAAATATACTTACTTAAAAAATATATTACAGTATTTTAACATTATGTTTTGCTCGAGAGGTTTAGGATGAATAAATTATCAATTCTAGAAGAAATCGTTTTATATTTAATTAATCGATACAATGGAGAGCGGACCATCCAAGGATTAACCTATTTATTAAAAGGAAAACAAAGTGCACAAATTATTCAAGATAGTCATTTTTATCATGTTACCTCTTTTTTTGGTCTTTTCCATTTTCTTACTCAACAGAATATGCAAGACTTAGTAAATGGTTTATCTGAAAAAGGACTTTTACAGCAACTTGAAACAAATGTTTATATTGTAAACGAAAAGGGACAATTTTATTTAAAAAATAAAACGTTACAGTTTCAAAATTATACATACTTAAATGGATTAAAGTTTTTTGCAATTCAAAAAACATTTTGGAAAAGATTTTCGTTATTTTTTCAATCGATTGCTAATTTAAATAATCATAATAAGTATTTTAAAGCTGTTCAACAAGAACCTGAAATTCAAGATTGGGTAAAGAAAGAGCTATTAAACTTTGTTGGTACAAAAGAATCTTTGATAAATGATTATTATCTAGAAATACATAAGATGTTGAAGAAACTAAGTAATGATGATGCTTCCCTATTTGTCATGCGATTATCCGGTGCGAATTCATATGGAATGACATTAGAGCAAATAGCAGCTGAAATGTTACTTAGTGAAGAAGCTGTCTATCTTCAATCAATTAACGTAATGCATCACTTATTATTACTTTTATCTGAACAAAAAACAGATTATCCATTACTTAGTCGCTTTATGCAAGGTGCTAACAATGTGAATATAACAACTACATCGATTGAGACGAAACGGTTATTTCTTCAAGGGAAAACAATTGAACAAATAGCCTCAATTCGTAATCTTAAAATTAGCACAATTGAAGACCATATTGTCGAGTGTGTTTTAAGTGATGAAAAGTTTCCTATCGACCAATTTATTAATGAAGATCAATATATAATGACTAAAGAAATGATTATAGAATTAAACACAAGAAAGTTAAAAACAATCAAAGAAGCTTTATTTAATAAAGTAACATATTTTCAAATACGTATTACTCTAGCAAGAATGGGTGATCTCAAATGGAACTAGATAAGATATTAAAAGAAAAATTTGGTTATAACTCGTTCAGAAAAAATCAGAAAGAAATAATAAATGATCTATTGAATCAGAAAGATGTTTTGGCAATGTTACCGACAGGTGGAGGTAAATCACTCTTATACCAATTAGCTGGGCTTTTACTTCCAGGTATGGTGGTAATCGTATCACCGCTTTTGTCATTAATGGAGGACCAAGTTGAACAATTAAAGGCGTTTGGTGAAAAGCGAGTAATTGCTCTTAATAGTTTTAGAAGCTTTGAGCAAAAAAAACATCTATTAAATAATTTAATTAATTATAAATTTCTATTTGTTTCTCCTGAAATGTTACAGAATCAATTTCTACTTCAAAAGCTTAAGGAAATTAAACTCTCACTTTTTGTAGTTGATGAAGCACATTGTATATCACAATGGGGACATGATTTTAGGCCGGAATATAGAAGTCTTGGACAGGTAAAACAGCAATTAGGGAATCCAACCGTTTTAGCATTAACAGCAACTGCTACTGAAAGCGTAAGGAATGAAATCATTGAAACATTAAAACTGAAACACGTTCAAAAAATAATTCAATCTGTTAATAGAGAAAATATTGCAATTCATATTGAACATGTGGAGTCGGAAACTGCAAAAATAAATCGATTAATTGAAAGAGTAGACAGATTGAACGGACCAGGTATCATATATTGTGGAACGAGATCTACTTGCGAAAAAATTTCACGTATCGTAAGAGAAAAGTTGAATTGCCGTGTAGCTTACTACCATGGTGGAATGGAGCATGAGCAAAGAATACTAATTCAACAACAATTCATTCAAGATCAAATCGATTTAATCGTATGTACGAGTGCATTTGGGATGGGAATAAATAAACCAAATGTAAGATTTGTTATTCATTATCAGTATCCATCGAATATCGAAAACTATCTGCAGGAAATAGGTAGAGCAGGTAGAGATGGAGAAAATAGTGTGGCCATTTTATATTTAACGGAGAAAGATCATGAATTGCCTCATAAATTAATTGAAGATGAAATACTTTCTACTACACAAGTGAACACTTTTGTGACGTATTTACAAAAAATAAACGAGCAGTTAATTCAACTGACTGATAATACCATATCTACATGGAAATCTACTTTTCAATTAAGCGATATACAGTGGCAGACACTATTCATTGAAATGGTTCGTTTTTCCATTAGTATAGATAATTTTTTGTATCCCGATAAAATGAATAGAGCATTTACGAAACATATGCAAGAAATGATCGTTGAAAGAAAACAATCGAAGTACATTAAACTTAAATCAATGAATGATTTTCTTGCTTCAACTACTTGTTATCGTGAAAAATACCTTTCTGTATTTGACGAAAAATTGATTAATCGTCCTCAAAATTGTTGCAATATTTGTGGGTTTTCATTCGATCTTTATGATTCGAAGGAAACTAAAAAACACGCTAAAACTTCTCATACATATTCTTGGGAGGAAGATTTACGAAATAAAATGTGTCTGTGAGGTACGATAATGGAGAATGAATTGAACCGTCAAAATTTACCGATAAGTCAATTGAAAAAGAGTGTCTATGGTACGCAATTGATCATATTACTAATTGCGATTCTATGTATTGGATTCTTTTTAGGTTTCTCGCAGTTTAGAAATGAATTACTTGCATTTAATCATTTGAAGACATATATTTGGGGTTTGGTTGGAGGTATTGTATTAGTTGTATTTAATATTTTATTAAACTATACCATCCCAGAACGATTTTTAGACGATGGTGGATTTAATAAAAAGTTTTTTACTTCATTAACAATATTCGAAATGACAATCCTTTGTGTTCTAATAGCTTTGTCAGAAGAATTATTTTTTAGAGGTTTTATTCAAACGAAATTCGGAATTGTGATCGCATCAATCATTTTTGCATTAGTACATTTTCGATATGTGAAAAAACCGATATTATTAATTGTTGTATTATTAGAGAGCTTTTTTCTCGGTTATTTATTTATGAAAACAGACAATTTAGTAGTAGTTTTTATAACGCATTTTATTTTAGATTATGTTTTAGGAATGTATATGAAATTAAGTCTAGAAAGTGAAGAAGAAAAATGAGTAGAAAACATCAAGAAAAGAAAACAAAAGGATTAAGTAGAAAAAGTAAAATTAAAGATAAGAGTATTTACACCAGTGCAGAATCAATTGATTTATTAAATCTTCCACCGAGAAGTAAGTCAATTCAAATAAAAGAAGATAAAAGAAGACCTTGGTGGAAATTAAAATACCCACTTTTAACAGTATTGGTATTCCTTTTTATTCTGTTACCAATAGGATTAGTGTCATTAGTTCACTATAAATACGGTGAGATTTTTACAAACAAGGCTAGTATTTTCTTGCCATCAAATAAATTCGAAAAAGTTAAAGTTGCTTCGACAAAGGATACAGATGGTCAAAATGATGATCATCTCGAAACTCAAAAACCTAATGAAAACAATCAACCGGATAAAAATCAAAATACAAGTAAAAATCCGTCTCAAATTTCAGATGAATCATTTGGAATTAAAGAGATCAAGCATACTGTGAAAAACGGAGAAACACTTTTTTCGATTTCTATGAAATATTTTGGTAATCGAAATGGCGAGGAAATCATTCAAGAAGCAAATGGATTGGAAAATATTGAAGTTGTTCCTGGTCAGGTTTTAACAATTCCATTAGGAGAAAATTTAAATAAGTAAGTAATTGAATACATAAGAGTGGTTATTTTGATTTTTGATCGAATTTTTACTTTTCAATTGAAATTAAAGAATTGAATTCAGTCTATTAAATCAAAATATTACGCATGAATAATTTAAAAAAACTTATGTCCATCTTAAAATTCTGGATATAAGTTTTTTATATTTCATATATTTTTCAATTCTTAATAGATTTTGTATAATAAATTGAAAAGTGGAAAGCGTTTGTTCGATAATTTAGACCTATAAAAATTCGATGTTTTGTCGTAATGAATAAATGGTATACTTCACATGTGATAGAGTAAGGTTTGTGTACAGGGGGGAAATAAAATTTTATATTTACTTTTATCTTTAATTTTAGTTTTCTTTTTTAGTTATATAAAAATTAGAAAAAAAAAGCTAGGATTCAAAAATAGATTGATTGACTATAGACATGAAGATATAACTTTAGAAAAAATACAATTTATTTGGATAACGAATTTTGGTGACCTTCGTTTTACAAAAGAAGAAATTGAGAAAGTTTGTACTAATAATACAATTATTATTTTAAGTGGTTACTCAAAAAAGAAAGCAAAAAAATATAATGAAGATAATATTAAGATACTTACATCGTTAGCTCCAGTCTATTTCGTATGGGGACCACAGGATTATAAAGGTAATTATAGAGATTTAAATGCACTTTTATTAGATTGTAAAGTTACCATATTGGAAAATACAAATGCAAAATTTGAAACTGAAAATGGGACGAAATTTTCATTAATAGGTTTAGATGATGTAGATTCAAACCGATACAACTTAGAATATGCTTTAGAAGATTTAGAAGATCAACATTTAAATATATTAATTAGTTTCAAGGAAGTAAGTGAGAGTCTGTCGACTAAATATGAAAATATTCAAGTTTATCTGTTTGGAAATAGCCTAGTTAGTAGTAAACGGAATGATCGAACGATCTATTTGGAACTGAACAGCAAATCAGGATTTTTGAAACAAAGCTTTATTTCTGTTATAAATTTTAATGTTAAGCAGAAATAAAGTTTTTAGTTTGTGTCGACATACAGGGGGAAGAAGAATTGGCCCAAATAGGAAAATATAATATTAAAGCTATATCTAATATAGTTGGAATTCTACCAGGAACATTACGAGCTTGGGAAAGAAGATACAATATCATTAGTCCAGTCAGAAATGATGCTGGACATCGATTATATACTGAAGAACATGTGTATATCTTAAAATGGCTTGTTCAGAAAGTGAATGAAGGGTTTACGATTGGACAAGCAATTAACTTATATGAAGCAAAAGAACATAAAACCTCAAAGGATGAAGTGCTTACAGAAAATTTCCAATCAGATCATCTAGTAAATAAAATTGTTTCTTCATTATTATCTTTTGAAGAAGGCGATGCACATAACTATGTGAACGAGGCATTTAGTATATTCTCCATTGATAAAGTGTTATTTAAGATTCTAGCGAAAGTAATCATTTTAATTGGTGATAAATGGCGTAATGGTGAAATAACAAGTGCTCATGAACATTTCGCTTCTTCTTTCTTAAGAACAAAACTTGGAATGATTTATCAAAATTTACCTAACAATAAACATTTGCCTAAACTGATTGCAGTATGTGGTCCTGAAGAAAAACATGAACTTGCATTATTGATTTTTACGATTTATTTAAGAAGAATTGGTTTTCAGGTAATCTATTTAGGTGCTTCAATTGATTCAGCTGATGTTGAACAAGTTATAAATGAAGTAAATCCAGCAGGTTTTATTTTGTCATGTACATTAAAAGAGCACTTAAAGAAAACAATTGATTTTGCTATTAAAATAAAAAAATTGGAGCCAAACGTGATTATTGGTATTGGTGGACATGCAGTTTCAAATTGTGAAACACCGATTATGGATTCAATCCAAGAGTTGTACGTGGGAGACCAACAGGCCAACTGGGACGAGTGGTTAAAGCAAAATTTTAATTATAAATGAATTTATTCTTTAGAATCACCAATTTTATAAAAAAACATAAACTGTAATATGGTAAATGCAGCAAGGAGGCTAGTTCATGAGGTTGGAACGGTTGAACTACAATAAAATTAAAGTTTTTCTTACAACTGATGATTTATCAGAGCGTGGGTTAACGAAAGAAGATTTATGGTATAACGCGCCAAAAGTTCAACAGCTTTTTCAAGATATGATGCATGAGGCTAGCGTCGAACTAGGTTTCGAAGTAGATGGAAAAGTATCAGTTGAAGTCTTCTCATTACAAGCTCAAGGTATGGTCGTTATCGTGACAAAATCAGATGAAATTGAGGAAGAAGAAGAAGAATTTCAAGATGATTTTATCTCTATGGAAGTTATCCTTGATGAAAATGAACATATATTGTACGAGTTTTCTACTTTAGATGATTTAATCCTGCTTGCAGAAAAAATGATCTCCTGTCATGTTACTGGTGGAAGACTATTTTCATTTGAAAATACATTCTATTTAAAATTTGAAGAACATGAACTTGGCAAACTTGACCGAGAAACATTTTACGCAATTTTAGCTGAGTATGGAAACCCCTCTACTAGAACAATCTATCGTATTATTGAATATGGCAAAGAACTTATTTCAGAAAAAGCGATCGGACAACTGCATTTTTATTTCGTAGAAAAAAAGGCCTCTCATTAAGTTTTGATCGAGAGGTTTTTTTTTAATTGTTAATTTTTTAATATTTATTCTATAAATCCATAAACTATCCTTTTCAAATAAAGTAAAGAGGAGTATAATGACCTTAGAAAACGCTTACAATTTCTTATTAATATATTTTGTTTTCTATGTGTTTATAACTTTCAAAACGGGATGGAAAGTTGTATACTAATTTCAGAATGAATGAAATTTTTCATAGTTCAAATTTCTAGGGGGTTTACAATGGTTGCCGAGAAATCTACAGAGAAAAATAGCAACACTGAAGAACAATTAGATGTACTAGCGCCTACACAAGTAGTCATTAAAGAAGCGTTAGAAAAACTTGGATATTCAAATGAAATGTACGAATTATTAAAAGAACCAGTTCGTATGATGACAGTAAAAATTCCGGTTCGCATGGATGATGGACAAGTGAAAATTTTCACTGGTTACAGAGCTCAACATAATGATGCAGTTGGACCAACAAAAGGTGGAATTCGTTTCCATCCTAATGTGACAGAAAACGAAGTTAAAGCACTTTCAATTTGGATGAGCTTAAAATGCGGAATCGTTGATTTACCATATGGTGGAGGTAAAGGTGGAATCATTTGTGATCCACGTGATATGTCTTTCCGTGAATTAGAAAGACTTAGCCGAGGATATGTTCGTGCAATAAGTCAAATTGTTGGACCGACAAAAGATATTCCAGCTCCAGATGTATTTACCAATTCTCAAATTATGGCTTGGATGATGGATGAATATTCTCGTATCGATGAATTTAACTCACCAGGTTTTATTACAGGTAAACCATTAGTACTTGGTGGTTCTCATGGTCGTGAAACTGCAACTGCTAAAGGTGTTACAATTGTTATTCGTGAAGCAGCAAAACGTAGAGGCATTGACCTTGTTGGCGCACGTGTTGTAATCCAAGGATTTGGTAATGCAGGTAGCTTCTTAGCTAAATTTATGCATGATGCTGGTGCGAAAGTTATCGGTATCTCAGATGCATACGGTGCACTTCACGATCCAAACGGATTAGATATTGAATATCTTCTAGACCGTCGAGATAGCTTTGGAACAATTACAAAATTGTTTAATAATACAATTACAAATAAAGAATTATTAGAATTAGATTGCGATATTTTAGTTCCAGCTGCAATCGAAAACCAAATTACAAAAGATAATGCACATAATATAAAAGCAAGTATCGTAGTTGAAGCAGCGAATGGTCCGACTACACTTGAAGCAACTAAGATTTTAACAGAGCGCGACATTCTATTAGTCCCAGACGTATTAGCAAGTGCTGGTGGCGTAACAGTTTCTTATTTTGAATGGGTTCAAAATAATCAAGGTTACTACTGGACTGAAGAAGAAGTTGAAGATCGATTAGAAAAAGTTATGGTTCGTTCATTCAACAATATTTACGAAACAAGTGTGAATCGTAAAGTAAATATGCGTTTAGCAGCTTATATGGTTGGAGCGCGTAAAATGGCTGAAGCTAGCCGATTCAGAGGCTGGGTATAATCAATATTAATTCAGAAAACAAGATGGATTTATTCTATCTTGTTTTTTTATTTGCTTATAATTAGACAAAATAGATAATATACGTAAAATAGATAGAGTAAATACTTAACTTAGACTGAGTTTATTGGAGAGATTACAGATGGAAAAAATAGATGTACTTATTATTGGTGGGGGACCTTGTGGTATTGCAGCATATTTGTCATTGAAACGCCAAGGTATTTCAGGATTAATTATTGAAAAAGGTAATATTGTTCATACCCTCAGTCGTTTTCCAACACATCAAACCTTTTTTAGCACAAGTGAAAAACTAGAAGTTGATAATATTCCATTTATTATTGAAGGAAGAAAGCCGAAAAAACATCAGGCACTTGCCTATTATCGTGACGTTGTAAGACGAAATAAAATAAATATACACTCTTTTGAAGAAGTAAAAAGAGTCAATAAGAATCAATACTTTGAGGTCGAGTCGATTACAATAAATGGTGAAAATAAACATTATGAAGCAAAAGCAGTAATCGTAGCCACTGGTTATTATGATCAGCCAAACTTTTTATCAATACCAGGTGAAAATCTTGAAAAGGTTTCACACTACTTTTTTGAAGGACATAAGCATTTCAATCAAAAGGTTGTCATAATTGGTGGGAAAAACTCAAGTGTCGATGCAGCACTTGAATTAGAAAAATGTGGTGCAGATGTGACGGTACTCTATAGAGGAAGTTCATATTCTCCAAGTATTAAACCATGGGTACTTCCGGAGTTTGAAGCACTTGTTCGATCAGAAACGATTAAAATGGCATTTAATGCTAATATTTTAGAAATAAAGGAAAAGTCTGTTGTATATGAGCAGCAAGGCAATATGTTTGAAATAGAGAATGATTATGTCTATGCAATGACTGGTTATCATCCAGACCACTCGTTAATCAAAAGTATGGGTGTAGGTGTAGATGATGAAACTGGTCGTCCAAAATTCAATCCAGAGACAATGGAGACGAATGTTGAAGGAATTTATATTGCAGGTGTAATTGCAGCAGGTAACAATGCAAATGAAATTTTTATTGAAAATGGACGATTTCATGGCGATTTAATTGCAAATCATTTATCGACTAAATATAATACAAACTAAACGTAGTTCTTCTACGTTTTTTTATTTCTCATTAGCCTTATTTGATGCTAATTCTGTTTACGTTAATAATTTTTAAATGATATAATTCTATGTGTGAAACGGGGTGCTGAAATGAAGAAAGTAGTTTTAATAACAACTGGTGGTACAATAGCAAGTAAACCGAATGCTCAATCAGGAAAATTAGATTCAGGAGCATTATCAGGACAAGAAATAGCAGAGATGCTTAACTTACCTAACGACATAAACATAATTGTTGATTCACTTTTCCAAGTGCCAAGCATGCATATCAGCTTCAATCATTGGATTCAATTAAAAGAAAAGATTGAAGAATATTTTAATGATGAGACAGTAGATGGGGTCGTTGTTACTCACGGAACAGATACTTTAGAAGAAACTGCATACTTTTTAGATTTAACAATTGATGATGAAAGACCTGTTGTCATTACAGGATCTCAAAGATCTCCTGGCGAATTGGGTACTGATGCTTTTATCAATTTAAGACATGCGATTTACACAGCTTCTGATGAATTAACAAAAAATGTAGGAACTGTTGTCGTATTTAATGAACGTATATTTGCTGCAAAATATGTTAAAAAAGAACATGCATCAAATACACAAGGATTTAACGTATTTGGATTTGGATATTTAGGGATCATTGATAACGATAAAGTACATATCTATCAGAAACCAGTATTAAAAGATAAATATAGAATTACAAAAGAAATACCTCAAGTAGATATTATAAAGTGCTATATTGAAGCAAAAGGCTATTTAGTTAAAGCTGCAGTTGAAAATGGTGCAAAAGGAATCGTACTTGAAGGTGTCGGAAGAGGACAAGTATCACCATTTATGACTGAAGAAATTGAAAATGCAGTAAAAGATGGGATAAATGTTGTTATTACGACTAGTTCAGAGGAGGGAGAAGTTTACCCTACTTATGACTATTTCGGAAGTGCATATGATTTAGTTAATAAAGGTGTTATTTTAGGTAAAGATTATGACAGTAAAAAAGCAAGGATTAAACTCTCAGTCATGCTTGCCTCAGACAATGAGAATATTTTTGATGGTTTTTCAAAATAAATAAATTGTGTTGTTTAAAAGAAACGTGCTTAATTGCACGTTTCTTTTTTTATGAACATTTGTCTAAAAGAATTTTTTTGAAAATAGTTAAGTAACAACTCGGAAGCATTTGAAAGATGCGAGGTTTTCTGTGGAGTCAGTAGACAGGGGGAGTTTCCAAAGTCCAGTTTGTTTAAAATCAATCACATCACTACCGTCTACTCGGGAAGCGAGATTACGTAAGTGGGAATGAACTAAATTTATTTTTAATAGTCGTCTACCAGTCAGTCTAGCTGTTTAAAATATTCACTTACGTACTTATTCAAAATAGAGGAGTTAAATAGTAGTGTGTTGAAGTAGGAATGAAAAGAATTATTATTTAAAAATTCAAAAAATGGAGGATGTTTTATTCGTGAGCAAATTTTTAGAGATTGAACCAGTAATCACTAAAAAAAAGTTATATCTATCTATGTTATTTGTGCCTGGTGTTTACTTAATGATTCTATTATCAACAATTCTTACGATCACCATTGGGTGTGGGATCATATTTATACTTTATTTTTTGATTAATAAATTATTAGGCGGAATCGGCTTTGCTATTTTTGGAGTTTATTTATTAATTGCTTTACCTAGTTTTGGGATATTTATTGGTATTATTAGTTGTTTAATGGCTATTATATCAACATTGTTTAAAAAGAAGACTTTTGAACCTGCTATTATAATCAATAGTAATGAACATCCTAAGTTACATCAACTCATTTTGAGTTTATCAAGTCAAATGAGTGCAAAAATGCCTGATTCAATCATATTACATATGAAATCTAACTTTTTTGTATCGAACGGGAAAATCCGAGTCTTTAATGGTGTTGCAAAAGGGAGAATATTATCTATTAGTTTGCCACTTCTAAGTATATTTACAGTTAATGAGCTTAGAGCAATATTAGCTCATGAATTTGCTCACTTCACAGGAAGAGATTTAATTTTCAGCAGAATTGTACTACCTGTTTATAAAGGGGCAGCTACCTATTTAGAGTATATGACTTCAATTTTTAAATACCAAGGATATGATATAGGCATTATTTCTCTTCCAATGCTTTTACCAAATTTTCTAATGAAACAATATCTTAAAATGTTTCATAAATTCAACATGCAATTATCTAGAATTAGAGAGCACCGAGCTGATTTTATTGCATCATCAATATGTGGTCATGAGAGTTGTAGTGAAGCGTTAGGGAAAGTAGTCAGTTATGGTAATTATTTTGATCCATTAATCGATGAAGAAATGAGTGAAAAAATAATTCATGGCTTTGAATTTACAAATTATTTTAAACATTTTAGAGAATATCTAGATAAATATTCAAAATATGTGGAAGAAACATATTTCGAAGCTTTAATAGAGGATGAGGATAAATACAGTACCCACCCAACTTTATTAAAAAGAATGTCGAGTATTCCTTATATTGAAGAGAAGTATTTTGATGAAGAACAATCTATTGAATTATTGAGTGATTTTGATGGTTTGGAAATTAATATGACTCAACAATATAACTATTTTATTTATAATCATCTTGCGGGTTCTTCCTTTATGTATGAATAATAGTTAAATAGACCTCAGGCTTTACGGTTGTATAGTAAAAATGACATTAATATTAAAATTAAAAGATTAAAAAATTACGAAAATTCTACATATACTTACACAATCTCATCCTATATACTAGAACTATACCCAATGATAATTAGACTATAAATTATGATTTGTTAATAAAATGTGAAGTGCCGTTTGGGAGGATACAATGTTAAACGTTGGAGATGTTCTAATTTTAGAAGATATTGAAGCAAAAGAATTAAAAAGATATAAATCAAAAATCGTCGAAATAAAAGATGAAGAGTTATATATTGATTATCCATTTGATGAATCTACAGGAAAAGCTTCATTTTTATTAAATAATCAAAAACTTAAAGCTTACATAGTCACAAAAGAAAATAATGTTTTTACGTTTTATACGACAATTGTTGGTCGAAAAAAAATTGAAATTCCTGTAATGATCATGTCATTTCCAGGTAATGATTCGTTGGAAAAAACTCAAAGAAGAAGATTTGTTCGAGTTCCAAGTCAAGTAGACGTGGCAGTTCATCCGTTATTTGATGATTTTACGCCTTTTACATCTGTAAGTTTGGATATAAGTGCAGGAGGAATAGCAATTCTAGCTCCAATTGATAAAGAATTTAATGTTGGGAAAACAATTGTATTATGGCTGGTATTGCCTTTTGAAGGTGAATTAAATCGTTATGTTAATGCGAAAGCCCATATTATTCGTGTAGATGAAAAAGTAGCGGACGGTAAGCAAAGGGTATCATTTGAATTTGATGGTTTAACACCAATTCAAAGACAAACATTAATTCAGTTTTCATTTGATCAACAATTGAAGCATAGAAGAAAAGGTATTAAAAATTAAAAAAAAACTAAATTTTGTATAAAATAAGCACAATCTTATCATAATGGTAATTAAAAAGGTATGATTAATAATGAAAAGAATCGAACGAATACTTTTAAAATTAATTATCATTCAATTAATTTGTTTAGTTATAAGTCAATATCTTTTGTCATTTCCTAATTTGTCTGTTTATTTAACAAAAATTGAATTATACGAAGGTGTGACTCAAAAAGCTAAGGATGTCACAAGAGAAGTATTTAAAGATATTGGTAAATAAGATGAATTCAATTTATTCATATGGTAAGATTAAATAAAGCAGGATTTCCTGCTTTATTTTATTTGAAATATAACTTTTGGACATGATAAGACAGAGTTGCTATTCTAAGTAGCACTTTTTTTATGTAAGGAGGACATATGAGTAAAAAAATCAGTATTGCAATAGATGGCCCTGCGGCAGCGGGCAAAAGTACAGTAGCTAAAATCGTAGCAAAAAAATTAGGTTATCTATACATAGACACAGGTGCAATGTACCGCGCTTTGACTTATGAAGCGATAAAAAACGATATTGACGTAAATAATGAGTTTGATTTAAATGAATTACTTTCTAACATCACCATTAAACTTATTCCTGAAGAAGGCATTCAAAAAGTATTAATAAATGAAATAGATGTTACAGAAGCAATTAGAACGCCAGAAGTAACAAGAAATGTTTCATTCGTAGCAAAACATAGTTTAATCCGACAAAAAATGGTTGATTTACAAAGAGAATATGCTGTGAATGGCGGAGTTGTGATGGACGGGCGTGATATCGGTACGCATGTATTAGTCAATGCAGAAGTGAAGATATTCATGATTGCTTCCGTTGATGAGCGTGCTCAACGTCGACATATCGAAAACATTAATAAAGGTTTTGAAAGTAATTTAGATGATCTGAAAAAAGAAATATCAACAAGAGATCAAATTGATTCAGAAAGAGAAGTCTCGCCTTTAAAAAAAGCGGATGATGCAATTTCATTAGATTCGACCTCAAAAGGCATTAATGATGTCGTAGAAGAGATTTTGTCGATTGTGAACGAAAAAACAAATATTATTTAAAAGAATTATTTTGCACATTCCTTGACTTTTCGACCTATTTATTAGAAGGTAAAAGAGGACAATACATATAAAGGTCTAATCATTTTCAAAACTTAAGGAGGAATATGATATGGTTGAAAAAGTAATGCCAGAAGTTGGGGAAATTATCTCGTGTGTAGTAGAACAAATTGAAGATAAGCAAGCAATTGTAGGTTTTGGTGGTAAAACGGATGGTATTCTTCCTATTAAAGAAATTTCAAATGTACATATTGAAAATGTAAATGAAGTACTTGAAGTTGGACAAGAAGTAGAATTAAAAGTAATTAAAGTTGAAGAAGATACAGTTGTATTTTCAAAGCGTGCAGTTGATGCAGTAAAAGCTTGGGACACTTTAGAGAAAAAGTTAGCAAATAAAGAAGTATTTGAAGTAATCATAACAGAACAAGTCAACGGTGGACTAATTGCAGATGTGGGAGTACGTGGATTTATTCCAGCTTCACTTGTATCGAAGAAATTTGTTGAAGATTTATCTGTATTTAAGGGTCAATCGTTAGAAGTTGTTGTTGAAGAAGTTGATCGAGAAAAAAATCGTGTGATTTTATCACATAAAGCAGTAGAACAATTGAATGAAGCTGAAAACAGACGTCAAGCTTATTCTTCAATCCAAGTTGGTCAAATCGTAGAGGGTAAAGTAGAACGATTAACTAATTTTGGAGCTTTTGTTAATATCGGTGGAGTTGATGGGTTAGTCCATGTTTCTCAAATGTCACATAATCGTGTTTCAAAGTCTGAAGAGGTAGTATCTGTAGGTGAAACAGTTAAAGTACAAGTAATGTCAATTGATACTGATACAAACAGAATTGCTTTATCTATGAAAGCTACTCAACCAGGACCTTGGGATCAATTAGACGCAAAATTAACAAATGGTGCTGTTGTTGATGGTAAAGTTAAACGATTAACAAATTTTGGAGCATTTGTTGAAGTGCAAGAAGGAATCGAAGGGTTAGTTCATGTTTCTCATATTGCAGATAAGCATATTAAAAACCCAAATGAAGTTTTATCAGTTGGTCAAGAAGTTAAAGTAAAAGTTCTTGAAGTTAATACTGCTGAAAAACGCTTATCTTTAAGTATTAAAGAAGCTCAAGAAGCTGAATTACAAGAAGATATTTCTAAATATATCCAACCAAATGATTCTCAAGGATTCCAGTTAAGTGAACTTCTTGGTGACAAATTAAATAAATTTAAAAAATAAAAAAAATCCTTCAGCGATTATGCTGAAGGTTTTTTTTATGCCAAAAACATCCAATCATCAATCCAAATTTAGTGATGACTAAATTGATTTTCACATTTTTAGTTGTGTTGGTTTTGTTCCCTAGCTTCTTCGGGTGTGTCTAGTCTTGTAGCACCTGAATAATGGATGCTTTGGTCGCGATCTGATTCAACTCGTCTTGATTGTTTCAATTTTTTTTCTTGTCGATCTTTACCCACAGGATTCACCTCCAAACAATTCACTTTTATAGGTTCGTTTTTATTTGAACTTCTTATTCACTTTCTTTTTATTTGATTATTTTAAGAGTAAATTGTCACATACTAGGAGAAGTAGGAGGTGTTTTGTTTGCATGGACTATTATTTATTTTATCAAGTTGGACATGTGTGTTTATTTGTCATCTAAATAAAGAAAAATTAAATCAATTGATTATACCAATCGTACTTGTTTTGATAAGTTGTTCATATTTAACGTTTAATATTGATGTGATTAATGTTAATTTTTCATTTCTCGTATTAATCGTTCTTATTAGTTATTTTTTAAGCTTATTAAACAAAAGTGTTCAAATTATACTTTTTATTAAAGGATTAATCATTGGAATGGTGTATAGTAGTATGAGTATTATTGTCATATATGATCCCGCAAGCTTTTTTATTAACATATTTTTGTCAACATCACTGCTTGCGATCGTTCTTGCACTGTTTTTAAGTAAAAATTTCGAAGAACAAATTAAATTAATATTGATTGGTCTTATCCAAGGAGAAATTTTTAATTTTTTTACATTCAGATCGATTAAAGTAGATTATGTAATTGGAGATATCAATTGGTTAGCCATTTTATTTACAACGATATTATTATTAATATTCGTAAAATCTTTATCATTACGTTTTGCAAAAAGGTTTGTGAAAGGCAGGAAATTAATAAACAATTAATGAGTGTTGGTCTTTTTCCACATTTTTTGTTAAAATAGATAAGTTATTTAAATAAATTATTTAAACCAAGTATATATAAGAAATTATTGGTACATAGGTATGCAAGGAAGGATGAAATTAAATGTCTAAACCGACAGTTGCAATAGTTGGACGTCCAAACGTAGGAAAATCAACTATTTTTAATAGAATAGTGGGAGAAAGGATATCAATTGTAGAAGATATCCCTGGAGTTACACGAGATCGAATTTATAGTTCTGCAGAATGGTTAAATCAAGAGTTTAGCTTAATTGATACAGGTGGTATTGATATTGGAGATGAACCATTTTTGGAGCAAATCCGTCAACAAGCTGAAATAGCTATTGACGAAGCTGATGTAATTATCTTCCTAACAAACGGTCGTGAAGGTGTAACAGCAGCTGATGAAGAAGTTGCGAAAATTTTATATAAAACTAAAAAACCAATCGTTTTAGCTGTCAATAAAGTAGATAATCCTGAAATGAGAAGTGATATTTATGACTTTTATGCTTTAGGATTTGGTGAAGTTTATCCAATTTCTGGTTCTCATGGTTTAGGCCTTGGGGATTTACTTGATGAAGTAATTAATCATTTTCCAGAAAATAAAGATGATAACTATGATGAAGATACAATAAAATTTAGTTTAATTGGTCGTCCAAACGTAGGTAAATCTTCTTTAGTTAATGCGTTATTAGGACAAGAACGCGTAATTGTAAGTAATGTAGCCGGTACAACTCGAGATGCAGTCGATACTCCTTATACTAAGGATGGACAAGACTATGTAATTATTGATACGGCTGGTATGAGAAAAAAAGGTAAAGTTTATGAAAGTACAGAAAAATATAGTGTACTACGAGCTTTACGCGCAATTGAAAGATCAGATGTTGTTTTAGTTGTTTTAGATGGTGAAGAAGGAATTATTGAACAAGATAAGAAGATTGCTGGTTATGCACATGAAGCCGGAAGATCTGTTGTTATTGTCGTTAATAAATGGGATGCAGTTGAAAAAGATGAGAAAACAATGAAAGAGTTTGAAGAAAATATTCGTGCTCATTTCCAATTTTTAGACTATGCACCGATTGTTTTCCTTTCAGCTAAAACAAGAAAGAGAACTCAGACTTTATTACCAATGATTAATAAAGCTTGCGAAAGTCATAGCTTACGTGTTCCAACTAATGTATTAAATGATGTAATTATGGATGCTATTGCAATGAATCCAACACCAACTCATAATGGACAACGTTTAAGAGTGTATTATGCAACACAAGTGGCGATTAAACCACCAACGTTTGTTGTGTTTATAAATGATCCTGAATTACTTCACTTTAGTTACGAGCGCTTCTTAGAAAACCGTATTCGAGATGCATTTGATTTCGAGGGATCTCCGATAAGAATAATTGGACGTGCGCGTTCTTAATTCCACATTAATCGTAATGTAGCGGAATTTTTATGAAAGTGAGTGTTAATATGAAAAAAATTGCTGTTCTAGGTGCAGGTAGCTGGGGTACCGCATTAGCTATGGTTCTATCAGATAATGGGCATTCAGTTATGTTATGGGGAAATAATTCTGATCAAATTAATGAAATTAATGAGCTTCATATTAATAAAAAATATTTACCTGAAATAGAATTACCACATTCATTAAAAGCAACAGATAATTTAAGTGATGCAGTAAAAGATGCCCAATACATTTTACTGGTCGTGCCAACAAAAGCGATACGAGAAGTTTGTCAAAAAGTAAAAAAAGTATTAACAAATAAAGTAACAATGATTCATGCAAGTAAAGGGATTGAACCTGGAACTTCTAAGCGCGTTTCTGAAATGATTACTGAAGAAATGGAATCGGAATTTTTAAGATCAGTCGTTGTTTTATCTGGTCCTAGTCACGCAGAAGAAGTTGCATTAAGACATCCAACAACTGTAACTTCAGCGTCTTCTAATATGGAAGAAGCAAGAGAAGTTCAGGATTTGTTCTCGAATGCTACTTTCCGTGTATACACGAATGAAGATGTAATTGGTGTTGAAATCGGTGGTGCGTTAAAGAATATCATTGCATTAGCTGCTGGAATTACAGACGGTCTTGGGTATGGTGATAATGCGAAAGCGGCATTAATGACTCGAGGATTGGCTGAAATTATTCGCTTAGGTAAAGCAATGGGTGCAAATCCACAAACTTTTGCTGGCTTAACAGGTATGGGTGATTTAATTGTTACTTGTACGAGTGTTCACAGTCGAAATTGGAGAGCTGGAAATCTTTTAGGAAAAGGCCAGTCTTTAGAGGAAGTTTTAAATAATATGGGGATGGTTGTTGAGGGTGTTCGTACAACCAAAGCTGCTTACGAATTGGCAAAACAAGCTAAGATTGAAATGCCAATCGTGAATGAACTATATGCAGTATTATTTGAAGATAAGAATCCAAAAGCTGCTGTAGATGCCTTAATGTCTCGTGATAAGAGACATGAAGGTGAAAGCACTTCAAATTTTATTAGTGACCTTACTGAATAAATTTGAAAAGCATTAAAAACTAAGTTTTTAATGCTTTTTCTTATATTGATTGTTTTAGGCGTTTCACCATTTCTTTCTTTTTGCATAGCATAAGATGTATAGCAAAGAAGGAGGTTTGAATAGTGACAAACAATCAAAATGGTTTCTTTGATAAAATTGAAAAGAAAGCAAATGTAAGTAAAACAGATATCTTTAAGGTTGCTGATTCAGTAAAAGATGCAAATTTCAAAGATGAGGCAACAGTTCGTAAACTTGTGCGCCAAATAGCAACGATGACTGGTCGTCAAGTTTCAAAAGAGAAAGAAGATAAGATTGTTCAAGCAATCGTCACTAATAATATGCCATTAGACTTTCAATCATTATCAAATATGTTTAAACAAAAATAATTGGGCTCATTCTTCTGCGATGTATTTAGTGCATAATGATAATTTATGCATAATATAGAATGACTTTTACCGGATGTAAACTGGTTGGGTTTAGTCAAAATTAGCGAAGCAAGTGCCCCAATTTGCTTCAAAGAAGGAAGAAGTAGACAGTTGCTTTTTCTTTCTTTTTTAATTAAAAAATAGACAAGTTTCAATAAGATTTATAGAATGAAGAATGATTGAATATAAAATCTTAAGAATTTATTTCAATTCATCATACTATTTTGGTACTATAGTAATGTTAGAAAGTACATAGGGGGATAATTATGAGTACGGCACACATAAATGAACTAATTTCATTCGCAGGAATCGGCTTAATGCTGTTATCTTTATTTTTAATTTATCTAAGTCGAAATACAATTAAAATTAAATTTTTAAAAATGGTGACAGCTTTTATAGCCTATATGTCTTTAATCATTTCGGGGATTTTAATTACATATATCGTTTTAAGCTGGCCTAGCTAATTACACTTAAGGGGATTAACATGAAGAAGCTATCATTTATTATATTAATGTGTACATTGATTAGTATCTTAAGCGGATGTTTGTATCCACAAGACCAATTGGCACAAAATCAAACGCCATATGAGGATCAAATTCAATCAGTACAAACAGCAGTAAATAAGTTTAAAAAAGAAAATTCGGGAATTTTACCAATTAAAACAAAAGATATGTCTACTCCTATCTATTTAAAATATCCGATTGATTTTACAAGATTAATCCCTGGTTATTTAAGTGATGCACCAGGTAACTCTTTTGAAAATGGAGGCATTTATCAATACGTTTTAGTAGATGCCGAAACGAATCCAACTGTGAAATTAATTGATCTAAGAATTGCCGAAAAATTGAGAGATGTTGGATTAAGAGTCCAAGTCTATAGAGAAAAACACACTTATCCACCAATTAAGAAAACATTAAGTAAAGGTGTTTTTCTATTAAACTACAAAAAGATTGGATTTAAAGAAGAGCCTTTTGTCATTAGTCCTTATAGTCAAAAAAACTTACCAATCGTAATGGGAAACGATGGAGATTTTTATGTTGATTACTCAATGGACTTATTTGAGAAAATCGATGAAGCAAAGAAATTTAAAACAGGTCAAGATATTCGTTCCATATTAGAAAAAGATTCGCCATTTGTGCCTGCATATTCACTCCCATACACGATAAAAGACGGACAACCAGTGTTTTTAGAACAAAATTAATAAATAAAATCATAATCCTTTGATAGAAGAATACATTTTATCGAAGGATTTTTTTATTTTTATCCTTAAAAAAATGTTAAGAATTATAAAAAATCTTGTCATAACCTTCTAGGACAACATCATAGAATTATATTGTCATAGGCATACTACTTCAAGTCAATTATTCCCATGTATTGATAAATCGGGAGGGGAACACATGGAAAAGATAGATATTTTTAAGGACATTGCCGAGCGCACAGGAGGAGATATTTACTTAGGTGTAGTAGGTGCTGTTCGTACTGGTAAATCAACATTTATTAAACGTTTTATGGAAGCAGTAGTTATTCCTAATATTCAAAATGAAGCTGATCGAGCAAGAGCACACGATGAATTACCACAAAGTGCTGCAGGAAAAACAATCATGACAACAGAACCGAAATTCGTACCTAATCAAGGTGTGAAAATTCATGTAGCTGACGGCTTAGATGTAAATATACGGTTAGTAGATTGTGTAGGATACAGCGTACCAGGAGCAAAGGGTTACGAGGATGAAAATGGTCCAAGAATGATTAGTACTCCTTGGTATGAAGAGCCTATTCCATTTAACGAAGCGGCAGAAATCGGTACTAGAAAAGTAATCCAAGAGCATTCAACAATTGGTGTTGTCGTAACAACAGATGGTTCAATTGGAGAAATTGCAAGATACGATTATATTGAAGCAGAAGAAAGAGTTGTTCAAGAGTTAAAAGAAGTAGGAAAACCTTTTATAATGGTGATTAACTCATCACAACCTTATCATCCGAATACAGAAGCGCTAAGACAGGAACTTTGCCAAAAATATGATATACCGGTAATTGCACTTAGTGTAGAAGCGATGCGCGAAGGTGATGTATTAAATGTATTGCGTGAAGCACTATACGAGTTTCCAGTATTAGAAGTAAACGTTAATTTACCTAGTTGGGTGTTAGTGTTGAAAGAAAATCATTGGTTACGCCAAAGTTACCAAGAAGCGATTCAAGAGACTGTAAAAGACATTAAACGTCTAAGAGATGTAGATTATGTCGTTGGACAGTTTAGTGATTACGAATTTATCCAACATGCTCAACTTGCTGGAATCGATATGGGGCAAGGGGTTGCTGAAATCGATTTATCTGCACCAGATGAGCTATATGATCAAGTACTAAAAGAAGTTGTAGGTGTTGAAATTCGTGGCAAAGATCATTTATTAGAGTTGATGCAAGACTTTGCACATGCAAAACTGGAATATGATCAAGTCGCAGATGCATTAAAAATGGTAAAGCAAACTGGCTATGGGATTGCAGCTCCTTCATTACTAGATATGAGTTTAGATGAGCCAGAAATAATTAGACACGGTTCAAGATTTGGTGTTAAATTAAAGGCTGTAGCTCCTTCAATTCATATGATTAAAGTGGATGTAGAATCCACGTTTGAACCAATTATCGGTACAGAAAAACAAAGTGAAGAGCTTGTTAAGTACTTAATGCAAGACTTCGAGGATAATCCACTATCGATTTGGAACTCAGATATCTTTGGCCGTTCTTTAAGTTCAATTGTTCGAGAAGGAATACAAGCTAAGTTATCACTGATGCCAGAAAACGCTAGATATAAGTTGAAAGAAACGTTAGAACGCATAATTAATGAAGGAAGTGGCGGCTTAATTGCGATCATCCTTTAATGAATAACGAGTCAGATGGGAGTCAATCCATCTGATTTTTTATGTTTAAACTATAATTTCTATAAAGTTTACTGTTGATAGTTAAGAAAATTAAGTATCGAGAGAAAATCCATGATACTAAGTTCAAATTGAAAAAGAAGCAGCAAAAAATCTGTGTGAAGTAAGATTGATGAGGTTTCAGCTTCGTCTAGGGTAAAGACGTAGTACTTAAAGATTGCCAACAAACAATCATGTTATGAAAGTGTTGAAATTTTAAAAAATGGATTTTAATGTAAAATAGACCATTTGTAAAGTGTATTTATGCATTATTTTTAGAAAAAATTATAATCTTTACTTTGTTAAATCTACTTTTCAGAAAAATTACTATTTTTTTCGAGTAATTCCAACATTTTCTTATAAAACATATTGAAATATGCAGTAGAATCGTATAATATAAGGCATGACAAAGAAATAAATTGGAATTTGTTGTATAAATTTTCGATTTTTGGTCACTAATGAAATTAAGAATCAATTTATAATAATTTTTGGGAGGAGGTGAAAGACATGAACAAAACAGACTTAATCAATGCAGTTGCTGAAGCTGGTGAATTAACAAAAAAACAAGCTACTTTAGCAGTTGATGCTGTATTCGAATCAATTCTTGGTGCGTTACAAAACGGGGATAAAGTACAATTAATCGGCTTTGGTAACTTTGAAGTTCGTGAGCGTGCAGCTCGTAAAGGACGTAATCCACAAACTGGCGAGGAAATCGAAATCGCTGCAAGTAAAGTTCCAGCTTTCAAACCTGGTAAAGCGCTTAAGGATGCTGTAAAATAATTACATAATTTAAGCGAAATAGAAGGATGCTTATAAATGCATCCTTCTTTTTTTTGCTTCATAAAAAAGAATTATGTTAAAATAAATAAATCTGATAGAAATGATATTAGAATTTTTTTATGCATGGGGGATCAGTTTATGAAGGAAGTAAATTTAGAAAAAATTGAACAAGCAGTTCGTCAAATTCTTGAGGCAATCGGTGATGATCCAAATCGTGAAGGAATATTCGAAACACCAAAGCGAGTAGCGAAAATGTATGCTGAGGTATTCTCAGGTATGCATCAAGATGAAAAAGAACATTTACATAAAGTTTTCGGTGAAGACCATGAAGAATTAGTACTAGTAAAAGACATTCCGTTCCATTCAATGTGTGAACATCATTTATTACCTTTTTACGGCGTTGCGCATGTAGCATATATACCTAGAAATGGAAAAGTAACTGGTTTAAGTAAATTAGCTCGTACAGTTGAAACAGTGGCAAAACGTCCTCAATTACAAGAGCGAATCACTTCTTCTGTTGTTGATGCGATAATGGAAGTTTTAGAGCCACATGGTGCAATGGTAGTAGTAGAAGCAGAGCATATGTGTATGTCAATGCGCGGAGTTAGAAAACCTGGTTCAAAAACAGTCACTACAGCGGTACGTGGTTCGTTAAAAGAAGATGTCCAAGGTAGAAATGAAATTCTTTCTATGATTCATTCTAAAAATTAATCTCTACTCAAAAAGCAGGATTACCTGCTTTTTTTTGAAAATTATTCATTATAAAATAATACAAGTTGACGATGTAATAATAATCAACTTATACCATCTAAAATACTTATGGTATAATGAAACAAGCTAGTAATTAATGGAATGGATGGAAATAATGAGTAGCACTAATGAGTTGAAAAATATAGTAATTGCACAAATCTTAGAAAAGATTAAGCATCCGTATTTAAATAAACATTTGACAACACCTAATATTGATGAAGTGAAAGTGTCTCATCTCATTCAATTAATGGATGAAAATGAGTTTAGTCATGATAAAATTGTTCATTACTGTAATGCTTTGATGATTCATCAAATTGCACTGGATACCCATGAAAAGGTTTCAAATTATGAAAGCACTTCAATTGATCGAGAAAAGAAACAGTTAACAGTGTTAGAGGGAGACTTTTATAGCGGACTTTATTATGAAGCTCTTTCAAGAACCGGAGAAATTAGTTTAATTAAAGAACTTTCATATGCAGTAAAAGAAATGAATGAACAAAAAATTAATCTAGTTCATCATCAATTCAATACTTTTGATGAGTTATTAAAATGTATTACAATAATTGAATCTACAATACTTGTACACTTTGCCAAATATATTGGTTCATCACAATCGATCAGAGTGATTGAAAATGAATGTTTATTGACACGACTTAAAAAAGAAATTCATTTACTGAATGAAAACATAGAATCTGATTTTATTTTACAGATGAAAAATCTTTACGGAATGAACAAAGATCATAATGAACTTAAAGATAAAGTATCAAAAACTATCTTACAATTACAAAAATAATTAGACAGAAGTAATTAGCTTAGTGGGGGTTTATATGACTCAATCAAAAGAAGAACGCGTCCATGATGTGTTTGAAAAAATATATAATAAATATGATAAAATGAACGGAATTATTAGTTTTCAACGCCACATCGCTTGGCGTAAACATACAATGCGAATAATGAATGTTCAAAAAGGTATGAAAGCTCTTGATGTTTGCTGTGGAACAGGTGAATGGACAATTGCACTAGCTGAAGCAGTTGGTAAAGAAGGAAAAGTATTTGGGTTAGATTTTAGCAAAAATATGTTATCTATTGGTGAAGCAAAAGTTCAAAATCAGCAATTAAGTCAAGTTTCATTAATCCATGGAAATGCAATGGAATTACCATTTGAAGATAATATGTTTGATGTGGTAACGATTGGTTTTGGCTTAAGAAATGTACCTGATTATTACCAAGTATTAAAAGAAATGACAAGAGTAGTTAAACCAGGTGGAATTGTAGTATGTCTTGAAACTTCTCAACCAACAGCATTTGGAGTTAGGCATGTATATAAGGCTTATTTTAAATTCATAATGCCAATTTTCGGGAAAATTTTTGCTAAAAGCTTTAAAGAATACTCTTGGTTACAAGAAAGCGCAAGTACATTCCCTGGAATGAATGAACTAGCTAAGTTATTTGAAAAAGCAGGATTAGAAAAAATAAAAGTAAAACCATATACTTTTGGAGTTGCTGCAATGCATCTAGGTGTTAAACCAAAAAACTAATTTACGAACGCAATAATATGGAATGAATAAAAAGGTGAACGGCATGAAGGTTAAATGGAAGTATTCTTACTTAAAAAAAGATTTTAATGAGATTGAATATACTCTTCATCAAACGGTCAACTCATCCCAGCCCATTTTGAAAGATGCGTCTACTAAGCTTCTCAAATCAGGTGGGAAACGAATAAGACCAGTATTTGTACTACTTAGTGCAAAATTTGGGGAATATGATCTTCAATCTATTAGGCATGTAGCGGCAACATTGGAAATAATACATATGGCATCACTAGTCCATGACGATGTAATTGATGAAGCTAGCTTAAGAAGAGGAAAACCTACAATTAATTCAACTTATAATAATCGAGTTGCAATGTATGCAGGTGATTTCTTATTTGCCAAAGCTTTAGAAAGTATGTCTGAAATTGAGATTCCAGAAGCACATCAAAAATTATCTCAAACTATATTAGAAATTTGTTTAGGTGAGATTGAACAAATTAAAGATAAATATAATTTTGATCAAAATTTAAGATGTTACTTAAGACGAATAAAGAGAAAAACAGCACTATTAATTTCGGCTAGTTGTGAAATTGGTGCAATTTCGTCTGGAGCGGGTTCTGATATTCAAAAATGTTTAAGAGACTATGGTTATTATTTAGGGATGTCCTATCAAATTATGGATGATATACTCGATTTTACAGCGTCCGAGAAAGAGTTAGGTAAACCAGCTGGTAGTGACCTTATACAAGGTAATATTACATTACCTGTTTTACTTGCTATGTCTGATCCATCGCTCAAAGAGAAAATCGTTTCAGTTTATGAAGGAATTAACCCTGAAACAGTAAAACCATTAATTAATCAAATCCGTAAGAGTCAATATATTAAAGAAGCAAGAAGAATTAGTGAAGAATATCTAGAGAAATCATTAAAAAGTATTCAGGAATTACCTGATAATGAAGCCAAAGATATGTTAATTTTAATTGCAAAAAATATTGGTAATCGAAAAAATTAGAGGTAGCATTAAAATGCATTCGTATTTTGATTCTGCCTCTTTTGGCTATTTATAGTAAAAGGTAAATTTTTTTGTAAGTATCGTATATTAACTAATTTATTTCACATTTAAATAGATTTTATGGAAACGATTTCAATATTTGCATAATAAGAAGATTTTAAACTATTGATAATTTTATAAATTGATGATACGATTCTACTGTATTGCTTATACATAATAGAACGAGAGAGGTATTGCATAATGGAAAGAACATATTTAATGGTTAAACCTGATGGTGTACAACGTAATTTAATTGGTGAAATCGTTTCACGTTTCGAGAAAAAAGGATTCCAATTAGTAGGCGCAAAATTAATGCAAGTTAGTAAAGAACAAGCAGAAACTCATTATGCTGAGCATAAAGAGCGTCCTTTCTTCGGAGAGTTAGTAGATTTCATTACTTCAAGCCCAGTATTTGCAATGGTTTGGGAAGGTGAAAATGTTATTGCAACTGCACGTCAAATGATGGGTGCTACTAACCCTAAAGATTCAGCTCCTGGAACTATCCGTGGAGAATTTGCTGCAACTGTTGGAAAGAACATTATTCATGGATCAGATTCACCTGCAAGTGCAGAGCGTGAAATCGGCATTTTCTTCAACGAAAATGAATTAGTTGAATACTCTAAGATTATTAAAGAGTGGATCTATTAATAATAACTTATAAGATTAAAGCCAGCATATTTGCTGGCTTTTTTATAAAGCGCTTTAATTTGAATGAATTAGTAGGGGAATTTCATGGACGATTATATTGATTTTATAAAATTAGTAAAAAAGAAATCTGGAATTGATCTATCTTTATATAAAGAGTCCCAGATGAAAAGAAGATTAAAATCTTTATATGAAAAAAAAGGATATCGATCATTTGTAGACTTCTTTCATGGTATGGAAAAAGATAATGATATGTATTTTGAATTTTTAGATCGAATGACAATAAATGTTTCAGAGTTTTTTAGAAATCCGAATCGCTGGGAAGTTTTTGAAAAAAATATTCTACCGCCTATTTTAGATAATAATACAAAAGTAAAAATATGGAGTGCGGCATGCTCTACAGGTGAGGAACCATACACATTAGCAATGATCTTATTAAAATATTTGAAACCTCACCAGTTTCAAATTATTGCATCTGATTTAGATGAAAATGTTCTTTCAAAAGCAAAGATTGGTGTATACAATGAAAAAGCGATCAAAGATGTACCTAAGGAATTATTAGCAAAATATTTTAAACAAGAAGGATCAATATATAAAGTAAGTGATGAGTTAAAGAAACAAATTCAATTTAAAAAGCACAATTTATTGCTAGATACATATGAAAAAAATGTTGATGTAATTGTTTGTAGAAACGTTTTAATCTATTTTACAGAAGAAGCAAAAATAGATATTTATACAAATTTTTCAAAAGCCTTAAATCAAAATGGAATATTATTCGTAGGGAGCACTGAACAAATTTTCCATGCAGAAAAGTATTCATTTACGTCTGATCAAACATTTTTTTATAAAAAATCTTTATGAGAACCAAATTATGGTTCTTTTTTTATATTATTTTCAGATTATGTTGTGGTATAGTAATAACTAATAATTTTAATCTTACATAAAAAGAAGGTGTTGGCATGCGTTATTTAACTGCAGGTGAATCTCATGGTCCACAATTAACAACGATTATAGAAGGCGTTCCAGCAGGCTTACCACTATTATCAGAAGAAATTAATAATGAACTTCGTAGACGTCAAGGTGGGTATGGTCGCGGTAGAAGAATGCAAATTGAAAAGGATACTGCTCAGATAACAAGTGGTGTTCGTCATGGATTTACTTTAGGTTCTCCTATTGCTTTAGTTGTTGAAAATAAAGATTTTACTCATTGGACAAATATTATGGGTGCTGAACCTTTAGAAAATGAAGAATATGAAGGTAAAAGAAGTATTACTAAACCAAGACCTGGTCATGCTGATTTAAACGGCGCCATAAAATATGGATTTAGAGATGTTCGTAATGTACTAGAGCGCTCTTCGGCACGAGAAACAACGGTTCGTGTTGCTGCAGGTGCTGTTGCTAAGAAACTATTAAGTGAACTTGGAATTAAAATAGCTAGCCATGTCATTGAAATAGGTGGCGTAAAGTCAAATGAAGTAGCGTATAAAGATGCTGCAGATTTACATACTCGAGCTGAGAATTCAGAAGTCCGTTGTATTGATGAAGATGCAACTGAAAATATGAAAAATTTAATTGATGAAGCAAAGAAAAATGGTGATTCTTTAGGTGGAATCGTTGAAGTAGTGGTTGAGGGAATGCCTCCAGGAATCGGAAGCTATGTTCATTATGACCGCAAATTAGATTCTAAGATTGCTGGTGCAATAGTAAGTATTAATGCATTTAAAGGTGTTGAATTCGGCATAGGATTTAAAGCAGGATCAATTCCAGGAAGTGAAGTACATGATGAAATTACTTATACTGAAGAACTAGGATACTATCGTTTATCAAATCGTGCAGGTGGATTTGAAGGCGGTATGACCACAGGGATGCCTATTGTAGTTCGTGCGGTAATGAAGCCCATTCCGACATTGTACAAGCCACTTAGAAGCGTTGATATCGAAACAAAAGAAACCTATGAAGCAAGTATTGAACGATCAGATAGTTGCGCTGTTCCGGCTGCTTCAGTTGTTGCAGAACATATCGTAGCTTGGGAGATTGCTAAAGCAATTGTTGACCAATTTGAATCAGATCAACTGGACCGATTAAAAAATAATATTGAAGACTACCGTCAATATGCGAGGAAATTTTAATGAATAGAATTACTGTAAAAACAAGCTCTAAGCAATACGACGTTTGTATTGGATATGGGATTTTAAGTAATTTACAGTCAATTATTGAAAACTTCACTCCAAAAGTTTCAAAAATAGTAATCATCAGTGATGATAAAGTAGCCAACTTTTATTTAGAAGATGTTAAAAACCAGGTTGCCCACCTAACGAATATTGATAGTTATATTTTTCCAAACGGAGAAGAAAGTAAGAATTTTGCGATCTATGAAAAATGCTTGGAATTTTGTTTTGAAAGTAAACTAGATCGAAGTAGTTTAATTATTGCATTAGGTGGAGGAGTCGTTGGAGATTTAGCTGGTTTTGTTGCTGCGACCTATATGAGAGGAATCCGCTTTATTCAAATCCCAACAACACTATTGGCACATGATAGTGCAATAGGTGGGAAGGTTGCCATTAATCTACCTAAAGCAAAAAATATTGTAGGGGCATTTTATCAACCAGAATTAGTATTATATGAATTAAACTTCCTCAAAACATTACCAATTGAGGAGTGGCGTTCAGGGTTTGCAGAAATCATAAAAGAAGCTCTGATTTCTTCTAAAGAAAATATCAACTGGTTGATTGATTCGATTCAATCGCTTGAAAATATAGAGCCTAATGTTATCGAAAAATGTGTTGAAATGGGCATAAACGTGAAAAACCAAATTGTTTCAGAAGATGAACGAGAGAATGGCGTAAGAGCCTTTCTTAATTTAGGACATACTCTTGGTCATGCAATCGAAGCTTATTTAGGCTATTCGAAGACTACCCACGGAGAGGCAATTGCATTTGGAACATTATTTTCTATCTATTTAAGCGAACAACTATTTGAAACTGATTTATCGTTTGCATTATTTTTAAGTTGGTTTAAAAAACTTGATTATCCTGTTTATCTCAATTTGGACATCCCTTCAATGATCGAATTAATGAAACAAGATAAAAAAAATGTTGAGCAAAAAATAAATTATGTACTATTAAATGATTTTGGGGTACCGAAAATTTGTGAAGTTGAAGAAAGTTTCCTGAAAGAACAGCTAAAATGTTTTCTTACAGAAATAATTAAATAATTTTTAAGAAAATGGTGTTTTGATAAATGATAAATCAAAATATCATTTTCTTTTTCTAATAAAATGATTAATTTTTATTGTAATTATTTAGGGTAATTAGTCGAACAGATTTTCTACAAAAAAAAAGGTTTGAATTAATAAAAATGGAATGTTTATTACATATAGAAAGGTTTAAAAGGTGTCTAATATGGCAAATTCGCATTCAGCACAAAAAGTCCGTTTGGTAGGGGAAGTCACAATTCCCGGAGATAAATCGATCTCTCACAGAGCGATAATGTTTGGTTCTTTAGCAAATGGGACGACAAGAGTTACAAACTTTCTATTAGGTGAAGATTGCTTAAGTACAATTGATTGTTTTAGAAAACTTGGAGTACATATTGATGTTCAAGATGAGGAAGTAATTGTTTATGGCAAAGGTATAGAGGGGCTTACAGAGCCTAATTCAGTTCTTGATGTAGGAAATTCAGGAACAACAGCAAGGTTAATAATGGGGATATTAAGTGGGTTACCTTTCCATTCAGTACTAGTAGGCGATGAATCAATTGCTAAGAGACCAATGAAAAGAGTGAGTAACCCATTAAGATTAATGGGAGCTTCGATAGATGGACGTGAAGATGCAACATATACGCCACTTTCAATTAGAGGTGGGAAACTGAATAGTATCTCTTATCATTCACCTGTTTCAAGTGCCCAAGTAAAATCTTCTATCCTATTAGCTGGTTTATTTGCTAATGGAACTACTGTTGTAACGGAACCAGAAAAATCTCGTGACCATACTGAAAGAATGCTTAAAGCTTTTGGGTGTGATCTAAAAGTTGATGGCAATTCAGTTTCAATTACCGGAAATCAGAGTCTAAAATCGACGTCAGTTACAGTACCAGGTGATATTAGCTCTGCAGCTTTCTTCTTGGTAGCAGGATCTATCATTCCAAACAGCGAAATTCTACTGAAAAATGTTGGCGTAAATCCAACTCGTACGGGTATATTAACTGTTTTAGAACGGATGGGAGCTAACATTACACTTGAAAATGAAAAGATCGTTAATGGCGAACCTATCGCCGATTTACGAGTGAAATCGAGCGAGTTAAAGGCTACTACAATTGGAGGAGAAGAGATTCCAACTTGTATTGATGAGTTACCTATCATTGCATTAGCAGCAGCACTTTCTAGTGGTGAAACAATTATTAAAGACGCAGAAGAACTAAGAGTAAAAGAAACTGACCGCATACAAACAGTAGTTGAAGAACTTACAAAACTTGGTGTAAACATCGAAGCTACAAAAGATGGTATGATTATACAAGGAGAAAGTTCATTAAAAGCTTCAAATGTTAAGTCACATGGAGACCATCGAATGGGAATGATGCTATCAATTGCTGCGTTAGTAGCAGAAGGCGAAACAGAGATTGAAAATATTGAATGTATTGCTGTTTCATTTCCAAACTTTAAAGAACAATTAAATGAACTGATAAAGTAGTTTGAATTAAGAGGTGTTTTAATGAGTAGTATTTATGAAGCAGTACAGCTGATTGATAACGGCGAAACTGAAAAAGGGTTAGATGTCCTAAAAAAAAGTTTACACAGTGCAAACGATGAAGAAAAATATGAAGCTGCTATCGTTTTTCAATCATTAGGTTTAATTGATGAAGCGAAAAATATTATTGAAGACTTAGTTTACTTATATGGTGATGACGAAGAGCTTAAAATAATTTACGCTGAATTATTATTAGATCTTGATTTAGAAGATGAAGCATTAGAGATTTTACTTTCAATTAAGGATGAAAGTGAAAACAGAGTACAGGCTTTACTTTTAATGGCTGATTTATATCAAGTCCAAGGTCTTGATGAAGTCGCTGAACAAAAGCTATTTGAAGCAAAAAGAATTTTACCAAATGAGCCTGTTGTTGATTTTGCACTAGGCGAATATTACTTTAGTAAGTATGACTATAAAAAAGCAATTTCGTTTTATGAAAAATTAGTTATGCTAGAAATAGAAGTGAATGGTGTTAATAAAGACTTAAGACTTGCCGAATGTTTAAGTGCTGAAGGTGAGTGGGAAGAAGCAATTCCGTTTTACGAGAAAGGAATCCAACATTCAAAAGACTTCCATACATTATTGGGATACGGCATTACACTATTCCAAGCAGAGCGTTACTCAGCTTGTATTCCTGTTTTTGAAGAAGCGATTTTCTTTGATCCAGAGTATTTAGTTGCTCACTTATGGTTGAGTAAAGCCTATGATATGGAAGGTCAATATCAAGAAGGATATGATATTCTTCAAAAAGCATTACAAGTAGATGAGACGAATGTTGAATGTTTATTATCAGCTGCCAAGCTAACACGTAAATTAAAAAATTTAAATACGAGTAAAAAGCATTTACAGGAAGCTTTAATTTACGACCCATCCCTAATTGAAGCAGTACAATTATTAGTCGGTATTCTTTTTGAAGAAGAGGATTTTGATGAAATAATTGGGACAATAGAATTAGCAATTGAACATGGTGCTTCTGATCCGCATTTTAACTGGGATTTAGGAAAAGCATACTATGGAATAGAAAAATATGATTTGGCATTAAATCAATATCGTCTTGCATATAATGACTTTAACCAGGAAATTTCCTTCTTAAAGGAATTCGGAGATTTATTATACGAAGAAGGTTTAGTACAAGAAGCTAAAGAGGTATACGTTATGCTTAAAGATGATGAGTACCTGCAAGAAGAAGTAAGGGAACGTCTTGATCGAATAAATGAATTGTAATTTTCTTTATTCAGAAATGGGGACAAATCTAATGGACAGAGGAGGGATTTAAAAATGGCAACCCCTGTATCTGTGAATGAAAAGAAAGATTTTGTAAAGTGGTTTTTAAGTAATTTTCAATTAAAGCAGCGAGAATGTGTATGGATACTAAATTATTTAATGAGCCATGATTATTTAATGAAGAAGGTTCATTTTGTCGAACAGTCTAAATATTGCCCTCGTGGATTAGTGATGTCGACAAACTGCGTAAAAGAAGTCCCATTTCATTTTTATAAACAAAATGTGATGACGACCGATGCAGAAAAGTCATTTCATGATATTCGACTAAATCGAGATGAAGATATTTATATCCAATTAAATTTTAAATCTTCCTTTCAATATCCAATGTTTGTTTCAGTTTTAGAAGAAAATCCACATTTACCGAAAAACTTAAATACGAACGAAAAAGATCGTGTTATTGCTGAAAAGCTTTTAACAGATTCAATACTTAATTTCCAAAGAGATCGTTTAATGCGTTTAATTGATGAAGCGTTGGATCAACAAGATGCCAAGCGTTTCAAGGAATTAACTAATCAGTTAAAGACATTATCAATGTAATCTTATAAAAAGGCTGTTTACGACAAGATTGTTTTTTTTGAAAAGGTTTGGTTAAAGAGAAATTCTGTTGAAGAATGGATATCAACAAATCTACAAGAGAAATACCAACAAAATTTACGAAAACAGTCAATAAATAAAATCGAAAGTCCTCAAAGTTGAGGGCTTTTTTTCTTTCGTAAAATAGTAAAATATGGTTAAATTGAAAATAGATATTTGTTCACAAAAATTTCACATTTAAATTTTATTATTTTCAAATTAGAAAGTAGGTAGTTAACATGAAATGGACAACTAGTGACTTACAACAAGTTTTAGAGCACCAACAATATATTGATACTGTAATCGTTCCATTATGTCCTGTGTCATTAAGTAAAGAAAATATCAGTTTAGCGGAACAAAGAGAAGATCTGATTATCCTTACTTCGGAAATCGAACGTACATATAAGGGACGAGTAGTAATTGCACCGGAATTTACTTATTTACTAGGTGAAGAGGCTAAAACTAACCGTTTATTGCAATGGAATCAAGAGTTTAAAGAGAGTGGAATGAAACACATTTTCTTTCTAACATGCGACTATGATTGGAAACAATTGAACTCAGAAATGGAAGAATCTTTAATCTGGTTACCAGCACTAAATATAAATAGTTTAGATGAGACAACTCAAAAAGTAATTGTTGAAAAACAATTATCACATTTAAATGCATTATTTTCTAAAATATGGGGATAAAAATAAAAACAACATTATTAAATGATTATTATTAGGATATTATTGACCTTCTAAATTTGTTATTATATTATGAAAGTGTCCTAGTTTTATTATTATAGCTGTTGTCCGTACAGGAGTACTTGTGATAGAGGGGGGAATTTTCATGAG